>Ga0326728_10003261_pt1 | contig 51030 bp, 45 predicted proteins | sample MB3enrmetagenome_FD_207602 | JGI IMG/M metagenome (GOLD analysis project Ga0326728, IMG submission 207602) | Lab enriched peat soil microbial communities from McLean, Ithaca, NY, United States - MB31MN | ecosystem: Environmental > Terrestrial > Soil > Wetlands > Peat | place: USA: New York... | reverse complement strand
ATACAGCGCAAAATGCTTGCTTTGAAAAGAAGGATTTGTCGTATTGGATGGCAAGGCGTTCTTTCCTGCTGCAGTTCCCCCCCCACCCTACAAACGATCCGCGAACCCCAACGGCGAAGTCCGCGCCCGGCTTCATCCATTTTTGGAGGCAAAAATCATCGGGGTCATGATCGGTTTCGTCCCTTTTCTGCGCACGACTAAGTGGAAGGCAAAAAAGGAGAAGCACTCTAAAAGGAGGTTGGCCAATCATGGACAATTATTCTGCTTTTTCAGAATTCTGCTCTGAAGTCGGCCGGAAGGCAGCGCTGGCGCTTTGCCTGGCCCTGTGCATGTTGGGACTGGGCGTTTCCGCGAATGCTGAGCAGGGCAAGGCAGCAATCATCACTTTCGAGGTTCAAGGTGTGGGGACAGATCCCGGCCAGGGCACCTTGCCCTACGGCATAAACCAGGCGGGCGCGATCACGGGACAGTACTTTGACGGGAACAATGTGTCGCACGGCTTCCTGCGCGCTCCGGATGGCGCCATCACTCCGATTGATGTCCCGGGCGCGGCCAGCACCTCGGCCCTGAGCATCAACCAGGCGGGGGCGATCACGGGAGAGTACTTTGACGCGAACGGCGTCGCTCACGGCTACCTGCGCGCTCCGGATGGCAGCATCAGCACGTTCGATGCTCCGGGCGCGGGTTCGCTCGCCAACTCCTTCCAGGGCACCTTCGCGAGCAGTATCAATCCAAGCGGGTGGATCTCGGGATTCATCGTCGACGACGATGGTGTGTATCACGGCTTCCTGCGCGCTCCGAACGGCACGTTTGCCGGGTTCAACGCTCGCGACGCAGGCACAAGCCCCGGCGAAGGCACGTGGCCCGCCGGAATCTCGGGCATCAACCCGGCGGGGGTGATCGCGGGAAGCTACCAGGATAACGACGGCGTGTATCACGGCCTCGTGCGCACTCCCCTGGGCATGATTACTGAGTTTAGAGTTCGGGCCGCGGGCACGGGCTTCGGCCAGGGGACCGAAACCAGTAGTATCAACCCGGCGGGGGCGATCACAGGAGTGTTCATTGACTCGCGAGGCGTAAATCACGGTTTCCTGCGCACTCCTTTTGGATTCATCATGAGGTTCGATTACCAGGGCGCGGGCAAAGCCCCCGGCCAGGGCACCATGGGTTCAAGCATCAACCCGGCAGGGGAGATCGCGGGAGAGTACATTGACGCAAACGGCGTGAATCGCGGTTTGGTGCGCGCTCCCGACGGCAAATTCGCACCTTTCGACTGCCCAGCCGAAGACGCCGGCACAAGCGGCGGCCAAGGCACCATACCGATGAGCAACAATCTCGCCGGGGCGATTACCGGATACTGCATAGATGCAAACGGGTGGTTTCACGGGTTCCTGCGGACCCCGTAAGTCCGCAACTGATTCTTGCTGTGACATAACACGTAACGACTTATGTTGCCCGCGCCGACGCTCCACGCGGCTTCGCGGGTGCCCGCGAGAAGCCTAGGGGATGGAAGCCGCGCAGAGCGTTGCGAGGAAGAGGGGAAGAGTCTATGTCAAGCCAACGGAAACTTCTGACCTGGGTCATCGCGTGGACAGCAGGGGTGGGCCTGGCTCTCATTATAGTTCCTATTCCGGCGATGGCCCAAAGCAACAGCGCTGATTACATTTTCCTGATCGCTTCCGGATTCCTCTGCGATGCCGGCGACTCTTCCTCCTGCCCGGCGGTGGTCAAGTCCGTCGATGGTTCGAGCTACGAGATGAACGGCGCAGGGACGTTCAATACGAAAAGCAAGGTGGTTACCGTAACGGGGACGTTCACGCACAAGTCCCCCAACGGAAACTCCCTGGAGACGGGCATCTGGCTGGCGAATGAACTTGTCGGCTTCGACTCTTACGGCATCGCGCCGGGCGCCCGCATGCAGGCGGGGTCGGCATTCGGTCCTCCACTGCTTGTCCCCCGGCACATGCCCATGCTTTCAAGTTCGCTGCCGGCAGGGGGTCTGGCCGTAATGCGCATCCGGCTTTTGCCGATGTGGGGACCATCGCGAACGGCCGTGCTGCAAGTGAACTGCGCCCTCGGCAAGGTGCCCGACGAACACCCGACTGATGGCGTCAGGCTGACCTTCGAGGGAGGCGGCGGCGAATTCGACCAAGAACCGAGTGGGCGCACCATGTTTGTCCTGACGCGTCTGGGCGCGAGTCCTGCACCGAAGTCCCCGACCAGCGGTGACGAGACGAATCCCGCGCCCGCTCAGGCCCAGCAGTGATCTGAATATGTGGCGAACAAAACAGAAGTTAATCGGAACGTGCGAGAAGGTCACCGAGCCGACTCTTCCGCCCTCGGCAGGCGAGGCTGAGCCCAAGGGAAATACGACCTGTTGCGGAAACCCGATGACCCCGCGTTCCGGCCAGGGGCGGGATCGGTTGGGGCAAGTTGTGTTTGTGGCCACCTATTGCTGCTCAGCCTGCGGCCGTGTTACCTTCTGAGAAAGACAGATCCCCTGTAACCCGTGACGTTTACCTAGCGCAGTTCACTTTGCCGGTTATGTCGAAACCGTACATGTGATCTGTGTGTCGTCTCTTACGTTCAAGCGTGGATCACGCCATCCGGAAGTAATCCGCATGAGCAGGAACGCCCTACACGTGCTTTTGGCTCGTTGTGCCTGCCCAGGTCACGAGAAAAAATGGCGACATGACCAAGTAACTGGGAGTCGGCAAATCCTACGGCGTCACTCGCGATCTGTCCAGCCCGTGGCATGCCGCCACAAACTCTTCGACCGGATTTCGAGTGGAGCAGAGTGCCCCATCCTTATTGACGAAGTGCAGTTGCGGCTGCGGCGCCGGGCATGAGAGAATGCCCACGGTCAGGGCAGCGCTGACTGCTGCTCCTCGATATGCTCACTTTAGCGTTGAAGGAATACGATGGGAAAAACATTTCTGCTGGTCACGTTGGTCCTTGCGACTGCGATGGTTTGGGGGCCACTGGATGGAGGTAACGCCGCGTCTGCACGCGCGGTGCGGACGACTGTTCCGGGAAGCGCAACGAGCGCCGAGGATCGCATCGCCCGGGTTGAGAACGGGCTGCTGCCGCAGGTGGTCGTCAAGGGGGAGCGCCTTCCGGGTATGAAGCTCGTTGACCGCATGGCGTTCTACAAGGTGCCGGGGGTCAGCATCGCGGTTATCGATCAGGGTCACATCGATTGGGTGCGCGGTTACGGTTTTGCGGAAGTGGCGGCCAAACGGCCGGTGACACCGGACACCCGTTTCCAGGCCGCGTCCATCAGCAAGTCCGTCGCCGCTGCCGCCGCGCTTCATTTCGTGGAAGAAGGCAAGATCGACCTCGACCGCAACGTCAACGATTACCTGAAATCATGGAAGGCGCCGGACAACGACTTCACTCGCGAGCAGAAGGCCTCCCTGCGGCGCATTCTGAGCCATAGCGCCGGCTTTACGGTGCACGGCTTTCCAGGCTATGAAGCGGGCAAGCCCGTACCTACCCTCGTGCAGGTGCTCGACGGCGAGAAGCCAGCGAACACTGAGCCCATTCGCGTGGACACGGTTCCCGGCACAAAGTGGCGCTACGCCGGGGGCGGCTACGAGGTGATGCAACAAATGTTGATCGACGTGGTTGGCGAGCCTTTTCCTGAGATCATGCAGCAGGCAGTCCTCAGCAAATTAGACATGAAAGACAGCGCCTACTCCCAGCCGCTGCGGAGCGACTGGCAGCCGTTTGCCGCCACCGCCTACCAGGACGACGGCAAGCCGGTGGAAGGCAAATATCACACCTACCCGGAGCTGGCGGCCGCCGGTCTGTGGACCACGCCGGGGGACCTGGCTCGTTTCGCCATCGCCATTCAGGAAGCGCTCGCCGGCAAGCCGCACAGCGTCATCTCAAAGGGGATGGCTGAGCAGATGCTCACCCGGCAGATCGAGAACGACGGTCTGGGCCTTTTCCTTGACGGAGCGGGCAAGACCTTGCGATTCAGCCACGGCGGCTCGAACGCGGGCTTCCAATGCATGCTGGTTGCATACGCGCACACCGGGCAGGGGGCGGTGATCATGACCAACTCCGATATGGGGGGTGCGCTGATTCCGGAGATACTTTTTGCCATCGCCCACGAATATGGCTGGGCGGACTATCAGCCGACGGAACGCACTCAGGTGAAGGTGGACCCGGGCATTTTCCGCGGCTACGTGGGCCGATACCAACTTGCTCCGAATTTCATCTTGACGGTTACCCAGGAAGGCGATCACCTCTTCACGCAAGCAACCGGGCAACCGAAAGTGGAGGTATTTCCGGAGAGCGACCGCGATTATTTTCTTAAGGTCGTCGATGCACAGATTACTTTCGTACCCGACAGCCAGGGCCGTGCGACCGAACTGATCCTGCACCAGGGCGGCCAGGACCATCATGCGAAGCGGATGGAAGGCGAGGCGCGGGCGCCTGGCGACCATAAGTAGGTTTCCATCAATCCGAAGTTGTTCGACGGGTATGCCGGAAGATATGGGTTGACCCCGACGTTCATTCTCAAGGTAACGCGCGAAGGCGACCATCTTTTCATTCAGGCAACCGGCCAGCCTAAGTTCGAAGTGTTTCCCGAGAGCGATCGCGATTTCTTCTTAAAGGATGTCGACGCCCAAATCACTTTTGTAACCGACGGCCAGGGCCGGGCGACGGAACTGATCCTGCACCAAAACGGCCTTAACCGGCACGGAAAGCGTATTGAGTAGCAGGCAGCGCGGAGGTAGGCTATGAGCGGCAGGGAACGGGAATCGCAAATTCGGTGGAGTTTCGGAGGGCCTGGCAAGAACTTTAGAGAAATAGGCAAACGGCCGAAGTGTAAGCAGAATATACTTCACCTTTGGGGCTAATCCCAATTTCGCAGCCTCATCTGCGGCGCTGACATTCGGCGCAATCCCCTCCTGGAGGACGCCTACAGGAGACGAAGGGGCTGCGGCGACGCAATTTTGAGGCTGAGCAAGACGGTTGGTTCATCAAGTACGAATATACCTCGAAGGAGAAACAATGCAGAAGCGCAGACTTGGAAAAAGCAACTTGGAAGTTTCGGCTCTCGGATTGGGCTGCATGGGAATGAGCTTTTCTTACGGCCCGCCCAAGGACAAGCAGGAGATGATCTCTTTGATCCGTTCAGCCATTGAACGCGGCGTCACGTTCTTTGACACTGCCGAAGTCTATGGCCCGTATATCAACGAAGAACTCGTGGGCGAAGCCCTCGCTCCCTTCCGTGGGCAAGCGGTGATCGCCACCAAGTTCGGGTTCGACCTCAGCGGCAGCGATAATCGGCCGGGAGCGGCAGGTCTGAATAGTCGGCCCGAGCACATCAAGCGGGCCGTCGAGGGCTCGCTCAAGCGACTTCGAATGGAGTGCATCGACTTGCTCTATCAGCACCGGGTTGACCCGAACGTGCCGATTGAAGACGTCGCCGGCGCGGTGAAGGAACTGATTCAAGCCGGCAAGGTCAAGCATTTCGGACTCTCCGAGGCAGGAGTGGGGACCATTCGTCGCGCCCATGCTGTTCACCCGCTGACTGCACTTCAAAACGAGTACTCGCTCTGGTGGAGGCGCCCGGAAGCGGAAGTGATACCGACGCTTGAAGAACTCGGAATCGGCCTTATCCCGTACAGCCCGTTGGGCAGGGGCTTCCTGACGGGCAAGATCGACGAAACTGCGAAGTTCGACAGCACCGACTTCCGCAGCACTCTCCCGCGCTTTACGCCTGACGCCCTTAAGGCGAATCAGGCGTTGATTCAACTCCTCGGCAGCATCGCGGAACGGAAGAAGGCGACTCCTGCTCAGATCGCGCTCGCCTGGCTGCTCGCGCAAAAGCCGTGGATCGTTCCCATCCCGGGCACCACGAAGCTGCATCGCCTGGACGAAAACATCGGGGCACTCGCAGTCGAACTCACGCCCGATGATCTGCGTGACATCAATGACGCCGGTTCCAAGATTGCGGTGCAAGGGGCTCGGTATCCGGAAAAGCTGGAGCAGATGACCGGCCGCTGACCGGCAAAAATGTGTTTACGCAACTTGCGTACCGGTTCGAGCGGTTTGGAGAATAGGACAACCAAATAACAAAGCATCAAGTGAGGGCAAGATATGGAGATCAAAAGAACTGGCTCGCAACCTTCCGCGAAGGGTCCGTCAGAGTGGTTCACTGGCACGGTTCGCATCGATCCGCTTTTTCAGGCGCCCGATCCGGCACTTGTTCAAGGCGCCAGCGTAACTTTCGAGCCCGGCGCGCGGACGGCGTGGCACACCCACCCGCTGGGCCAGACGCTGATCGTCACGGCGGGTTGCGGCCGCGCACAGCGTTGGGGAGGTCCAGTCGAGCAATTCCGGCCGGGTGACGTGATCTGGTTCCCGCCGGGTGAGAAGCATTGGCACGGCGCGATGGCAACCACGGCCATGACCCACATCGCCATTCAGGAACGGCTCGACGGCAAAACCGTCGACTGGCTGGAACAGGTCAGTGACGAACAATACCAGGCCTGATTTAGTCCCACCCAGGGCTTATGCCCGGGGCTACTCTATGCTGCCCTTGACGGGGCTCTGAAAAGGCTGCGCGCAGGCAAGAGACTTGCTTAACGAACTTCCAACTCCAGGAGGGTAAATCCATGTACAACGCGAAAGCTTACGCCGCTGCCAGTGCGACATCGCCGCTTGCCTGGAGCGCCATCTCGCGGCGCGATCCAACCGAACACGACGTACAGATCGAAATCCTGTTCTGCGGTATCTGCCACTCCGATCTCCACACGGTCCGTAACGAGTGGAGCGGCCTCATGCCCACCGTCTACCCCTGCGTCCCCGGCCATGAAATCGTCGGCCGCGTCACCAAGGTCGGCCCGGCAGTCACCAAGTTCAAGCCCGGCGAGGTCGCCGCGGTCGGCTGCATGGTCGACTCGGACGGCGCCTGCCCCGAGTGCCAGGCCGCCCTCGAGCAGTTCTGCCCGAATATGACCCTCACCTACAACTCGCCGGACAAGCACCTCGGTGGTGTCACCTATGGCGGCTACTCCGATAGCGTGGTCGTCAACGAACGCTTTGTGCTACGCGTCCCTTCCAACCTCGATCTCGCCGGAGCCGCGCCTCTCCTCTGCGCCGGAATCACAACCTACTCGCCCATGCGGCGCTGGGGCGTCTCGAAGGAGAAGAAAGTTGGCGTGGTGGGTCTGGGTGGACTGGGCCACATGGGCGTAAAGTTTGCACATGCGCTCGGAGCCCACGTCGTGGTTTTCACGACTTCACCCCACAAGAAGGAGGATGCGCTCCGCCTGGGCGCCGACGAAGTCGTCGTTTCCCGCCACGCCGGCGAGATGCAGAAGCACGCGGGCAGCTTCGACTTCATCCTCGACGCCGTCTCCGCCGATCACGACATCAACGCCTACATTCAACTCCTCCGCCGCGACGGCAACATTACCCTCGTCGGCGCGCCGGCGAAGCCTCTCGCCGTCGCTGCCTTCGGCCTTCTGTTCGGACGCCGCAGCCTCTCCGGTTCGCTCATCGGCGGTATCGCCGAGACCCAGGAGATGCTCGACTTCTGCGGCGCGCATAACATCGCCGCCGATGTCGAAGTCATCCCCATCCAGAAGGTCAACGAAGCTTACGAGAGACTGCTCAAGTCCGATGTGAAGTACCGGTTCTCCATCGACACGGCTTCGCTCAAATCTGAGTAAACGAAAGGAGGTAGTGCGGACCGCCGGAAGCACAGCGATGAAGGAACGTTTCCCAAAGTCACGAACAGGCGAGAGAGGCGTATAATGCTGCTGTTTTCGAGTTCGAGAAGGAAATTCAGGTCTAACGTATGTTGGGCGGCTCTGCAAAGTCAAAGGACGGTGCCAGGAGACAAGTCATTGAATTTCTTGTCAGGGTTGCCCTTTTGGCGTTTATCTGGTTCATCTGGTGGTGGGCGTTAAGTGCACAGCTTTCAAATGTCATAAATCTGTCAATCATTGTGGGAGGGGTATTGTTGGTATTCCCCCTTGTTTGGCTCGGGAGGAAGATACTCGACCGACACCTAACAACGAGTGGTGCCGCCTGGATAACGACGTTTGTCCAATTTGCCCTAGGGAATCTATTTGGCGTAGCGATCATTCGAGCAGTAACCACTCATCAAAATTGGTCTGACTGGGTACTCCCAGTACCAGCTGAAATCGGCTTGTTGTTAGCCATTATTACCGGGGCAGCTTTTTTGCTGACAGTGGTAAACCTTGCCTTGAAAGGGTTCGGTGCACCCTTTTTCATTGCGCTCAGTCGGAAATTGGCGGCAGATTGGTTGTATGCTTGGACGCGTAATCCCATGGTGCTTGCAATTCTGGCTTTTCTCCTGTCATTGGGGATCTGGTTTCAGTCAGTGCTGTTTGTACTCTGGGTACTCATCCTGTTTGCACCGGCATTGCTTGTATTCGTGAAAGTGTATGAAGAACGAGAATTAGAGTTTCGCTTTGGGGCATCGTATCTGGAGTACAAGTCCAGAACACCGATGTTGTTTCCAAGAAGGCCAAGAGGTTGAACGATGTGCCGCCCAACAAAGCGTGCAGCAGACGGGTGGGAGTGTGCGCGATTTAGGAGCATTTTTCGGGCTTCGAGTTTTTTTGCTCACAAGCCTTGTCCGCGCCCGCCCACCCGCCGCTAACGCATACCGATGGGCCGCCGAACCACTAGTCGCTGCAATTCCAGGAGGATGGAATGAAACCCAATTGCACTCGCCGCGATTTTCTGGCGGCCGGCTTGGCTCTCCTCGCCGCTGGCCTTCGCGCCTTTGCCACGAAGCGGTTATGTAACGATGCCTTAGGAGCCCATTCATGAGTTTCCCCCTCGCCCTGCGGGCAAAAACCTACATCTTGGTAGGGCTGATCGTGCTCTTTTCCTCGGCGGGAAACATCCTGCTGAGCAGGGGCATGAAGCAACTCGGCCCGGTGCGAGTCACATCGGCTGCGGCCCTAGTTAAACTCTTCCTGGAGATCTTTCGCAATGGCTGGGTCTGGATGGGGATCGGTGGGCTTCTGCTCTACCTCGTCTGTTTGATGGTGGTACTATCCTGGGCTGACTACAGTTACGTGGCGCCGGCCTCAGCCACCGTCTACGCAGTGGTCCCCCTGGTAGGCCATTTCCTACTTGGCGAGAAGGTGCCGCCCCTGCATTGGGTTGGAATATTAGTCATTTGCGTGGGTGTGGGCTTGGTGCGCCACACCGCGCCGAGTACCACGAGGGAAGAATGACCATACGTACCGCAGCATTCCTGGCCATCACGGTTCTCGCCAACACGGGAGGGGAAATCGCCATAACGCGCGCCATGAAGGACATCGGGGAGGTGAAGAACTTCGAGCCAGCAGCCTTGTTCGCCGTCCTCCGGCGGGCCTTCCGGTCGCGCTGGATGGGGCTGGGAATTGGGCTGTTAGCGGTGGGCTTCTTCTCTCTACTCACCTTGCTGTCCTGGGCGGATGTCAGCTTTGTCATTCCCGCTACCGCGCTCAGTTACGTGGTCGGCGCGCTGGGCGCGAAGCTCTTGCTGGGGGAACGGCTGTCGCCGGCCCGCTGGGCGGGGATCGTGCTGGTCGCCGTAGGCGTAGCGCTGGTGTGCACGGGATAGGCGTAACCCTACATCATTTGTCACATGCTTTCGTGCAACAGCGAGGAATGGGAATGAAACGGATGGTCGGGGCGGCTCTCAAGAAGGCGCGGCCGAAGGTCATCATCTCCAGCAAGAGTCAGGGTCAGACGAAACAAGAAGTTCTTGCCGACCTCGACACAAGCCTGCGCGAACTGGGAACCGACTATGTGGATATCTGGTATCTGCATATGAAAAACCAGCCGGAGCAGGTGACCGAGGATCTGCTGGAGGCGCAGCGCCTGGCAAAGCAGAACGGGAAAATCCGTTTTGCCGGCGTCAGCACGCATTTCAACACTGCACAGCCCGGTCTCCCTACGGGGTCCAAGTCGCGGCCCGACTCCGCCGCGCAAAGGAGTTGTTTGCATGAAGGCTGTCTCGTCCGTTAACCTATAGACTTTAACTCTCTGGCAGAATTCATCGGAGGCGCCTAAAGTGATATCTGGCAACAATACGCCTCGATTGCACGCAGAAACTTCTGTGGTCTCGGGCGCACCGGCCATAGAGAAGCTGGCACGCTTGATTTGCGCCTATGCCCCTCACGACGGTGGTTTCGAGTTACGCATCCCTGGTTTGAACGCCAGTCGCTTTTCACGAGTAAACAAGGAATGTGTGCATGCCCTCCGATTGCCCTCGTTGTGCATCGTCGCACAGGGAGCGAAGACCGTCATCGTAGGGCAGGAGGTCTATGAGTACGACGCGTCGCAGATGATCGTGTTCTCCGTTGCCCTGCCAGTTGCTGCCCAGATCACGCAAGCCAGCCATTCCGAGCCTTACCTCGCTCTCAGGCTGGACCTCGACCCGCACAAGATTGCCGAGCTAGTGTTGAAAGTGTATCCGCACGGTCTGCGTCCAGGCGTGGGCTATCTAAGCGCTTCGCAGTTCAGCAGAGAGTACAGCCGCTTCTTCGGGAGTGCGCCAACGAAGGACATCGCCAGACTGCGACAAGATACTCGACCCTGGGTCTGACCCAATTCGAGGTGACAGCGTGACAGCACTCGCCGGGTGGGAGAACTTCTACGTCATCGTCGGGTCGTCTGCCGGCGCCCTGATCGGATTGCAGTTCGTCGTCATAACCCTCATCGCAGACATGCCGGTCGCTCGAGGTGAGGCGCAGGCCGGCGAAGCGTTTGCCACGCCCACCATTGTTCATTTCGGAACCGTGCTGCTGCTCTCAGCGGTTCTAAGCGCTCCATGGCACGGGATCGGTGCCGTCGCAGTTCTTTGGGGCCTGGTGGGCCTCAGTGGCGTAGTGTACGCCGTCATCGTGGCTCGGCGTATGCGAGTACAAACCGCGTACCGGCCCGAGTTCGAGGACTGGTTGTTTCACGTTCTGCTACCCTTCGCCGCATATGCAACACTGGCTGGATCAGCATTGGCGGCTCGCCCCCATGTGCGCGACGCCCTGTTTGGCGTTGCAGCGGCGGCCCTGCTGCTGCTCTTCATCGGCATTCATAACGCCTGGGATGCCGTCACGTGCCACGTCTTCGTCAAGAGACGGGAACAACAGGAGGCCAAGCGGCGTCGCTGACCGGGTACCGCAGAGGTAGTGCGGAGATGCGCGCACTTTGCGTTCCTCCGTGACTCTTCGCTCACAAACAACCCCCGTCCGAGACCGCCAGCGTGAAATGATCCGCATGCGCGCGACGCGCGCGGCGATAATCCTCCGCGCAGGCCTACGCGCCAGAACCCGCAGGCAGGTGTACAATACCACGCATCGGAAGACAGAGATGGACACGCCCGACTCAGTCAGATCCGTCGAAAACCTGCGGAAAAGTACTCACGCGAAAGGACTCCTAATATGACATATAAGTTGATTGGCGGCTTAATGTTACTGGTGGTGACCTTCTCTGGGTGCGGGCCACGTAAGGTCGAGCGCGATGCCCAAGCTCCTGTGGAAGAATGGCCGAACTACGGGAACGACCCGGGCAGCTCACGTTACTCCCCGCTTACAGAAATCACGAAAAACAACCTGCGGGATCTCAAGGTCGCCTGGGTCTACCACACCGGCGACGTCTCGTACGCCAACAGCACTTGGAACGGAAAAAAGGTTTGGGCCAAAAGCACCTTTGAGGCCACGGCCCTGTTTGTGGACGGAACCCTCTATATTGTCTCTCCCTTCAACCGAATCATCGCGCTCGATCCCGAAACTGGCCGTGAGAAATGGACCTTCGATCCCAAGCTCGATCGCATTGGGTACTATGGTGACGCGTTCACGTGCCGCGGGCTGGCGACGTGGGTCGATCCGGAGCGCCAACCCGGCGACGTGTGCCGCCGCAGCATTTACGTCGCAACTCTCGATGGACGCCTGGTCGCCGTCGATTCTGAGGGTCGCGGTCCGTGCCCCGCTTTTGGAACCAATGGTGAGGTCGCGCTGACCACCGGCGTCAAAATCCCGATTAAAGGCGAGTACCATTTCACCTCTCCGCCGACGGTGGTTAGGGAAATGGTCATTGTCGGCTCCGCGATCAACGATAACGATCGCGTCGATATGGAATCAGGCATGGCGCGCGGCTTCAACGCGCGCACCGGCGCTCTGGTCTGGTCGTTCGATCCCGTGCCGCGGGATCCCGCCGACCCCGCGCGGGTCACTTGGCAGAATGGCGCCGACCGCACCGGCGCCGGCAACGTCTGGGGGCCGATTTCCGCCGACCCCGAGCACGACCTGGTGTTCCTGCCCACCACCAGTCCCAGCCCTGATTTCTTCGGCGGTGAGCGTAAGGGCGAGGACCGAAACGCGGACTCGCTGGTAGCGCTGCGCGCATCCACCGGTGAAGTGGTGTGGGCTTTCCAGGCTGTCCATCACGACCTGTGGGATTACGATCTGCCCTCCGGGCCCTCCCTGATCGAGGTGGAGCGCAGCGGGCAGCGGGTTGCGGCCCTGGCCCAGCCCAGCAAGATGGGCTTCCTCTTTATCCTGAACCGCGACACCGGCCAGCCGATCCTGCCGATCGAGGAGCGGCCTGTGCCGCAAGGTGGGGTGGAAGGAGAATGGCTCTCGCCCACCCAGCCTTTCCCGGCTGCGACTCCGGCACTGGCCCCCAACCGCCTCGAACCGGAGGACGCTTGGGGCTTGACCCCTTGGGATCGCGGCAAGTGTCGCGACCTCATCGCCGGGCTGCGCCATGACGGCATTTTCACGCCGCCGAGCCTGCAAGGCTCGCTCGAGTATCCGGGGTATGTCGGCGGCACCAACTGGGGAGGCGTCTCCTTCGACCGCACTCGAGGCTTGATCGTTCTGAACCAGACGAACGTCCCCGCCATCGTTCAACTCATCCCCAGGGACAAAGCGCAACGCCTGAACAGGAGGAGCGCCAGCGAGGGATTCGTCGAGGGCGGTTGGGAGTACTCCCCGATGAAGGGGACACCGTACGTCATGCGCCGTAAATTCTTGCTTTCGCCTTGGGGTATGCCGTGCAGTGCGCCTCCGTGGGGAACTCTTGCGGCGGTGGAGGCCAGCACGGGCAGGCTTCGTTGGCAGGTGCCCCTGGGAACCATTCGGGACCTCGCTCCTATCCCGCTCCCCATCAAGTTCGGGACAACTACCCTGGGCGGTCCGCTTACCACCAAGAGCGGCTTGACTTTCATCGGGTCGACGCTTGACAGCACCTTCCGTGCTTTCGACACCGAGACGGGCCAGGAGCTGTGGCATGCGAGGCTGCCGGCCCCGGCCCCGGCCACCCCCATGACTTATCGGGCACGCCAAGGTGGCCGCCAGTTCATCGTGGTGGCCGCCGGCGGCCACGGCAAGGCCTCGAACCCTAAACTCAGCGATGCCGTCGTCGCGTTCGCATTGCCTTAGCAATGTTGTTATTCCGCAGGCTTTGAGGTGCAGGTCCACGCTACAGCGCTCCGTTAGATTTGCAGTCGGCGCACCGTTCTGAGAAAATGCGGAAGGCGATGAGCATCCGCATGGACCCGGAGAACTACGCGTTCCTTACCGAGATCACTAAACAAGAGCGGAGCGATCTCTCCAAGGCGGTGCGCGACATGGTGACCCGAGGCAGGGTCCTGCTGGCCGTGGAACGCTACAAGAAGGGAGACGCTTCTCTCGGCAAAGCCGCGCAACTGGCGGGGCTTTCCGTGGGGCAGATGATGACCCTCCTGGCGGAATTTGGCGTGGAAAGCAGGATCGAGAAGGACGACTATCTCCACGGGCTGAAGAATCTAGCCAACGCATGGTAGCGGACACCCCGTTAACAGGCCCTCGCGCGGCGCGCCGGTAAACCGAAGAACAAAAGCCAATGAACGGGGGTGAGAAATCATGGCACGGGTTTTCATTACAGGTTCGTCCGACGGGCTCGGGCGAATGGCCGCTCAGCTCCTTATCGAGCAGGGACACAGGGTAGTTCTGCACGCGCGCAACGAGCGGCGGGGTGAGGAAGCGCTTGCCGCCGTGCTGGGCGCCGAAACCGTGTTGATCGGTGATCTCTCAAGCATTGCGCAGACTCGCAGCGTGGCCGAGCAGGTGAACCGGCTCGGCTCGTTCGACACGGTAATTCACAACGCAGGCGTCGGCTATCGGGAGCCCCGGCGCATCGCGACCGAAGATGGCCTGCCGCATGTGTTCGCCGTCAACACGCTCGCGCCTTACATATTGACGGCTCTGATCCAGCGACCGAAGCGCCTCATCTACCTGAGTTCCGGCCTTCACCGGAGCGGTGATGCAAGTCTCGAGGATCTTGCGTGGGAGCACCGCCCATGGCAGGGACAACAGGCATACTCCGACACCAAATTGCACGACGTGCTCTTGGCTTTCGCAATCGCACGCCGCTGGCCGGATGTCTTCTCCAACTCTCTTGAGCCTGGTTGGGTGGCGACGAAGATGGGAGGCCCGGGAGCGCCGGATGACCTGGATGCTGCCCACCGCACGCAGGTGTGGCTCGCGACGAGCGATGACCCTGCCTCGACGGTCACCGGCGAGTACTTCTATCACGTGAGGCTCCGCACACCGAACCCAGCGTCTCGCGATATGGAACGGCAGGAGAAGCTGCTCGAAGCGTGCAAACAATTCTCCGGAGTTGATCTCTCCACGGGTTAGCGTATTCCCGGGGCCTAGCGCTGACAATCGCCTTTTGGCGTCTGCGATCGGCAAACGGACTCTGAACCACAAAGATACTGAGGCACAGCGCGGCAGAGCCGCAATTCAAAACTCAAGATTCCAAAATCAAGAGCATCCAACCGGAAGGCGCGTATAATCGGGAGCCGACCAGGAGAAGCGAATGCAGCTCGACATTGAGGGGGTGGGCAAACTTTATCGTGGCAAGGTGTGGGGGCTGCGCGGATTCAGCTTGAGGCTTGCGCGTGGAGTCCTAGCGTTGCTGGGGCCGAACGGCGCAGGCAAATCCACCCTCATGCGCATCCTGGCTACCGTCACGCGAGCGACAGAGGGCCGAGTTTCCTGGGACGGCGCCGACATCGCCAAGTCACCGGATGCGGTGCGCTCGGTGCTGGGCTATTTGCCACAGGACTTCGGCGTTTATCCGAATCTGAGCGCGGTGGAGTTTCTGGAATACCTGGCGGCAGTAAGAGGCATCAATGCCTCCGCCGCCCGGAAACGCATCGCCGAACTGCTGGAGTTGGTTAACCTCACGGACGCCGCACGGCGGCCCCTGGGCGGATATTCCGGAGGAATGCGCCAGCGGGTGGGAATTGCCCAGGCGTTGTTGAATGATCCGCAGTTGTTGATTGTGGATGAGCCGACGGCCGGGCTCGATCCCGAAGAGCGTGTGAGGTTCCGTAACCTGCTTTCGGAGCTTTCCGGGGAGCGCATCGTCATCCTCTCAACCCACATCGTTTCTGACGTGGAAGCGGTAGCGACGGACATTGCGCTGATCGACCATGGAGAACTCGTAGTGCATAGCGCCCCGGAATCACTCCTCGAATCAGTGAATGGCCGCGTGTGGGAGGTGGTAGCGCCCAGTTCAGAGCTGAGCGGACTTCGAGAGAGCTACCTGGTGAGCAACATTGCGCACCGCAGCGACGGAGTCCATGCCCGCGTCGTGGCCGGCAAGGCACCGGGAGCTTCTGCGCGGCCCCTCGAGCCCTCGCTCGAGGACGCCTACCTTAACGCTCTGGCCCTCCACCGCGGCCGAGCAACCTCTCGAGGAGGGGCGGCGTGAGCATTCGCGCCATCTACGCCATCGCCCACGCCGATTTCCTCGAGCGCGTGCGGCGTTACAGTTTTCTGGTGACGCTGCTCTTCGCGGTCTACCTGGGCTATGCTGCGGCCACGGGGAAGATTGCCTTGCGGCTGGGCGAATACCGGGGCGTCTACACCTCGGCTTGGATCGGCGCGAACATGGCGATGGTGGCTTCCTGCTTCATCTCTTTGGTGGGCTTCTACGTGGTGAAGAACGCGATCGACCGGGACCGTGCCACGCGCGTGGGAGAGATCCTGGCAGCTACGCCGCTCACTCGCGTCGTCTACCTCGTGGGCAAGTGGCTCAGCAATGCCGCCGTGCTCGGCGTCCAGGTTGGCGTTCTCGCCTTGGCCTCAATCGTCATGCAGTTCGTGGTCGCGGAAGACCCCCACATCGACCTCTGGGCTCTACTCTCCCCTTTCTTGCTGCTGGCCCTGCCAGCCATAGTACTGACCGGAGCCCTGGCGGTGCTGTTCGAGGCTATGCCGGTGCTTCGGGGCGGCGTCGGCAACGTGGTGTGGGTGTTTGCGTGGGCCACTGGTATCGCGCTCGCGCCAATCACCGGCTTCGCATGGCTTGATTTCACGGGCCTGTTTGCGGTGATGCTGAGCATCACGCGCGCGGCGAGCGCAGCTATCCGTGGCTACAAAGGAGATTTTGGGCTACAGGTTGAAACGGGGCGCGGCATGATCGTTGCCAGCGGTCTTCGCTGGCCAGGAATCCGATGGGACCTGCCGCAGGTTTTGTTGCGGCTCGAATGGATCGGAGTGGCTTTGGCCCTTTTGCTGTTGGCTACGCTGTTCTTCGACCGCTTCGATCCGGCGCGCGTGCGCTGGCCGGCTCGAGCGCAACGCCGGGCGCGCCGGGAGGGAGACCAGGCCATCGCCAACGCGAAGGTGCCGAACGTCGCACTTGTCGAGTCCCCTCACGCTCACGCGCTGATTCAGCTTACGCCACTTTCCGGCCCACGAGGCTGGGGATTTCCTAAGATACTTGCGGCGGAGTTAAGGTTAGCGCTGAAAGGATATCCCTGGTGGTGGTACGGCGTGGCGGGCGGGCTAATCGTGGCGCAATGCGCCGCTCCGCTCGAGGTTTCGCGAGGCCCGCTGCTGACCGCAGCGTGGATCTGGCCCATCCTGTTGTGGTCGGGTATGGGCGCGCGGGAAGCTCGCCACGGTACTGAGCAGCTCATCTTCTCTTCTCCGGGGATCCTTTCGCGGCAACTTCCCGCTAGTTGGCTCGCCGGGGTGCTGATCGCCGTTATCGCGGGCGGGGGAGCCGCCGCCAGGATTCTTCTCGCGGCCAACTACCCGGGGCTCCTCGGCTGGTTCGCCGGCGCGCTCTTTATCCCCTCGTTAGCACTAGCTCTTGGGGTCGTGACAAAATCGAGCCGTCCGTTCGAGGGCGTATTCACTGGTCTCTGGTACGCCGGACCCCTGAACCGGATTCCGGGGCTCGATTTCACCGGAGGCGCCAATGGCCGGCACACCCTGGAATATGGTTGCGTTTACCTTGCGCTTGCCGCCGTTCTTCTCGCCGTTGCTTTTTGGGGCCGTGGACGACAATTGCGTCATTTCCACTAAACGCCCGCAGCTACCACGTTGGTCCCCGGACAATTCACCGTTTCGCTTGCGGCAAGTTTCTTTCGGAAATGCACGTGCCGGAGTCGCGTCAGTTCGACCAACGGTCTCCACGCCGCGTGCACCAGATGGTGTTTGATGAGCAATCGCCAGAACCGGTTGGAACGCTTGTATAAGTAAGACATCCCCAGATACGGAAGAACGGCGCGCCAATCGGCGGGCCGCCGTCGCCAAATCGAGGCATGGGAGAAGAGGCGCTGGTACATCCAGGCATAACCTTGTTCCAGTTCCTCAGGTGACATATTTTTCGGACGGAACACCACGTGCGCCGTGTCGTACAGAGACCAATCGCGGTGTAACAAGCGCCCCTCGGCTTCCATTCTACGGAAGAGTGGCGTGGCCGGGTAGGGCGTAAGAATGTGAAACGTCGCGCATTCCAGGCGGTTCTCCTCGATCCAGCCCGCGGTGCGGGTGAAAACGTCGTTCCGGTCGTGATCGAACCCCAAAACGAACGAACCGTTCACTTGGATGCCGTTCTCGTGCAGCATGCGAACCCGCCGAGCATAGTCGCCGGACTTGGGTGTTTTCTTCCTTGCCTCGGCGAGGTTTTCGTCCGTGAGCGACTCGAATCCGACGAATACACCCGTACATCCGGCGAGCGCCATGACGCGGATCAAAGCCGGATCGTCCGTGACATCGAGGGATACTGCTGCGCTCCAGACCTTGTTTAGGGGACGCAGGGCCTGACACAATTCGCGCAGATACGCTCGGTTAGATCCCAGATTGTTATCGATGAAGACGCCGTAAGGCTGCTCATCCGCGCCGAACTCCGCGGCGATCTGGCCGGGATCTCGCATTCGATACGGCATGCGTAAGCCATCAGTCGCCAGATAGCAAAACCCGCACCGATTGTGACAACCGCGGGTAGCAATCAAACTGGTGGTAGTAAGAAAGCTCTTGCGCGGCAGAATCGACCGTCTTGGCGCGGGATCCCCGCGATAGTCACTCTCATAGGTTGCCGTGTATTTCGACCGCAGACTGCCCGACTCGATGTCCGCCAGGATCCGCGGCCAAAGCTGCACGCCATCCCCTACGGCAAGCGCATCCGCATACGGAGCACACTCTTCGGGACACGACAGAACGTGCAGTCCGCCCAGCACCACCTTGCTGCCGCGGCTGCGGTACCACTGCGCAAGCTCGAACGCCCGCTTGGCAAACGTCAAGTGGACTGTGATGCCTACCACCTCAGGCATGGGCGCGAAAGGCGGCCGCCCGTCAAGCAGGTTTTCGTCCCAATAGCGAACCTCCCAATGGTCAGGCGTCGTGGCTGCGAAACTGGTCAATGCGAGCGTGGGCGTAAGAACGTGCTTGCCAAAGCTCGCATTGGGATCCTTGGGGTAGAACGGATTGACAAGGAGCGCATATCGCGCCTTCACAGGCCCTACGGGGCTCGTGGCATCCAGAAGCGGAGGACGGGTCATTTCGGCGGGGCGCCATAAGTGCTTGGGAGATCGCGTGGGAAGCGGGGGTGTCGCAGTCATAGAAAGTACTTTATAATACAAAGTACTTCGTGTCAACCACGACGCGAGCGGGTGAACAGCACCCGTCGTGGGTGAAACCCACAGCCGGTTCGCCCCTTGCTGTTCGACCTTACCGTGGTGGAATGTTGACCTCGCCAAGTGGCGTGGCGGCGAAGGCGGGGTAGGGCAAAGGTGGGCGTACTTTGCCCTCCTCTGCGGTTCTTCATCGAGGGAGCGAAAACCCACAGAGGAACGCGGAGCACGCGTACCTCTACGCTGCAGCGGGGCGCATCAGCCCAGGTTCACGTATGTCGTGTAAGGCAGCTCCCCCAATGACGTAAAGGGCAGCATCTTCACCGGCCCATTCGTCGAGGTCACCTGCCACTCCCATTCGCTTACGCGCTCGGCGGCCAGCAGTAATACATCGCCGTAGTCAAACTCCGCCAGCGGGGCCGCCCCGGGAGTCTCCGCGCCCCCCGCCACGCCGCGCCAAAGCCCAGTACCAGGGAGCGCGCCGCCGCCCGCGTACTCGCCTCGAGAAACCCTCTGCGTGTAATACACGCCATGCCCTGTGACCTCACACTGATTTAGCCCCAGTTACGATTACATCTCCGGCCTGGGATATGGGCCGCCGATTTGGCGGTTAGCTTGGCCGTTCTACTCTTCTCGGAGTGTCCTGGCCGGGTCAATACCTGCAACTCTCAGAGTAGGCACGATCGTGGCGAGGAGGGTTACGGCGGAGAGCGTCAGCACTACGACCAGCATGGTGGATACATCATACACGCCGACGCCGTAAAGAACGCTACGCAGGGCGCGAAGCGCGCCCGAGCAGAGGATCAGTCCCAGAACCAAACCCAATGCCGAAGCACCCACTCCTGCCCTGCCGACCTCGAACATCGCACTTTGAATGGTCGAACCCAGAGCGATGCGAATACCAATCTCGCGCGTCCTCAGCGTCACCAGGTTGGCAACCAGCGAAAAAATGCCAACCGCGCTCAGTAGCAGCGCCAGGGTCGCCATGGCGCCGAGGAGCGCTCCTTCGAGACGCTGCATCACGAGGGTCCTCGCCAACAGGTCGCGCATACTGTAGAAGCCCGAGAAGGGCAGGTTGGGATCGACGCCGCGAGGTGAGCGTCCGAAACAGAGAACGAAGGCGCGAGAACATCTCAAACCTCCTCCGATGAGGTGTTCATGGCTGCGGCAATTGCAGAAACCAGCCGATTCCAGCCCGCGGTTTCCTCACGCAAGCGCCGCCGCCCCGCGGCCGCTAAGGTGTAGTATTTGGCCCGGCGGTTGTTCTCACTCTGACCCCATTCGGCCGCGATGAGTCCCTGATGTTCCAAGCGGTAAAGCGCGGGATATAAGGACCCTTGCGGGACCTGCAGGGCGTCACGGGAGATCTGCTGGATGCGCAGCAGCACGCCGTATCCATGGAGCGGTTTCAACGACACCGCTTTGAGGATCAGCATATCCAGTGTGCCGGGGAGTAAGTCTGCGGAGTTGCCCATGATCTTCGACTCCTAGCTCATCTAGGAGTATACGGGCACCTCTCCTAGCCTGTCAAGTGGAGAATGAGGTGAGAAAATATCGGTTTCTTCTGTTCACATCGACGTGGCGGCCACCCATCGATGAGGCGCTTTGGTGGGCGCGTCTGAAGTGCAGGCCGAACACTAGGCCGGCCGGTCAGTATTCGCGCGTGGTGACGATGCCTGGCTGCGGCACGGGGTATCTGCCGTTGGCGTCCGCGATCAGAGGAGCTGGGGAATCCATGGTGAACTTGTCCACGTCCGGCGCCATTTCGTGCTCACACTGGAGCATCTCGTCATAAGTGATTTCCTTGCCGGTGTGGGCAGCCATGCGGCCCATACTCGAGACCAGGCTGGCTTGCACGCCGCGTGCAACCTCGTTGTAGGGCTTGTCATCTCGAATGGCATCCAGCAGGTCGTTCCACTCGTTTTGGTAGGGATCCTGCTCCTCCGGGTCCACCTGGGATTCCCAAATCATTTCCGCGGTCGTCATCTGACCCTTCAACAGGCTGGAGGGTTGCCCGCAATCGCCGTGCTTGGAAGCGATGCCCATTCCTTTGGTGCCGTGCAGGTAGCTGGCATAGATCTGCTCGCATCCCGCTATGGTGCGCCCGTCGAAGAAAAACTTCGAGCCATCGGCATACGTGTATTCCACCGAATAGGTATCGAAATTCTGATCCACGTAGGCGATTCCTTCGGGACTCTGGCGGTAATGGCGCCCGCCCAGCGCCTGCGCCTTGACCGGCCACTCGTTTTTCATCCACCCGAGATGATCGACGATGTGGATATAGAAATCGTTGAAGCAGCCGCCGCTGGCCCAAATGAAGCTGTGGAAGCGCTGTACCTGATAGAGTAAGTCGGTGATCCCGGCAGGTTTGGGTAGCGACGAGAAATATCCGCCCGGCCCATGCATCCGATAACCCCGTTCGAGAATGATCTCGCCGATCGCGCCGTCCTGGACGCGTTTGGCCAGTTCCTCGAGCGCCCGGCTGTGACGCGACATCAGTCCCACCCCTACCTTGAGGTTCTTGGCTGTGGCGTCTTGCGCAAGGCTGAGCATGCGTTTGCTGGTTGGGCCATCGACCGTGACCGGCTTCTCCATGAAGACGTTGAGACCCTTCTTGATGGCATAGGTGAAATGCACCCAGCGAAACGCCGGGGGCGTGGCGAAGATGGCGATGTCTCCTGGCTTCAAACAATCCATCGCTCTCTTATAGCCGTCGAAGCCGATGAACTGGCGATCCGGCGGGACCTCCATCTGGCTTGAGAACTTCTCGTTCAGTTTGTTCAGGGTTTTATCGAGCCGCTCCGAGAACACGTCCGCCATGGCGACCAGCTTGGTAGGACCGCGCTTGACAGAGAACGCGTTCGCCGCTGCCCCGCCGCCTCGTCCGCCACAGCCGATCAGCGCGAGCTGTATCACATCGCTGCCGGCAGCATGCACGTAAGGAATGGCAACGTTGGCCAAAGCCGAAACCGCAGCCAACTTGCCGGTGGCTTTAATAAACTCACGGCGGGTAATCGAGGGTTGAATAGAAGAGTTCATGGCTGTCAATACCTCCGAAACGTGTGGTGTTCGTGCGCACCCAAACAAAACGCAATTCTAGCGCGAGTTCCCTTTTCGTCACACATGCATTTTGACCCAGGCTTCCTCCGAGTGCAGCTCGGCGAGGGCCTTGGGGCGGATTTTGCGATACACGTTGCGGGGGGGCAACGCGGTTCCGTCGACCTCGAGGAGGCGCGCCAACGGAATGCCGAAGAGCCGCTCGTTTTCTTCCAGCATGGGACGGAGCAGCGCCCAGTCGGGTTCTTCGAGCTGGGCAAACTCCCCGCCATTGAGTTGTTCTTCGCTGACCTTGGCGCGTGGGTCGCGGATATAAATGGATCCACCCGCAGCCAGTGAGAACAGGTTACTTCCGGGATAAGGCATTTCCAGCTCGACGACCTGCCCTTGATCGTTCAAGACGACTCCGTTGAGGATGGCAAAGCCGCCGCCTGCCAGCGGGTCTCCAGCCATGAAAGACTCCGCCAGATAATCGAGGCAGGTCCCGTTGATGACCACGCGCGGCTTGCCCACGGCGTTGATGAGGGGCCGTCCTGCGGCATTGCCCAGCACGAAAGCTTGCCCGCCCTTCCCCGCATAGAGGAACGTCTGGCCGACGCTGCCGTAGACCACCAGCTTTCCATCCTTCATGATCTGAGCGAGTTGATCCTGCGCGTCGCCGTGCACAACAACCTCCGCTCCATCGATGCCGGAGGCAAGGTAATCGCCGGAGGAGCCGTAAACGTCGATGCGCACGCCGGCGCTGGCAGGCCCCAGACCATTGGCAATAAACCGATGCCCTTTAGCGTGAGCCACCAGGAACCGGCGAAAGCCGCGCTGGTAAAACCGAACGATTTCGCGCGCCAGCGAGTCTTCGCCCTCCGCCGCGAAGCCCCGAGCATCCATAACCACTGTGGGTGCGCCGCCGGAAGAGGTGGATAGGGCATTTCGCGCGCTCACGAAAGCGTAAGCCTGAGAAGGCGATTGGCGTATGGACTCGACGACTGTAGCCAGGCTCGAATCGAAAAGGGAGAGCAGGCAACTCCGTCGCAGCGAGCCGGTGGGGTAGCGACAGTCCATCAGCAGGGTGAGGACGCCCAAAGCCCTTCTGCGACCATCATCATTTACGGCAGCCCGCTCCAATGCCTTGAGAAATGCCAGTAGACTCTCATAGTCCCAGCCCACGACGCGCCCTTTGGCCCACATGAACAGCTCGTCGGCTGGCAGGTCAGGCGGCGCAATTACTGTGTGCCAAGCGGTGGCAGATGGCTGGTAGAGTTTCTGCGGCGCACCCGACTCGATTCGCCGGCCGAACTTGTCCGTGCACACGAGCTCGGAATGACAGTCTGCGAGGGTTCCTTCCAAATCCGCTGTACCATCGGCGTGGATAGTGAATATGAACGCTCCACCATCCGTGTGGCTGCCGCCGCGCGCGTTCCAGTAACAGTCAGCGCGGCTCCAGAACCGGGGATCTTCCTCAGCTAGGCTCTCGAGCGTGGCGTCGATGGCCTGCTTCTCCGAGGCCGCCAGTCCAATCGAGACCTCACCTTGCTGCAAGGCGAAGACTTGCGGCCGCAACATGCTGGTGTCGGTGATGCCGATCAGTCGGTAAGCTCCTTCGGCCGGGACGGATTGAGCGATAAGGAAAAACCAGGGCCCGTCCGGTGAGCCGTGAATGTGCACGGTTTGAAGTTGCTGGTAGAGCGACTGCTTTGCTTTCGGAAGAAGGGTGAAGTCCCGCTCGGTTGTCGGCGCCAGAGCTTCGATCACATACTCGAGCGGGTAGGAATAAGTCCTATGCAAAAGGTCGAAGAGGAGCACGGAAACTTCCGTGTCAGTAAGAAAGAGAGGATAGATATTCCGCTGGGCAAGGTACTCGCAGATGGAGGCATAGTTGGCAAAGTCGCCGTTGTGCACCAGGGCTTCATGGAGTCCGACGAAGGGATGCGCACCGCCCGGATGCCACACCTTGCCTTTGGTCGGGTAGCGATGGTGACCGAGCCAGACGTGGGCATGAAGATCTTCGAGTTGGTAATAACGGATCACGTCATCACCGTAACCGATCATCTTGAGCGCCAGCATGTTCTTCCCGTGCGATAGGACGAAGGCGCGCTTCTCCCCGGCGGAGGCGTAGCAGGCACGGTTGAGGCGATAACTGTTCTGATAGACTATTTCATCCTCAATGGTCCCCGGCGTCGCACCCGGCTTCTGGGCCGTCGTCAGGTCATTTCCCGCCCTAAAGGCACGGACGGCGTCGGGCTTCACGCGCCCGAAATAGAAGCAGACTTCCGGGGGTTTGACGTCGAGTCTGTCAAGGAGCCTCACGTCATGGGTGGGCGCTAGAGAGCGGGCAAGGGCGAACTCAAAGGTCGGCTCGAGGTAATTACGCTCGACCTCGAGGCGGGCGCTCGAGTCAAGATAGGCGATGGCAAGCAGGTAGCAGCTCTGGAGTGTCTCTCGGGACACACCGAACTCTGCGGGGTCGAGTCCCACAGCCGCAATGCCGCCTCCCTTGCCGTTGCCTCGGTTGCGCATTTGGGCCAAGCCCTGGAGCAGATGCCGAGCCGCGATCCTTTCATTGCAAGCAATCCCCACGACGCCGCACCCGCCCTCGGTTTCGGCCTTTGGCCAGACGTCGCGCGATCCCGCTTCAGGGAGTAGAGATTTCCGCGAGGCGAGAATTTTGGCGACCGTCTCTGGTTCAATCATCAGCACGCTCTCCTAGCCGCGATAGATCAGCAAATCAGTTCTGCCTACGAGATCACGAATCCTGGTGAGCCCAAGCCGGCGCAATATGTTGCGAAGTTGCAACTGGAAGGACTGATACAAGTTTCCGAGGCGTTCGGCACCCCAATCTGTTTCAACCAATTGCGAGAGTTCGGGATCGGTGGTAGTTAGCCCAAAGGGACAACCCCGCCCGCGCTCGCAGTTGCCGCATCGTGTGCAGCCCATGGCCACCAATTCCGCCGTACCGAGTATGACGCCATCCGCACCTAATGCAATGGCCTTGGCAATGTCATAGGCGGTGCGTATTCCACCGCTGGCCATCACCGTGACTTCGCCTCGAATTCCTTCCTGCGACAAATAGCGGTGGACTCTCGGGACGGCAAACTCGATGGGCATAGCGATGGTTTTCTTGGCGATTTCGGGGGCTGCGCCCGTGCCGCCGTAACTGCCATCAAGGTTGATGATGTGAGCCCCGGCGTAATAACTGCCCACTGCAACCATATCAATATCCGTGGGCGTGGAAACTTTTACGGAAATAAGCGCTTCCGGATTAATCGTCTTGATCCAATCCAGGTGCTTCTTGTGGTCCTCGACGGAATAAACGCTGTGAAACGGGAAAGGAGAAAACAAGCTGATCCAGGGAACCGATTCGCGCATGCTGGCTACAGCCGTTGTTACCTTATCGCCCAGCAGGTGCCCTCCCAACCCTGGCTTCGCCCCTTGGGCATACTTGAACTCGATAATCCGCGCACCCTGGATGGTCTCTTCCCTCACTCCGAACATGCCGGTGGCAACCTGAGTGATCACGTGCGCCCTGTAGGGATGGAGCGAGTCCGGGTATCCTCCTTCCCCGGTGGAGGTGAAGGTATTCCAAGCCTGAGCTGTTTTGGCTCGAGCCAGCATCACCTGCTCGCTGATTGATCCAAAGGACATCCCAGCCCCGTAAAATGGTACAGAGACATCAATCCGGCAGTCATAAGGCCGGCGATTGAGAGGGATGGAGAGATTGATGGGCAACTGGTGGGGCAGCCATCGATCCTGCGGAAGAAACTTGAAATCGAGCACATCGAAGCCGCCGCCGGAGTTGCCCACTCGATATTCCAAGCCATTTCCAGGCGGCTCGCCGGTCTCGGCCTGTAGCCAAGTGGACAAGATCAGGTCGGAAGTCCAGCGGTAATCTCCCATGGCCGGCAGGTCGGCTTTGCCCAGCTCAGGCCAAAGGTTGAAGCCGCGGCGTAAGGATGCGGTGTGCTTCTCGATGATGAGCTGCTCGTCAGCTTTTTGTGTCATAACCTTCGATCCCGGAAAACGCTTCGCGTTCCAAAACGTTCTCGAACATCGCGCGGCCTATCTCGCCCCGCAAGCGGCGAACTTCCCGCAAGCCCATGGCTCCTAACACCTCCAGGAGTTGATCGCGCCAGGAAGCCAGCAGGTTCTCAATTCGCTGCACGCCCCAATTCACGGTAAGCCGTACTGGGAGTCGGACGGCGCTCTTCTCGCGATCGAGACATTCTCCGAGGAACCTGACTTGCAGCGCCACGAGCAATGCGGTGTCCAAAGCGACAGCATCCAGACCGCAGATGATAGCTTTGGGAACGTGCTCGGCCGCGATGATCCCCCCGCCCCCCAGCAAGGTCACCTCGTCCCGGCAGCCCGCCTCAAGGAAAGCTCCGTGCGCCTCCCGGATGAGATCCAGCACGAATCGCCCGTCCGGCCCACGGCCATGATAGTCGGCCGCCAAGTGAAACACTCGGATTCCCGAATGGTAGTACTTCAAGAGCTCCTCTTTGGAGAAGAAACCCTGGCGCAAACAGATTGTGCTATCGCCAAAGCGAGTCCGAATCTCTCCAATAAGCGCTTCATTCCAGCCCTCGATTTCGATCATGGAAGGCATGAAGCGCAGTCCTTCCAGCAGGTTGGCGTCCTCAGGACCAACCAACGGAATGATCGGTTGTCCCTGGAGCGTGAATCTCTCGATTGCCCCAATCGGCAGGACAACCAGCGTCTCCGCCTTTTGGGCCGCGGCCACGAGCGCTTGCAGGAATTCGGACGACCGTGCAGAAGCGGGCGGGGCATCGAAGAAGACCGGAATGGGCAAGGAAAAAGTCCGCGTGCTTTGCCCGGCTACTTCCCCTCGCTCATCAAAGACAAGGTAAGATGGCTTCTGGCCGATATCCACAGAAGTGGAGATGAACTCTCGGCCGTGAATACCGTCGCGCGTCGGACGCACGATTTCCGACATGTCCGTCCACATGCCGTCCCAGCCTGCCCCGCCGAACCGCCCGCGATAGCCGGCGCCTTTTACAGGCACCCGTCCGGTGCGTGCCTCGTAGCAAACTGTGTCGACGTGCCCGGGCGTAAAGTACGAGTCGCCCAGACGCAGATGCTCGGGATTGAGGCGAACTTGCACCATTTCGGGGTACTCAATCGTGCACCGCAGACACGCTACGCAGGAGTTGCTCCTGGGCGCGAAACCTCCTACAGGTCCCGAGAAGACGCCGTATAAGCAGGGCCGGCTGAGCGCAACGGCTCGGTTTCCCCGGTAGTGAATCATTTCTTTAAGGAGATGCTTGGCCAGGCCGGGCTTTTGAACCTCTACGTAGGTGCGATTGGGGAAAGGGGCAATCTCGGGCGCGGAACTGGTTTGAAGGTGGTAGCGCTGATACATGTTTAATCCTGCCATCGGAAAGGAATCCCTGCGTACCGAGTCCTCCTCCCGCTCTGAGCCAGCGTGCAGCGAGGGACAATAGCTGAAGGCCGGATGAAATTCAATCGCAGTCCTCACCCCCAAGAAGGCGATCAGGGTCCGCAAGGCACGACAGTCTAGAGCAACGGGGGATCGCAAAGCAAGTTCCTTTCAGAGATCTGTCCTTAGCGGGCTGTCCTTAGCGGGCGAGACGCCCGCTCTGCAATGGTGTACAATCGCGGTGCTCGGTTGTTAACTGATGTGCGCTATTCAAGAATCTTGTACGGCGAGGTTAACTCAGATGAACCTTCTGACAACATTGAAAGGCTCTTTGCTGGAATCCTTCTTCCCCACCGCATGGGACCTGGAGAAGTGGGATGCGTGTGTGGCCGACGATCCCAAAGCCATCTTCGATCGCCAGCCGAAATGGCACAAGGACTTCTCCATTCGCATGGCGGGCGACGTAGCCGACTTTGACGTGATGTTGGGCCATGAGCTGGCCATGGAAATTCGACGCTGCCGCGAAGCCGGCCGCAAGCTGGTTCTAATTTTGCCCGTCGGCCCAATGGGCATGTACCGCTGGACGGTTTATTTCCTGCGTGAGTGGAACATCCCTTGCCTGCACGTTTACGGCTTCAACATGGATGAGTGGAGCGACAGCGAGGGCAACACGCTTCCTGCTGACAATCCCGGGGCTTTCCAGTATGCCATGGAGACCGCCTTCTACACTCCTCTCGCCAACCTCACTATTCCGCCCGAGCAACGCTTTTTTGCCACCCGTCGCCTGCTTCCAGAATATCCGGACCGCATCGGGACGTTGCGCGAAGAAGGAGCCAAACTGGTGGTGGTTTATGGCATCGGGCGCGCCTGCCATATTGCCTTTTGGGAACCCCACTTCGGGCTCGAGTTCCCGAGCGACGACGACTGGCGAAATCAGACTCATCGCCTGGGCGCCAAGCTGCACCCGCTAACGATCGAACAGAATGCCATTACCAGCTTTAAGAGTCGAACCACGCTGGTCCCGGCCTTCGCCAACACCATCGGCCCTGCCTTCTTTACGCGCGCCGACTACGCCATTGGCGGTGCGGATGGGGAACTCGGTCGTGGCATGCAGTGGCAGGGCCTGTCGTTGTGGGTCACGTTGCGGCATCCCACCAGTCGCCATGTGCCTTCCACCTGGATGCCGACGCAGCCCGGCGTCCTTTACTTTACCAAGGCGCTTGCCGGGCCTCTGGTTGCGGAGTGCAATTGACAGTTTCTAATCTGAAATCTCGGATCTCAAATCCCATTTCTGCACGGGAGCAGTCTATGGACACGACAAGGTATGAAACTCCAGCGGGGTATCTGACTCTTAACGCCGGGCGTGCTCGCCAGGTTATGGGCCGGACATGGACAGAACTTAGAGGCAAACTTCCCGGTCAGTTTCTGGCCGCGCTGGCGGTGGCTTGCGCTTTGCTCCGGCCGGCTGCCGCGCAGAATCGGGCGATGCAAGCAACCTCCGCATTTGGCGACCCGTCGGTGGCGATCACCAAGCGGGTAGACGATCTGGTTTCGCGGATGACCCTTGAAGAAAAGGTCCTACAGATGCAGCACACCGCTCCAGCCATTCCTCGGCTCGGTATTCCCTCCTACGACTGGTGGAGTGAAGCGTTGCACGGCATTGCACGCTCGGGATACGCCACCGTATTCCCGCAGGCTATCGGAATGGCGGCCACCTGGGATACGAGCCTCGTGCGCCAGGAGGCCGAAGTCATCGCCACGGAAACGCGCGCCAAGTACAACCAAGCACAGCGAGAAGGCAACCACAGCATCTACTATGGATTAACCCTGTGGTCGCCCAATATCAACATCTTTCGCGACCCGCGTTGGGGCCGCGGGCAGGAGACCTACGGCGAGGACCCCTTCCTGACCTCAAAGCTGGGTCTGGCCTTCGTGACCGGGCTGCAGGGTAACGACCCGAAATACCTGATGGCGGTGGCGACGCCCAAGCATTACGCCGTGCACAGCGGGCCGGAGAGCACGCGGCATGGGTTCAACGTCAACGTTTCGCCGCACGATCTCGAGGATACGTATCTGCCGGCATTTCGCGCCACGATCGTCCAAGGGTACGCTGACTCCCTCATGTGCGCCTACAACGCCATTGACGGCGCGCCGGCCTGCGCCAACACCTTCCTGCTTCAGAAGACTTTGCGGGAAGCCTGGGATTTTCAGGGCTACGTGACCTCGGATTGCGGCGCAGTAGGCGACATCGCCAGCGGACATCACTTTGCGCCGGACAACGAGCACGGCGCCGCCCTGGCGGTCAGAGCTGGCACGGATACTACCTGCGGCAATGAGTACGTGACGCTCGTGAAAGCCGTGCATGATAGCCTGATCAAGGAGGCTGAGATAGACACCGCTGTGAAACGCCTCTTCACCGCAAGATTCCGCCTGGGCATGTTCGACCCGCCGGCTGCGGTTTCCTTCAACCGAATACCTTTTTCCGAGAATGACTCCAGGCAGCATCGCCAGCTTGCCTTGCAGGCGGCACGAGAGTCGCTGGTCCTGTTGAAGAACCAAGACCACGCGCTGCCGCTCAAAGCCGGCATCAAGACCATCGCGGTGATAGGACCGAACGCAGAATCCCTGGCTGCGTTGGAAGGCAACTACAACGGTGTGCCGTCTCATCCGGTTTCGCCCCTGGATGGAATCCGCAAACTGTTTGAACGTAGGTCGAAGGTCCTTTACTCACAGGGCTCTCCTTACCTCGAGGAACTGCCGGTTCCGGTGCCACGGACGGTGTTCCACGAGGACTCTGGCGGGAACACGCCGGGTCTGAAGGCAGAGTACTTCTCCAACACTAACTTTTCCGGGCAGCCGGTGCTCACACGCGTCGACCCGCAAATTCAGTTTGACTGGAACTCCGCCGCTCCTGCCCCCGGCGTCCCCATGAAGGCCTTCGCCGTGCGCTGGACTGGCGCCATCACTCCGCCTGGACCAGGCAACTACACATTTAGCGTGCCCAGTCCGGGGTGGAACCCAGCCGGAGGTAAGGAGATCTTTCGAGTTTTCCTTGACGGCAAACTGGCGCTCGACACCACCCTCCCCGATCCTACGACGTGGTTTGGACAAGAGGGAAAAGAGCCGCAAACCTCATTCCAGACACACTTCGAAAACACGAAGCCACGTGCATTCCGGCTCGAATACGTGCACCAGTCCCCGCTTTTTGGAGCCGGCGCGACGCTGAGTTGGAAGCCACCCGTCAACGTTCTGCGCCAAGAGGCCATAAAGCTTTCCGAGCAGGCGGATGCGATCGTGGCCTTTGTGGGACTGTCGCCCGAACTCGAGGGCGAAGAGATGCCCATCCACGTCCCCGGCTTTAGCGGCGGCGACCGCACGGACATTGGCTTGCCTCGTACCCAGCAGGACCTGCTCGAGGCATTGGCAGCGACCGGCAAGCCCCTGGTGGTCGTGCTGCTGAACGGCAGCGCGTTGGCGGTGAACTGGGCCGCGGAACATGCCGCCGCTATTCTCGAGGCCTGGTATCCGGGTGAGGAAGGCGGCACGGCCATTGCCGAGACGCTGGCGGGGACAAACAATCCAGGCGGGCGATTGCCCGTCACCTTCTATGCTTCGCTCGAACAGCTTCCGCCCTTTGACGATTACTCGATGCGCGGCCGAACGTACCGATTCTTCCGCGGGCGGCCGCTCTACGCTTTCGGCTACGGTCTAAGCTATGCGAGCTTCGCCTATAGCAATCTGCGGCTTTCGACGGAAAAACTCGAGGCCGGCCAGCCGCTGACCGTCGAAGCAGACATCCGTAACACGGCGGGCATGAGCGGCGATGAGGTCGCGGAACTCTACCTCGAGTACCCGCAGTCGCCAACCGCTCCCATCCGCGCGCTGAAGAGCTTCGAACGTGTCCATCTGGCTTCGGGCGAGACACGGCACGTCACCTTCAAGATCGAGCCGCGCGACCTTAGCCAAGTCACAAAAGACGGCGAACATCGGATTCTACGCGGCGGTTACACTGTGTTCGTCGGCGGCAGACAGCCCACTGAAGGCGCAGAGGGCCTGAAGGGTAAGTTTCAAATCACAGGGGAATTAAAGCTCCCGCGCTAGTGGTCTTCTATTAACCACCAGCCCCCTTACCCCCCGTCAAATGAGATGGGGAGCGGACTCCCCTCTTTGGCAAAGAAGGGGGTAGGAGGTGGAATGGCAGGGTGGTGTGGTGGCTGTCACTTCGAAACTGGCTTCTTATGGGACGAAAAAGCCTGGGCAACCTGTTCCATCTCATAGGCCGATGAAACTTGCTGGGGATAATTGACGATTTTCGTCTCGAAGGCAAAACGGTTGAACGCGCCGGAAGCATCGGTGAGGCCTTCCGCCACCCGACTCACGATTTGCTCCATCTTCGCTCCATCGACATTAGGCAGAACCATACCAAATGCATCCGAGGACAAATGGTAGAGCGAACCCTCGGCGGGCAACTTGCGGACCAGGACCCTGGCAGCATCCCCCAATACAACGGAGACCTCCGGCGGGCTATCAAACACGGCAGAAGGATTCAAGCGCACAAGCACAAGTGAGAGTGGCTCGCCGGCTTGGGCGGCGCGGCGAAAACCCATCGTCAACTGATCCTGAAAATGACTGAAGCCCGCCAGGGTCTCGAGCAAGTCGGCGCTCGCCTCTTGGCGCAGGTGCATGATTTCTGTTCTTTGCTCGAGCAGGTTCCTGCGAAGTTGCTGAACCACATGCTGCCGGTCTAACAAGTAGATGACGGCGAGCGCGCACAATGCACAGAAGCCAAAGAAAAGGATCCGTGAAGTGTGCCCGGTGGAGGCGGAGCTGCTGCCGAACACCGCAGGGTACATAAGTAAGGCCAGCCCCACTCCGAGGACGACAATCATCCCCAGCGAAAGCATCGACAACTGCCAGTCGCGCCGATCGAGCGTTCTCGGGTCAACTTTGTCAAAAAACTCCATTGCAGGCCTCCAGACGTTGGCACCGATTTGTATAACACCCCGCCCCCGCAGTGTCAATGCAGACATTCACTGTCAGGTTGGCAATGTAACGGCGAGTTTGCCTCGCCACTTGGCGGCATAAAGCCCCCTCTACAGCTCCATTTGACAGGAAACAGTAAGGGTCCGATTCTCTCAGGCCAATTCCTCGACGAGTTCAACCTTGCCAACTCGACGGAGCGGCAGCGCATGACTGGTGAGGAGCCGGGGCTCACGGGCGTGGCGTTCCAGGATGCCTACATCGGGGCTGTCGGGGAACACCTTGCCAGGCGTTGGGGACTAGACATCCCCGCATGGGCCGACGACCCCCGCCGTTTCTTGGATGAACCCTGCTTCCCCGAGTACATGGAACTCGCCAAGCCGGTTTTCTTGCGCGACAGCCCCATTGCCTTCCGGGCGCCGCCTGATTTTCACCGAGGCCGAACCGTTGCGCCGGGCGCGCTTTCCGAGCGGTCACTAAAAATAACTTTTCCCCGCTGTCTTCCGGACGTGTTATCATGACAGGGGAGGGTGATAACGTGCTTCGCACTCAGGTCAGTCTCGACGAGCAGGACTACAAGTTGGCCAAGAAGGAGGCGGCAGCGCTCGGAATTTCCGTGGCGGAGTATGTCCGCCGGGCGATCCGCAGCGCGCTCCCACCTTCCGGCCGGCCGATTTGGATGCGCTACGCCGGACTGGTCGAGTCGGGTAACCCGCGGTCCAGCCAATCGATTGATGAGATCGTTTATGGCGACAAAGACTGAGACCTACGTCGATACTTCCGCCTTAATCGCCTTTCTAGACCGTTCGGACAGCTACCATCCACACTATTTCGCCAACTATTCTCCAGCCCGCCCCCGCTGGTCACTTCGGCGCTGGTTATCGCCGAGGGACACGGCTGGTTTCTGCGGCGATATGAGCGGAATCGCGCCATCCAGTTTCTCAACTTCATTGACGATCTTTCAATTCTCGCCATTCAGCGTTTCGATCATGAGGAATTGACCAAAACCAGCATGCTGGTCAAGAAGTTCGGCGACCAGTCGCTGACGCTGGCCGATGCTCACGGACTGGCTATCATTAATGAGCGGCGCATCTCGGCCTGCTGGTCCACCGATCGCCACCTGGGTTTGACGGGTGCGAAACTGGTTATCTCATCAACAGGACTCTGACACCCGAGACCAGACACCTAAAATATCCTGCCCACTATTTCGTCTACACTACTGGATGGACGACGCGCTGAGCTTGAGATTCATGACCGAAGAGCAGAACCGCCGCATCGCGGAGACTGTCGAGCGGGAACAAGGCCGCTTGCGGAAATTCATCCGCAAGCGAGTTTTGGACGAAAGCGACGTAGAAGACATTCTGCAAGAGGTCTTCTATGAACTCGTCCAAGCTTACCGCCTGATGAAGCCTTTGGAGGAAGTGGGCGCGTGGCTCTTCCGGGTGGCGCGGAACCGCATTATCGACCGATTTCGCGGGCGGCGGCCGGAAGTGGCGAGGCCGGATTCTCACGGCGAAGTGGAACAGTCCGAGCTATTCCCGTGGGAAGACTTGCTTCCTTCGCCCAATGCCGGTCCCGAGGCGGCCTATGCGCGCGAGCTGCTCCTGGAAGAAATTGATGCAGCTTTAGACGAGCTTCCGGAAGAACAACGTGAAGTGTTCGTAGCGCATGAATTTGAGGGACGCAGTTTCCGCGATCTGGCAGCGGAGACCGGGCTGAGCGTGAACACACTGCTCTCCCGAAAGCACTACGCGGTGCTCTATCTACGGCGGCGCTTGCGAGCCATCTACGATGAATTCAGGAAGACGTGAGGGTACAAACCATGAAAATTAAAGCGCATGGCGTTTTGCGGGTTCTGATGATACTGGTGCTCGTCACTCTGGCGGTAACGCTCTTCAGTTTTGTGGTCAGGGGGCTGTGGAACTGGCTGATGCCAGCCCTGTTCGGACTGCATGTGATCAACTTCTGGCAAGCTTTGGGGCTTCTGGTCCTGAGCAAGATTCTTGTCAGCGGGTTCCATGGCCGGCATAGCTTCGGCCGCAACCGGCAGATGCGGCTTATTCGACGCTGGGAGCAAATGAGCCCCGAGGAGCGTGAGGCGTTCCGTGCCGGTTTGCGCGGAGGTTGCGGCCCGGCAGGAGCTTCACCCGTCGCACCCAAGGCTTGATTCCGGAAAGAACGGTGTTGAAGGAGGAACCCATGCCGCAACGCGTTTGTCCCTGGTGGCTCGGGTATCTGCTTGCCAGCCCACTGCGTCGGCTTTTGCAGGATCCGGTGAAGGTGCTGGGCCCGTACGTTCGAGAAGGCATGACCGTGCTCGAACCTGGGCCGGGCATGGGCTTCTTCACCCTCGCACTCGCCCGCTTGGTCGGGCCCTCCGGCCGGGTGGTGGCGGTCGATATTCAGCCTCGCATGCTCGCTAGCCTGAGACGACGCGCCGCCCGCGCGGGGCTTTTAGGACGGTTAGATGTCCGTTTGGTCTCCTCGGACACGTTGGGGCTCGACGACCTGGCCGCGGCCGTGGATTTTACCCAGGCGTTCGCAGTAATCCATGAATTGCCTGCCGTCGAGCCGTTTTTCGCGGAAATCGCAAAGGCCTCGAAGCCGGGCGCGGGGCTGCTTATCGCCGAACCGACTGGCCATGTCAAAACCGCGAAATTCGAGGCGGAGCTTCAGGCGGCAAATCGGGCAGGGTTCGAACTGGCAGGGCGTCCCTCTATTCGGCGCAGCCGCGCGGCTTATCTAACCCGCTGCAGGTAGGCCCTGCTGTCGAACTTGCGAGGTCGGAAAACGGAGACAATAGCGCTGAAATTCAGCTCGCTTGGCCTTTGATTAACTCGCGCATATAGATCGCGGCGCCCTCGGCGCACTGGTCGGCGAACTCCAGGCCAACTGTCTGGCCGTTCACCACCGGAAGCGTGTGGCAGAGCTCGTATCCAATGTAACCCTTGTAGCCAATCTCTTTCATCGCTTCGACAAAGTATCCGTAGAACTCCGGCCCCTTGACGGTTCCATCCGCTTCGCGCTTGAACTCCCCGCCGAAGTGTGAAAGCGCCTGCAACGAACCCACGTCGACGGCGGCCTGGCGAATAGCCTCCGGCGATTTATCATCCATGATCCAGGCATCCAGAGAGCACTTGAGATGCGGCGAGTTGACTTCCTTCACCATGCGCAGCACATCCTTGTGATCATGGATGACCGGCTTATGATTTTGCAGCGCCAGGGTCACGCCCGCATCCCCTGCATACTTGGCGCACTGGGTCATGCCATCGCGGCACCAGTCCCAGATCTCTTCAGGTGAAAAGCCTTTGTGAACGGTCTCCCATAAAGGCTCGGCAATGCTGTAAGACGCGAGTCCCTGCTTCTGGGTCACGCCGCGCCAAGCCAGGAAGACCCGAACAGTCTTTGCGCCCAACTCCGGCGCGAGCTGAATCAGGTCGCGCATGTAGAGCAGTTGCGCGTCGCGGTGCTCGGTAATCGGACTGCTGAAATCGTTATTGCCGGCCAGACCGTAAATCTCGATGCCCTCGCCCTCCGCCATCTTGCGCAGCTCGCGGGCGTGGGCGCGTGTGAGGCTGAGGGGATGGCCGTGCGGCCGCTTGCCATCAACTTCGACCCCGTCGTAGCCATACCTCTTGGCGCGTCGAATCACGTCTTCAAGCGACAAGGCATTTCCCCGATACCACACTCCCAGGTAGGTGATGGTGTAGAGCCCAACTTTCAACCCGGAGGATTTCTGCGGGCCTGCTGCCGGTTTGGAGAACCCTGTTCCGGGCGACGCCAAGAGGCCGGCCGTGGCCGCCAGTGACGCTCCGACAAAGTCCCGCCGATTGATAGCCTTTTTCTCCATAAAACCTTGCCCTCCTGCCAGAATCAGAAACTATGATGTACTGCCAGTAATTCGGAATTGCCTTTTCGGATTCTCGACCGACTGCCAGCATAACCCTGCCGCCCTGCGAATACAATGGGCTGTGTCAACTGCAGAGAGAATCAATTGACACGACCACGCTCTGGAGCGATGCTGTTCAGCGCGGCGCAATGACAGAGTCACGTTTTCGCGAGGCGTCGTCAAGGAATTGCGCCCGCAGCCGGTCGGTCGTGTCCGGGCGGCCACAAGGGCCGCCCTTACAACAGGGCCGGATGATCGTCCGGCGGCAGCCGCCAGGGCCGCCACTACGGCGGGATGAAGGATAAAGTCCAAATGAAGATTCGACGGTCAGCTTGCTTTTTGTTCCTCATAATCTTTTCGGGCTTCTGCTTTGCTCAAAAACCGCACCCACAGAAAAAACATCTCCTGGTGCTCGGAGAAGAAAAAGGATACCGCCACGAGTCCGTATCCCACGCCATGGCCAGGATTGAACGCCTCGGGGAGGAAACACGTCTGTGGGACACCACCCTGCGCACTGACACAGAAGTGCTCACCAAGAAAAAGCTGGAATACAATGCCAAGAACCTGAATGATTTTGACGCCGTCCTCTTCTTCACCGGCGGCAATCTGGAAATGAACGCGCAACAGAAGGCAGACCTTCTTTCGTTCGTCCATGATGACGGAAAAGGCTTTATTGGCGTACACAGCGCAACCATTACCTTTACTGATTGGCCGGAATACGGCGAGATGATCGGGGGGTACTTTGACGAGCACCCATGGGGAACGTTCGATGCGCCCATCCTCGTGGAGGACCCATCCTTTCCCGGCATGCAGCAGTGGCCACGATCGTTCGTCTTGAGGGATGAGATCTACCAGATCAGAAACTACTCGCGCGAGAAAGTTCGGGTCCTGATGCGTCTCGACGCCAGCCGCCTGGACCTGTCGAGTCCCAAGGTTCATCGCGCCGATCGCGATTTCGCGGTGACTTGGGCGAAGATGTACGGCAAGGGGCGGGTATACTATTCGACCCTCGGTCATCCCAAGGAGAACTGGGACAATCCGGACTTACAGAAGATGTACACGGAAGCGATCAAGTGGGCCACAGGGTTGGTGAATGCTGATGTGACGCCACGGCCGCTGCCGGACAACTAAGGTCGGCTGTGGCGCGGGCGTCGCGCTCCCGGCCTCACGGGCACGATACAGCCAACCTAGGCCAAAAGGCATCAAAAACCATGATCAGCAGACGAAGCTTCGTTAAGTCATTAGCCGGCGGTGTGACCCTGGCGGCCCTGCCTTTGCGCGCCTACGTCAAGCTCAACATCGGTATTGGGACCTTCAGTTATCACAACCTCTCCATCGAGAATATGATTGTCCAACTCAGTGCCCTGCGCATCAAGGAAATCGAAATGTCGCGCGGAGAGTTCATGCTTTTCAGTAAGCCGGACTCCGGCTTGTTCCGTTCTACCAGGGAAAAACTGGACCGCGCGGGTATCCGCTGCATTTCGTACTACACCGCCACCCTGAAGGACGCGAGCGACGTCGAAAAGGCAGTTCGCTTCGCGAACCTCTTGGGCGCCCGTAATGTTACCGGCGACGCGACCGGCAGCGTCCTCGCGCGGATCGATCAGCGTTTCACCCAGGAAGGAATGAGCTTCGGAATTCACAATCACTATTTCAAAGGCGAAAAATTCCCCTACGAGAGTCCGGATGAGGTTTGGAATGCGCTTGCGGGGCTTTCCACGACCGTGGGCGCCACTGCTGATGTGGGACAGTTTGCTTCCTGCGGATACGACCCCGTGAACGCCCTGCGCAAGTTGGCGCCGCGGCTGAAATTGGTGCACCTCAAGGACATTCAGGCCCCTCACGGCGAGCTCAATGTACTGCTCGGCGCTGGTATTTGCAAAATCCCCGAGGTGATGCGGGAATTACATCGTCAGAATTTCCGCGGGTTGGTCGCGGTCGAATACGAAAAGGAAGGACCCGTCGAAGCCGACGTCCGGCAGGAAGTGGAGTTTGCGCGCAAGTTAGCGGAGTGATAATTTCTTCACTCCGGATCATCCCAGAACTCTTCGCTCAGATATTTTCCCCCGCCATCGCAAAGAATCGTAACAATCGTCCCTTGTCGTCCTTCGACAGCGAGTTCACGGGCAACGCGTACCGCTGCCGCAACGTTTGCTCCGGAAGAGACCCCTACCAGCAAGGCTTCTTCCCTGGCAAGCCTCCTGCACATTCGCTGCGCGTCTTCGGTTTCGACGAAGATGTTTCGGTCGGCAAGATTTGGAGCGTAAATGCCGGGCCGAATGAGCGCGCCTTCCATATTCTTTGTCCCCTCGATCCCGTGAAAACTCGAGGAGGGCTGGACGGACACGCATTCCACGTGCGGCAAATCCTGCTTCAGGCGACGGCTCACGCCGGTGAATGTTCCGCTCGTCCCCAGCGCCGCCACGAAGTGAGTGATGCCGCCCTCGGTTTGTCTTAGAATCTCCGGCGCCGTCGTATTGAAATGAGCTTGCCAGTTCGCGGGATTATTGTACTGATCCGGATAGAAATAGAGCGACGGGTCCGAGCGGTAAATCTCGCGGCAGCGCACGATCGCGCCGTCCGAACCGGCGCCCTGGTCCGTCAGCACGAGCTCGGCCCCGTAGGCCATAAGAGTTCTCTTACGTTCCGGCGAGGCGTTTTCAGGTATGCAGATTTTCGCCCCGTAACCCTTGGCAGCCGCGATCATTGCATACGCGATTCCCGTGTTTCCACTCGTGGCATCCAGGATAATGCGCCCCGGCGACAGCGCGCCGCTGCGCTCACCCTCGAGGATCATATTCAAGGCGGGGCGATCCTTGACGGACCCGCCCGGATTCAAAAACTCGGCCTTCGCGCATAGATCGATTCCCTGGAAAGGCGCGCCGATATGGCGCAGACAGAGGAGGGGCGTTCTTCCAATCTGCTCGAGAACGGAGCCTTCGGACTTCCGAGCTATTCCGGGTGTGACCAGTGCAGAACTCATGTCACGTGTTGTCACTACGAGTTTACTTCTCTAGTAGCGGCGAGCTTACCGCGCCCCATGGCGCCGTAAAGCCGCGGCTACAGATATCGGCGCACGATCTGATTCTAGGGAATCTTGACTAACCTGTCAAGATTGTGCTAGGCTTGCGTTATTCACCCCGTGGGAAAGGGCGCCGCTGCCGCGCCTAACAATTAGGAGCCTCGGAGCAGATCGACATGAGAGCCGAGGAGCACTCGACAAGAACCCTGGAGTTTGGGGAATGGAAGATCAAGCTCACATCCTACAGGCTTGGGGAGACGTATCACTGCACCGCTGACAACGTGGACCCCGGCGCACGGTTGGCCCGTGCCCAGGGGGCGAGCCGAGAGGAAGCCGAAGACCGCGCCGGCAAACAAGTGCGCAAATTGCTAGGCCGCACCCGACGTCGCTCCGCCCTGTAGCGCGGACTCCCGGCTTTGGGATCCGCGCTACGACTCTAGAGAACCTTCAGCTTGCCAGGGGGCTTGGCCTCGGCCTGCCCGGCGGAAGAGGCGACCATCTCGTCGAGCGATTCAAAAAGCCGGCGGGGCTGAATAGGTTTGGCGATATAACCGTCCATGCCCGCTGCCAAGCAACGCTCCCGGTCACCTTGCATAGCGTAAGCCGTCATCGCGATGATGGGCAGGTGATGATGTGTGGATTGTTCTTTCTTGCGTATCTCCGCCGTGGCTTCGAGTCCGTCCATCTCGGGCATCTGCACGTCCATCAGCGCCACATCGAAGGATTCCCTGTTGAACCATTCCAGGGCTTCGCGTCCGTTGGTAGCGACGGCCACCGAGTGTCCTCGTTTTTCGAGCAGATGAACCGCCAGTTTCTGGTTCACCTCGTTATCCTCCGCCAAGAGGATTCGGAGTGATCTCTTTTCTTCCCGCAGGGTGTGGCGCGTGACCAAAGCCGGCCCCTTAATTTGCGGGTTGGAGCCCAAAACCCGCAAGATGGCCTCCAGAAGTTCCGTCTCGCCGATCGGCTTAGTGAGGTAAGCAGCGACACCGAGTTGCCGGCAGCGTGCCGCATCGCCCCGTTGCCCGGCTGAGGTCAGCATCACGATCGTGGCGTCGGATAAGCGCGGATGTTTGCGAATCAGTTCGACCAGATCGAATCCGTCCATCCCAGGCATGTTCACATCCGTGAGCACCAGCGCAAAGGGCGCTCCGGCGTTCAGCGCCTGCTCCATACGGGTCAGGGCCGTTTGAGCGTCCTCGGCTAAGGCAGGTTTCATGCGCCAGCCCCACAGCATTTCTTCCAGGATCCGCCGGTTTGTAGCGTTGTCATCAACTGCCAGCACGCGCAGGTCGGCCAGGCTGGAAGGCGGCGCGGGCCCAGTCGGATCGAAGCAGGCTGCAACGCCCAGGCGAACGGTGAAGTGGAAAGTACTGCCTTGCCCGGGGGCGCTCTCGAGCCAGATGCGGCCACCCATCATCTCCACCAGTCGCTTGGAGATGGTCAAGCCCAGGCCGGTGCCCCCGTACTGGCGCCCCGTGGAACCGTCAGCCTGGGTGAAAGACTCGAAGATAGCGGCCTGTTTCTGGACGGGGATGCCGATCCCGGTATCCTGTACGCTGAAGTGCAGGTAAGTGCAATCCTGTTCTGCGCGTTCCTGCACGACTCTCACGTTGACCTCGCCTCTATCGGTGAACTTCAACGCGTTGCCCAGCAGATTGATCAGCACTTGACGCAGGCGACCGGGATCACCGACCACGCTTTCGGGCACCTCGCGCTCGACCCGGTAGTTCAATTCCAGACCCTGTTGGTGAGCGCGCACAGCCAGTGTCTTGACGGTGGGTTCGAGGCTCCCCCGCAGTTTGAATTCGATGCTCTCCAGTTCCAGCTTGCCCGCCTCGATCTTGGAAAAATCCAGGATGTCATTGACGACGGTCAACAGGTTATACGCGGAAGTTTGGACCATCTCCAGGTACCCGCGCTGCTCGCGGCTCAGGTCCGTGTCCAGGGCTAATTCCGTCATGCCCAGCACGCCGTTCATGGGCGTGCGGATCTCGTGGCTCATGTTGGCCAGGAATTCACTCTTCGCTCGGTTCGCTGCATCAGCGGCCGCCTTGGCCCGTAGTAGTTCCGTGTTTACCTGCCTTTCAACGGTGACGTCTCGAAAGCTCCAGACCCGCCCGGCAGGCGCACCGCCGACGAGCCACGGCTCGGAGTGCCGGTCAAACACTTTGCCATCGCAAAACTCCAGGATCTGATCGCTTTCAACAAGGGGGTCCGCACACAGACTCTTCACTCTGCTGCGAGATTCCTCGGGCGCCTTCAATTGAGCCGTCATGAACTCCAGCAAGGGCTCGTTTTCGCCTGAAGCCATGATCTCGTCGGGAATCCTCCAGAGTTCCTGGAACTTCTTGTTCCAAGTTACAGTTTTCCCACTTGATGCCACCACCAAAATCCCGTCCGCCGTGGACTCCAGCGTCGAGCGAATCACGCCAGTTTGCCTCTCCACTCGACGCCGAAGCAACCAAACCCAACCGGCCGTGGCGAGGATAAGCAGCGCCATAAAGGACAACAGGGCTGACAGTCGGCCGACGGTCCACCAGGGCGGCGTCTTCAATAAGACAATGTCCTCTGCGCCCCGAAGAAGAATGCGAAACCCAGCGGCATCGCGGTTCTCATTGCTTTCCACGACGCACACACCCTTCAGCCTGAGCTCACTGCCCGCTTCGAATGGACTGATTAGGTCAACTCCGGCAGGCAGCTCTGCGTTGAAGGTTGTGTTCCCGGATTGCAAAGTAAGAACCTGAGCCCCATGTTGGATCGAACTCCCGAGCAATCGGCCCTGAGTAGAGATCAGTTCGGCGTCGTGGAGGCCACTACCGGCGCCATCGGCACTGACTGCGGTTGGCGCAGGGCTGGAGGCCTCCCCAACCGGGCGGAAAACCGCATCATCAAGCAAGGGTGAGTAATCGCCGAACCTCGGAAACCCAACCACCTCAACCAGGGTTCCTGGCTTTACAGCGGTGTTTTGGCGAGTTCGCACAAAAAGGTTATTCTTGCCGTCCGTGAGGAACAATGAGTTCCCGCCTCGTTGCTGGGCAACAACACCCTTCACCTTTATTAGGGAGCCTGCCGCTTGTACCGCAGCCTGAGAGAGGCTTGTAATCGGCTCGACGGGCTCCGAAAACGGGTCCGGAGGCGGAGGTTGCTCCACGACTATGTCCGTGGGTCGAGGAATTATCAGCTCGCAGCCGATGAGTTGATCGCGTCCGTTATGAACCGATTGCGACACTCCTCTCAGCAGAACGCGCGCGCCGTACAATGCCGGTAAGGTTTGGAAATTACCCTGCTCAATCCTCGCGCGTAGCCGCAACCCATCGGACTCGATGACGATCGCCAGGTCGCCATTCAAGACGTCAACCGAGTGGACCATCCCTTCGACCGCCACCCACTGGCTATCTTCCCGATCTTGCAACACCCACGAGACAGGCACCCGCCGCGCGGGCGGGATCGCGCCCTGACCTTCGAGGGTTACCCTGGCATTCTTGATCATGGGAGCGGTGCCGGGATCGGACGTACCTTCGACGGTCACAACTTGGCCAGGCTTGAACGGACCGTAGCCCTCCGCGACGTCGATGTAGATTCCACCAGTGGAGTCTTGAAGAAAGAGGCCCAGGGGGTTATTCTCTCGCACGTAGCAGGTGACCACACCGTGGACTCGCGCCGGATATCCTCGGGCGGCCTGCTCGGGCGTGAGCTGTCGAACCGCTTGGACGGTTTGAAGTAAAGGAAGAACGTCTTGCGCAGATCTGGGCTTAGGACTGGCCAGGGCAGCAGTAACTCCAGCCAGACCAAACAGTCCTAAACTTGCGATCGTAGCGGCAACGCGTTTCGGCCTGCCGAACACTCCCCCACTCCCTTCCGACTACGACTTTCGGTGAGATTGTGCGCCACCTCGAGATTCTACACAATGGTACCGAAGTTCCATGAAGAGTCCATTTAAGCGCCCGATAAAGTGTGGGGAGTTCTAATTCGTAAAGCGTGACAGGCTCCAGTGACTCGATAACCGCAACGCCACCTTTTGGGGCGGACGCAGGCGGACTGGAGCCGGGTGCGGCGTCGCGCCTGAGCGCGATCCAGGCGCGGATAGTCGGCAACCAGTAGATATTCAGTAAGGTGTCCCTGAGGACTTCTGCCGCTTCCTCATCCCGGCAAACAAAGCGTAAGCTCCCCGGACTGCGCAAGATCGGGGGCCAACCTCAGCCACGCAAACACGAATGACACTCTGGGGCAGGGCAAGCCCTGCCCCTACTGGACAGGTTTGGTTGCGGCGCCACTGCAAGTCCCCGCTACGCGGGTGCAGCCTTACCCGTAAATCGTGGCACGAACTCTTCCGCCACGAAGGTTTCAATCGAGGTGGGCGTCGTGTTGTGCGCCGAACGCGGCTCGAGAGGCGCCATGTAACCGGAATTGAGCGCATCTGACATTTGCAGAATAAGGTCCGCCATGTTTGAAGACATGCCGGATTGGAGCAATGCCGGCTTGATGAGCTGGCCAGGGAATTGCGAATAAGTGAGGTTTGGCTTGCCGATGGCCTTCCCGATGATCGAGGCTACTTCCCGGTAGGTCACGTCGCGCTGCCCGAGAAGTTCCCGCGCCTGCTTGCCGCTGAATGTGAGCCGTAGCAACTCTTCTGCGGCCCACTCACCAATATCCCGCGCCGCAATCATGGCCACGAGCAAGTCTGCGCGCAACGGTCCGCCCAAGACTCCAAAATTCTTGATCACCCCGATCTGAGCCAGAGTGTTTTGCATGAAATAACCGGCCCGAACATAGAGAGCGTTCAATCCGGCAATGCTATTCAGCTTCTGCTCGAGGTTATGAATGCCGACCACAGGGCCGGTCTTTTCCGGTTTGTCGGCGCCCACGCTGCTGAGCACGACGGCGTGTTCCACGCCGGCTTTCGTGATCGCTGCCACCAGAGCATCACTCACCCGCTCCTGGTGACCGTTCACATCCGGGGATGCCGGATTGGGAGGAATCATTGCGTACACAGCCCTCGCGCCGCTAAATGCTTTGGTTAACGCGTCCGCATCCGTCACGTCGGCAACGCAAGCCTCGGCGCCCTTCTCGACAAACGCCCCCAGGCGTCCGGCGTCCCGGCCGATCACCCGAACTTTCTCCCCGCGAGCAAGCAGTTTTAAGGCAACTACACTGCCTGTGTTCCCGGTCGCACCTGTAATCGCGTACATGTTTACACCTCCATAGAGACTTGGATGTGCGCCACCCGCGATAGGTTTCGGCGGCCTCCGTTTGCCGGTAGTGGTGTCAGGTGCGAGGCATCGGCGCTCCACGCCGTCGTCATTCCCGCGAAGGCGGAAATCCAGCCCGTATGAATAATGAATTAAAGGAACCGTGCGGAATGGAGTTTCAGAAAGGGGTGCGTTCAAGGGGAACAATGAACTGGATGCCTTCCACATGTTTCCCCTGAAGACGTGTATCGTTGGTGATGAAGAGGTCAACCCGGGCTCCCGCAGCACATGCCAGTTGGATTGCGTCCGGGGCGCAAAACGATCGCTCACAACGGAGCCGAGCGTAGATTCTTGCCGCTTTCGCGTCAAAGGGAAGCATCAGCGCCGTCGCTGTGATGGCTTCCTCGTACTTTCGGCAGAGCTCCTCGTCCCCACGCTCGACCGGTTTAACCAGAACCTCGCCGAGCGTCAGCGTGGAGGTCAGCAGTTGATCGCCACGCGCCAACATTCTCCGCCGAAGATCCGCCACCCGCCCAGAAAAGTCCCCATAGTCCTCAAATAGATAGATGAATAGATTGGTATCCCAAAAGATTCGACTCATTCCCAGCCCTCGCGGAGTCGCTGCACGTAATCATCTGCGTGTTCGTCGGCCCATAACTGCTTACCCGAACCAGCCAGCGAGAGCAGGGGGTCTGCTTCGGGGGCACAGTTGACTGCGGCAGAGCACCAGTCACGATACCAAGCCAAGAGTCCGCGGTAACCGGAAGGTATGTCTTCCATGTTGGGAGCGATCTTGGACCCTTCGCGGGCGGGGTGATACGCATCTCCCTTCCGGAACAGGCGGCGCCGCCCATTAATCGTTTCGAAAAGCATTCGGTAGCGGCCCGGGTTGGGTGGACGATTGGCAACGCAATGTTGAACGACATGAACGTACACACCGGCTCGAATCGGCCCTCCGATGCTTTCCCTCATCGCTCGATCGACGATCTCTTCCACCGTAAAATCAGGCTGCGCCGGCTGCTCCCGATGGAGCAGAGCGGCTGATATCCAAACTTCGTCAGCCACCTTGATACAGGATTTGGTCGCTACAGCCACAGTCGAAACCTCCTTGTACTGAGTTAATTCTAAACCAAGTAGCAATGAAATGTCAAATGATTTGTGTTTTCTGCAATGCTTCGCGTGTTCTCGGGCAAGCGTGGCGCCGGATGGTACACTAGGCGAGGAGCCCCGATGCGCGAAATCCCGTCCCAGCAGGAAATCCTCAAACTCTTCGAGCAGGATCCGCAGCGGACCTTCCGTTTGCGCGAACTGGTGCTCGAGCTCGGGCTGCGCTCCAGCCAGGCGCGCGAGTTGAAAAGTGTTCTGAAAGATCTTGCCCGCAGCAAGAAACTCGTCTACCTGAAGAAAAACCATTACGCGTTGGTGTACAAGGGCCGCCACGCCGCGCCGGAAACTGTAGCGGCGGTCTCTGACCACCGAGTGCCGCTCTCTGATCGCCCAGCGCTGGCAGGCGGTCATAGACCGTCGCTAAAGTCACCGAGCGTAGTGAGTGGCCGCTTGATCGGACACCGCGATGGCTATGGCTTCGTGGTGCCTGACACGCCGCTGGCGGGCACGGACCTTGACATCTTCATTCCCCCGGATGGCATGGGTTCGGCCTTGCACGGCGACCATGTCGAGGTTCACTTCCAGCGATCGACGAAAAGCTTCAAGGGCGAAGGCAGGATGGAAGGGCGCGTCATTCAAGTTCTCGAGCGCGCGCAGAAGACTGTGGTCGGGCAATTCCACGTGGGCCAGCGATACAACTACGTCATGCCCTTCGACCAGCGAATTCCTTTCGAGATTATTATCCCGCGTGGGCAGGAGTTTCCGGACGCTGGGGCGGTTCCGAACGCGTTGCCCGAAGCCTTTGGGCTGGAGGGCGAAGCGCCGCCACAGTTCGGGACGCTCAGCCGCCACCGCCAGTTCGGGGGAGAATCCGAGGGGCGCTCTGCTGTAGCGGCGGTCTCTGACCGCCGAACCGCCCGCGACCTGGACGGCCTGATTGTGGATGTCGAAATCACCACCTACCCTCGTCCCGCCGCCTTGCCGCGCGGGCGCGTGATCGAGGTCCTGGGCCACCGAGACGAATTCGGCGTGGATGTGGAGATCATGATCCGCAAGTTCCACCTCCCGCACTGTTTTCCGGGAGCTGTGTTAGCCGAGGCAAGCACCGCGCCGCAGTACATCCCTGAACGCGATCGCGAGGGTCGCCGCGACTTTCGCGGCCTGCCGATCGTCACCATCGACGGCGAGACCGCTAAGGATTTCGATGACGCGGTGTACGTGGAGCGGCTTGCCTCGGGCAATTACCTCCTGCACGTGCACATCGCAGACGTGGCCCACTACGTCCGGCCAGGCTCGGAGCTCGACCGTGAGGCGCGCCTGCGCGGCACGAGCGTCTACTTTCCGGACCGCGCCGTGCCCATGCTGCCGCTCGAGCTGTCGAACGGCATCTGTAGCCTGAACCCGCACGTGGATCGGTTGGTGATGTCCGCGCTCATGGAGTTCGATCCCGAGGGACGCCGCGTGGGATACGAACTCCTGCCTGGAATTATCCGCAGCGCGGAGCGGATGACCTACACGGCCGTGCGCGACATCCTGGCCGGCGAGCCCGCTGCCTGCCAGCGCTACGCCGCCTTGATCCCGGACTTCAAGCGGATGGAAGAACTGGCGCGACTCCTCGCTCGCCGCCGCGAGGAGCGCGGCTCGATTGACTTCGACCTCCCCGAGCCCGAAATCGAGTTTGACGAGCACGGCCGCATGACCGGCATTACGCGCTCGGAGCGCAACTTCGCTCACCGCATCATCGAGGAGTTTATGCTTGCGGCGAACGAAGCCGTGGCGTCCTACCTGGAAAGCAGAGGCATCCCCTCGCTTTACCGCATTCACGAAAAGCCCGACGCCAAGAAAGTAATCGAGTTCGAGGAGATCGCCGCCACCTTCGGCTATTCACTGGGCATCGAACTGCCCGCCGCGCGCCGCACCCGCATGCGCCTTCGCGACGAGCGCGATCGCTACCCGCGCTTTCACCAAACCCTCGTGGGCGACCTCAAGATCAGTTCTTTCAATTACCAGCGGCTCACCCAGCGTCTCGAGGGCAAGCCCGAGGAGCGGATTCTTTCCTACCTCATGCTGCGCTCGCTCAAGCAGGCTCGCTACTCGGAGGAAAACGTCGGCCACTTCGCCCTGGCCGCTTCCACCTACACCCATTTCACATCGCCCATCCGCCGCTATCCGGATCTGATCGTGCACCGGATTTTGAAGGCCGCGCTCGCGCTACAACTTCCTGGCGCAGCTTTCGTGCATCCCGAGGAATTACACGCTCTGGGGCTCGAAACCTCCGAATCGGAGCGCCGCGCCGCCGATGCCGAGCGCGAGCTGATCGAATGGAAGAAAGTTTCATTCATGGCGCAGCACGTCGGCGACGAGTATGAGGCGCTCATCATCAGCCTGATCAAGTATGGGTTTTTCGTGGAACTGACGGATCTCTTCGTGGAGGGCTTTGTCCCGCTTTCCAGCCTCGAGGACGACTTTTACGTCTACCGCGAACGCTTGCGCGCCATCATCGGCCAGCACTCGAAGCGCCAGTTCCGTCTGGGGGAACGAATCCGCGTCTGCCTGGTGCGCATCGACCGGTCGGAGAATAAGCTGGAGTTTTCTGTGGCAGAGTGATGGCCACCACTGAAGCATGACCTTTGGCGTTCGATCCGCTTCGCCAGAATTTCAAAATTCAAATGGCAAAACACGCAGACATCGGATGTTTGCGCCAGCCTTCCATTTTCCAGTTTCGATTTTCCATTTTCCATTTGAATTTTGACCTTTGCCATTTGCCATTTGACCTGCTTTTCCAAAATGTTTTCTCCCCAAAGCATTGCCCACAATGTATCATTTCCTTTGTGACTTTACTCCAAAGGGGAATTCGACTAACGCCGTGACCATCGACGAACAACTTACTTACCTCACCAAAGGCGCGGAGGAGACTATCCGCGTGGAAGAACTTCGGGCCAAGCTCGAGCGCTCAGCGCAGACGGGAAAGCCGCTGCGCATCAAAGTGGGCTTTGATCCCACGGCCCCGGACATCCATCTCGGCCACACGGTCGTGATCCGCAAGATGAAGCACTTTCAGGATCTCGGCCACACGGTCGTCTTTCTCATTGGCGACTTCACCGGCTTGATTGGCGACCCGTCCGGGCAGAACGTAACGCGCAAGCCCATGACGCCTGAGCAGGTGGCGGCCAACGCCGAGACCTACAGAAAGCAGGTTTTCAAGATTCTCAGCCCCGAAAAGACGGTCGTGGACTTCAACAGCCGCTGGCTGGGCAGCCTGACAGGGCGCGATTGGATCACGCTTTGTTCCAAATACACTGTGGCGCGCATGCTCGAGCGCGACGACTTTTCCAAACGCTTCAAGGAGCAGCGCCCCGTCGCCATCCACGAACTTCTTTACCCCCTTGCGCAAGCATACGACTCGGTGGCGCTCGAAATAGACGTCGAGTTGGGCGGGACCGACCAGAAATTCAATCTCTTGGTGGGACGCACCATCCAGCAGGAATACGGCCAGGAATCGCAAGTTATCATGACCTTGCCTATCCTCGAGGGGCTGGACGGCGTCCAGAAAATGTCGAAGTCACTGGGCAATTACGTGGGAATCAACGAGCCGCCCGCCGAAATGTTCGGCAAGCTCATGTCCATTTCTGATGAGATGATGTGGCGGTATTACCTGCTGCTCACGGATATGACGCCGGCGCAAATTGGGGAACTTGAGCAGGCAGTGACTTCCGGCCAGGCACATCCTCTCGAGGTCAAGAAGTCTTTGGCGCGCCAAATCATCACGGACTTCCATGATGCAGAAGCCGCCGCTCAGGCTCAGCGCGACTTCGAAGCCCGGTTCAGAGACGACGGCCTGCCATCCGTCATCGAGCAACTCTCATTTCAGCTCGCGAGTAAGCGCAAACTGTTTCGCTTGTTGGTGGATCTGGGATGGTTTCCCTCAAACTCTGAAGCCCAGCGAAAGATCAAAGAAGGCGCTGTTTCCATGGCGGTCGGCGACTCGCAGCCACCCGATTGGAAGCGGCTCGCCGACCCGACGTGGGATTTCGATCCCCGGCAATACCCCGTGGTGATCTTCCGCATTGGCACGCGTCCGCCGGTGAGGGTGGTGTTTGGAGAGATCTAATGTAAACAGCAAGAATCGGGTTTCAAACCCCATTCCTCATGTGCCAAAATCTCCCTTGCTGAATCGAATAAAAAGGCCCTCGGTTCAAGGGACTGGTGAAGCTGCATCGCCGGGTACAGTACTTCGGCAATGGGGAGGCAACGATGGCCGACGTTCAAGAAGCTTTCCTGCACGATCAACTGCTGGAGCGTAGGCAAAGGCTCGAGGCCGCCCTAGCCATTTCCGAGCGGAACGCGAACCTGCGGCAACTTCTCAACGAAGTTGATTCGGCGCTGGAACGCATGGAAGCCGGAACCTTTGGGCTCTGCGCGACCTGCCACGAGACCATTGAGGAAGACCGATTAATCGCCGACCCTTTGCTCCGCTATTGCCTCGATCACCTCACCGCGAGCCAGCGGCGTGCGCTGGAACAGGACCTGGAGCTTGCTTCACAGCTCCAAAAAGGATTGCTTCCCCGTCAGCATTCGGCCTTTGCCGGCTGGGAGGTCTGTTATCACTATCAACCTCTTGGGGTGGTGAGTGGGGATTACTGCGATGTGGTTACTCACCAGAATGAGTGCGTGGATGTTTACTTCGCCCTGGGAGATGTTTCTGGAAAAGGCGTAGCTGCCAGCATGTTGATGAGCCAACTGCACGCCATCTTCCGCAGCCTTATTGTTTGCGGCATGACTCTGCAGGACCTGGTCGAACGGGCAAGCCGGGTCTTTTGCCAGAGCACGATATCCAGTTTGTTTGCCACGCTGGTCCTGGTGCGAGCTGGACAGGCCGGTGAAATTGAGGTGTGCAACGCCGGCCATTGTCCCGCCCTGTTATCTCAGGGCGGAAAGGTGGTCGAGCTTGGAGCCACCGGCGTACCGCTGGGTTTATTCTGCGAGGGGGTCTATCCTACCCAGGACGCGGAAATGGCTCGCGGCGACACGCTGCTTCTCTATACCGATGGGGTCTCCGAGGCGCGCTCGGCCAACGAAGCAGATTACGGCGCAGAGCGACTCAAGGAATTGCTCGCCTCAAACCTTGATCTATCCGCACAAGCTCTGGTCACCGCCTGCATCGACGACTTGGACGCATTCCGAGCTGGAGCCCCGCTCCTGGATGACCTGACCATCATGGCGATCCGGCGCGCCGCTTAGCGGAAAGCCGCAGACCTGTAAAAACGGAGGTCTGCGCTTGTATCTTGTTCTTGTCATGTATTTGTGTTTTGTTCTTCCAACGGTTTCCGAAGGCAATGAATCTCGCGTGGGGGAAGAGGAGCGCCGCTGCCGTGCTGGGGGGGAGAGCACGGAAGCGGCCGGAATCAACTCGGAGATTCAGTTGGGGTATAACTGTACCCGTGGAGTTAGTGGAGTCCGGCGGCGGAGGCCGATCTGCGCTGAGGC
>Ga0326728_10003259_pt1 | contig 51040 bp, 40 predicted proteins | sample MB3enrmetagenome_FD_207602 | JGI IMG/M metagenome (GOLD analysis project Ga0326728, IMG submission 207602) | Lab enriched peat soil microbial communities from McLean, Ithaca, NY, United States - MB31MN | ecosystem: Environmental > Terrestrial > Soil > Wetlands > Peat | place: USA: New York... | reverse complement strand
TCCGCCCGCCGACTTCGAAGTGCAATCCCACTTCCCTGAGTCTCGTCCGAAACCAGTTCTGAAAATGGAACTCTTTGTCTGTACTGCTGACACGCTCAATTAGCGATCCGTTTCTGATCGCGTGAACGCATTGTTTGAAAATAGTGGGCGCCGTCATAAAGGTCTGGGGTGCGGCCACTCTCGGCTCCTCCCATCATATATATCGTAAGTGTTTGTGCGCCATCTGTTAAGGGCCTCTGTTGATGCCAGGTGTTGGCTCCGACATTTCTCTGAATTTTCGGCTCTGGGTGAGAATTCGCAGAGACCCTGTTTTTACGGTCTTCTGGGATGGTCGCTTTTCCAGTGGCGCTTGGGAAGCTGCAGATTGCCAGGGCACCGGGCCGGCAAGTCGGGGGGATCGAGACGACTCGCATGAAGCGCGCGGGGAGCGCTTCTGAATCAAGCGATGCGGCATCACCCTTGGCACGCACATCCCTCGCGGAATCAGGGGATTGGCGGTGATTCGTTCTGCTGCAGCCGCAGCGGTTCGCGGTTGCTCCCGGATGACGCCTAGCCGGTCGGCGCCAGGGTGCAGCCGCTGTCCAGAAGCCGATCACCCTCGGCTATGGGGTTCCCCGACGCCGTGCGGCCGCGTTCGCCGCTGCGGAAGGGCCGTCCGAGAATGCCCAGGCCGTCTTTTCATCGGCAGTCGGCAATCGCCGTCGGCGGGAACGCTGCCCCCTATCGCCGCAATGTCGCCAACCGCCAGTTGGCGTTGGGTTCCACGGATTCCTGCTCAGAGTCCAGAGTACCTTCTCCTACACCCTTCTCAACACCATGGCGGAATTCTTGCTGCCGAAGGCGATGCAGTTGGCGACGGCGTGCTCGATGTGCAGCTTGCGTCCGATATCGGGGATGTAGTCCAGATCGCAATCGGGATCGGGCTCGTCGACGTTGATGGTCGGCGGCGCCACGCCATCGCGCATGGCGAGCAGCGTCGCGGCGATCCCGGCCGCTCCACAGGCGCCTTGCGGGTGGCCGATGAGGCTCTTCAGCGACGAACCGGGCAGCTTGTAGGCGTGGCCGTCGAAGGCCAGCTTCACCGCCTTGGTCTCGATGCGGTCGTTGAGTTCGGTGGAGGTGCCGTGGTAGTGGATGTACTGCACGTCGCCGGGCTGGATGCCGGCTTCCTCAAGCGCCAGGCCGATGGCGCGCGCCGGTTCCTCGCCGCACTCCTCCAGCCGCACGCGGTGGTAGGCTTCGCAGGTGGATCCGTAGCCGGCGATTTCGCCGTAGATGTGCGCGCCGCGCGCCTTGGCTTGCTCCATCTCCTCCATCACGAAAAACCAGGCGCCTTCGGCGATCACGAAGCCGTCGCGGTCGCGCGAGAACGGGCGCGAGGCGCGGCGCGGCTCCTGGTTCCAGCGGGTCGACATGATGCGCATCAATTGAAAGCCGCGCAGGATCAGGGGCGCGATGGGCGAATCCACGCCGCCGGCGATACAGGTCTTGAGCGACCCGCGCTGAATGTGGTAGTAGGCGTAGCCGATGGCGTCGGTTGACGAGGTGCAGCCGGTGGACACGATGTGGCTCAGGCCGCGGAATCCGAAGCGCATGGAAACTTCGCTGGCCAGCGTGCCGATGGTCCCGGTGGGGATGGTGTAGACGCTGCACTGCTTCAGGTGGCCGGTGTAGTAGAGGCGATACTGTTCTTCGGTGAAGTCCTGGCTGCCCCCGCCGGAGCCCACCATTACACCGATGCCGCGCAGTTGGTCGCGGGTCATGGCGCCGGCGTCCAAACCGGCGTCTTCCAACGCTTCGGACACGCTGGCGGCCGCCAGGGGGACGGCGCGCGAAACGTGCGGCCGGTCCTTGATCTCGACGTACTTTTTCTCGTCGAACTCGTCGGGCACTTCGCCCGCCACCTGCACTTGAAACGCGGAGGGGTCGAATCGCGTGATTCTCCTCACGCCGCTTACGCCGTTCCGCGTGGCTTCCCAAAAGCGTTCACGGCCGATGCCGTTGGGGCTGACTGCGCCGATTCCCGTTATTGCTACACGATGCATGGATTTCGCTTTGCCTTTAGTCTTGTCGCCAGTATAGTCTGAATCTTATGGACGGTAACACGATGGCGCCCGCGCGCGCATCCAAATCTTCCGGCCGGTTGCTGCCCATGGTGTTGGCCGGCTTGCAGGGCGGCATGCTGGGAGTGCTGTGGATGCTGGCCTGGATGGGCGTGAGTTCGGTATGGGAGCAACGCAGTTTTTGGACCCCGGAGAACCTGTTCGCCACGGCGTTCTTTGGCGGCTCGGCCATCCAGCCGGGCTTCGCGCGCTCCACCATCCCCGGGCTGGCGCTGTATCTGCTGTTGTACAGCCTGTTGGGCGCGGCCTTTGCCGCAGTGGTGCGCGACCGCCTGTCGCGAAGGCAGGTGCTGCTGGCCGCCGTGCTGTTGGGCGCGTGGTGGTACTTCGCGTCGTTTCGCCTGCTGTGGAAGACAGCCATACCGCTGGCCTTCCTGTTGCACTCCGAGCAGTCGACTTTTCTGGGTCACCTGATCTACGGGACCTTTCTGGGACGGTTTCCGATCTACCTGGATCGACCTCATATGACAGCGCCCGCGGTACCGTCCGTGCCCGCGGTGCGGGAGGTTGTCGAAGCTGCGCCGGCCGATCCGGTTGCGGCCGAGCCGGACCAGGCCGCCGGTCCAGCTACGCCAGCTCCAACTCAATCTTCTTCGCCGCTGGATCCAGTTTGACGATGCGGAAGCTGCGGATCTGACCGGCGCGCGCCGGTTCCCGCACGGGGGAGCCAGCGGACTGCCCGCCCTTCCACTTGGCCGCGAGCATGGAGCTGAGCGACGAGAGATCCGCCTTGGATTCGGCCGCCTTCTCTTCCGGCTGCGCGGCGTCCTCGGCGACGCGGCACGCCGCCTGAATGCCCTCACCCAGCTCGACCCGCGCCCGGCCGCCGGAAACCTCGGTCATGCGGCCGGTCACCAGATCGCCCTCCTTGTGCTCGGCAATGTACTCGTCGAGTCCGGTGGGAACCAACTGCTTCATGCCCAGGCGCAGGCGGCGCTTTTCGGTATCCACCTCCAGCACCTGAGCCTTCACCACCTGGCCCGCCTTGAGGGCGTCCTGGGGATGGTTGATGCGCTTCTCGGCGCTGATGTCGCCGACGTGGATCATGCCCTCCACGCCATCGCCGAGCTGCACGAACGCGCCAAACTTGGTGAGGCTGATCACCGGGGCTTCCACCACCGTGCCCACCGGAAACTTCTTGGGAACCTCGGCCCACGGATCTCCCAGGGCCTGTTTCAAGCCCAGCGAGATACGCCGGTCGGCCTGGTTCACGCCCAGGACGACCACGTCGACGCGGTCGCCCTGCTTGACCACGTCGGCGGGCTTGCGGGCTTTCTTCGACCACGACATTTCGGAGAGGTGGATCAAGCCTTCGACGCCCTTCTCCAGTTCGACAAACGCGCCGAAATCGGTAACGCGCGTGACCGTGCCGGCGATGCGCTCGCCGGTTTTGTACTTGTCGCCCACCAGGTCCCAAGGATGCGGCTGGAGCTGCTTCAGGCCCAGCGAGACGCGCCGCTTGGCGGCATCCACCTTGAGGACCTTGGCTTCCACTTCCTGGCCCACCGTGAGCATGTCGGACGGCTTATTGATGCGGCCCCACGAGAGGTCGGCCACGTGCAACAGCGCATCCACGCCGCCGATATCGACGAAAGCGCCGTAATCGGTGAGGCTGCGGACGGTGCCGCGGAGGGTCTCGCCTTCCTTGATTTCGGAGTAGCGGCGGTCCTTGACGGCGCGCTCGTCTTCTTCCAGCACCGCGCGGCGGTCCACCACCACGTCTTCGTCGCCCACATCCAGCTTGATGATGCGGCAGCGGATCTCCTGGCCGACCAGTTTCTCCATTTCGGCCGCGTCCTTGGCTCCGCTGCGCGAAGCCGGCATGAAGGCGCGTACGCCCAGGTCCACGCTGACCCCGCCCTTCACCACCGCCGTCACCACGCCCAAAATGGACGCCTTGTCGGCGAAAGCTTTCTCCAGGGAAGACCAATCCTTGGGCCGTTCCACTTTGAGCCGCGACAGCTCGTAGTAGCCTTCGGCGTTGCGTCCCTTGATACTCACCGGTATCTTGTCGCCGGGTTTCACCTCCGCGCCGGCGCTCTGGAATTCCGCCAGCGGGATGAGGCCCTCGGTCTTGTATCCGATATCGAGGAACACGTTTTCGCCGGAGACCGCGATCACGGTGCCCTCCAGGCCTTTGCCGCCTTCTTCGGCCCGATGCGAATGGGAGCGCTCGTACTGCGTGAGAATATCGCCGAATGACTCGTCCGGCTCTGGGTTGGGCTGGGAATCGGGTGCGACAGACCGATTGGGGTCCAGCATACTTGGGTTGGGCATGAGACGTTTCCCAACCATTGTGGCATAATCCCGACAGGAGAATCAGCCCGTGCCCACTCCTTCGATTTTTCGCTGGCTCCGCCACATCCGGCCGCACGACCTGGTGTGGCTCGCGGTGTTCGGGGCGCTGGTGGCAGGCAGCCTTCAGTTGCTTCCGCCGCCCTTCGGCCCGCCTCCGGAAAGCAGCCGCTTCGGCGACGCGTACGAGCTGGTTCCGCTGTTATCGCTGGCGCTGGTCCAGATCCTCGAGCCGCGCGTTCCCGCGGTGCCCACCACGCGCAGCCGGGTCTTCTGGATCGTTCTCAAACTGATCCTCGGATTCCTGTTGATCGCGTGGACCAACGGCATCAATAGCCCGTACTGGATCGTCCTGCTGCTGCCCGTGGTCTCCGCGGCCAGTTGGTTCGGGCTGGCGGGCACGATGCTGTTCTTTTCCGCCGCCAGCGCCGCGTACCTCTTCTTTCTCTTCTTTGTGCAGGATCCGTCGCAGATCAGCGCCGACCTGGTGCTGCGGCTGGCGCTTCTCGCCATGATCGCCAACCTGGCCAACATTCTGGCCGCCGAGTTGCGCGAACAGATGGCCAAGCAGCGCCGCGCGACGGAACAACTGGCGCAGGCGACGGCGCAGGTGCGGCAGGCCGAGGAAGCCGCGCGGCGGAGCGACCGCCTGGCCGCGCTGGGGCAGCTCTCGGCCGGACTGGCGCACGAGCTCCGCAATCCGCTGGGCACCATCAAAGCGTCGTCGGAGATGCTCGGCCAGCAGGTGGGCGGCGAAAACGAAGTGGCGCGCGAAATGGCCGGGTTCATCGCTTCCGAGGTGGACCGCTGCAATTCGCTGATCACGCGATTCCTGCAATTCGCCCGGCCGCTGGGGGCGCGCCTGGAGACGGCCGACCTGGCGCAGACCCTCGACCGCGCCGTGTCCCTGGTGGAGCGCGAGGCGCCGGGCGTCGCCATCTACAAAAATTATGAGCCCGAGATCCCGCCGTTTCCCTTCGATTCGGAACTGATGGAGCGCGTGTTCTACAACCTGGTGCTCAATGCCGCGCAATCCACCGCCGCGGGCGGCGCCGTCACGGTGAAGACGCGCGCCGCGGGCGGCACGGCGGAAGTGGCCGTCATCGACCGCGGTTCGGGCATCGACCCCAAGGATCTCGATACCATCTTCAATCCGTTTTTCACCACCAAGCCGCAGGGAACCGGCCTGGGGCTGGCCATCGTCTCCAAGATCGTCGACGAACACGGCGGTAAGATAACAGTGGAGAGCGACCCCGGAAAGGGCAGCATTTTCCGCGTGCTCCTTCCCATGGAGCGCGGCCCATCCGAACCGACCGCATGAAGAAACGCATTCTCATCGTCGAAGACGAAGACAAGCTTCGCCGCGTGCTGGAGCTGCAGCTTGTGTCCGCCGGTTTCGACGTGGATAAAGCGGCCACCGCCGAGGAAGGTCTGCGCGTGGTGGACCGCGCCGACCTGGTGCTCACCGATCTCAAGCTGCCCAAGATGGACGGGCTGGAATTCCTGGCCGTAATCCGCCGCCAGAACGCGCAGGTTCCGGTCATTCTGATGACCGCGTTCGGGAGCGTGGAAACCGCCGTGGAAGCCATGAAGGCCGGCGCCACCGATTTCCTGACCAAGCCGTTTTCGCTCGATCACCTGATGCAGGAGGTCTCCAAGGCCCTGGAAGTGCGCGCGCTGCGCGACGAGAACCGCCAGCTCAAAGAAGAGCTCGGCCGCCGCTACGAATTCGACAATATTATCGGCCGCAGCGCCCCCATGCAGGAGATCTTCGCCACCATCGAGCGCGTGGCGCCCAGCCGCGCCACCGTGCTGCTGGCCGGCGAAAGCGGCGTGGGCAAGGACCTGATCGCGCGCGCCATCCACTTCCGCTCGCCGCGCCGCGACCGTCCGCTGGTGAAGATCAACTGCAGCGCCATCCCCGAGAACCTGATGGAGAGCGAGCTGTTCGGCTACGAGAAAGGCGCCTTCACCGGCGCGCAGGTGTCCAAGCCGGGCAAGTTCGAGCAGGCCGATACGGGTACGGTGTTCCTGGACGAAATCGGCGACGTGCCGGCGGCCATCCAGGTGAAGCTGCTGCGCATCCTGCAGGAGCGTGAGTTCGAGCGCCTGGGCAGCAACGTGACGCGGCACATCGACGTCCGCGTGATCGCGGCCACCAACTCCGATCTGCGCGCCGCGCTGGAGCAGGGCACCTTCCGCGAGGATCTGTACTATCGCCTCAACGTGGTGCCGCTGAACATTCCGCCGCTGCGCGAGCGGCGCCAGGACATCCCGTTTCTGGCGAATCATTTCATCCACAAGCTGGCGCCCGAGGCCGGCTGCCAGGTGGAATCGATCAGCGACGCCGCCATGGAAAAGCTGATCGCGTATCACTGGCCGGGGAACGTGCGCGAGCTGGAGAACGTGATCGAGCGCAGCCTGGTGATGGCCACAGGGAAGCAGCTCGACGCGGGCGACATCAAGCTGGAAGCCGCCCCGCGCCCGCGCGCGCAAAACGGCGGCGCGCATTTCGTGCCCGAGGGATTGACTCTCGATCAATACGAGCAGGAGATCATCCGCGAAGCGCTGAAGCGCGCCGACGGCAACAAGAGCCAGGCTGCGCGCATGCTGGGGTTGACGCGCAATGCGCTGCGCTACCGGCTGACGCAGATGGGGCTGGAAGCGTAGGGGGCGGGCTAGCGCTGCGAGATCCCCCGCGGGTGCAGTCTTGAAGCGGTGCCGTCCTGGCCAAAGAAAAGATCAGAAAATAATTGACAGTATAAGGTCTGAAATTCTATAATCAATCCTTCTAACTAGGAGGATACTTGCGCTTCTTAGCAGCCGGTGTTTCAATTCTTTGTGTCTCGGTGGCCAGCGCTGGCGTCATTGTGTCGGATTTCGGGCCTGGGGAGAGCTATAGTGCCAGCGGTGGCCTGGGCATTCATGGCGCCATAGTTTTGCCGCAGGGCACTGTCCCTGCCGTAAGCTACGCAGCCGCGTTTACTCCAACTTCGACAGTGGAGTTTGGCTCTGTCGTGATCGCCGCCTTAGGGCTCGATATTGGGTCCGCTCCCGATCTCGTGGTTTCACTGGATGCGGACTCGAACGGCACGCCTGGTTCCGTCCTCGAGTCGTTCAGCTTCCCGCCGTCGGATTTCTCGGGATCGGTCAGCGAGGTTAGCGAGGTTTTGACCGGTACGTCAGTCCTCAATCCGACCCTCGTGGCGGGTACCCAATACTGGATCCAGGTCAGCAGCGCGGACCTTAACGCCATTTACGAGTGGGACAATAACAGCCTGAGCCCGGGGCAATACGGTGTTGAGCAATACATGAACGGAAGCTGGTCGTTCCTCAGCGATGTGCTCACCCCAGCCTTCGAGGTGGACTCGCTCGACCCCACGCCAGCGCCTGAGCCGGCGGCGGGTGTCCTCCTCGGCATAGGTCTCCTCGCTCTGGTCCTGACACGAACTCGGCCGGCGGCTCGCAAGGCATAGATCTGGCGGTGCGCTGAAGCGCGCCGACGGCAACAAGAGCCAGGCTGCGCGCATGCTGGGGTTGACGCGCAATGCGCTGCGCTACCGGCTGACGCAGATGGGGCTGGAAGCGTAGGGGGCGGGCCGGAAATGCGGGGGACTGGGGACCTGGGACGAATTTCCGCGCCCCTGCAGCCTCGCGAGACTGGTGCGTCGTCCGCGCTCTTGACCGGATGGTACCGCCAGTGATACCACTCAGATATGGCGAATGCCGCCAAGATCCTGAGCAAGATGCGCAAAAGTCCTCGCGATTGGAGGATTGAGGATCTGAAGGTTTTGGCCGACCACTACGGAATAGGCTATCGACGGCACGGCACCAGTCATGTGGGCTTCAGATTTCCGGCTGGAACGCTTCCCGTACCCGCGGCAAGGCCGATCCATCCGGTGTACATTCGGCGGTTCGTGTCCCAGATAGATGACATGCAGAACAGGGAGACCAGATGAAGCGCGATGATCTAAAGCTCGACCAGTACCGGTTCACGGTTCGCCCCATGACGGCTGAAGAGGGTGCGGGTTACCTGATTGAGTTTCCCGATGTGCCGCTGTGCATGTCGGACGGCGCAACTGTGGAAGAGGCCATCGTAAACGGCAGGGATGCGCTGAAATGTTGCCTGCTGACCATGAAGGAATTCGGCGACCCCATCCCGAAGCCCGGTTCTGCCGAGGCTGCCAGCGGCCAGTTCCGACTACGTGTACCCAAGACGATACATGGCAGGCTTACCCGCCGCGCCGAACAGGAGGGAGTGAGCCTCAACACTCTGGTCACCGCCATGATCGCGGAGGGGCTCGGCAGGCGCAAAGCGGGTTAGGGCGGGCGGCCGGCCCGCCGCGGTGGCTCTTTCCGATGCTGGAGCTGGAGTCCGTGCTCGCCATCAGGATGAGGACGGGAGCGATCGATCGGCAGTCCCTGGAGATTTCCCGCCGGCGCGCAGACCCCCTAAAAGGAGTATCGTGGATGGGAGGATTCTAGGATGGCAAAACTCGACTTTTACTCAGTAGTGGTTCCCAACAAGCCGGGCAAAGGCGTGCAGGTGCTCAGCGCCCTCAAAGAAGCGGGCGTCAATTTCGTGGCCATTTGGGGCTACCCGGTTGGCAAGAGCAAGGCCAAGATCGATTTGGTTGCGGAAGATCCGGCGCTCCTCAAGAAGGCCGCCAAGCAATTGAAGATCGAGCTCGGAAAGAAGCAGACGGCGTTCCACATCACCGGCGAAGACCGTCCGGGGGCGGTCGCCGAGATTCTGGCAAAACTGGCGGACAAGAAGATCAACATCCACGCTGTCCAGGCCCTCTGTGCCGGCAGCGGCCGTTTTGGCGCGCTGGTTCAGGTAGACCAGGACGACATCAAGAAGGCGGCGAAAGCGCTGGCGTAGCGGGAGTTTCTGGCGGGCTGCAGGTCCGTTGCGTTGAGCATCGTAATGACAATGTCACTACGAGTTGGTATCCTGGTGTTGGAGTAACCGCATGCCCAATCGCGCGACCGCCAAGCGGGAGACGCTCAACATCCGCATCCAGCCGGACGTTCGAGGACTGATCGACCGAGCGGCGAAACTGGCAGGCCGGAATCGCACCGATTTTGTCCTCGACGCCGCCCGTCGCGCCGCCGAAGACACCATTCTAAATCGCACTCTGTTCGCCGTTAGTCCGCAGGCCTACCGGGAATTCCTCGCACGCCTGGACGCCGCGCCGCAACCCAACGAGCGGCTCCGCAAGAGCATGCGCGCGCCCGCGCCCTGGGAGTGAGCTTGTCCCTCTCGGCTCCCGAACCGCTGACGGAAGACCATCAAACGGAGGGCTTCGATTCGGGCGAGAGTTCGCTCGATAACTGGTTGCGCCGGCGAGCCCGCGCGAACCAGGCCAGCGGCGCATCCAGGACCTACGTGGTGTGCGAAGGCAAGAGGGTGGTCGGGTACTACGCCCTCGCGTCGGGTTCCGTCACCCAAGCGGAGGTTCCCGGCAGGTTCCGGAGAAACATGCCGGAGCCGATCCCGGTCGCGGTGTTGGCCCGGCTCGCGGTGGACCGTGGATACCAGGGACGCGGTTTGGGGCGCGCCCTGTTTCGTGATGCGGCCCATCGCGTCGCTCACGCGGCCGACGCTATCGGCATTCGGGGAATCATCGTCCACGCAGTTTCGGAGGAAGCGCGGAAGTATTACATCGCGCTCGGCTTCGATCCGTGCCCGCGTGAAGCCATGACCTTGGTGGTTACGCTGAAGGATGTTCTGGCGACGCTGGAAGGCTAAGAACGCGGGCTTCTGCGACGAGGCCTTGGCCTGCCTAAACGTCCCGGATGCGGCGCTTGCTCTAGAATGGTGTCGTGGCTGGATTGCCTCTGGGGTCACTTGCCGAACGCCGACTGGAGAGCCACCCTTGGAGGGACGGATACCCGGCTCGGCCTCCTGACGTTGAAGAGCTTGAGACGCTTTGCTCATTTGCTCAAGAGGAGGGACGGATTTACCGCTTCGTGCCTCGACTTAAGAAGCCGACGCAACGAGACGAGGCTTTGAACGAGCTTCGAGTCGGTCTCTATTTCAAGTCCCTGAATTATCGGATCGTCGAGTGGGAACCTCCCGGCAACAATAACAAAAAGGGTGAATACTCGATCACGCCGAACGGCGAAGACGTAGTGTTCGTCGAAGTGAAGAGTCCCGGATGGGAAGGGCAGCTTGATCCGGAGGAGCAACGTTCTGTACGCAAGAAGCAGCCGAAGTACATGCCAGGAGAAATCAGATGTGCTCGCGGTCAGTGGCCACAGGTACGGGCCTGCATCGAGAGGGCCTATCCAAAATTCCTGCCAGACTGCAAGAACCTTTTGGTGATAGCAGATGATCTCCGTGTGCCGCTTGACGATCTACCGATGGAGATTGCTCTTTATAATCCGCACTTGTTGTCTACTTCCCTCGCTGAATTCGGCTGCTCTGAATACGGATTCGGCTGTTTCGCTTCAAACAAATTTGAGAATATCGGGGGCGTTGCCCGGTTCGAAAACAGATTGCTGTCGAGCCGGAGTTACTTCAGCGATTGCTACCGCCTCTACTTGTATCCCAACACGTTTGGGCTGAAACAACTTCCGCCCTTTCGCCGTCCCGCCCCTACTCCACATAAAACCCATTAAAGAAGAACTTATACGCCGCGTGCGATTGCCCGCGCCACTACGGTTTGAACCCCAGCAAGATCACGCGTCCCTTGCCGACCTCCGCCTCCAGTGCCGCGATCTTCCCTTCGATCCGGTCCGCGCCCGCCAGATATCCGCTCGCCAGCGGCGTCCGCTCCTTGGAATACCGGGCCAGCACCTAACCCTTGAACTCCTTCTTCGTGTTGAACGCCGGGCCGCGCTCGTACATCACGATGGTGTCCGCCGCCAGGCCGGCCGCCAGCGGGTTCTTCGCGTCTTCGACGTGTACCGTCAGCAGGCTCCCCGAGTAGAAGAACTGGTCCGGTCGCACCCCGCCAGCGCAATTCTCCACCGGTAACTTGAATCGGTTGACGGCGAACATCGACGCGTTGTTGAAGGTCACCAGCGTACCGCCATCACCCACGAAATCGCGCAGCTCCTGGGCGCCCTCGTCGCCGATGCCGCCCACGTAGCGCTCGGGAACGGCGCCATCATGATGGCCGTCCAGAATCTGGCGCTCTGTCATGTCCGGGATCACGATGGTGACGAAATGCTCCCGCAGGTGGCCGGCACGAATGTCGGCGTTATAGAGGTTGGTGAACGGGAACTGGTATTGCTCCAGGATCCAGCGCGTCCATCCCTCGTCGATGCTCGCCACCCACGGACGGTACAGGCCCACGCGCGCTGGCTTCACCGGCTTGGCGCCATCCTTGGGAAAAACCCGGAACCCGAGAACCTGGGGAACCTGGGGACAGACGGAACGTTTCCTGGTTTTCTCAAAAGCGAACACCCGCAGGTGCTGTAATTGCAATACCTTAAGAAAAAACCTGGTAAACGTTCCGTCTGTCCCCGGGTTTATTTATGCAGCAATGCCAGAATTGCCACGGTGCCGCTCGTGGCCCATTCCTGCATCCACCAGAGCAGATTCGTGGCCGACATCAGAACCAGCAGCAGCACGAATCCGAACCGCGATATCTCCAGGTAGATCGCCGCGGGAATCCGCGCCGCCAGCAGCATCTTCGACCCGTCCAGCGGCGGTACTGGCAGCATGTTGAAGATCGCCAGGTAGAGGCTCAACCATACCCCGTGAATCAGGAATATCGACAGCGCCGGCCATACCACATGCACCGCCGCCGCCAGAATCCCCAGGATCACCGCCGACACCACGTTGCTCGCCGGACCGGCCAGCGCCACCAGCAGCAGGCCGTTCAACCCGCCGCGCAGTTTCGACGTCTGGGTGTAGACCGGCTTGCCCCAGCCGAGAAAGCCGTACCCCAGGAGCGAAGTCACCGCCGGCAGCAGCAGCGTCCCGATCCGGTCCACGTGCGCCAGCGGATTCAACGTCACGCGGCCCTGCAGCCGCGGCGTGTCGTCACCCAGCCGGGTGGCCACCCAGGCGTGCGCGAATTCGTGGGGTGCCGTCAGCATCCACAACAGCAACACGTTGATAATCGCTTCCTGCCAGTGCAGTTGCATCGGTCACTTCCGTCGCGCCAGCGTGGCCCATAAGCCCAACAACGCCAATACCGCGAGAATCGAAATCGCCCTCACCAGCATGCCAACCATGCCCATTGTACGTGTTATGATTGGGTTTACACCATTCACTTCTTTCCAGAGGTCAAATCCAGTTGGCATTAGTTGAAGGTTGCAAACACTCGCTGGAGATTTCCGTTCCGGTTGCCGACGTGACCAGCGAGACCGAACGCGTTGTGCTGGATATCCAGAAACGCGCCAAACTTCCGGGTTTCCGCCCGGGCAAGGCCACGGTTTCGTTGATCCGCAAACAGTTCGCCGGCGAGATCCGGCAGAAGGTTCTGGAGAACCTGGTCCCCAAGTATCTCTATAAGCAGTTCGAGGCCGAAAATCTCAATGTCGTCGGCCAGCCCGATATCAAAGACGTCCACTTCCACGATGGCGAGCCCCTGCGCTTCACCGCCGAGTTCGAAGTCATCCCGCAGATAGAGCTGCAGGACTATCGGGACGTCGAAGTGCCCTATCACGATCCCGAGGTCACCGACGAAGACGTCGAAAAGCGCCTCGGGGAGATTCGCGACCAAAAGGCCGACTACTCCAATATCGATCCCCGCCCGCTGGTGGACGGCGATTACGCCGTGGTGGCGCTGCGTAGCGTCTCCGGCGTGGAGGGCGAGCCGGTGAAACAGGAGGAGATGGTGCTGGAGCTGGGCGGCGCCGAAACTTTTCCGGCTTTCACCGAAAACCTTCGCGGCCTGTCCCCCGGAGACGAAAAAGAGTTCGCAGTCGCCTACCCCGAGGACTACGGCGCTCCCCGCCTGGCCGGCAAGACGGTGACATTTCGTACCACCGTCAAGGGCATCCGCAAAAAGAACCTGCCCGAAGTGAACGACGAATTCGCGCAGGACGTCGGCGATTACCGCAACGTGGAGGAACTGCGCGAAGCCATCCGCAAATCCATCTTCGCGCAGCGCTCTCACGAGGCCCAGCAGGAAGCCAAGGACAAAATCATCGACAAACTGGTGGAGCTCCACGACTTCCCCGTTCCCGAATTGTTCGTCGAGCGGCAGATCAAGAACCGCGTGGAGCAGAGTCTGCGCGCCATGGTCGGCGAAGGCATCGACCCGCGCGGCGTCAAGCTCGATTGGGAAAAGGTCCGCGAAACGCAGCGCGATAGAGCCGTCCACGAGGTGAAGGCGTCCATGCTGCTCTCGCGCATTGCCGAGCGCGAAGCCATCCACGCCACCCGCGACGAAGTGGATCGCGAAGTGGAACGCGCCGCCCGGCAGAGCCGCGAGCCGCTGGCCGCCCTGCACATGAAATACGAAAAGGACGGCACGTTGGGCCGCATCGCCAATCACATCCAGACCGAGAAAACGCTCAATTTCCTGTTCGAGCATGCGCGGAAAACGGCGTGAAGAAAGTTGTCAGTCGTCAGTTTTCAGTTGACAGTTAAGGCTGCGGCCCTCAACGGAGCCGGAAGCCGCGAACTGTAAACTGTTTACTGTCAACTGTGAACTGTGTGTTAACCATTACTCCGGGTACTGCATACCCAACGTTAGCTTCCGGATACATTGCCTTATTGAGCGAGTTCGGGTGATAATAGGAATGAAATCGATTGTGGTTCCCTACCGCCGGCGGGTTCGGCTGTCGCGGCCAGGGCTGGCGGGTGAGGAGATGACTGCGTGAAGCGTGCCGGATCCGATGATGCTTTACGGTGTTCGTTTTGCCATAAGAGTCAGGATGTTGTAGGCAAGCTCATCTCGTCGCCGAGCGACTACCCGCGGGCGTACATCTGCGACGAGTGCATTGCGGTTTGCAACTCGATTTTGGAAGACGACAAGGTCGAGCCGCCCTCCGGAACCCCCAACAAGATCCCTAAGCCCTTGGAAGTAAAAGAGTTCCTCGATCAGTACGTGATTGGGCAGGAATCCACCAAGAAAAAATTGGCGGTCGCCGTCTACAACCACTGCAAGCGGATTCACATGAACCGCATGCGCAACACCGACGTGGAGCTGCAGAAAGCCAATATCCTGCTGATCGGTCCCACCGGCACCGGAAAGACCTTGCTGGCCCAGACGCTGGCCAAAATCCTGGACGTTCCCTTTGCCATTGTCGACGCCACCACCCTCACCGAAGCCGGCTACGTGGGCGAGGATGTCGAAAACATCATCCTCAAACTCCTGCAGGCGGCCGATGGCGACGTGCAAAAGTGCCAGCAGGGCATCATTTATATCGACGAAATCGACAAAATCTGCCGTAAGGACGAGAATCCCTCCATCACCCGCGACGTTTCGGGCGAGGGAGTGCAACAGGCCTTGTTGAAAATCCTGGAGGGCACCGTAGCCAACGTTCCCCCGCAGGGCGGCCGCAAGCACCCCCACCAGGAATTTACGCCCGTCGATACCACCAACATCCTCTTCATCTGCGGCGGCGCTTTCGTGGGTCTGGAAAAGGTGATCGCCCGTCGTACCGGCAAGAAGGCAATGGGTTTCCTGCAGGAAGAAGAGAAGGGCGGGCGCCATTCCGGCCTTAGCGGCCGCCGCGACATCGACCTGCTCTCCACGGTGCAGCCCGTCGACCTTATCAAATTCGGTTTTATTCCCGAATTCATAGGGCGCCTGCCGGTCAGCGCGGTACTGGAAGATCTGGACCGTTCCGCGCTCATCCAGATCCTCTCCCGGCCCAAGAACGCCATCGTCAAGCAATATCAGAAGCTCTTTGAGTTCGAGAACGTGCGCCTCAGGTTCAGCGACGACGCCTTGGAGGCCATCGCCGACCTGGCCATGGAACGTAAAGTCGGAGCCCGCGGCCTGCGCATGATTCTCGAGGACCTGATGCTCGATCTGATGTACTACCTTCCGTCCTACAAGAAGGTGCGCGAGTTCCAGGTCACCAGAGAGATGGTACTCTCACAGAAAATCAGCCTTACACTATTGGAAAAGGCCGGTTAACGGCGGCCGATCGGTTTCCGATCTGTACTGCTGTCCATACGAGTCCAGGGGAGGATTCCTCCTCGGGGGAAGGTAATGCTCACTTCGAAGGAAAAGTCCGACACAAAACGTCTGCCGATGATGCCCATTCGCGAGGTTGTCATCTTCCCCTACATGATGACCCCGTTCGTGGTGGGCCGCGAATCCAGTGTCCGGGCCCTCGAAGAAGCCATGGCCAGCGACAAGAAAATCTTCCTGGCCACCCAGCACGATGCCTCCATCGACGAGCCTAAGCCCAACGAGATCTACTCCGTCGGCACCGTCGTCAACATCGTGCAGAGCCTCAAGCTCCCGGATGGCAACATCAAGGTCCTGGTGGAAGGCGTGGAACGCGCGCGGGTGGTCTCGGTCTCCGACGACGAAGGTTTCTTCCGCGCGGTGGTGCGCACCGTCAATTACAAAATCGAAGCCGGCGCGCAGCTCGATTCGCTGGTCAGCCGCGTCACCGGCCTGTTTGAACAGTACGTCAAGCTCAGCCAGAACCTGAACTACGAGACCATGATCGCGGCCATCCGCGTCGACGATCCCGGAAAACTGGCCGATACCGTGGGCGCCAATTTGCAGCTCACCATCGAAGAGAAACAGGAGCTGCTCGAAATCTTCGACCCCATCGACCGCCTCACCCGCGTGGCCGAGATGCTCGACATCGAAATCGAAAAGCTGAATGTCGACCGCACCATTCAAGGCCGCGTCAAGCGCCAGATGGAGAAGGCCCAGAAAGAGTACTACCTCAACGAGAAGATCAAGGCCATTCAGAAGGAGCTGGGCCGCGGCGAGAAGAGCGAACTCGACGAGCTGAAGAAGCGCATCGAAACCGCCGGCATGACCGCCGACGCGCTCGACAAAGCCATGGCCGAGTTGAAGCGCCTGGAAAACATGCCGCCCATGTCGGCCGAGTCCACCGTCTCGCGCAATTACCTGGACTGGCTGCTGGCCGTGCCGTGGAAGAAGAAGTCCAAGGAAATCCGCGATCTCAAGTTCGCCGAAGGCGTGCTCGAAAACGACCACTACGGCCTCGATAAAATCAAAGAGCGCATTCTCGAGTTCCTGGCCGTGCGCCGCCTGGTCAAGAACCCCAAGGGCTCCATCCTCTGCTTTGTCGGGCCTCCCGGCGTGGGCAAGACTTCGTTGGGCATGTCCATTGCCAAGGCCACCGGCCGCAAGTTCGTCCGCATGTCGCTCGGCGGCGTGCGCGATGAAGCTGAAATCCGCGGCCACCGCCGCACCTATATCGGCGCGCTCCCCGGCCAGGTCGTCCAGATGATGAAAAAGGCCGGCACCCGCAATCCCGTTTTCATGCTCGACGAAGTGGACAAGATGTCCATGGATTTCCGCGGCGACCCCTCGGCCGCCCTGCTGGAAGTGCTCGACCCCGAACAGAACTTCATGTTCGTGGATCACTACCTCGACGTGGAGTACGATCTCAGCCAGGTCTTTTTCATCGCCACCGCTAACGTGCTGCACACCGTTCCGCCGGCCTTGCAGGACCGCATGGAAGTCATCCGCCTCTCGGGCTACACCGAGTTGGAGAAGATGGAGATCGCCAAGCGCTTCCTGGTGCGCAAGCAAATGGAACAGACCGGACTCTCCGCCGAGCAGGTGGAATTCACCGATTCCGGCCTCAACGGCCTGATCCAGTACTACACCCGCGAAGCCGGCGTGCGAAACCTGGAACGCGAGATCGGCAACGTCTGCCGCAAGGTGGCGCGCCAGGTGGTCAACAACCAGAGCGGAAAAGACAAGAAGGCGCTGGGCAAGCAGGTGATCGGCGGCGAAACGCTGTCCGACCTGCTGGGTCCCTGGAGATTCCGCGACCTGGAAGCCGAAAAGAAGAACGAGATCGGCGCCGCCGTGGGGCTGGCGTGGACCGAGGTCGGCGGCCAGATCCTCTCCGTGGAATGCACTCTCATGGAGGGCAAGGGCAAGCTCACCATCACCGGCAAGCTCGGCGAGGTAATGCAGGAGTCCGCGCAGGCCGCCATGAGCTACATCCGCTCGCGCGCCCACACCTTCGGATTGCCGCGCGACTTTTACCGCAATCTCGACGTCCACATTCACATCCCCGAAGGCGCCATCCCCAAGGACGGCCCGTCCGCCGGCATCACCCTGGCCACCGCCATCTGCAGCGCGCTGACGCGGATTCCAGTGCGCGGCGACATCGCCATGACCGGCGAAATCACTTTGCGCGGCAAGGTGCTGCCCATTGGCGGCTTGAAGGAAAAGTTGATGGCGGCCCACCGCCATGGCATCCTGGAAGCAATCATGCCGCGGGAGAACGAGAAGGACCTCCCGGATATTCCGGACCCCATCAAACGGACCATGAAGTTGAACTTCGTCGAATCCATGGACGAGGTGTTGCGAATCGCTCTGGAACGCGAGCTGGTGGCGCTGCCCATGCCGGCAGGCCCCACGGGCGTGGATGTCCAGCCGGCCGCCGGCGAGGTCCTCGCGCATTGAAGAAGGTTTCCGAGCCGCAACCGTGAGGGAGCGGGTGTTCTTTGCAAACGGAATTCATTACCAGTTCCGCCAACCCGGCCCAGTTTCCCGCCGAACAGTTGCCGGAAGTTGCATTTTTAGGTAGAAGTAACGTAGGGAAGTCCAGCCTCATCAACGCCCTCACCGGCCAGAAGAAGCTGGCATTCACCAGCAGCACCCCGGGACGCACGCAAACCATCAATTTTTACCGCGTCGACGGAAAGCTCCACTTCGTCGATCTCCCCGGGTATGGATACGCGCGCGCGCCGCGGCAATTTGTGGTGGAATGGAAGAAGCTGATTGAGCGGTATCTGGAGAAGAGGCAGAGTCTAACGCTTTCCTGCCTGATCCTGGACGCGCGCCGTGGTTGGATGGAGATGGATCTCGATCTCAAACGGTGGCTCGAGGCTCACGGCAGACCGTATCTGGTAATCGCCACTAAGTCCGACAAATTGAATCGATCCGATCTGGAGCGCGGGTTGCGCGCCATCCGCGAGGAAGGCGTCGATCCGTTGCTGTTCTCGGCCGTTACCGGCCGGGGAGTGAGGGAAATTTGGCAAGCAATAACGAAAACACTGCAGCGGTAAACACCCCGCCCACGGAGAAATCCGAAATGCCCACAGAGAAGTCTCCCGCCCGCGAAGGCGCATCCAACTCCGGGATCGCCGACGCCGAGAAAGTGGAAAAGCACGCGGAAAAGCCGCATGCCGAGCGCGTCGAACGCCCCATCCGGGCGCCCAAGGCGGAAGCCGCCAAAGCCGAGGCGCCCAAGGCCGATCCGCCCGCCGAAGCCAAGGCCGCCGAATCCAAACCGGCGGAGCCCAAGCCGGCCGAGCCCAAACCCGTTGACGTCAAGCCCGTCGACGTCAAGCCGGTCGTCGAGCCCAAGCCGGCCGCCGACCCCCCGGTTGCGGAACCGCCCGCCCCGCCGGTGGAAACCGCCGCTCCCGGCCTGCTCGGTCCCGGTCACCATCGCCGCAAGCCCAACACCCAGGGCGTTAAGAACGGCACTCCCACGCTCGACCTGGTGGAGCTCAAGGACATGAGCATCCAGAAGCTCAACCAGGTGGCCAAGGACATGGGCATCTCCGGCGCCGCCGGCCTCCGCAAACAGGAGCTGATCTTCAAAATCCTCCAGACCCAGGCCGAAAAGAGCGGGCTGATCTTTTCCGAAGGCGTTTTAGAGTGTCTCCCCGACGGCTTCGGCTTCCTCCGCGCCCCCGAGTACAACTACCTGCCCGGCCCCGACGATGTGTACGTCTCTCCGTCGCAAATCCGCCGCTTCGACCTGCGCACCGGCGACACCATCTCCGGCCAGATCCGCCCGCCCAAGGAAGGCGAGCGCTACTTCGCGCTCATCAAAGTCGACGCCATCAACTTCGAGCCGCCCGAGGAAGCCCGCAACAAGATCTTCTTCGACAACCTCACGCCGCTCTATCCCAACGAGCGCATGAAGCTCGAAACCGTCAAGGACAACTTCTCCGGACGCGTCATGGACCTGCTGACCCCGGTCGGCAAGGGCCAGCGCGGTCTGATCGTGTCGCCCCCGCGCACCGGTAAGACCATGCTGTTGCAGTCCATCGCCAACTCCATCACCACCAACCATCCGGAAGTCTCGCTCATCGTGCTGTTGATCGACGAGCGCCCCGAGGAAGTCACCGACATGCAGCGCAGCGTGCGCGGCGAAGTCATCAGCTCCACTTTCGACGAGCCCGCCACGCGTCACGTCCAGGTGGCCGAAATGGTGATCGAGAAGGCCAAGCGCCTGGTGGAGCACAAGCGCGACGTGGTCATCCTGCTGGATTCCATTACGCGCCTGGCGCGCGCCTACAACACCATCGTTCCGCCTTCCGGCAAAGTCCTCTCGGGCGGCGTGGATTCCAACGCCCTGCAGCGTCCCAAGCGCTTCTTCGGCGCCGCGCGCAACATCGAGGAAGGCGGGTCGCTGACCATCATCGCGACCTCGCTCATCGACACCGGCAGCCGCATGGACGACGTGATTTTCGAAGAGTTCAAGGGCACCGGCAACATGGAAATCCACCTGGAGCGCAAACTCGTCGACAAGCGCGTCTTCCCGGCCATCGATATCAACAAGAGCGGCACCCGCAAGGAAGAGCTGCTGCTGCCCAAGGACGAGCTGAACCGCGTGTGGATCCTGCGCAAGGTTTTGAACCCCCTGAGCCCCGTCGAGACCATGGAACTGCTGCTCGACAAGCTCGGCAAGACTAGAAGCAACGCCGAATTCCTGGGATCCATGAGCGGGTAGCGAAGCGCGATGGCACAAAGCCAGCAAGTCTCTGCGACGCCCTGCCCCGCGGCAGGGCGTTCGCGTTTTCAGTCTGCGGCTGGAAGGCCGCCGCGGTCCGCGATGTACGGCAAATCAGATGTGCTCAGGGATTTCGTTCAGGCTGCTGTGGGCCAGGACTTCCCGCTCGAATTGGTGCTGGCCGATGAGATACGGCGAGAACGAAATGCAGGTCCCCCATTTCCCGCGCACCACGGTACGATCGGATTCCGGCTCATGTACGGCCTCTACGATTTCGTTCCAGGGGATGTGTCTGTTCCGGCGCCACCAGTAATTCTGCCGCACGCCAGAATCGTCCAGGATGACCATGACTGGCGACGCCAGCACAGCTCCGACGAACATCGCGAGAAAGAAGAGGGGCAGCCAGGGAGGTTCTTCGGGATCGGTGATGGCCAAAACCCCAGTCAGAAGCGTAAAGAGCGCATTTATGGCCAGAACCATAACGATCAGGCCCTTCATAGGGAAGAAGACACGAAACTCCAGCCGGTTCCTCCGCTGTATCGGGCTCCGTTTCTTTGCGCAGCGCTTCAAGAACGAGAACAATACCACGCCTTTCGTAGCTGTCAACCGAACGTACCATGAACTGCGCCCTGGGCGGCAAAGCTTGGGCAGAAACGAACTGGTATGTGGAACTGCCGTCCAACAAGCCGGGGAAGACCCGGAGCAACGGGGAACTTTTGGGGGTGATGAGCGGGAAGGAGCCCGACATATCACAGAAACAAAACCGGTTAGCTACACGCGTACGCCTTACCCTACGCGGCGAGGCGTTCGTGTTTTGCGCCTCCTGCTTGAATTCCGGAACTATCTGTGATATACGTCAGTTATGACGTACGTCACAAATGACGTACGTTGACTTTGACGTACGTTTACGACCATGAAAGCAAACCCAGGCGGAACAGTGACCGGTGAGGCGATCATCGGCCGTGAAGAGGAGATCGCCGATCTTTGGTTCAAACTCAAAACCCGCAGCGTTGTGCTGAGCGCGGAACGGCGCGTAGGCAAGACGTCCATCTTGCGGAAAATGCTGGAGCACCCCCAAGCCAACTGGACTCGGCTGCTGGTCTACGTCGAGTCGGCGCGCCACCCCATCGAGTGCGTCGAAGCTATTTACGGGGAGGCCGACCGCCTCGATATTCGCAGCAGCAAAGCGGTCTGGCTGTCCAACATAAAAGCCGCCTACTCCAAGCTGGCGGAAGGCCAGTTGGCCGGCTGGAAGCTTCCTCAAGTCAGCTCCAACTGGAAAGCGATGCTGAAAACGTTGATCGCCGACCTCGCCGAACACGGCGCCGACCCCGTCCTCATAATGATCGACGAGTTTCCCCTTCTGGTGTCGAACGTCGCCGACAACCACGGTCCCAACCTCGCGATGGAGTTCCTGGACACCATGCGCGAAGTGCGCCAAACCTACGAAGCCACCGGCAAAATCCGCTTCCTCTTTTCCGGTTCCATCGGGCTCCATCTGGTTTTGCAGCACCTCAAAGCCTCGCACGGTTACAAGGGAAGCCCGACCAATGACATGGCCCTCAAGGTCCTCGGTGGCATGTCTCGTGAAGATACCGAATTAATGTGCCAGCGCTACCTGGACGAAGAGAACATCCTCAGGTTCCCGCCTGCGGCCTTTTCCGACCGGATGTACCAGTGTACGGATGGTCTGCCCCTGTATATACAATACGTATGCGATCGGTTTCAGTCCTCCGGAAAAGTCGGCGTGACTCCCGACGAGATCGATGCTGTGCTGCGCGACATGCTGGACAGCCGCGAACTGGAATGGTTCCGCAACGCGGCTCAGCGAATCGATACCTATTACGCCCGTTTGGGCGCCAGCGAGCGCGCGTTTGCTATCCTGGCATACCTTTCGAGCTCCGCCGATTTTGTGAGCGAGCAGCCGATCCTCGATCATCTGCGCTCCCAAATGGTCATTGAACACGACAGATCCGTGCTCGACACCCTGGAGTTGCTCCTCGATGACAACTACCTGATTCGCGATACCTCCGCCGGAGAACGCAGATACCGCTTCCGCTACGTCCTCATGCGCGACTGGTGGCGAATCAACCGGGCTTAACTATGGCCTCCAACGCTGCCGGCGCCAAGACGCTGCTGACTTTCTCCCCCAGATGGACGGACGAGGACCTTCTGGAGCGTACGCTCGCGGGCCGTCGGGACCTTGTGGACCGCCTTGAGCACCTGGCCCACGACGGCGCTGGCGGCCCCAACAAGCACCAACAACTGATCATCGGCGTCCGCGGAAGCGGAAAGACCCATGTGCTGAAGGTGCTGCACAACCGTCTCTGGAAGGACGAGGGGCTCAAGAGCCGCCTGCTGATCGTCTACCTGCTCGAGGACGAACTCGGCATTGCAACGTTCCTGGATTTCCTCGTGCGTCTGCTGCGCGCCATCGTCAACTGGTATCCCGAGGAGTCAGAGTTAGCCGCCTGCCTCAACGCGCTTCACGATCTGCCCGCCGCCTCGCAGGCGTCGCGCGCCAAAGAGTTGCTGTTAGCCGCGGCTGGCACGAAGGATGTTCTGGTCCTGATGGAAAACCTCGGGATCACCTTCGACAAGACCCACGGCTTCGGACGAAAAGGGCAGGAAGCGTTGCGGGACCTGGTCCAGCAGCATCCGCGCTTCATGATCTTCGCCACCGCTCAGGCGCTGACACAGGATGTCAGCGACCACGACTATCCCTTCTTCGGCTTCTTCAAGATCACCCACCTGGCGAAACTCACGATCGAGGAGGCGCACGGCTTTCTGGCTTCCATGGCGCGGGCCTACGGCAAGCCCGGCGTCGTCGAGTTTCTTCAAACCCCCGAGGGCCGCGGCCGCGTCGAGGCCATCTACCTGTTCACCGGCGGCAATCACCGTCTCTTGGTGACGTTCTTCGATTTTCTCTCCGCCGATTCGGTGGCGAAAATCGGCGACTTGTTCTTAGACGCCCTGAATCCGCTGCGTCCGTTCTACCAGGAGCAGATGCGCAGCCTCTCCGCGCAACAGCAGAAGATCGTGCAATACCTCGCGTTGGCGCGCATCCCGCAAACCGTAAAGGAGATCGCCCGCGGCTGCCTGGCCACGTCCAACACCATCTCCAAGCAGCTTGGGGAACTGATGGACCGAGGCTTCTTGAACCGCGTCGTGCAAGGCCGCGAGTCGTACTACGAGATGTCGGAATCGCTCTTCCGCATTTGCTATGAAGCCGACCTCGACCAGCAGGGCGCGCCCGTTCGATTGTTCGTCGATTTCCTCGCGAATTTCTATACGGCGAAGGAGCTGCAGTTGCGCTGCCGCGGGTTCCGGCTGCTCGGTAGGCCATTCGACGACGAAGAGAAGTTCTACAGCAGTGCGCTAGCACGGTTCTCCGGGCTTAGGGATTTGCCGCTGGAGGAAACCGTCCGCGGCTTCTTTTCGGATTTGCAGAAGCAGTCCGCGTTTCGCGAAATAGTCGAGTTCGGTCCGCGGTTCGGAGAGGACCGGGAAGCCTCGATCCTGACAGCAGAGGCGCTGGCCTACGCGAAACTCGGGAAACCCGAAGAGGCCGCCGCTGCGGCCTGCAAGGCCATCGAGAGGGATCCCAACGACATCGAACCCCGCCTGATTTTGTCGGGCCTGTGGTTTGCTCAGCCCGACCGCCAGGAGGCTGCTTTGGCACACGCCGCGCGCGTTTGCGAATTGGCTCCCGCAGACGCGAGAGGTTGGCTGCTCCGCTGCACCGTCCTTGGCCTGATGGGAAGAACGGAAGAGGTGGCAGGAGCTTGCGATGCCGCTCTCGCCGCGGCACCCGGCAACGTAGATCTGCAGCTCTTCCTCGGGATGCGGTTGGCGGTTGCCGGCCGACCCGCCGAGGCATTGAAACACTTCGACGCGGCACTGGCTGTCGATCCTGACTCTGCACAAGCTTACTTGCATTCGGCGGACGCATTGAGAGAATTGGGCCACCTTGAGGAGGCCGAAGCGCGATACAGCCGGGTACTGGAGATCGACGCCGCGAATCTGGCCGCGGCCGAAAGGTTGGGCACGCTGTTGCGGGGGGTGGGCAGGTATCAAGAAGCGCTAGAGCAATTTGACCGGCTGGTCGAGCTTGCACCGGGCTCGTCGCAATACTGGGGCCTATCAGCGCTTGCAGCGTTCAACCTGGGGAGAACGCCCGACGCGGAAGTTCGATTCCGCAGGTCGCTGTCGCTCGACGCCAACAACCCACTTGCACTGGAGGGGTTGGCCATTGTGCTGTGGAAGATGGGTCGCCATTCCGAGGTACTCGAACAGGCTGAGAAGCTCGTTGAGCTGAACCCTAATTCCGAGCAGGGGCACTTCTGGGCCGGCCTCGCCCTGGAAGGGCTTGGCCGCCCCGAAGAGGCAGCCCTTCGGTACCGCGAAGCGCTCGAACAGGATGGCAGCCACGGTGTCTTATGGAGCCGACTCGTCCGGGTGTTAGCGGCATCCGGCCAGACAGATGCCGCGATGCAGGCTGCGGAAGACGGCCTGCGCGCCGCGAGCGATCCGGCCTGGATCTACACCGCCCGTGGCGAGATCAATCGCAGGGCGAACCGTTTTGACGCCGCGCTCGCCGACTACGAAGAGGCGATCCGGCTCGATCCCTCATTGATCCTGCCCCATTTCAACGCGATAACCGCGTTGATCGCCCTGGGACGCGCGGGCGAATTTGCTCCTCGTCTCGCGAAAGCAATCGACGTATACCAACACAAGCCCGATCCCAGAGTGCTGACCGACCGCCTCCAGAGGAACCTGGTTGCCCTGTTCTGCTACGCTGCCGAAGATGCGCTGGCAACCCAACTGTCGCAGATGGCCGAACTCATCCAAGGCGCCGGCTTGCTCGCCGAATTCGATCAAGCCTTGAGCCTCGCGCTGTTCTCCATGATGCGCGACCACTCGGGCATCGAGGAAAGCCGCTTCCGCATCATCCAATCCGCAATCAGCGACGCGCTCTCGTCGCGCCTGGACACCACAGTGGTCCTACGCCTGCTCGACATCGGCATCCGGTACTTCAAACGGAACGACCGCAAAGCACTCCTGACCCTGGCCCGCGAAGAACGCGAGCTGTTCGTGAAGGAACTCGGCATCGCCGACTCGCCAATCTGAGCGCTGCGCGGGCTCACGCCACTAAAGACAACTACCTGCCCAACCCCGCCGATGTTTACGTATCTCCGTCGCAGATCCGCCGCACCTCGCGCCGCGAACGCGGCGTGCCGTTGTCATCAAAACCCTCAACGATTTGGCTCATTGCCCTCGCTCGAGTTGAAATGCAACCGCCAACCCTGCACTGCTGCCCCCCGGTCCGCCAGTACCCCTTCCAGCACTCTCGTCCCACCCCCTCCCTCAGCCCCATCTCAAGTGTTTCCATCGGTTTGCAAACCACAGGCAGTTAGTGTAAACTCTCTCGAAGAGTACCTGACTTGCGGCCTGCCTGGGCCGCTCTTAATAATATTGATAGAGGTTCGAGAAGGGCGTGACGAACCGCATGATCCCCTTATCCCGCATCACAGCCTGTCTCCTGATCTCGGTTACGGCACACGCCGGCATCCTGGTGCTCCGTTCCGACAAAGGGCTGCAATTCGCCGAAGCCGCGACTCTTGTCGTGGGCGGCAAGGACAAAGTCCTCACCTTGGGTGCGCAGCCGCGGCTCCCCGGCCCCATCAACAAACTTCCGTCGGTAAAACTTGCCGGCACTGTCCTCAAGGATGGCGACGCGGGCGCGCTCGCGGTCTATGCCGATGGCGCGCCCCAGTACTTCATCTCCGATGGCCTGCCCAAGACCGCGCCAAGCGACCTCGCCGCCATCTGGCGCATGTCCAAAATCGCTTACAGGAAAGGGGAAAAAGACAAGGCCCCCACCGACGTTCCGGTGGCCGAATTCGCGGCCTTCCTCCCCGGCGGCGCCGACGAATTGGCGCATCTATGCACGGACTCGCGCGCGCTCGAATTCATCGGCGGCAAGGGAAAAGGCTTCGCCACCCAGCTTGAGTTCGCGGCCGCGGCCGCCCGCGCCTACGCTTCCGACCCCGCCATGGGCGCTCTCCGCAAGTACGTCGAACAGGCCATGAGCCAGCGCTACCAGCTTTTCGAGACCGGCGCCGCCGGCGTCGAGGCGCTGGATCAGGGGCTCGAATTCGCCAAGCTCTCGCTGGCCGCCTATCCCGACGTACCCGAACAGCGGGAGCTGCGCCGCGCACTGGAGGGAAAACGCCAGTGGCTGGAACAGAAGATGGCCATCCTGCGGGCCTTCGCCGCGGCCGGGGAGTGGGACGCCTTCCTGCTCGCCGACCGCGACTTCGAGCGCTACCGCCAGGCCTTCCGCGATATGGCGGCCATGCACACCGAGGCTCTCCAGCAGAGCCTGCTGCTGCATAAGCAGGCCGGCGAAGAGCGCAACAAGGAAGAGGAGTATGGCGCGGCCTACCGCGAGTTCCGCCTCGCCAGCATGCGCCAGCCTTCCGACACCATCCTGCGCACCGACGTGCGTACCGCCTGGGGCAACTACTCCAACCAGGTGGCCAAGGACCACCAGGGTTCGCGCAAGTCCCTGACCCAGGGCGAACACTCCGCCATCGCGCAGTGCCTGCAGCGCGCCAAGCTCGATCTGCAGGTCAACAAGCCCGACCGGGCGCTGGCGGAGGTGCAGGACGCCGACCGCATCGACAGCACCAATCTCGATGTGCTCCTTCGCAAAGCCGAAGTTCTGGGCGCGCTGCACCAGTTCCGCCAGGCGCTCGCCGCCCTCGACGAATACGACAAGCGCGCCGTCGACGAGGAACGCCAGAAGGCCGGCGAATTGCGCGCCAGCCTCGAGTTCCAGCGCGACAACAGCCTCGACGACATCAAAACCCAGTTGCGCAAGACCTACGCCAACTTCAACTTCCACCAAGCCGCCGAACTCGTCCGGCAGGGGCTGGAAGGCAAGGACGACGACCCCGAACTGCTGGTCGCCGCCGGCCGCATCGGCATGATCCTACGCGATCCCCAGTCCAGCCGCGCGGCCCTCCAGCACTATCTGGATGTCACCACCAACCTGGATGCCAATGAGGAGGAGCGCGCCCAGGTGCGCCAGTTGCTGGCTTCCATTCGCGAGCCGAAACCCGCCGACGGTGGCGCCCCCAACTGGCTCTCCAATCTGCATCTGCCCGCCGGCGTCTTCTATTGCCCGGTATCCCTCGCCTTTCAGCCCAAGATCGATCGCATCGCCGCCTCCAATAAGTTGACCGTCACCTTCGATTGGGATGGCGACCGCCTGAGATCCATCACGCCCACGTTTGAAAAGGACATTCGCGTCAGCGGCGAGCAGAAGATCTTCTTCGGTTACGACGATCCCAATTCCGGCGTCACCTGGGCCGGCAACGTCAGCGACCCGCGCGCCCCCGCTCCCGCCGACCCGGACGAGCTCTTCCGCCGCTCCGTGGTGCGCCTGTCCAACAACCCCTATGCCGATCCGGTGGCCATCCAGTTGCTGACCAATCGGAACGTCGCCCTGGGAATCGCCGGCAACCGCTTCTTCGATCCCTTCGTCTGGGACAAGGTTCACTACTTCCAGCTCACCTACGACGATGCCGGCCGCGTCCACCAAGCGCGCGAGCTTTCCGATCCCAGGGCCGCGCCCGGCGACCAGTGGGTGGATTTCGAGTGGGACGGTTTGAAGCTGGTAGCGGCGCGCGCCTACCAGGGCGCCGATGCCAGCCATCGCACCAAAGTCTACGAACGCACTCTGCAATACCAGGAGAATCGCCTGGTTTCCGAAGTAATCCAGTTTCAGGGGAAGTCTTCCAGGATTCGGTACAACTACAACGGCGGCCGGCTCGCGTCGGCTGTTAGCGATCGGGACCCCAGTCTGGACGACCGTTCCAGGCAGGTGACCTTCCGCTAAGGAAAGAATCATGCTGCACACCGCACACCGCTTCGTTCTTTTGAGCGTAGTCGCGTTGGCAACCGCGGCCGCCGCCCCCCAGGAGGAAGGCAATCGCTACGCCCTGGTGGTCGGCAATAATTCCTATATCGCCAGCCCGCTGCAGAACGCCGTCAACGATGCCCGCATCATGGACAAGGCGCTGAAGGACGCCGGATTCCGGTCCACCCTGCTGGAAAACGCCAGCCTGGTCGCCCTGCAGTCCGCGGCCGGCGAATTCCTCAGCAAGATCGGTCCCAGTGACACGGCGCTCTTCTTCTACGCCGGCCACGGGGTGCAGATCGAAAACGAGAACTTCCTGGTGCCGGTGGATTTCGAGGCGCCCAACAGCGTGGTCGCGGCCAAGTTCCGCCTGTTCTCGGTGGCCCAGTTGTTCGATGGCCTGCGCAATCGTCCCAAGCGCAGCATCGTCGTCCTGGACGCCTGCCGCAGCAACCCGATCGCCCAGCAGAATGCGCTGTCGGCCGGATTGGCCCAGCCCCAGAACTCCCCCAACGAGAGTTACGTGGTCTTCTCGACCGGCCCCGGACAGACCGCCGCCGACAATCCCAACGGCCGGAACAGCTACTTCACCGAGGCGCTGGCCGTGGAGATCGCCAAACCGGGCCTGACCATTGAAGAAGTGGTCAACCACACGCGCGCCACGGTGTCCAGCGAAACCAACGGGAATCAGACTCCCTGGGCCATCTCCAGTCTGAAGACCACTTTCTTTTTCCATCCGCCCCTCAATTTGGAGGCCGAGAGCGCCGCTTCCATGGCCTTGAAGTGGATGGCCGACGCCAAACGCTTCGAGCAGCGCGAAGAGTGGGACGACGCCATCGACCGCATCAACCAGATCGTCCGCAAGAAGCCCGGCGGCAATCTACAGGCGGCGGCCGAAAACCGCCTGGGATATCTCACCGCCCGCCGCGACGCGCAAGCCAGCTTCGACCAGGGCGATTACGCGGCCGCCGCGAAGGCCTATGAGACTGCCTTCACGATCGATCCGTTTGCCATCGATGCGGCCTTCGAGGGCGTCGACAGCTATCTGCTTCAGGACCAGGTGGACCCGGCCGTGCGCCTGCTCCACGCCATCCGCGTGCGCGGCACAACCGAGTCCACCGCCAAGGCCATAAAGTATTTGGCCGAACTGAACGGCGTCAACCCGCTGGCCGCGCGGGAAGTGAGCGCCGCCATTCCCGAGCCTCCGCCCATCGAGGAGATGTTCTCCGGGGTGCGCTTCGGCGTGCCCGACTGGGAAGGCGGCCGGCGGATCCTGACCAACTCGCCCGTGGACCCGGCGCGCTTCATCAAAGATATCGGCGCCATGGCTCCTGCCGTCCAGCCGCCCGCCGCCGCCCCAACCGGAGGTGATTCATCGGCCCAGGAATCCGCCAATCAGACCGCGGCCATGTCCCAACTGCTGAAAGACATCTTCCATCTGGAACTGGCTCCCACCTCCGAAACCCGCGACCTGGTGATCAAGCGCGCCGCGGCCGGCACCCTGGATTCCAACGCCGGGCTCCTGCTAATCGAAGGCCCCGACAAACAGATTCCCGTTCTCTACCAGAGCCAGATTCACTACCTGCCGGCTAAACTGGCTCTCCAGGCCGGCAAATATGAGGTCCGGTCCATACAGGACGGAAAAGTCGTCGGCACCCAGGAAATCGAGATTTCCGCCGGATGGCCGCAGAAAATCGTGGTGAAACGGTGAAGCCCATGACCAAACTGCGGGCGCTTCTCAAGCGCTGCCTGGCTCTGGCGCTGCTGCCGGTTCTGGCGGCAACCGCTTGGGCCTTGGCCGGCTGGACCGACCGCAACGAGTACGACCTGGTGCTCAAGATCCGCGTCGAGGCCTCGCCCCAGAAACAACTGGAGCTGTTGAACCAATGGAAGCAGAAGTATCCCCAGTCGGAAATGCGGCAGGTTCGCCGGGAACTCTTCCTGGCCGCCTATCAGGCCTCCGGCGACATCGTCCACATGTTCGAGACCGCCCGCGAAATGCTCGCGGAACAGCCGCAAAACTTTGTGGGCGTCTACTGGAGTACGCTGCTGATTCCGGAGATGAAGGACAACAAGCCCGAAATTCTGGACGTGGGCGAGAAAGCCGCGCGGCAGTTGCTGGCGGGGCTCGACACCTACTTCGCGCCCAGCCAGAAGCCCGAGGGCACGGCGGACGCCGATTGGCAAAAGCAGAAATCCGCCGCCGGACTGCTGGCCCTTCGCGCCATCGGCTGGGTGGAGTGGCAGCGCGGCGATCTCGCCGCGGCCGAGAAGAGCTTCACCGCGTACCTGCAGCAGGATCCCCAGAGCGCCGAGGTCGGCTCCTGGCTGGGCTATGTGCTGGCTTACCGGAACCAGCCGATTCCCGCCGCCTGGCAACTCGCGCGGGCTTCCTCCATGCACGGCGAGGGCGCTCTTCCGGAGGTCTGGCGCCGCCAGGTGGACGAACTGGCGGAGCGTTTATATATCACCTATCACGGCGACTCCGACGGGCTCGACAAGCTGAAAACCGCCTCCGCCGCCAGCCAGTTTCCGCCCGCCGATTTTCAGGTGGATTCCGCCGAGGCGATCAAACAGCGCAAAGCCGAAGAAGCCTTGAACCTGGCCGATCCGGAACTGGCCGCGTGGTTGCGAATCTTCAAACAGCTATCGGGGCCCGACGGGGAGAAGTACTTTCTCGAGACCCTCAAACCGTCGCCGCTCCCCAAACTGCGAGGTACGGTAATCCGCTGCACTCCGGCCAAACAGCCGGACGAGATTTCGCTCGGCCTCAGCAGCGCCTTAGCCGAGGAAGTGGTGCTCAAGATGAGCGTCCCATTTCCCCATCCGGCCGAACCGGGAACCCAGCTTCATTTCCAGGGAATTGCGGACACGTTTAGCAAGGAACCCTTCCGTCTCACCGTGCTCGCCGACCCGGAGAACGTCGTTGGCTGGCCCGAATCTGCGCCGCCCCGGAGGAACAAGTAGCGACACTCCCTTACGGCCGTGGCTCCGTCCGGAGCCGCGCGCGTGAGCCAGCGGCCAAGACCGCCTAGCGGTGCTTCAGTTCAATCTCGGTGACCACGCTGGAAGCGGGCTTGGCGGAGGAGTTCACCACGTAAACCGATCCGGTGGGCTCTCCGGCGCTCAGCGGCTGGTTCACCTTGCGGATGACGATATCGCGCGTGCCGAACTGCCGCTCCATATTGGCCACCGCGCTGTTGACGCGCGACGCGTCGGCCACCTGCACCTCTCCCGAAGCCGGATGATCGGGCGCCGGCGTGGGGGCCGCATTCTGCTTCTTAATGCCTTGGTACAGCTCGTAGAAATCCTGGGGGTCGCGCGAGAACACCAGCACCAGATGCTCCGAGCCCGGCGGATCCTGAACCTCGAAAGTGTAGGCTTCCGGCACGCGGATCTTTCTTCCCGGGTCGATTATGTTGCTTTCGTCGGACATCTCGGGCGAGGGCAGCAGGGCCTGCCAGGAGCCGCTCGACTGCCGGGCCAGCACGTAGAGGTATCCGGAACGGTTGGCTTCAATCTCGATGGCGACGTGGTCTCCCTTGCGGAACACGTGTTCGGAATCCACCGGCGTGCCCCGGTTCTGGTCGTCCACCAGAAGAAGGTTGTAGCGGATTCCCAAATGCACGACCGGCGCTGCCGCCGGGGCCGAGTCCGCGGCCGTTGTGGCCGTGGCGCTCTTCTTCGGGGCCGGCGCCGACGCTTTGGCTATGGGCGGGAGCTTGTCTTTCGGGGCAACGGCGAGATAGAACAACTCGCGCGCTCCTTCGGTGTGTGGTTTCTGGGTCGAATCGTCCTTGGATTTCCTGGCGGTCGAATCCGTAGTATTGTTTTGCTGAGCGGTCACCCCCCAGGCGGCCAGCAGAAAGATCGCGGCTGCAGCACTACGCCTGATCATAATCTCGCACCTCCGTTGGCGATATATGGGCCTGAGAATCCCCAAAATCGCCCTATTCTAGCATGGGGGGCGCATGATAGATTTTCTCCGACAGTCTCCGGCGCGGTGTCATCTCTCCTTCTTAGGCTGGGTCTTCTCCACCGCGGGGGTGCTGGAAGCGAATCGGCACAGATGAACGCACCGTTTGTTTTTGCAGGTCAGACAGACACGCTTCCGACTCATTTGACCTAAGCGTACAGTGAGTTCCCGCCGTTTCCGAAGCCTCTTTTGGGGAGTCGGGCGACCTCATTTGCAGGGGATCTCTTCAGAACCGCACCCGCGCCGCGATCTGCAAACACCTCGCGCCGCCGGCCTGCAACGCCGGCGCCAGCCCGCTATACGGCGTCCCCATGCCCAGCATGGAATTCAACGCGGTCGAAGACACCCCGAAGAATGGGCTGTTGAGGTAGCCGACCGGGTCTCCGAAAGCCGGCCGGTTGAGAGCGCTATAAGCGCCCAGGCTGACTTCCATCCGGCTCGCTTCCGCCAGCGTGAACTCCCGCTGGAGCGCCAGGTCCGCCTGGCCGAACCCGAATCCGCGAATCGCGCCGCGCCCCAAATTGCCTTGCACCCGGGCCGATGGCAGCGTGAATGCCGCGGGATTGAGCCGGCGGCCTCCCGGAGCGTTGCCATTGGCGATCCACAGCGGAACGCCCGCCACGCGGTCGGGCCGCGGGGCATCGTCAAAACCCAGCCCCAGAAGATTCTCCGAACCCGCGACATCCAGCGGGAACCTGGATCTCGCCCGCACGATAGCCTCCAACCGCCAGTTTTTCAGGAGTTGGCTCCGCCACGGCAGTGCCCAGTCCAGCGTCGCCGCGATCTCGCGGTAGCGCAGCCCGCCGGCGCGCAACTCGAGTACCTGTTTCTGTTGCGGGGAGAGCGACGCTACCGCGCGTTCCACCCGCGCCATCCGTTCCCGTCCGATGAGCCCCGCTTCCACCCCCGCGTCCCGCTCCGGGAGCGCGGCATGGACGCTCTCGTCGAAGGGTTCGAAGGTGCGCTCGCGCGCCCGCGCGTTCAGGCCGAGGTTGTGGGCCACCCGGAAGAGCCACGCCCGCGGCTCCCGAACCGGCTCTCCCTCGGCCAGCTTCTCGTAGAGCCGCAGGAAGCTCTCCTGTGCGAGGTCCTGTGCCGCGGCCGGCGGCACTCCCATCGCCAGCAGATAGCGAAACACGTCGTCCCTCGTTTCCACGTAGATTTGCGAGATCTGCTCCTGCGGATCCATGCCCGAGTCGCGGAACGGTCTATCGCACTCCCGGCAGCGCGGGCGAGGTCGATCGGATCGCCGGCGAAGCGGTGGGAAGCCCGGTCGTCGGCAGGACGGGGCACGCGGGCAACGCCACGATACACCCAGTCGACGCGGGAGCCGTAAGCAGAAAGACGCTGACCGCCTGGTACGCCGTCGACTGCAACTGGAGAGCGGTCTTGAGGTTCCCAAGCAACGCCAACTGGTTCTGGTTCAGCACCGCCAGCGCCTGCGTCTGGTACTGGCTGGTTCCCGTTTGCGCGATCTCGTTCTGCAGGTTCTGGATCTCGATCATGGTCTGGCCAATGGATAGCGCATTGGGGCTGGTGGCTTGCAGCAGGGTTTGCAGCGTCTGTTCGTCCTGGCTCAGTTGCGTGTAAAGTTGCGACATAGCCTGCTGCTGCTCTTGCTGGATGGCGACCAGGGCCGACACCTGGGCGTCGGTAAGGCTGAGGTATTTCGTCAGGTCCGCGAAAGTCGCTCCGGGATTCGGCGTGACCGGCTGGGCTGGTGTGGACACGATTTGCGCCGGGAGGAGTCCACTCAAGACCAAGCCCGCGGCAACGATGGAAATCAAACGCATAAGTTCTCCTTTTTCATGATGGCACTTTCGGAATGGATCGAAAACCCGGCCCCCAGCGAGTCGGGCTGGCGGCCGGGGCCGCGTCCAGCGGCGGAATTCTCCACCGCTCGTCTCTAAGACAACCGCGGCCCTGTTTTTCCGACAGGCGGGCCGGCGGAAAGTGCGGACGATAGGGAGGAATCATTCATGGCGCAAAGCGGCCTGCGGGTCGATCCGGGAAGCCCGCCGCGACGGCCACCACACCGCCGCAACCAGCACGGCGAGGATTCCGGCGGCCGCGGCCGCCAGCGTGGCCGCGTCCAGGGGCCGCACCTGGTACAACAACGCGCCGATCCACTTCTGAACGGCCGCGGTGGCGCCCACGCCGAGAACCAGGCCCAGCGTTCCCGACCGCGCTCCCTGGCTCATGAACTGGCGAAGAATCTGCCCGGGCCGCGCGCCCATGGCCATGCGAATGCCGACTTCCTGGGTCCGTTCCCCCACCACTTGCGCCATCACGCCGTAGATCCCGATGGCGGCCAGCAGCAGGCTGATCCCGCCGAAGACGCAGAGCAACATCGCCAGCACCCGGCGGATGCCGAGCGATTCGCCGATCCGCTCCTCCATGGTGCGGACGTCGAACACCGGCACCGAAGCGTTGGTCCGGCGCACCACCTCGCGGATAAGCTTGGCCGCCGGCGTGTGCGACCGCACCACCGCCGCCGCTTGCGGGAAGAAGGGAACCTGCGGCAGCGAATAGTAGGCCACCGGCCGCGTTTCCTCCTCGAGACTATCGGCGCGGACGGCGGCGGTCACGCCCACAATGCGCGCCCAGCCTTTGTACATGGAGATCTCCTGGCCGATGGGATCCTGGTTGGGGAAGAAGCGGTCCGCCAGTTTGCGGTCGATCAGGCACACCGTGGGCGCGCCGGCGGTGTCGCTGGCCGCAAGGTTGCGGCCGCGCAGAAGAGGAATGCGCATGGTTTCGAAGTACTCCGGCGTGACGAAGTACGCCTCGCCGTGCCACTCCGGCTCGCCTGGCAGGCGTTCGCGGTTGCGAATCGAGAAGCCGCTGGTCAGTCCCCCGGTGGTCAGGGGCACGGGGTAAACCAGCGCGGCCGATTCCACGCCGGGCGCGTGCTGCAGCTCGGCCTTCAACCGGTCCTGGAATCCGGGATCGTTCTTCGGCTTGGTGAAATAGGCCGTGGTGAGATGCCGCGAATCGAATCCAAGCCGAACCCGTTCCACCGTCCAGAGGCTGCGCAACAGCAATCCGGTCATGGCCACCAGAAGGAATGCGCCGGCCACTTCGGCGGTCACGAAAATGTCTTGGAACCAGCGGCGCCGGCTGCGCGCCATGGCCGCGGTCTGGCTCTCGCGCAAAAGCTGCAGGGCCGGCGCCAGGCCGAACAACAGGCCGCTGAGCATGGCCAGCGCCAGCCCGTACAGCAGCATCCCCCGCTGAAGCGAGACCAACGCCAGCACCTCCTTGCCGGGCACCGGAAGGCGCGCGATCAGCGCCACGGCTCCGCGGGCCAGCGCCACGCCCGCCAGGCCGCCGAACGTTCCCAGCAACAGGCTCTCCAACAAGAGCTGCCGCACGATCTGCCAGCGCGTGGCGCCCAGCGAGAGCCGGATGGCGATCTCCTTGCGCCGGCTGGAACTGCGCGTCAGCAGCAGTCCCGCCACGTTGGCGCAGCCGGTCAGAAGCACCACCAGAGCCGCCGCCCAGAGCAGCCAGAGCGGGCTCCGCAGGTCGCCGGCCAGGTAAATGGCGAATGGGTCGAGGTCGATGCCGTAGCCCATTTCCCGCCACTCGGCGCCGCCTGGGCCCGCGGCGAGACCGGCCACATAGCGGTTCACCCGTCCGCTCGCGCGGGCTGGCGTCACACCGTCCCGCAGGCGCGCGAATACCAGCAGGGTCATATTGTAGCCGCGCTGCGACAAGCGGTACTTGGAGAGGACCAGCGGCGACCAGGCGGCCGCGTCGGCGGGAAAGCGGAAGTCCTTCGGCGCCACGCCCACCACCTGGTGCGGCGTGTCGTCGAGCACGATGGTGCGTCCGATGGCGCCCGCGTCGCCACCGAACCGCGACTGCCACATGTCGTAGGACAGCACCACGCCGCGCTCCTCGTCCCCGCTGAAAAAGCGGCCCAGGGCGGGCGCGGCGCCGAATACCCGAAAGAAATCGGGCGTGACGGCCTGTCCCAGCAGGCGGGTGGCCTGCCCGCCGGTCTGCCAGGTCCAGGCTCGGTTTTCCATGGCGGCCACGGCCGAGAAGGCGTCGGTCATTGCGTGAAGCTCGCGAAACTCCACGCCCGAATCGGGCGCGTGGCGCATCTGCAGCTTGTCGAGGTGTACGCGCGCCACCATCAACCGCGACGCGTGCGGCATCCCCAGCGGGTTGAGCAGGACGGTCTCGAGCACGCTCAAAATGGCGGTATTGGCGCCCACTCCGAAGGCCACCGTCAGCGCCGCCGCGGCGGTCAGCAGCGGATGGCGCAGCATCAGCCGCAGCGCGAAGCGGACGTCTTTCCACAGGATGTCGAGGTGCGGGAAGGTCCACTCGTCGCGGCTGAGGTCGGCGGCCGACGCGGGGTTTCCGAACTGCCGGGCAGCGGCGCGGGCCGCCTCGGCGGGCGGCATCCCCTGGCGGACGAATTCCTCGTGCAGCATCTCGCGGTGCAGGCGGATTTCGTCTTGAAGTTCGGTTTCCAGGCGGCCGCCGCGCGTCCGCAGTCGAAGACGGTTCCAGAATCTCATACGCCCTCCATGACACGCGCGATGGCGGCGAGCACGCAATCGAATTCCCGGACCTCCTCGGCAAGCTGTTTGCGGCCGGCGGGGGTGATGGTGTAGACGCGGGCCTGGCGGTTGGTCTCCGTGATGCCCCATTCGGCCCGCACCCAGCCATTCACCAGCAGCCGCTGCAGGGCGGGGTAGAGCGACCCCTCCCCGACCTTGAAAGCATCTTGCGAGAGCCGCCGGATGTGCTGGGCGATGCCGTAGCCATGGTTGGGGCCACGGCTTAGCGTCCTCAGGATCAGCATATCGAGCGTTCCCTTGAGGAATTCCGGATTTGGTGTAGCCATCGGTGTTCGATAGGTTGGACGTCGATGGAAGGGATTCGTTAGCGAAAGCCGTAAAACCAATCGCGGCGAGGCGGCTACGCCTTCTGGCCCAACAGTTCCCCGTAGATTTTCATCACGGAGCGGGCGGAGATTCTGGCGTCCAGGTTGCTCTGGACAAACAATCGTCCCGCCGCTCCCAGCCGCCGTCTCAGGTCCGCATCCAGCAGCAACTCCACAATGCGGGCGGCCAACGCGCCGGGGTCGTCTCCGCGCACCACAAAACCACCGCTCACGCCGCTATCGACCACCTCGTGCGTGCCTCCGGTGTCGGTCACCACCACGGGCAACTGCATGGACATCGCCTCCACCACGCAGCTTCCCAAGCCCTCGCGGTCCGAACACAACACCAGCAGGTCGGCCGCCGCCATCAACTGCCGGATGTCGGGAACGAAGTCCATCCACTTGACCACCGTTTCCAAGCGGAGCTCCTGGATGAGGCGCAGGATCCGGTGGTGCTCCGGCGATTCGCCGTACACGTCGCCCTTGATGACGAGTTGGAATCCCGGCACACGCTTTCGCACCACGGCGGCGGCCTTGAGCATGAGGTCGTGACGCTTATTGGCGGCGACCCGCGCGATCATCAGCGCGATTTTGGAGTCCGCGGCCAGCCCCAGTTGCTGGCGGCAGTGTTCTCCCAAGAACAAGCCGGGGCGGAAAAACTCGGAGTCTACTTCATCGTAAATGACCTGGATTTTGTCCGGGTCGACCGGAAATCGGCAAACCTCCCGCTTGATGAATTGCGAAATCGAGATGATCGATTTGGCGAGGATCAATCCGTCCTCGAAACCCTTCAGATCGCCGTTGCGGGTGTGTTGAACCACCGGAACGCCGCACGCCGCGGCCGCCGCGACAAACGGCAGGCTTTCGCGTCCATTCAGGTGAATCGCGTCCGGGGCGAGATCGTGCAGGAGCGACGTGGCGTAACAGAACTTGCCTACGGAGGTCTCGGGAAGCCTATCTTCCGGAGATATGACCTGGACGCCCATGGAGCGTAACTTGTCGGCGAAGAGGCCCACCCGCGATGTAACCGCGAATAATTCGAAGCGTTGCTGGTCGATGAACCGGATCATCGAACACAAACAACCCTCCCCGCCCGAGAAGGCCGAGGGCAGCGACACGTACAGGATTCGCGCGCGGCCGGACGGCTGGCGGGCCGGCTTGACCAAACAGCTTTCCGGCAACTGGCATTCCGCCGACTTGCGGCGGACGTCCACTTGCTTCAGGGCGCACAGAATGCCCGTCGAGTCAAGGTCCATGCCGTCCTTGCGCGCTTGGACCACGGCCGCTTCGGCGAGCGCGAAATCGACTCCCATTCTGAGACCGAAGCTGTTGGGTATGCTGGCGGGGAGAACGGCATAGGAAGCAGCGAAATCGAACGGCACGGTCCGCAGTTCAACCGGCAGCGCCAGCGGCACCAGCGCCTTGACGCTGAGCAACCGTTGCGCGGTGTTCTCGGGATCGTAGGCCCCGAACTTGGCGGAAAGTTCCGGCAGCGCGGCCAACAACTGCGCATCGAATACGCTCAACGAGCAATCTCGTGGCATCCCTCGCACGAGGGTGAAGGTGTTGCCGAACCGCCCGTGATGCTCGGCCGCGCGAAGCAACAGATCGGCCGGCGCGATGGCGCACCCTAAAGTCGGCAGAGCCACCTGCGATGCGCCGCAATCGGACGCTATGTCGGCCACCGCGCGGGATTTGGAGAAGTGCGGCGTGTAGCGGAGTTCGGCGCCGGAGCCGCTCACGGCCTCCTCCAGCGCGGGCCGCTCGGTTTCGTAGTGATACAAGATCACGAATCGGTCGGCTTTCGAATGCACCAGAACCCGCTCGGTCAACCACCCGAGAATCGGCTTGGAGTCCAGGCGGACGAGATAGGGTCTGAAGGTAAGAGACTTGGACAGTGGATCGAGGTAAAGAACGGCGGTTAGGGGCATGTACGGGGAGCTCGCACCGATTGTAACGCCTGGCGGATGGCCTCGCCGTAGCGGCGCGCGCAAGCGAGCGCGGCATAGCGGTTGCCGCGCCTACCGGTCCTGTGGTAAATATGTAGAAGCACGAGGTATACGATGCCGCCCAAGTCCGATCTTCCGCAAGGCACCCTGGATTTGTTGATTCTCAAAGTTGTCGCGCTGGGGCCGGTGCATGGATACGCCATCGCGCAACGGCTGCAACAGGTGTCGCGCGATGTCGTCCAAGTGCCCCAAGGGTCGCTCTACCCGGCTTTGCACCGGCTCGAAAACCGCGGCCTTTTGGCGGCGGATTGGAAGGAGACCGAGACCGGGCGCGAGGCCAAGTTCTATCGTCTGACGCGCCAAGGGCGGGCGCGGCTCGAAACGGAAAGCGCGAGCTGGGAGCGGCTGACGGAAGCCGTCGGGCTCATCCTTCGAATGTCCGAAGGAGGCGCGGATTGAGTTGTTGCTGCGGCTGTGGTCTCCCTGGGGTCGGCGAAGCGCATGTCGCCATGCGCAACGATGGTGGGGGCAGGGGAGCTATCGCTCTTGGCGATCATCCGCCCGTGCGGTGCTTGGGGAGACGTCAGAACGGGAAGTCTTTTTGCACGGCTTCGTGGTACACGGCGGCGTTGACCAGATAACGGTACGGGTTCATGGGCGTACCGTTGTTGCGGACCTCATAGTGGAGGTGCGGCGCGGTGACGCGGCCGGTGGCTCCCACGGCGCCGATCTTCTCGCCGCGGCGGACTTCCTGGCCGGCGAAGACGAAGAATTTGGAGAGATGGCCGTAGTAGGTGGAGATGCCGCCGCCATGATCGATGCGGATCAAACGGCCGTAGCCGCCTTCCATGTCGGCAAACGTAACAATGCCGTCGGCCGTGGCGCGTACCGGGGTTCCGATGGTCGCGGAGATATCGACGCCCGAATGGAACTCGCCGCCCTCACCGGAGAGCGGGTCGGTGCGCATGCCGTAGGAACCGGTCAAATTGCCCTCGACGGGCCATAGATTGGGAGTCGCGTTGGGCTGGAAGCCGCGCGCATGGCGGCTCTGCAAGGCCAGCAGATTGGCGCTGCGCAGGAAGTTGTAGTCCTCCAGGCTTTCGGCGAACGTGGGGACCAGTTTGCCTTCGGCGGAAAGATCCGAGGGGCCTTCCAGCTTTTGCTTGATTCCGTACGCCATGGCGACTTCCTTGGCGTTCAGCTCCAGGCTGGCAAGCTGATCGTTCTTCTGATTGACCACTTTCTGCAAATTCTGGTAACGCGAGCGGAGGCCATCGAATTCCGAGTTGAGCGTGTTGTATTTGGCCACTTTCCAGGCCATGCGAGCGTAGCTGGCCACGAAACCGAAGGCGGAGAAACAGCCTAAAAGAGCAAGAGCCAGAATAGAGTAAACGGCTTGGTGGGGGATATGGATACGCCGCAGGCGACCACGCAGGGAATGTGCTACCACTACGACAAAATACTCCTGCTTCATTAGCATCTCCGAACCGGATCCTTGAGATTCGGGACGAACTATCCGCTCCCGGAATCCGGTGGGGCTCTACAATACAGATCGACTGAACGAACTTGAAACTGTAGCAGTACCGACATACCGTTGTCAAGCTCTCTCTTTGGTTTGCAAGTTATTGAAAAATTTAGTATTATGCCAGTGTACAGTGCCCAGGAGAGTCCCCGGAACTCTGTTCGTTCGCAACTTGGTGGAGCGGCGCAGTCTGCTGTTTCAACTGGTGCGCCGCGACTTTGAACAGCGCTTTGTGGGGTCGGCCATCGGGTGGATCTGGGGTCTGATTCATCCGCTGGTGCTGCTACTGAGCTGGGTGTACATCTTCCAGTACTGTCTGAAGATGAAACCGCCCGACGGCATCTCCAGCTATCCGCTCTTCATCTTCTCGGGGATGCTTCCGTGGCTGCTGTTCAGCGACACAGTGCAGCGGTCGGCAGCCTGCTTGCTGGACCAGGCGAACCTGATCACCAAATCCGTCTTCCCCTCGGAGATTGTGCCGGTATCGGTATTTCTTTCGTCGCTGGTGAGCCACTTGCTCGCGATGGTGCTGATGGTGGGGGCGGCGGCCGTGGTGCTGCACAAGTTCAGCGCGTTTCTGTTGCTGCTGCCGGTCTTCATGTTCCTGGTGGGCCTGTTCTCGGTGGGGCTGGGGTGGGTGATGGCCAGCCTGCACGTGTTTCTGCGCGACACGGCGCAGTTCCTGAGCGTGGTTCTGACGTTCTGGTTCTGGATGACGCCCATCATGATTCCGGAGGACAAGGTCCCTCACAAGATCCGTTTTGTGGTGCTGGCCAATCCGATGAACTATGCGGTGCGCGTGTACCGGTCCGCGCTGCTGGAGGCGCGCTGGCCGAATCCGCTGGACCTGGCGATCCTGGCGGCTTCCTCGCTGGCCGTGTTCGTGCTGGGGGGACTGTTCTTCCGCTATATGAAGCGCGGGTTCGCGGACGTGTTGTAAGGGGCCGCTTCTCATGCGGAGCGGGCTGCCATCCTGCCCCACATCGGACCGCTAGAACCGCAGGTCTTCGCGGCTGAAGGTCAGGTCGCGGTCGAGGACCATTTCGAGCATGGTGCCGCGCGGAAGCGTGACATCGGCCTTCTTGTCGTGGAAGATGGTCGCCAGACCGGCGGCGGCTCCGGCGGCGGCGCCGATGCCCACGCCGGCCAGAGGATGTCCGGCGGCGGAGCCGGCAACCGAGCCGACCCCGGCGCCGACGCCCGTGCCGATGGCCACCGTGCGGGCATCGCCGGAACTGTCGCGTTCGCCGGTGACGCCGCCTTCCTTGGGGTCCACCTGGCCGCGGCCGGAATCGGCGGAACCGAGGCGCGAGCGGAAATCGCGAGTCACGCCGTTCGGCAAAGTGAGGGTTTCGAAGCGGATAAACAACTGGCCTTTGCCCTTGACGCCTTTCGCCGGCTTGCTCTCGGTGACGATTCCTTCGACGAAGCTGCCGCGCGGGATGACGGCGCGGCCACCGGCGTAGACCGGGACCGCCACTTCCAGATACACGTGATCCCCTTCGTGGGCGTGTTTGGTGTCGAGGTTGTTTCGCAGCGTCAGCGCGACGCGCGAGCCGGCGGGGACCAGGAAATCGGTCGTGGCCGGCGGCTCGGGCCTGCGTTGGATCGGGGCGGGAACCAGCGCCGGATCGGGCGGGATCGGTTCGGCCACCGGTTTGGAGCCGGCGGGCGGAGCGTCCGCGGACGTGGAACGCCTCTCGCGGGTGTAGACCAGCTCTCCCTCCGTGGTCCCGCTGCGCTGCACGATCTGGCGCGTGACGATGAGCGTGGCGTGGTCGCGGGACAGTTTCCAACGGTCCATCACGGTGTAATCGTGGGCGCCCGAGACAATCGTATTGATGAGGAGCGCGGCGCCTTCCCATTTGACCTGGCTGCTCCAGGAGTCCCCGCCGACCCTGACGCGGGTTTCGGTGCCATCCAGCAGATAGGTCCACTGGACGGCGGAGCCATTCTCTCCGGGGACGGAGCAGCGGATGGCCATATCCTGCTGCGTCACGCTGAGGGCCGGCTCGGGTGGAACCGGCAGGGCGCGCGAGTTGCTGTTGCGCGCGTCGAGCACCCATTGGCCGGAGAAATCGCGGTCGGCATCGATGGCCGGGAGCGCGGGAATCACAGCCAGCAGAAGCATAACAACGGTTACGCGGGATGTTAGCCGCAACATGAAATTAGATTAGCATTACTTAGCCCGTTTATCGAACCGATGGCGCGGGGCGGGCTTGTGGCGTACGCACTCCTTGGCACTGCGCCGCCACTCACGCCTCAGGCCAGCGCCATGCGGACGGTGAGGCGCGACCGGCGGCCGAGCCCGCCGCTGCCGCCAAATGCACCGAGTCGGTTCATTTGGAAGAGTGGAAGATGTTTGGAATCAGTTGGTTGGCAATGCCAATTGCACCGACTCGGTGCAAACCCGTCTACGGATTCGCTTGCAGCTTCTTGAGCAGCCAGGCCATATTGCGGCCCAGGACCCTCATGGTGCGGATGCCTTCCTCGTCCTTCTCGACCTCGCCGATCTCGCGGCCGATGCCGATATTCCAGTAACACGAGCCGGGCACGATCATCTCCGAGATCAGGAACAAGTGGTTGAGGGTGTCGAAGGCATGCAATGCCCCGGCCCGGCGAACGGCCACCACACCGGCGCCCACTTTGCGGCGGAACATGCCGCCGTTGGCTCCCGAGACCATGCAAGCGCGGTCGATGAGGGCCTTCATCTCCGCCGAGACGTCGGTCACGTAGGTCGGCGAGCCCAGCAGGATGCCGTCGGCGGCGTCCATTTTTTCGATGCAGGCGTTGCCGAAGTCGTTCTCCTGGGAACAGCGCCGGTCCTTCCGGACGGAGCAGTTTCGACAGGCGCGGCAGCCGTGCATGGTGACACCGCCCAGTTCCACCAGTTCGGTTTCGATGCCCTCGCTCCGCAACTCGCTGAGGACATAGTTCAGCAGGATGGCAGTATTTCCGCCTCGCCGGGCGCTGCCGTTGAATGCGACGACTTTCATAATTTGAGGACCTGGAACTCCCTATTGTCGCGCATGGCGACGCCGGTGGCGCGCGCACCCGTGTCGATGCCGCGGGATACCATCCCGCCCCCCCAAATTCCGCAACCTCTCCGATACCGGGGAAAGTCTGCCGTGTCGCGTGCTTACGGCCGGCGGTGCAATCGGTTTATCGCGCTTGCTTGTACATCTGCAGGAGCATAATCACGGGCGTCTTGGCGGCGATGCCGTGGGTCAGTTGCGGGGGCATGTGCGCGAAGGCGCCGGCCTGGGCGTCGAAGGTGTCGGGACCCAGGGTGAGGCGCGCCTCGCCGCTATGGATGTAGATGCTGGCGGACATGGGAGCGGTGTGGGCGGAGAGTTCCTGGCCGGGCGCAAAGCCGAAGATCAGGATCTTGACGTGGCCGTCCTCGTACAGGGTGCGGCTCAGGATGCCGTTCTCGGGGATCTGGACCTCCCCGGCGAGGTTGGGAATCAGAGTGTAGTTCACGATTCCAGTGTCGGACAGATCGGACGGGATTGCAGTGACGAAGGTCACGGCGACCCGCTCACCGCCGCGACCGAAGCACCTCCGCAACCTTGGCGAGCAGAAGACCGGCGCCCACTGGCTTGCTCAGCACCGCGTCCGCGCCCAACATCCGAGCGGTCTCCAGGAACTGGCCGCCGAAGGCGCCCGACACGGCGACGATTCCAATACCGGGGAACTCCTTTCGTAAGATCCGGATGGTCTCGATCCCTTCCTGTTCGGGCATCACCAGATCCAGGATCGCCAAGTCCACCCGTCCGGCCCGCACCTCTTCCAGCGCCCGCTTTCCATCCGCCGCTTCGACCACCGCGTAACCGCCATCCTGCAATGCCCTCCGCAGAATACTGCGGACTTCAGCTTCGTCGTCCGCCACCAGGATGCGGGCGGGGTGACCGGAGGCCGCCAGTACCTCCCGGACTTTGGTGGCCAACTGGTCGGGACTGAACGGCTTCTGGATGAATTCCGCGCCCTCCTCCAGAACCCCATTCTGCATGATGGCGTTGTCGGTGTAGCCCGACATGAACAGCACTTTGATTCCCGGCCAGCGTTGCTCCAGCCGATTGGCCAATTCCTTGCCGCTTATGTTCGGCATCACCACGTCGGTCAAGATCAGGTCGATACGCTCGCTCTCCCGCTCGCACAGCGCCAGCGCTTCGCCGGCGTTCTCCGCTTGGATCACGCGGTAGCCGTATGCCTGCAGCGCGGCCGCCGCATATTTCCGGACCTCCGGCTGGTCCTCCACCACCAACACGTTCTCCTTTCCTCCCATCGGGGGAACCGCTCCCGGCTTTCCGCGATCGGAGGGAGCGTCCTCCACCCTGGGCAGATAGATAGTGAAAGTAGTCCCGCACCCCGGCGCGCTTTTGACCTCGATGGAACCGCCGCTCTGCTCCACGATGCCCTGAATCATCGACAGCCCAAGTCCAGTGCCTTTGCCGACTTCCTTGGTGGTGAAGAACGGTTCGAAGATATGCCGGCGGGTTTCTTCGTTCATTCCCACGCCAGTGTCGCTTACCGCCAGCATGACGTAGGAGCCCACCTGCGCCCCGGGAGCCAATGGGGCATCGCTCGCGCCGCATTCCACCACGGCCGTCTCGATCAGAAGCTTGCCGCCGTCCGGCATGGCGTCGCGGGAGTTCACCACCAGGTTCATGAGCACCTGCTCCAGTTGATGCGGATCGGCGCGGATGGTCGTGGCTTCCGGGTGCAACTCGACCAGCACCTCCACGTCTTCCCCCACCAGGCGCTCCAGCATCGGCCGCATCTCGGCCACCACACGGTTGCAATCGAGCAAGCGCGGCTGCAGTACCTGCTTGCGGCTGAAAGCCAGCAATTGCTGAGTCAGCGCGGCGGCGCGCTGGCCTGCCTTATGGATCTCCTCGAGGTTGTCCCGCATGGGATCGCCTTCGCGCAGCTTCGCCAGCAGCATCTGGCTGTAGCCGTTGATGACGGTCAACAGGTTGTTGAAGTCGTGCGCCACGCCTCCCGCCAGACGGCCCACCGACTCCATCTTCTGCGCCTGCATCAGGCGGGCTTCCGCTTGTATCCGCTCGGTGATGTCGCGGGTCACTCCGAGTATTTCACCGACACTCCCCCGCGGATTGGGCAAGAGCGTGGCCACTATCTCGGTCCGTACAATCGAGCCGTTTTTCCGCACCTGATCCACCTGGTGCGTCTGGGTGCGCACGGACTCGTCGCCGGCCGCAAAAGCCGCCAGCACTTCCGTAAGGCGGCTGGCGGCATACTGGCGCGATTCCGGGGTGACGACATCCCGGAATCCCATGGTCAGGATCTCTTCCGGGGCGTATCCCAGCAACTGCCGCACTCCCGGGCTGACATACGTGAACCGGCCGGAATCCACGTCCAGCAGCCAAATCACGTCCGCGGTATTCTCCGAGATCAGCCGATACCGTTCCTCGCTCTCCCGTAACGCCTCCGTACGCTTAGCCACCATGCGGTCCAGATCCGCCATGCGAACCTCGGCCTGCCGCGCGGCCAGCCATTTTCCGCTCAGGGCATGCGCCAGTTGGACGACTTCGATGCTATCGAAGGGCTTCTTCAGGATGAGCAGGCTGTCCGAGTGTCCCAGCCGCTTGTGAATGTCATGCCACGAATAGTCGGAATATGCCGTGCAAATGACCGCCTGGACATGGGGATCCACCTGCCAGATCTGGGCGATCGTCTCCACTCCATCCCATCCGGGCGGCATGCGAACGTCGACGAAGACCACCGCATAGGGACGGCCCTCCAATGCCGCCTGCCGAACCTTCTCCAGACCCTCCCGCCCCTGATAGGCCGAGTCCACTTCAAACCGGATCGTTTCCATGGGTACCGCGCCGAACAGGAGGGATTCATCGTCCCGCAGTTCGGCGGCGAGGTCTTGATCGGGCGTCAGGATTTTTCGAAGATCTTCGTGAATCTCTTCGACGTCGTCGATGAGAAGAATTCGATGATTGGGTTCAAGCGCCGGTGAACTCATGCCACACCTCTCTGTCGCGCCCTATTCAACGCCAAGGGTAACTCCAGGACGAAAGTCGCGCCGCGGCCAAGACCTTCGCTTTCCGCCCAAAGCGCCCCTCCCATTTGCCGGGCCGCCAATGCTCCGGAGTGCAGCCCAAAACCATGCCCGTCCTTCTTGGTAGTGAAACCGTGCGCGAAAACTCGGGTGAGGCTCTCGGGGGATAACCCGATCCCCGAATCCTGCACTTCGATCCGAACCCGCGTTTGGCTCGCGCGCCGGAGCCGGACATGCACTACCCGATCGGCCGGATCCGCCTCTTTGATCGCCTGTTTGGCATTCTGCAGAAGGTTGAGCAAGATCTGCAGAACCTTGTGTTTGTCTATCGGGGCTGGCGACAAGTCCTCGTATTCACGTTCCACTCGGACTTTGTGGCGCTGGAAACTCGCGTGCGCCATGCGCAGGCTATCGTCGACCAACTGCGCCAAAGAGATCTCTTCGATCAGTCCGGAAACCCTGGCATACTTCTGCTGGGTGGCCACAATCTGTTTGATGTGATCCACATGATCGCGCGAAAGCCGGAGTTCTTCCAGAATGCCGCTGCGTTCCTTCTGTAAGTGCCTGCCGAGCTTTTCGAGGTAAGGCAGTACCCGTCTTCCGGCCGGATCCGCGCCCAGAAACTCGGCCAGATCCGCCCGGTGTTGCATCAGCATTTCGATGGCGCTCACCATCTGATCGACGCGTAGCTCCCGAATCCGGCTTTCCACCAAGTCGGCGCCTACGTTAACGCTGTTCAACACATTGCCTACGTTGTGCAGGACGCCGGTGGCCACCTCGGCCATGCCGGAAACGCGGGAAAGCTCCATCAGCCGCTGTTGGGCTTCCGCCAGTTGGGCCCGTGCCTGCTCCTTGGCGTTCACCTGGTCCTGCAATTCCCTGGTCCGATCCACCACCCGCCGCTCCAGCGACTCCTTGGCTTCCACCGCGGCTTCCTGGGCTTGCTGCCGCGCAATGGTCGCACCCAGCATTCCGGCCGCGGTCCGCAGCGCGTCCAGCTCGGCTTCGCTCCATTCCCGCCGATTCCGGCAGTCGTCGAACCCCAGAAACCCGAACCACTCCGAGCCCACATGGATGGGGGTCAGGACACTGACCGGCGGTCTGCCCGGAACCTCCAAACCGTCCGTCGCCTTTCGTCTCCGGTAATCCATGTGGACGATTTCCCCGCGTCTCAATTGGTCGGCCAGATCCCCGAGTTCCACGCCTTCCGACCGCAGCCGCCGGCTGTACTCCTCGTCCGACGCTCCGGCGAACTCCGGCGATTCCCAACTGTAGCGCAGTATTGTGCGCCGCTTGCCGCCAGGGAATTCGTGGTTTTCAAAGACCGCCCCCCGGCTGGCCCGTAGGGCGGCGCCCAAACGGCTAAGCATCTCCGGCACTACCGCCCGCCAATCGGTCGTGCTGAGAAACTGTTGTCCCGCGAAGCGAATGCTCTCCAGAATCCGATTGCGCTGCAGAATGGAATCGGCCATGGTGTTGAACGAGCTTGCCAGGCTGCCGATTTCATCCTGCTCCTGCGACGCCGCCCGCGCGGTGAGATCGCCTTCAGCGACCTGCCGAACCACCGACTGCAGGCCAAGGATGGGTTTCACCAACTGTCTGGCGTACAGGACCGAGGCGAGCAGACTGATGGCCACGCACAGAATTGCCAGGAAAGCCGTGCGCCCGTATACGCGGGCGACGCTCCGGTCATAGGAGGAAAGCGAGAGCCCCACGTGAATCCATCCCCACTGGATGGCCGAATAATCGAATGGGCGCGAAAAATGAAAGACCCGCCGCTGGAATACCGGAACCACCTGAATTCCGCTGGTAATCTCCCGAACCTTGGGCCGCCAGAACGAATTCAGTTGCGCCATGCGCCAGCCGCCGCGTTCCACGATCACGGAAACCCCGTCGTTCTTCGTAATCACCAGGTAATCGATCGCCTGATCGCCGGCCAGCACTTGTATGCATTGATCCACGACACTGCTGTAGTCTTCCGATATCGCCGCCCCCGCGGTGACCTCCTGCAAGGAGGAAGAAACTCCCCGGGCTTTCGAATCGAGTGCCTCTAACAGGTCCCTCTTCTGCTCCGGGATGATTGCGGTAACAAAAATCGTAAGAGCCAGCAAGGTGACCAGCCACGAAAGCAGTGAGATCCGCAGCGCGATCTTGCCTGGTAGCCACGCCGGGATGGGAAAAAGACGCCTCATGGTCTGGCGAGGCTCCCTCCAGGGGCGGTATGGTCGTCCGTGTTCCTTAATCTCCCGCTGGCCCTCATCGAGTCAACCCTTGGCCCCCAGGTAGCGGCGCCTGACGCGTCCGGCCGCTTCCACCAAATCCACGGCGCTGCGTATTACGGAGGTGTCTCTCGCGCTGAATCCGCTCGACTGGAACATAGCTAATAACTGCTTTCCGGTGGCGCTCTTGGTCAAATTCTCGAGCGCCGATTGGAACTTGAATTTCTTCGCCGGGTCGCAATCCCGATGAAATCCCATGAGAGACGTGATGTAGCGCTCCGATGAGGCCACCGCGCGCAATCCGGGGCCGAGTTGCGGGTTCAGCTCGTACATCGTTTCGAAACCGCTCCGCGTTACCAGGCAAACATCGGATTGGCCGAAGAATACGGGGAGCACGGTGCGCGACAGCTTGGGGTTCGGCGTCACTCCCGCGAAGAAGCGCTCGCCCGGCCCCAAATTCAAGGAGCTCAGCAGGACTTCGACCCAGTCCATGGCCAGGCAAGTGGCGGGGTGGCGGTAAACGGCAAGCGGCCGGCCACGCAGCTCGGCCACCGTGTGGATGCCGCTCTTGCCGTTGACCAGCAGCAGATACTCATGTCCCGTCGCGTTGATCCCAACCAGCACGAGGTTTGGATCCACAAAGGCGGCAAACGGTATGTAGTCCGGCGTTGTACAGCCGACCGCATCCACTTCTCCCTTTCGCATCAATTCCAGTAAGCGGCTGGGCGAGGCAAAAGCATACTGTTCATAGTCGACATGTATCCCAACCATGGTGGACAGCACATCGGCCCACGAGCGCATTGCGGCGCGCGCGTCATTTTCATTAACACCGGTCAGCAGGGCGGCGGAGGTAGCCACTCGGAATGTGGGTTGGCCCGAATCCGCGCCGGCTCCACGCGCGGCTTGAGCTGCTCCCAACATTCCCCAGGGAATGCCGGACGCGGCCCGCAGGAATCCTCGGCGCGAGATCATTTGACGCTTCCGGTGAGGCTCTTCTGGACCTGGGTTCCCACCACCAGGTTCAGTTGCGAGAGCAATGCCACGTAGTCGAATCGCGCTTTGAAATGTTGGGCGGCCATCAGGGCTTCCACTAATTGCGCCCGAATGACCTTCTCCGTCTCCACCAGCTCGTTTTGATAGGCGCGTTCATTCAAGTCCCGGCTCTCGGCGGCCGATTGCATCGCCACGGCGGTAGCTTGGGAAGACTGGGCGGCCGCACTCAACCCCAAAAAGAGATCCTTGATTTGAAGACCGAGCCCCTCACGTAGCAGGAACTGGTTCTCTTTGAGTTGGCTGAGCCGGGCGACCGCCTCACTCACCTTGTTGCGCGTCAACATGCCGTCGAACAGGGGAAACTCCAGGCCCACGCCCACCGACCAGCCGGTGCGGTTCTGCGCGGTGGAGATGCCGCCATCATACCCCCCGTTCCACCAGTTGTGCAATTCACCGGTCACGGCCAGTTTGGGATAGTATCCGCTGCGCGCCGTGGCGAGCGCGCCCTCGGCGGCGCGAATCGCCGCTTCCAGTTTCTTCCAGTCCGGACTGAATTGATAAGAGGTGTTGACCAGATCCTCCAGATTGGCGGCATACGGCTCAAATGGAATCTCGGCGTTCGCCGGTTGAATATTGGAATTCCATGGCAAGCCTGCGCTGTTCGCCAGAGCGGCGCCGGCCATCCAGTCGTTCTTTTCCAACGACGCCACCATGCTCCGCAGCGACTCCACCATGACCCGGTTATCCAGGTAGTCGGTCTTGGATACCCGTCCGGCACTGTTCTGGTACAGACTCTCGGTCAACTGCAGAGTGACTTCCATACGCGCCAGCGTATCCTTGCCTACCTGGTGCACCTGTCGAGCCAGAACCGCTCCCCAATACATTCGCCGGACCTCATCGGCCACTTCCAGATCGGTTCGATTGGCCTGCGCGCGCATCATCTCCACGTATCCATCCGACTGTTCGCGCAACCCCTTTCGCATGCCTCCGTCCAAAACCAGCCACTTCATGTCCAGCGATCCCGTGGCGAGATTGCGATCCAACACCTTGATATTTTGTTCGGGGATCGGGAAGTTTTGCGCCGCCGTAGTTACCGTTTGTCCGGCAAAGCTCACCGGCAGTTGGACGTTGGCGGGTGGAAAACCCGGACCGAACGCGTTGGCCGGGATCGTCACCAGCGACGAGCCTCCTGGAATGTTCACGCTTTGCGCCGGAATCTGCATGGTGCTCGACGGAAAGATGAAGTTGAGGGGCTGGTCCAACAG
>Ga0326728_10003258_pt1 | contig 51047 bp, 47 predicted proteins | sample MB3enrmetagenome_FD_207602 | JGI IMG/M metagenome (GOLD analysis project Ga0326728, IMG submission 207602) | Lab enriched peat soil microbial communities from McLean, Ithaca, NY, United States - MB31MN | ecosystem: Environmental > Terrestrial > Soil > Wetlands > Peat | place: USA: New York... | reverse complement strand
GCTCTGGACCGGGGGGATGCGCTGCGTTGTTGCTGCTGGAAACGGATACGAAATGCTTGGACCTGCCGGTCCACAACTGCGACACTTCTTGGGCCACACTTCCATACGTGAGATTGTCAGCGGGCGGCAAAACCACCCGCCGTGAATTTGTCTTTGATGTTCCCGTTTACTTTAAAGAAGGTCGCATTCTGACGGTGTCGAATCCAATTCACATCCCAAGAAGCATTACTTGTTTCCTCTGCCGGAGTGGCCACCCATGCTATCCGAAGACGAGTTGGTGTCTACGTTTGCGTCGCGGCCATTAGTTGGTAGGACCAAGGCTCAACCGTTCCGTTGACCTTGACCTGGGTTGAGATGTAGGACGCAATCGAGAACTTGGAGTTAGGTAAATCACCTGCACTTATCGTAGTGTTTGCCCCTCGGAAGGTGAGAATCTGCATTGTCAAATTCCCAAACTCTTGGCTGTTTGACGACCCCTCGTATGTTAAGGAAGTCGTAGCGGGATTCTGCAATGCACTCTGAATCGTTGCTGAGGAGTCGTTGAAACTACTTTCAAACACGAACAAATATGCGTTCGCCAATGCCGAAGTCGTATTCCTTCCGTCAATCGTCGCAGTGAGAGCAGTGCCGTTCTGAGCCAGATAGATGATAGCGGAAGTTCGACTTGTCTCGGACAGGGTGGAAGAGAAGCTAGCCTGCGTGATGTTTACGACAGTGGTATGTTCCCCATTAGAGAGCGAGTTTCTATTAATAACCTCCGCATTGAAATTATAAGTCGCTGCGAATGTTGAGTTACTCTGCGTGGGTTCTTGAAACGAAACTCGAAACGAAAGTTCGGAGAAGTTCCCAAAGATGTCGTTCAGGTTCTTCACTGTTAGCGGCGTCTCAACGGACATTGTGTTTGTCGAAGTTCCGCTGTAAGTAAGGTCCATGATGTAAGCGATACTGACGGCACCGACGACCAGCACAATAACAATGGCCACGAAAGCTACGCGAGCGACCCCTTTGTGCTCCATGAAGTAATTCACGAAGCATCGCTATTAAATAGTTACTTAGGACATTGCCGGTGATCGTTCACTGGACGACCTATACCCAACTACCAGTCCAGCTTGCGTAATCAGTCCAATCCACACCGCTGAAGCTGATTGGTGAGCTATTCAGATAGCCTGACCCAGAGTACGTGCCATAACTCGACCCGCCGTCTTGGCTCACTATGAAATAGACGGTGTGACTCGTCGCTGCTTCGCCGATTGTGAAGGATATTTCGCTTCCACTATACTCTGTAGTCATGTAGGCAGGTGAAGGTGATTTCGTCCACCACTCCCCACTAGGAGGGGATTGGTCGACATATACTGCCCAGTACCTCAGGCTCGAATCCTGTGAATCTGAAGCGGTAATCGTAACTTCAAGAACACACGCTCCAAGATTGGTGTAACCGTAGGGGCTTGAGTCTCCCGCAACTGCTTCGATGAATGTTGAAGGTTGGGCGTCACTACTTGGGTTCCAAGCTGATGACGACACAGTCACAGGCCAAGCTGCTACGCCGACCATGATCCACTCCACGTAGCCCGTAGAATAGTCATCGGTCTGAGAGATGTATCCGAGGCCTTCGGCTGAACCATAGGATGCACTCGCAATGCTCACGCCAGTAGGCTCGTTGAAAACGGCACCTCCTGCACCGGCCACGCTCACAGCCCCAGAGAAGTAGATCCAGTCACTTGCCGGCACATAATTGAACGCAGCGTAGCTTGTGAACGTACCAGCAATTTCAGCGCTTACATCATCCCCCCCATCATAAGCATACTCGTAGACAACAGGGGAAGTATAGCAAGTAGAATAGCTTGGCGATACCAAGGGAGTTGAGATGACTGGAGTGGTCCCATTTCTGGCCGATTGAGTAATGGAGACCCCGGGAGCGAATCTTGAGGAGGCCCCCATCGCGTCCGGACTCAACGTTGGATTCGTGAATGATATCGTCGCTGTTGACTTTTCAACTGGTAGGTTATACTGAGACAGAGTGCTGCTCGACACTTGTGCTAGGATTGAGACCATCGATGAAACGCTCGAGTAGAGTTGAGACAGAGGTTGAATGCTGGAGCTTCCCGTTGAATCGTAGTACGAGGATAGAAAGGCCGCCCCAGAGGCGATATGCTCAAGGCTCTGCCCGACATTTCCTTCAAATGGTGCTTCAATAATGCGGTCTTGGGTGCTCGGAGTCCCCAACACCACGCTGGACAAACTGCCCTGAATGTTGATGTCAGTCTCTGAGGCAGGATAAGTTCCTGTTGAAGATCCCAACTGTATTATGGTCCCGAGAGCGATTGCATAACCAGATTCTTCATGGGTCGCAGTCAGAACATAGTACCCTTCATCGTTCGGGGAGGAAACTGGTCCCGTAGGCTGAAGAGTTACCTGAGCTAAACTAATGGTAACAGAACCTAGAACTTCGTGTGCTATCAATGAGGTGTTAAGGATTGTGAAATTTTGTGGTACATTAATCAAGACACCCGGGTGGTAGACCAAGGGCTGCACATTCGTTACCGTCCAGTTGCCGCTAGAGTCTTGGGTAAGCAGGTGACTAGTCGAATCAGACTGGGTTGAAGCCATTGCGAATTCCTGCGAAAGTGCGAACATGGACAGCAGGAAGAGGATTGAGACCGTTACTATCTTCTTCATAGCAAAACAAGATACGGGAGATGTATTTAGCGGGCAGACATACTAAGTGATACCTTTTTACATGGGCTAATCATGCCTTGGCCCATGGAAACGATAAGCCACCATGCTGCGGAACGCCATCAACTTCACCCTATTCATGTCAACTTCAAGATTCCATCAGAAGTGCACGACGTCCTTGAAAAAGTGACGATGGAAGATAAAATAAGCCTGAATGCGCTTGTAAACCAGATTCTCTCGAAGTATGTCTCATTTGAGAGGGCCATGGTCGACGAACCTGTCGTGGTTCCAAAACAGCTATTCGCCGAACTGGTAAGCACATTCCCGGAGGAGCAGGCCAAAGCTGTTGGGACGTTTTTGGGTGCCAAGCTAAGACGGGATTTTGCGTTCCATCGCATCAATCAAGACTCTGAGGCGATCCTGAATTTTCACCTTCGGCAGATGGGCACGTATTCGGGATGGTATGACCTCGAAGTGTCGAGAACCGATGCCCGGATAAGAGCCGCTCTCTTGCATGAATATGGTCAGATCTGGTCCGCATTCTTGACCAAGTACTATCAATCCGCCATACGAGCGGTCACGGGGGCAGAGCCTCGAACTGAACAGGAAGGCGGCACCTTAGTAATCACCTTCTGAGCGGGAGAGAAGCAATAACCCAGGTTCGCAATCGTTCCTACGGTTTCTTGCTGCGGAAAGTCCGAACGACTTTGCGGGTGAGCGTTGGAACTCCTCCTAGTGCGAGTATTCGGACACCTAGGGTAAATGGGACAAGGACACACCGAACGCAAAAATCTCCGTCGGTTGTAAGCCGTAACCAGCGCCGTTCAAGAAGGCCGATACGTCAAAGAGGACCAAGGCCATGCCCAACCCCAAGGCGGACCAACGCAGTTTTTCCGTCCATCTTCTCCTCCGAATCACACTAATTCCTACCCGCCTGTCGAATCGCGAAGCGTTTTTGCTGGAGATTCTCTAACCGAGAGAGCAGTTCGAGGCCAAGAGAATTGATATGCATCCGTGTCTGACATTTCTCTATCGCGGCGGCCACAAAACCTTCCCGAATCAGCTGGTCGAGCGTGCTTCTGAGCTCTTCCTCCTCAGGCCTCAATCCTGACCTGCTGTAGATCTCATCAATCAGCTCCCATTTGTCCATTGGTTGGCTGCGCAGGGCCGACAGGATAACGAGCTGCAGGTTGGCTTTCAACCACTTTGAACGAATCCTGAACTGCATCCAGCTCATCATGCTTCCATCACCGGATGCCTTCTGAATCAGCGGACGCGCTCTGCATGAGGACTTGCGACGCTGAGCCGTAGCTGCATGAGGCTGAGCTCGTCCCTCCACGCCTTGAGCAGGATGCGGCCGAGGGGGGTCAACCGTAGGGAGGTTCTCCTGCCGTTCTTCTCCTTTGTGATCGCTCCGCTGCCTTCCATGCCGTCGATCACGGGGTACACCTGTCCAGGGCTGAGCAGGACCTCGAAATCCACGCACAGCGTGGCGATGATGTCGTAACCGCACACGTCCCGTCTCTCTACGTTGTCCAGTATCAGGTACTCCAGCATGGAATTGACGAGGCCCCGTCTATACCGCCTCACCATCGAATCGACTCCACTGTCGCTTATCGATTGGGTGAGCATGTGTGATACCTATGGCCTAAATGCTAATACAGGGGTAATAAACCTTTCACGAAGATAGGAGCGATTATTAGGGTATTCGTTAACGGCTTTACCGTTGAGCGCGAGAATCGCTGACCTGATTCAAGCGGTTGACCGCATCGGAATAAAGAACGTCGCTGCGCTATCACGTATGACCGGCATGCCCAAAGAAACCATCAGGTACATGCTCAAGAAGAGGTTCCCAGAGCTCGACCTCGCTGTCGAGAGCGTCTTCAACTTGGGTGAGCTGGGCCTGCAGCGGTACTCTGCGACCTTCAAATTCACGCCGAACGCGCTACCGCACGCCAACTCGATCCTCGACAAACTCGCGAGTGTGGCGTTCCTGACATACCGCTCGGGGACACTCCTTGAGCCAACGCACGTCGCGCTGTTCGCGGTCCCAGTGCTCGTTGAAGAAGAGTTCCAATCGTTCTTGAGAGGCCTCGTCGACGACGGAGTCCTAAGAGAGGTGGAGCTCAAGAGGTTGGAGTGGGCTTGGAACCCGGAGCTGAAGTGCGAGTACTACAATTTCGACTCCGGACGCTGGAACGTGGACTGGAAGGAGGTCGGGTCGCATCACGAGGCTCCTCCCTCTCCGGTCGTTGTGGACCAGCCTCGCCTGAAGCCGGGCATCGATCGGAGCGACATCCTCCTGATAAAGGAGCTTGAGGCAAGCTCGGTGAGGAACCTCGCGGAGATCTCGGAGAAACTGAAGATGAACGCGGTGACACTGAGGTGGCACTACAGGAAACACGTCCTGCCGGTCATCTCCCACCACCGGGTGCGTTGGATTCCGGCGCGCGGCGGCGACAAGTCCAAGGTAGTGGGGGTCTCATTCGGCTTCAGCCAGCTGACCAAGTCGGAGTTGGTGAAGGCTAGGCTGATCTTCAACAATTTTCCCTTCACCTGGTACGAGGCCGGATCACGCGATGGGAGCTACAGAGCGGATCTGGCTATTCCGGTCGCAGAGACGGTTACTTCGCTCGAATTCCTGAATGGCAGATTGGGCGAGATGTCACTCCCACCGTGGAAGTCTCACCTCCTAGATCTTCCAACGAGCATGCATTACACTGTCCCCTACGAGAACTTCACCGAGGAAGGGGAGTGGGTCTTCAACCCCGAGACGGCCCTGAACTCGATTCTTTCACTCGCGAAAGCGTGAGAACACCATCGTCAGCCTATTGTTTTAGGTAGGCCCTCCCCCGATCGGATCTCCGTCGAGGCCGCCGATATGAAGCGGGTGGAACCCATGAATCGCGAGGGTAATCGCGACCAATCCTAGGACGAGAGGAACCCACAGTTGGAGGTTGTTCCGTAGCGATATTCTCATGACCGCGGGGTGCCCCGACGAATATTAGCACACTATTCAGACCGAAGTTACTAAATTCGTAAGTCGGGGCGAATGAAGAGAGACTGTGTGGTAGCGACACGAGGACCAACCCATTGCCGCGCTGACTCAAGCCAACGGCTCTCAGTGCTGTCCTCCGAGCACCTCTGTCGCGGAATTGATTATTTTCGAAGGTCGCAGCCCCATCCAATCTGCAGCTAGTTCAAACTGAGTCCCAACGCCCGAAGCGACGATCGTTCACAGGCTCGTGATCAGCAGGTTCCCCTGAGCATCGTCGGAGTAGGACCTAAGACCGCCTGATAGATTCACGCCGTTTGAAGAGAGTAGCCTCCGGGCTTCCTGAACCAAGGACGAAGGGACGTACAGGAAGAACGAGGCATTCAGCCCTGAGTAGGTCCTCCACTGCTGGACATGGTCCTGGTTTATCGTCGCCTCGGTTTCGACCTCGCCTATCAACTCAAGATTGTTCGAGGCTGAAGCGTCGACCACCACGATGTCGGGGTAGACGACGCTCGAACCGGTTTTCACCCCCATCCGTTGTGTCGGCTCATTGGTGTATGTCACGTAAGCGGGATGTTCGATGTTCGGGTACGCGAACCTTAGACGGGCGATCTCCGTAACCAGCCTGTCGTGTCGCGATTTCTCTTCGGATTCGGCCCAACTGGGCATTATCGTTCGCACCATACGCTCACAATATCTCCATGTAAAAGCTTATCTCATCAGCCTTTCTTCCAGCGCGTATGAGCGACGTAGAGCTTCTGATAGGGGAGGACTCTAAGCTCATGGTCCAAGCAGAAATCGAAGAGAAAGTTCTCACGATAACCGCAAACGTCACACCCGAAAGCGTGGGCACAGACAAGATCAAGAGGGAAGGGACGAAGTTCTTCGCGCCTGGTGGTAGGTTTGGGGCGTTCCTCGGAGCGGTCAAGCCAGATGACATCAAGGTCTCCAAGAAGACCGCCGTTCTCCGCCCGTATTGGCGGATATCCGGAGGGTTTGCGTGCAGGTACCTGAGACGGCACAGCCACAAGCTTTCACTGGAGAACGACGTGGAATCGGTGACCATCTACGGAAAGCCGCAGTTCGTCACTGGGGAGCGGCTGCGATTGAGCGACATGCTCGCCAAGGCGGGTGCGAGCACAAGCTTGGGATACGGACCAGTGAAGCTTTCGCTCGGTCCTCTGGAGAGCATAATGAAGGGGAGAATATCTTCCGTCCTCGGCAGCAAGGATACCGAGATTGAGCACAAGGTGGAGGTCGTCTTGCCTGACATAGTCGAGTGCGCGGTCTTCACCTATACTGGAAGGTTCCTGTTCGATGCGACCCAGGGTACGGAGAGCAAGGGGATCTTCGACCTGCTCGAAGGCAAGGACCTTATCTCAACGAGAGAACCCGCGCTCAAGAGGACGGGGCTCGTGCTGGAGCCGTCGTACACCAGAGAAGAGGTAATCGAGGAGGTCAGGAAGCGTCTGGCCAAGAAGCCGGAGGAGACGCCGCGAAGGGTCATCGAGCAGGAATTTGTCTTGAGCGAGCTGTGCCTCATATACTTGCCCTCATACGACTTCACTTTGGAGTATAACGGAAAGATGAGGACTCTCCGCCTCGATGGCGTGACGGGCGAGTTCAAGGCGAGCTGATTCGCGAAGGTACGTTAGTGGACTCGGTGCCATCAAACGAAGAGCCGAGGGAGGCTGTCCAGGCATCCGCCCCATCCGCAACACAAATGAGTAGACCGACTTCTCTTTCGGAAGCAGAAGGCAAAAAGTTCCTCAAGTTCGTTGAACAGATACTCGTAATTGGAAGCTTTCTGTTTGCTTCACTCACGATTGGGCCGAAACCGATGTCACTGTTCCTACCTTTGGTTGGAGGAATAATTGATATCTTTGTCATTTCCATCCTACTCACTTACGCTTGGGTTTCGTTGAACGAAAAGCCGCTTGAAGGGCGTGCATATCGTTTCTATCGTCTGCTTTCAGGCCTCGTCTCAGCATCATTTTCTGCTTTGCTGGTGATCGTGGTCACAGACTTCCACCAAGGAATAGGACTGAATCCTTATGGGGTTGCGGTCGCTGCTGCTCTAATCATCACATATCCGACGTTGGCGGTCCTTTTGACTCTGCTTTTTTGGGGGATTCTTCCAAAGCGCAAGAGAATTGAAAGGATGGAGGTCGTTATCTAGGTGAGAACTTGTGGGGGTTAGCTACGGTGAGCAGTAAATTCGCAAGGTCGCTCCTACCTCCGACACTGCTTGCCAAAGCGATAGAAGCTGGAAGAGCACTTGAACAACTTCCGGTGATGGATTTGCCTTTCTCCTTTCCTCGTCGAACCCAGCGAATGAAAACTCCTGCCCCAAGACGACCCACACCTCTCTCTTAGCCGACGGGTCTCTGATAATGCTCAGGATTCGACTCCATATTTGGTCAGGTGCGCCATTGCCTCTTCGTATTCGGTCGTTAACAGTGCCAATATTACTCACCCAAGAGCCGGACCACCTCTCAAGGTTGGGAGGGCGAAGTGACGTCATCGGATGCAGGTAGGCCAGGTTCTTCTTCACTTGCTCAAATACCGTTTGAAGTGACGAAGCCGATACAATCCGAGGAGTCGAAGATGCTTTCGCGTGAATAAACATTACTTCGTTGCTTTCCTCGCTCGCGGCAATGAAATCGGCACTTTCGCTTAGCAAGTCATCACACACCAGTAGATTGACATCCTTCATGTCGGACCCTAGTTCTGTGTCTTCGCCCAAGTGATCTATCAGTGCGAACAAGGAATCTTCCTGCCAGCCTCTTCCCCTAGGCAGAGTCTCACGACCCTTCTCAGTCCCAATCTGTCCAAGCCTATCAATGGGTTTGAAGATACGAAGAAGGTCAAATCCCTCAGAGATTTCCCCAGCTATTGGAAGCGTGGGCTTATAGAAATGCGAGTGAGCATAAATCACACCCGGCGTCCCTACGACTATGCGGAACAATTGTTCGCGATTGAGGTAACCAACGACACTCTCCCCAACTTCTTCTGGTGCAGTGCCTTTGCGAACGTACCTCGAGTCAAAATCGCGGGATCTAAGCTTGTATCGCTTTCTTTCCGGCTCATAACCTACCTCGACAGCATGGCTAATGGAATTGGCTGTCAAATCGAAATGCCCGTCCACAACTGCGCAATATAGGTCATCTGCGACGAGTGGCTGGCGCTTACCATTGACCTCACGGCCCGATTCGAAATATTCGGATATTTCGCCGATGTCAAGTAAGATGCTGACAGGCGTTGTATCTTTGGGAGGATCAATGAAGCGAGCATACCGGTTGAATAAACTGAGCGCCCTCGGTCTCGCATCCAGCGCCACGGCCAAGCGACCAAGCCACTTCATGTAATCTTTGTATCCAATATCCTCACGAGAAGCATCTGATACTCGTCCCCTTGAATATCCTACGTATCTACGGACTATTTCATTTCCAGAATTGGCGAATCCTCTGGTGGTCGAGGGAAAGTAATAGAAATCTCCCAAGTAAGGGGCGATGTCCGAAATCGAATTCGCGTAAATCGTCCTCCGCCTGATGCTATGTGCGCCTGGATCGCTGTTTAAGAGGGACAGCTCAGTCGCTCTTGCACTCTTGCCGGAGAACAATCCTTGTAAAACGCCGGGCTCGATTCTCCCTGTAGACTTTGCAAGGTAGTCGCACATCATGCCATTGCTATCATAGAAGAAAATGTAATCACGAACCTTTCTGCATATAGTAAAGCCGAGCTTGAACTCCACGTATGAAGCATCCAGCAGAACCGGCGAATTCTCGTAAGTAACGTAGGCGAAGAAAATCGTGTCCTTTTCTGGCAGGGTGACGTTTCTAATCTCCAAATCTGACTTTGACCATTCGTTCTCTACCGCTTCTCTTAGATTGTCTAATGTGAGCTTGCCGTCGACACTGAAGCAGTTCGTAGATAGAGGATACCTGAAGTACTTGTGAATCTCCTTCGAATCGATATCAAAGATTTCACGAAAGTTGCCTTCAAAGTATCTGTACTTTGGCTGAATCCTTATGCTGAGGTCGTACATCGACTTTCTTTCGTATAGGTCTGGGTCCTTGTCATAGTTTAGCTCGTACTCCCGGTAATTCTCCCAGAAATCTTTCTGGTGATCTGAGCTATTCGTAAACACGGAAGCGAACTGGTCCCTCAAGCGATTCGGGTTACGAGTAACGCGTCCAATCTGCTGGACAAGGGCTCTCGCGTTAGTAAACGGTTGATAGATTGCGAGCAAGCAAAAAGATGGATCATCTATTCCTTCTATCAATTTGTTCTGGTGCACCCAGAACACCGCGTCGCTTTCTGGGGGTGAGGGAACAGTCTTGCGTCGGAAGTCTTCCTCCTTGAAAGTGTCGTGAACGGCAAGAACCTCCACACCTTCACTTTTCAGTAAGCTCGCCACAGCGTTCACCTCATCTCCAGATTCGCATCGCACGATTACTCGAGGCTTCTCCACAGAAGGCCTTGTCAACAGGAATTCGCCACGATAGAACCGAAGGAGCGAGTTGACAAACTCTTTTGGACCCTCCCACTTGTCCTCGTGGAACTTCACGTCCCTGACGTAACGCTGCTTTACCGCTTTACTGTAAGGATAGGCGTAAACAAAGTTCGGGTTAACGTTGAACATTTTATGGTCATTGCGGTACGGAGTAGCTGTGAGAAGGACTGTGGGAACGCCGAGGCTTCGAATGGCCTTGGCCCACTCTGGTGCGGGTTCGCGATGTCCTTCGTCGAAAAGGACGAGCCTGACCCTCTTCCTTAGATTCGTATAGTTCACCTCTTGACTTGAATGAATCCTTTCAAGTGACTGAACGTTGCAAACGAATACGAAATCCTTCCCCCTAGATTCTTCAAGAACGCTTTCAATACTGGAGGGAGTAAATTGCACTACCTTCTTCTGCAACTCCCTAGGCGGGCGGCCTATCCTTCTCCAAAAGTCATTCCGTATTTCACGAGAGATTTGCTTTCGAAGAACCACCCAAGGCACAACGACTAGGACCGATCCTGCTTGGGTATACTGAGACACGATGGTGATTATGCCAGTCTTGCCTGTTCCCGTGGGCATTCGAATCAAGGCTGAACCCACTGCTCCCGCGCCAAGATACTGCTCAATGGTCTTGATGGCTTCCCTCTGATGAGGCCAAAGTTTCGTGGCAATGGAACCGCCAATTGAGTTCTTGCCAACTCCTGGGCGAGTTGAACGTCTGCTCTCTGCCAACACTGGTTCACTGACCAAGATAGATGATTAGTAGGCCATCATCCATTGTCGTTCGAGGTTCAGTTCCGGTCGCAGTCTTGATAATGCTTGAGATGTACGTCTTGAGGAAGGCGCTCCATTTGAGACCATACTGGTGCTCAAACATGAGCTTCCTGCCTGATTCACTTTCAGCGGCAGTGAAGGTATACCATCCTGAAAAGGATGACATTGGATCAAAGTAATTATGAATCAGCCCGTCGAGGTCATACTCCAAATCAAGAAAGACGAATGTTCGTTTAATCAGCTTCGGGCCGAGTTCTTTCCCTAACCTTTCCAAGTGATCGACGGGCATATCCTCAAGCATTCCCGAGAAAAGATACTCGTTGATTGGAATAGCGCTCACATGCTTTGCAATCTTGTCGAATGAGAGGTATTTTGATAGAATCTGCGAAGCCAACGAATTGAAATTTGTATTTGCTCGCTTCGCGTCCTTTTCTAGGCCTCGCTTAATCGATGTCGGAACCCTGAGGCTGATATGGATGAATTCGTCACGACTATTTGGCCTATCCATCTGAACTTGCAACCCTACTCATCCTGTAGATGGCATCGAATCGAACAGACTGCATCGAGGCTTCTATTATGAGCACTAGCATTCGCACCACATATGTGCGCATTCATTGCGTAAAAGGTTATCTGAATCGCCTTGATGAATCTCGGAACCCTCTGGAACAGCTGAGTGAAGGACCGATTAGCGAAACAGACTTCTTACTCCTTGCAAGCTCGATGGAATAAGTCAGGGGTTCCGTGCTACTTCCAGATTTCGCAGAACCGAATCTTGACGCTGAGGTGCCAGATTTCTACCGCCAAAGGAGCGGTGAAAACACCTTTACTATCGCTGCGTAGTCTTCAACCTTCTTCATCCTGGTGGCCACGTGGGTTATAGGCGCTCTTGTCACTTGAGATTGAAACTCGCTTCCGGGATACCTGAGGAACCCTCAAGACCGCTGGCAACGAGAAGATAGGTTAGCGGTGCGTTCCCCTCTGAGTGTGGATTTATCGTGTTCGGGTAGAGTGTGTTTGTGACTCCGGGCGGAGGAGCCGGAGGACATGTACTCCCAGTACATACCCAGTTCAAGGTTGGCAGGTTAGTCGTAGTAGTCTGAGTGGTTGTTGCCGTCAGGAGGGACCAGTTGCTTTCTATGAAGCTCTGAACGCCGGAATTAGTGCCGAACTGGTCATAATAGAAGTAGCTGTTACGGTTGTTCACACTGTACTCATGCGTTACCCCTCCAGCATAGGCGGTAGAGGGTGGAGAGTTTTCACCAATGTTGAAATCTTGGGTTGCGGTTACTCCATAGTAATAGAACTCGCCGGAGGTCACTACACTGTCGATTGCTAGATTCGAATTGTCAGAAAGGAAATTGCCGGATGAAGACTCGCTCACTTCCATGGCTACGGACGGATCAAAACTGATTTGACCCGAACTACCGGTGGTTACTGTGCTACTCGTCGTACCCAAACTCGTGATTGAAAGACTTCCATACCCGGAACAGGGTGTCGCGCTTTGGGAAGCAGCTACGTTGAAGTCGATTCCATCAGCCGTACTGATGGACATTAGGTAGACACTTGTCGTACCATAGGTCAGTATGACCCACCACCCCGTTATGCTGTTGTATGTTTCATACTCTGCAGTTGTGATGATTGGAGCCGAACCCAAGTTTGTACTCCAGGCCGCCGTATAGTAACCTGCAGTACTACCGCTGAGAGGCATTATTATGACGGCCTCGGGGAAAGCGTAACTGTATACGCCCGAATTATAGACGGCGGCGACTTGAATGATAAGACCTGAGAAAGTTTCCTTAGTTGATCCACAGTAGAATGATCCGCCTCCGCTGGTTGGACTATTTACCATGAAAGAGGCTTGAGTGACCCCAGTCATGGTGAAGGAAGACGGTAGATTGTCCCAATCTGTGGTTTCTGTAGAAAGGCCGGTGTCCGTACTATATGCCCCTACAGCCCAGTCGGTAGAAGTCAGCGGAGACGCTCCACTCTGGGAGCCTGGTTGCGATACACTTGACGTACAGGTAGTAGCGCCTCGGGGTTCAATACTTGGGAGACCGGCAATCTCCCCCAGGTTGATAACGGGGGTACAGTTACTCGTGTTCGACTGACCACTACTTGCCGTTAGATTTCCTCCATCTGTTGCTACACCGAGAGACGATTTCGCCGGCGATTGCGCAACTTCCTTGGCAACTGAAGGACGGGAGTTGTTGACTGGCTGAGCGCATGCTCCAATGATCAACATCGCTAGGAATACGAACGCGAAGCACCCGACGACAACGCTCCCTCCTATTCTTCTCATTGTTACGGATTATTGTGTCATGCTTAATTAAAGACGAGTGCCATAATGTGATACAAAGTACCATTCGTGACTGACCCAAGTCTAATGCGATGTTAGATTGGTAACTACATTGAGAAATTCCCACAGCAAGACAATTCGATTCATGAAAGAAACCGAATCCTGATGGACAAGGGTTATCGCCAGTTCAGAAACGCATGGTGAGGTTCTGTGCTGATCTGAAATGGGAATCTTCTTCCAATCATGGACATGTTGTTAACAAGACATAATACTACGGTACGTCACACACATTCACGTGAGTCGGAGAAATCTGATTGTCGGGTCGGTGATAGTCGCAGCCGTCTTGATTTCATTTACGGTCTTTGTTCCAATTGTACGAACATCGTCCATTGTCGGAGCCCATTCCTATTGTCCACCGTTTAGCGGGGGGATCTCATCGATTGGATGCACTCCTTTAGTGCCTCTGGGTGCGCATCATTACGATTCTCTTTCAATGTTCATCCTGGGATTCGGGGCGGCATCTGCCGGAATATTTGGGTCTGGCTTTTACTATTCCATTTACGGTTGACCGCAGCGAGGATTTCAACAGTAGATTCGTAGCGAGCCTCCCAACAAATTCAACATCTCAAAGTGTCGCAACTCTTGCAGCGGGCACTGTTATCTTTCTTGGGAGAAACTACTATCTGTGAGTGTCACCTCTAATAGAGCTACCAGATTCTTTGAGACAAGCATACTAAGCCTCTTATCTAGTCCTAGTCGCGGATGCGTAGCCTTCCCATCGTCCATGGTTTCATGATGAGATCCCAGGGCGTCACCACGCCGGCAGGACAAAGCACGCATTCTTCTGTCTCGCCTCTGATGGCATGAGCCGCTTTCTGGACGCTTGCGCCGCCGTCAATCTCGGTTGGCTCTACTGGTCCCACCTCTCTCAGGGTGACGTCCAACATGTTGTAGGGTGCTCTCTTGAGTGCTTCCAGACTCGTAGAATTGAAGATGTGACTCATGATACGCCTGTCAGAGACCAGAGTCCTCGTGCCAGAAACGAAGACGCGCCTCATCCTTCGCCTGAGCATCTCGTGTAGGGCGTCCCTCAGCAAAGAGTCCTCCCTCATCTGAAATATTCGGGATGCGACATCACCCGCCGAGAGGTCCGTCTCCATGATCCCCCTATCGTAGAGCGAAAGCAGATCCCTCAGAGTTATCAAACCCCGCATCCCGTCGGGGGCTTCGACCTGACAAAAGCCGAACTTCGATGATTTGATCTTCGCAAACACCCTTGATATGTCATCCTCCTGCGACACCGACCAGAAGTGAAGCGCGGCCCTCTCGCAGGGCTCTGAGAGAAACCTGTGATAGTCCCTCGGGTCATCTTGAAGCAGCTTTTTCAGTATAGTGTAGGCAAATATGGCGAGAGGCCTTTTCCTGTCGTCGACGAAGAAAGACCCCCCACCGTCAACAGGTCTACCTGGTGGACGCTCAGCATGGATGCCCCAAACAGCGTTGGAGTTCCGGCTTGAATCGTTGGAGAGGTCCGCGTCAAGACGCCTGGAAACGCGACCCCAACTTTAATCTAAGCCATGTTTTAGATGATGTAGTCACTAATTAGAGTTTTCACAAGGAACCACGACCCATCCCGATGAATTTGAACACTCGGGCATTTCTTGTAATCGCGCCGCCAATTCCAGGAGGTCCGACCACGAGGAGCCCCCATTCATCATGAATAATTCAAATCCATCGAACGAAAGTGTAATGGTCGAGGCTCACCGGCTCCACCAAGTATGCAGCTCAAGGTACTGTTAACTTCCCTGGGGATAGCCACTTGGCGAGCGACAGTCATCTCAGAATAGGCTCCGATTGGCTGATATAGTCCGATTCTGGTGATTCCATCGCCGATTCAACTCCGCATTCGGCGCTGCTGATGAAGACAATAGGTTGATTTTCTGCCGCAAGCGGCATCAGTGCACTTCAGCCAGGAGAGGGATGCCTTTCAGCTCAACAGATAATCGAACACGTGCTTCTGCGCCCTGCGAAGATGCTCCCCCACGGTCCCTTGGTCCATCCCCAACACGCTTGCAATGTCTTCAACCCCGGCCTTCTTCGGCACATCATAGTACCCCATCGCGTGCGCCAACCGCAGGACATCGGCCTGCCTGGCGGTCAGCTCCTCCATGGCCGACCCTTCCCTGAACTCCGGACGCCCTAGGTCGGCCATCCGGAAGGGAACGCCTGCGCGTTTCATTCCCTCCAGAAGCCGCGTGATGGTCTCCTCCTCTGCGACCAGAGGAATCCGAAGCATCCGGCCATCAAAGCTCGGATTCCGCGTGCTGTAAATCGGCTCCCTTCCAATCGACCTGAGAAAGTCGGCTGCTCGGCTGCCTCCTCGGCCTTTTGAGCTGGCTAGACCCTCCCAACTCCCCGAGACCTGCAGTATCTGTACGCCCGATTTTTCCTCGCCTAGGGTCTTGATTTGGACGCCCCGTGAACCTTTCCCAGGGATAGAGCGCTTGAGCAGCTGTAGCTCCTTCGATGGCACCCGGCATATCAGCAGGAATCCCTCGCCTCTTATCTTCAGGAAGTGCGTAGACTCCGAGTGCGTGAGGACATCTGCCAAGAGTCGAGCACCTCCTCGCCCGGTAAGGAGGACCTCTAGCAGCGGAATCTCGAGCGTGAACTCTCTCAAGGCGTCCTAGGTGGACTACCCCATATATGGGGTATAAACCTAATCCGGCCCTCCGGGACATCGGTCGCCGAGAGTGGCCTGATGCTCAATTCCGATGCGGCGGTGCCGGCCGTGACTTCGGCTCGGCGTGAGACGAGTTTGACCTCCTTACTCGCAGAGAGTCGTGGTGAGTCCGGTGAAGTGTATGGGGCAGGCGAACCGAGCTTCGACCGTGCATATGCGAACAGAGCCCTCGTGCTGCTGTCGCTGATTGCTGCTTTCATGCTCTACGTCAACGTCATGCTCACTCCTGCCCTCCCCAAGATAGTGGCGGAGTACGGGGTGAGCATCGCCCAGGCGAGCCTGCTAATCTCGCTCTACCTTGTGCTGGGGATCGCGGTGATCCCGATTTTCGGCAAGCTTGGAGACATCTATGGGAAGAAGCGCGTAATGATCTACATTCTGGTGGCCTACATAGCTGCGTCTGCAATCACATCCGTCGCGCCGAATTTCAACCTGGTCTTGATTTCGAGGTTCGTGCAGGGCATCGGGCTCGGGGCCGTCCCGCTGTGCTACAGCCTGGCCAGGGAACAGTTTCCGCGCAGCATGGTTCCGAGGGCGCAGGGTCTGATAAGCGCGGTACAAGTCGCCGGCGGGGCGTTCGGCGTCTTGGGGGGTGCGCTGGTCACCAACAGTCTTGGCTGGCAGCGCAACTATGACCTAGCCGTACCGTGTATCTTCCTCCTGACCGTGCTCGTCTTCTTCGCGGTCAAGGAGTCAACGAGCAGGAAGCCGGGCGTCAAGCTCGACTACCTGGGCGCCGCGTGGCTGGGGGCTTCGCTCACCGCCATCGTGCTGGGTCTGTCGGAGGGCTCCAGCTGGGGCTGGACATCGGCGCCCGTCCTCGGGCTCCTGATCGGTGGGCTGGTGGTAATAGTCCCGCTCGCCCTCTACGAGAAGGGCGTTACTGAACCCGTCCTCGACTTGGAGCTGCTCGGTGAGAGAAACGTGATGGTTTCTAACTTCCTCATCATGGCCTACGGCCTCTCTCTCGGCATTGGATTCCAAGCGGTCACGTACGGCCTGCAGGAGCCGTCCCCGAGCGGGTTTGGAATCAGCATCGTCGAGACCGGACTCTATCTGCTGCCGTTCGTCGTCGTCATGTTGCCCGTCGCTTACGCTGTCGGCTCGGTGATTTCAAAGTACGGCGTGAAGCAGTTCCTTTACCTCGGCTCTGCGGTAAGCGCGGTGGGGTTCCTTGTGCTCTCGACCTATTCGAGCCCTGAACAGATAGGAGTGTATCTCGCGGTGTGTGCAGCGGGCGGAGGCATGATGGTGGTTTCAGTCCAGAATCTGCTCGTGCTCTCCATCAAGAAGGGCGAGATGGCCTTGGGAACCTCCCTGAACACAGTATTCCGATATGTTGGCCAAACTCTCGGAACAGCCCTAGCAGGAGCGCTTCTTTCCACCTATGTCGCCAGCTACACCCTCGGCAATCACCTGCTCGTGCTCCCGACCCGAGCCTCGTTTCAGTACTGCTTCTACGCTGCGATTGTTGTGCTCATAGTCACAGGGTCACTGGTGCTATTCTCTCGTGAAGTAATGGGAAAGGGAGGAGATAAGGAGGCAGAATCAACCGCGGAGTAATGAGCGGAAGTATACTTGTCGAAGCTTACGGGCTCCATTAGGTTTACTGGTTAGGGATTGTACATACATCGCCCTCACATCAAGGGTTTCCCGTTCGGGAGGATGCGCCCGTAAATACCTGCGCCGATCTCGCTCCCGCGTATGGCATGGAATGAACTCGATGGACTCTTCGGAGCTTGGGTCGCGGAGCAGACCTCCGGAGGCATAGGTCCCCAGCAGGCTATGGGAGAGTTCTCTTTCAAGCCTCAGCTTGGCGGGGTAATCGTGATTCGGGAGAGCATCGCGGATTACCCCGCTTCGAGCGGAAAAGCGGCCTATCGGCACGAGGATCTAATGGTAATCTTCTCCCAGGAACGAGGAATGCGTGCCGTCTATTGGGACTCCGAATGTCACCATATCGAGTACAAAGTTCACATGAGGCCTCAAGATCACGAGATAGAGTTCCTAAGCGAACCCGACCCTCGTGCGCCAGCATTTCGATTGACGTACAGGATACTGGGATCAGACAGGATGCATGGCAAGTTCGAAATTCAGCCGCCGGGCGCTACAACTTACTCCGTCTACCTCGAATGGGACGCGACTCGCAAGAGAGAGTGATGCCAATCTGGACCGAAGAGAGCCATCAGGAAGCACACGGTTGGGTGAAGCACACGTTTCAGGTGTCAGGGGTTCACGCAGGAGCCGCCCTTGGCCCCTTCGCTGTGGATAATTCAGATTGATCCAACGAAAGTATACTGGTCGAAGCTCAGCCGATACTCGCTTGAAGTCTAGGCGGAAATCAAGCCTTGGTCGAGCTTGGAGGGGCATCCATCATAGCGCTAGGGAGTTCTCGGTCATCGGTTTGCGTTTGAGGTACCTTCCCGACAAAGAAGAGGCCGAATCCAAAGGCGACGACTATGCAAACCGCGAGTATTAGGAAGACCTCGTCGTATGTGGTCACGAGGGCATTCGTGATTGCAGTCGGAGAGGTCGCGCCGGCAGAAAGTGCTTGATAGCGCCCGATCTCGAACGCCGTAAGAAGTGAGATTCCGAGCGCTCCGCCGAGACTCTGAAGGAAGCGGGTGAAACCGATTGCAGCCCCTACCTGGTCCTTTGGAGCCTCGTTCTGTACCGCGATGGTAGGACCCGCGAGAGAGAAGCCCAGACCAAACCCCATGGGGATCAGTGGGAGAGCGATCCCGCCAGCCGGCAGGAACCCCCATGCCAGCACCCAGAGGGGGGTGGACGAAGTCAGCTGCGTCAAGAAGAGCGAAGCAATGACCGCCAGCGCGAGGCCCGATGCTATCACGTTCCGATACGCGACTCGGGTCAGTATCTGACCTGAGAGCGCCGCGCCGAGAATGAGCGGGATTGCCAGGAAGTAGATGATGTCCCGGACGTCGCCAGCCGCGTTCGGACCGCTGTGCAGCAGGACGATTCCGACGAAGACCGAGAGGAAGGTAATCAGGGCGCTGAACACAATCCCGGTGAAGAACATGGTCCCGCTGGTCGCCGCGATGGTGCGTTGCTTCATCAGTCGGAGGGGGACGAGCGGCTCCCGGGTTCGGCCTTCCCACCAGAGGAAGGCTGCGAACAGCACGGCAGACCCGGAGAGCAGCCCAATGATTAGGGGGTCGGTCCAACTCAGACCCTCATCGGAGACCTCCACGAGGGCGACCATCAGGGGGGCTACCCAGCCTGAAAGCAGCCCGGCACCGGGAATGTCGAACCCACCCAGAGCAGCCGGACGAAGGGGGCCGAGAGCGAGGAGGAGCACGACCATGGCCATGATGCCGAACGGGAGATTGATGTAGAACACCCACCGCCACGTGGTCACGGAGACGATGTAACTCCCCACGAGCGGGCCTAGAACGATTGAGAGCCCAGATGCGCCTGTCAAAACCCCGATGACCCGTGACCTCGTCTTGGGTGGGAATATGACCGCAACCAATGCCAGGGCGACGGGGAAGACGCCCCCTCCGCCGAATCCCTGCAGGCCGCGGAAGACTATCAACTCAGAGAGGGTCTGACTGAGGCCCGCAAGGGCAGAGCCCACGATGAAGATCGCCAGACCGATCAGGAAGACGTTGCGCCGGCTCGAGATGTCCGAGAGACGGGCGAAGATTGGGATTGAAATGGTTGAGGAGATGAGGTAGGCGCCGGCCACGAAGGTTACCCCGTTGACTTGATGCAGGTCCGCCGCAATAGTCGGGAGGACTGTGGCCACCACGAGGGAGTCCATGGCGCCCATTAGAATGGCGAGAAAGATCGCGACCAGCACTAATGTCGAGGTGATCTTCGATAGTTCCGCGAATGGGGCGGGGCCGTCCACCAATGCGGTCTCCGCTGTCTCAGGAACCGACACTCTTTCCACCCCTGATTCTCTTGAGAGAGCGGTCGTATTATGATTGGGGCTATTACGATAGTCTCTTCGAGAACGCATATATGCTGACAGTCCTTTCTGACTCGTCCGTGCGCAGGCTCATCGTCGAGTTCGCTGTTGATGATATCGTTATGATTCTGCAGGAACCGGCCCTAGAGAAGATAGAGGTCATGGAGGTGCTCAGCTTTCTCAAGAGCACTCCGGATGAGGTCGCGCTGATATGCAGGGTGCAATTCAAGGACCCGGCCGCGAAGGTCGAAGACGTTTTCTCTGGTAGGTTCGAGGAAGTGCAGGTTCTGGAGCACGAAAAGGGAGGCTTCGTCTGCTTCTTTAGGGAGAAGCGGCCCGGTGGGCCTGCAGGAATCAGCCCGATGGGCATTGGAGGATACTTGTCAGTCCCGTATGAAGTCAGCGATGGGCGACTCAGGGCAACCTTCCTTGGAAGTGCGAAGGAGGTGAGGGGGATTCTTGGGAGTATCGAAAGGGTGGGCGTGCGGTACAAGGTAATCTCACTTATGGATGCAAAGTTCTCCCAGGATTCACCTCTCGCCCGCTTGACAGAGAAACAGCGCAGGGTGATACTATCGGCGTTTAACCTGGGTTACTATGATGTACCACGGAAAGTGAGCTCAGAAGAACTTGCCAAGCGGCTCAAGATCCGAGAGCCGACCCTAGTAATGCACCGTCGGAAGGCAGAGAGGCGCTTGCTCGCCGCGCTCGTAGGAGAATCCTAAAAGAAATAATGGATAGGACTCGGCGGGTCTGTCACTTGAGAGATGCAGGCAGGAAGGACTCCAATTCTTGGCCTATTCATGATGAATAATTCAAATCCAATAAACGAAAGTATACTGGTCGAAGCTCACCGGCCCCACCACCAAATTAGTTAATGGTAGCTACGTCTGTTACGCGTTCTAGCTCTGGAACTCCGTTGCCGCTATGACTTGGAGAGGAGGAAGACAGATGTCTCCGCGCGGAGGTTCGGGAGCAGCCTCAGCCTGCCGTGGCCCAAGAAGGCCGACCGCTCCATGGTCATCCTTCTGTTTTCGCAGTAATCGAAGAAGTTGGAAATCGTAAGGAAGTGGAGATTCGGAGTGTCGAACCACTCGAATGGGAGAGAGGGCGTGACGGGCACCTTGCCGCCGAGAAGAATCTGCAGCCTGACGCTATAGTGGCCGAAGTTCGGGAAGCTTACGATCGTCCTCTTCCCGACCCTGAGCGCATCCTGGAGGACCGGGTCGGGCTTCTTGACCTGCTGCAGGGTACCTGCAAGAATCGTGTAGTCGAAGGACTTGTCCAGATACTCGGAGAGGCCTGTCTCTATGTCCTGGTTCACTACGCTGAGCCCCTTGGCGACGCATTCGTAAATCGCCTTCTCGTCTATCTCTATCCCCTGCGCCTTGACATGCTTCTCCTTCACGAGGGCCGCGAGTAGGTCCCCGTTCCCGCATCCGAGGTCCAGGACGCTGGAATAGGAATCGACCCAGTCGAGAATCACTTCGTGTTCGAGCTTCAGTCCAGACACCCTCAGGTCTTGATCCCGCTCAAGAAATGCTTGAGCAGGTGCGTCTCTTCATCCACCTCCAGTAGGAATGCGTCGTGCCCGTAAGTGGAGTTCACTTCGCAGAAGGTGGCATCGACGCCAGCTAGCTTGCAGGCCTTGACTATCTCCTGCGACTGGTAGGTGGGGTAGAGCCAGTCGGACTTGAAGGCTATGACCAGCAATCTCGCCTTGACACCCCTGAAGACCTCAGAGAGGGTCCTGGTGGAGAGTAGGTCGAACAGGTCCATTGCCTTCGTGATGTACAGGTACGAGTTGGCGTCGAAGCGCTTCACGAAGTTGTCGCCGCGGTATCGGAGGTAGCCCTCTACTTCGAAGTCGGCACCGAATTTCGACGGATGATCGTTCGGTTTCCGGTGGCGACCAAACTTCTCGGCCATTGACTTGTCGCTCATGTAAGTGATGTGGCCGACCATCCTCGCCACAGCAAGCCCCCTCGCTGGAGGTTCATGCCCATAATAGTCTCCCTCTCTCCAGTTGACATCCGCCATGATTGCCTGGCGACCCACTTCGTCGAAGGCTATCTGCTGGGGAACGTGCTTCAGAGCGGTCGCTATCGGGATGGCGGAAAGTATCCTGTCGGGGTACGAGACCACCCACTGCAGAACCTGCATACCACCCATGGACCCTCCGACCACCGAGAGGAGACGCTCGATTCCGAGATGATCCACCAGGTGTCGCTGAGCCTCTACCATGTCTCTTATGGTGATTAGAGGGAAACCTAGGGCGTAGGGCCTTCCCGTCTTAGGGTTAATCGAGGAGGGCCCCGTGGAGCCCATGCAGCCGCCAATCACGTTTGAACAGATTACGAAGTACTTCTCGGTGTCCAGTCCCTTGCCCGGACCAATCATGTCATCCCACCATCCGGGGTGCTCCTCCTCGCCCGCGTGGTGGCCCGCGGCGTGCGCGTCTCCAGACAGGGCGTGGGTCACTAGCACTGCGTTCGACTTCCTCTCGTTGAGGGTACCGTACGTCTCGTAGGCCAATGTAACTGGACCGAGCTTCTCCCCCGACTCGAGCCTCAGCTCGTGAGGTGGGTGCGCGAATGTGAACAGTTTGGTCGCGACGGAATCCAGCGACGGGGCGTCTGTTGTCGTCATCGTGACTCGTCTCCCGAGGCGCCTGGAATCACTGGGCATTCTATCTCCGAGATGATCTTCGTGGTCCGTTTCCCGCGACTCTCACTTCACTGCCGCCTTCAGGGCCTGGTCGATGTCCTCCCTGATGTCCTCGAAGTCCTCTATCCCTACCGAGAGTCGTATGTAGTCCTCCGTGACCCCTGTCTCCTGCTGCTCGGCCGCTGTAAGTTGCGAGTGAGTGGTTGACGCGGGGTGAATCACCAGACTCTTGGCGTCGCCGATGTTTGCCACATGCGAGAGTAGCTTCACAGAATTGATGAATTTCTTGCCCGACTCGAGGCCGCCCTTGATGCCGAACCCGACTATCCCGCCGTAGTTGCTCCCGAGGTACTTCGTCGCGAGCGCGTGGCTCGGATGGTCGGGCAGCCCGGGGTAGTTCACCCAGCTCACGAGGGGATGGGTCTTTAGGAACTGGGCCACCTTCAGGGCGTTCTCGGAGTGCTTCCTCTGCCTGAGAGGGAGCGTCTCGAGCCCTTGAAGGAAGAGGAAGGCGTTGAACGGGCTTATGCAAGCACCGATGTCCCTCAGGAGTTGTACTCTGACTTTGGTGATGAAGGCGATGTTGCCGAGACCGGGGAAGTTTCCGAAGGTGTCCCAGTACTTGAGCCCATGGTAGGTCGGATCCGGCTCGGTGAACTCTGGGAACTTCCCACTCCCCCAGTTGAACTTACCAGAGTCCACAATGACGCCGCCAATGGATGTGCCGTGACCCCCTATGTATTTGGTGGCGGACGCGACGACGATGTCGACTCCGTGCTCGATGGGCCGGACGAGTCCGACTCCGACCGTGTTGTCAACGATGAATGGTATCCCGGCGGCGTGGGCGATCCGCGATATAGCTTCGAAGTCCGGGACGTCGAGCTTTGGATTTCCTATCGTCTCGGCGTAGATTGCCCTGGTCTTCAGACCGATGGCCTTCCTGAACTCCTCGGGCTTGGTCGAGTCGACGAACTTGACTGTCCTGCCGAGCTTGGGAAGGGTGTAGTGGAAGAGCTCGTAGGTCCCTCCGTACAGGTTGTTGGCAGAGACTATCTCGTCGCAGACCTGGGTGATAGTGAGAATTGCCAGGGTCTCGGCCGCCTGGCCCGAAGAGACCGCGAGTGCCCCGGTGCCTCCCTCAATTGCGGCGATTCTCTTCTCGAAGATGTCCTGGGTGGGATTCATTATCCTGGTGTAGATGTTTCCGAACTCCCTGAGGGCGAACAGGTCCGCCGCGTGCTCGGTATTCTTGAAGACATACGAGCTCGTCTGGTAAAGAGGGACTGCGCGAGCCAGCGTCGCAGAGTCAGGCGACTCCTGACCTGAGTGCACAGCTATCGTGTCAAGTTTCTTGTTAACCATGGGTCGGGCATTTATTCCTCCAGTATATAACCGGTCATGTCCCGTTTATGCGCTAGAGAATAATAGCCAGACTCAACGCCGACATGGTTCGGTGGCCGCGTCGACAGCTCTGGTCGACCGCTCTCAACCAACGAGCGAGCTCTGCCGTTTCATTTCATCGTGTACCGGTGTCTGCGCAGGTCAGACGCGTCAGAGACTTCGCGAACCACGCCGCCGTCCACCAGAGCGCTTAGGGCGGCTTGCACGGTCCTCCTCGGCAGGCCCGACCTCAGGCACAGGGTCGTTTGGTCAATCGGGTGTTCCGTTCTTATGAGGTGGTAGATGAACTTGGTCGCTGGAGATCCTTCAAAGCTCTGGAGGGGTCGAGACAATCCGAGGGTCTCAACCGTCAGACCAAGCCTTTGCATCTCGAGAACGAGGGTCTCGTTCAAGGGCACGCCAGCGAGATTTACCGTCGGTCCGAATTCCAAGACAAGAACCGACACCTGCTGCATATCCCGAGTCTCGAAGATCAGGTTCGGGGGACCGAATGTGCCAGCGACTTCGTCCAACACGTCCCAATTCCCCTCTCTTTGAGCGTAACCTCCTACGCCTCCTATGCCCGCCTTCGGTACCTCGACAATGACCCTGTGGCTCTTGAGTTCCAATGCCTCTTGAATCTTCGAGACAGCATCGCCTGCAGACATCGAGGGCTTGTCCCTCCTGCCCAGTTCGTAGACCCATTCCATCGACAGCTCCGAGGCCTTGCTGGCAATCATCTGCTTCGTCTCGAACGAAAGCGCCCCCGCAAGCTCGCTGACCTCTACCACATCAAATTCAAGCTCGCCGAGCCCACCCAGCACCTGGGGGACGATGCCTTTCTGGACCGCGACTTCCATTAGGGTTCCTCCGCTCATAACCTTCACACCAAGGTCATGGTAATGATGTATCCTCTCCAGCAACCACGACCTTTCGACCATCAACGGCAAGCTCAAACCTATCTTGACGAAATCGATGTAGTCAGCGGACTGCTCCAGAAGCCCGCGGTCAATCGAATCGAGCGGGTCAGATGCTATCGTTATGCCGTTTTCCCGTGGCTTCCCCCCGCGCGCAGCTTCGAGAACCTCGTCCACCAATCTTCCGCTGAGTTGCATCAGGAAGACGCAGAAACTGCGCTTATCATTAAGTGTTTTGCGCCATCAATACGCCTTATGTACCGACAGCATCAAGCGTGAACTAGTCATGACAACGTCTCAGGAGTCCAGTCTGGTATTAGACACGAAGGGCACCCTATGTCCTCTCCCTGTGTTGAGAACCAGCCAGGCAATCAAGCAGGTCAAGGTTGGAGAGGTGCTTGAGGTTCTGGCGACCGACCCGGGATCGAAGCCCGACCTCACCGCCTGGGCGAGGATGACGGGCAACGAACTGGTAGACGCGACCGAAGAGCCAGGGAATCCCAAGGTCTACAGGTTTCAGATAAGGAGGATGAAGTGACAGGCTTGGCACTCGTGTCCCAAACCAAGGAAGCGGAGGCAGGAAAGAGGGCGAATCGCTTGGTCTTGGTCGTGACCAAGAACACCATAGATCAGGTGTATCCGCCGCTAATCCTAGCCACTACCGCTGCGGCTTCGGGGTTGGAAGTGGATATCTACTTCACATTCTGGGGGCTGAAGCTTCTGGACAAGAGGTCTCACACCAAGACGAAGCTCGCGTCCGTTGGCAATCCGTCGCTCCCGATGCCGAACATCCTAGGGGTTCTCCCAGGCATGACGGCGATGGCCACAAGGATGATGAAGGGCCAAATCAAGAAGTACTGGCCGACAATCCCGGAGATGATGCAACAGGCGAAGGACCTGGGAGTCCGGTTCCACGCATGTTCACCGACGATGGGGCTGATGGGCATCCAAGAGAAGGACTTGATATCACTCACTGACGACATAGTCGGAGCCTCCACATTTCTCGACTGGGCCACTTCCGCTGGCACAGCCACAATCTTCGTGTAGGATCGCCCCGCGGTCCCATGGCAAGATTGGAAGGAGGGGAGCGTGTTTGATTCTAGAAGGGGTGAACGAGGAATCTGTCGTGGATTCGATTCTGCTGGGCCGGTTCGTTAGGGAGATCAAGAGCAAGGTTCCCCATCTCGATGATGAGGGGGGGAGGATCGTCAACTGCACCCCGCTGGTCGACATGACCGATGACCTCATCGAGTGCGGCAAATCCGAGTACGGCCTGGATCTCTCCGGAAGGAATCTCAAGGTGTATGGAAAGCTCGAGTCGAAGATGGTTGGGGGCTCGGTTAAGGTCAGGCCCGCCGCCCAGATAATCGAGGACGCGATCATCTCGGGTAAGCTCAGGGGGCAGATGACGGTCTTCGAGGCGACTTCTGGGAACTTCGGGATAGCGCTCGGACTGATGAGGAGGCTGGACCTTGACGTCGTCGCACTGGTCTCCAGGAAGCTCCGGGACGGAGTATTCAAGGAGCTCGACAGGTCCGGAGTGAAGACGCTCAACCTTGACATCGACATATGCCCCGCGCCCGGGCTGAAAGCGGACCCTGGCACGCTCGTCGCAAGGGTGTTGGCTTCCAGTGTTAGGGACCAGCTTTCCCAATATGGCTACAACACGTCTCTCTTCGAAGACTCCCGTGAAGAGATAGAGAGGTTGCTCGCGAGAGGGGATGCCATAGGTCTGGCTAAGGTTCTGGCGAGAATCTACGGCGGCTTTTGTCCCGAGCAATACGACAACGAATTGAACGTGAGGGCGCATGAAACCCTGACCGGCCCGGAGATGGAGCAACAGCTCGTGGAACAGGGTGGCTCATTCTCGGAATTCGAGCTCGTCTGTGCCTTTGGTACGGGCGGCACATCAGCCGGCCTCAGCAGGTATGTTCAGGAGAAGTTTGGGAGGAAGTCAGTTCACGTGGTCTTCCCGCTCCGGGATCAAGAAGTCGCCGGAATAAGGACCAAGGAAAGAGCGCTCGGTCTGAGGTTCTACGAGCCCAAGACGTACGCAGGTGAGCACGAAGTTGATTTCGTGGCGGCCAAGCGAGCCTTGGCGTTCTTCGTCAGGAAGGGGTACGACATAGGCGAGAGCAGCGCCCTTGCCATCTACGCGACTCTTCAATTGGTCAACTACGGCGCCGGCGAGCGGTTCGTCGTGATTCTCGCCGACGGAATCCAGAAGTACATAGACAGTGGGGTCAAGCCGGAGGCGGAAGAGTCCCTCGAGGTGACGGTGCAGGAGGCCACCTCGAACAAAGCAGACTTCGGAGGGGTGGTCTGGACTCACCCAGTCTTCTTTCCTTCAGAAGAAGGTGTTGAGCTTCTGGCGTCCTCGCTGAGGCGCGACAAGAGCGAAATCAGAGTCGCGGAAGCGGCAGACGTAGAGTCTCTGTACCTGCACCGTGAGATTACCGGAGGACTGAGAAGGCTCCTCCCGAAGGACGGAAAGAAGCTGTTGCTCGTGTGCATGAACGGCAGCACCTCCCTAAGAGTAGCCCAGCTCCTGTCTGAGCAGGGAGTAGGGGTTGTGAGCTTGAAAGGCGGGATGGCGACTCTCTCAGCGAACGAGGGGGAGGGAGCATCAGAGCTGATACAACTCGCGCGAGCTTGAGTCATCGCACGAATCGACCGGCGACGTCGCGTCTGTCTTCATCAAGTCCGGGTGACATCCAATCTTGATGTTGTTCACGTACTGAATGAGAGCGATGGAGCCCAGAACTGCGGTCGCGATGGTTGATTTGGAGCAGCGCTGGCATCGAGGACCGGTGGAGGAGGGAACGTCCGTCACGCGCCGAACAGTTTTTGTCAGAACTAGATGTAGATGAAAAGGACCAGAACCCGCAGCCAAGCCGGTGAATCAGTTTGATGGCTGCGAATTAGAATCGGAGACTTGCGGAATGACTAGTTTGCAAACGGAATCAACAACGAACGAGGCGCGGACCAAGGAAGGGATGAAGAATCTTCGTTGCTTGATCTCACCAATGCAGGTGGGACCAAATCTTACCGACCCCATCAAGTGTTGCTGACAGATTCTTCCACATTCCGCACAGGGATTATGGAATACCCAGAGAAGGACTGCCGAGTTTCTCTATACTTGGGCTAGAACGGAGAGGATGCCGGGTCGGCTCTTTCGAGGCGCGAGTTTCGAAGCCAGATGGCGGTGATTGCGAGCAACACTACCACCGCGACGACGAGAGCGAAGACGAGCCTTGCGGTGCTGGGCGAAGGTGAAACGATGATCGCATCAAGAAGAATCAAGAGCAACGCAGAGACGGCCATGTTGCGTCTCCATCCCCTCGGTGGTTTGCGAGCCCGCGTGCCTCTCAAATCCCCTGTCCTTGCATGAAGCTCTCTATAGCTCATCCTATCGCGCCCCCCTTTGAGAAGCGGGAGGGGAAGACTCAAATCAGAGAGCACTAACAATAGTGTGACTTGGTCAAGAAGGAGAACTTTCGGCGAACGAGTCTGACAACTCGCCAGTGGGAGGTCATTCATCACAGAGCGGAAGGGCTCACACAGGCTGAATTGGCCAAGAAGCTGAAAACCTCGAGGGAAAATGTGAACGAGATAGAGCATCGGGCTCGGCTGAAGATAGACGCTGCAAAGGGCACCCTGGCTGTGCTTCAGCAGTTGGGAGCCACCGCAGAGGTACTGATACCGAACGGCACATCCATCTTCGAGGCCGTTTCGATGATAATTCTGAGGGCCGACATCCTCGGGGTGAGACTCCAGGGCTCTGCGGACGACATACTTGCAACCATGCGTTCAAAATGGAAGGCGAAGATCAAGGGCCACCGCCTCACCTCGGCCGTGAAGGTGGAAATAGCGAAGGATGGATCGCTCACGGCCAAGAACCCCACTCCGCCCGACCAAGTCCTCATTCCAAGATCAACCGAAGCCAAGTCGGAAGGCAAGCGCGGCGTCCGCTAGGACAGTCGTGCCAATTCTTGGCCACCGGCCACGAACCGGATGTCCTTGGGGCATCGAGGAAGTGAGGCATTGCAATGAGGATGAGTAGACCCTAATGCGAGAGGTACCGAAGGCCAATTCAATGAGCGTCAAGATAGCTGAGAATGACCTTGTGGACTCGAATGGCCGGATATACCATGTCCGCAATCAATCCGGGACCTGGAACCACTCAGTGAGGGGCCCATGAGCAGCTTAGACATTATGAGGGACCTTGCCATTCAAGCTATAGATGAGAACGACCTAGTGCAATCCGCGTCTCCTCGCTCACCGTGAAGCTCATGGGTGGGCGCGGGTTCACTGGTAATATACCACTTCTATCCACCCTTCCCCAACACATGCCCGACAGCAAGGAACAACGAGATCCTCCTGCCGGGGACAAGGTCGAACGAATGAATTGAGAATAGCGGGCTTCGTTGTTCAGAGGAAGAAGACGGTAATCCTAGTCTGGGTCATCGCACTCCTTGCCGTGACGCCCCTCCTGCTAAACTACGGGCAGTACGTCAGCTACTCGGAAAGCCCAAAATCGCTCTCCAACAGTGAATCCGCCAAGGCGCAGCAGCTCCTTTCGTCAGTGGCACCGGCCAATTCCACTCTGGTGGTCGTTTTCCAACCAAAGGGAGAAACGGTGAGCGCGGTAGAGAATCAGACGCTGTCGTTCCAGAGAGCCCTGAACTCGAGCAACATACCGTTCTACTCCGGGAGCAGTTCGGCCTTTTCCAGCTACGAGAAGTTCCTGGACGGAGTTCTCACGAACGACACAGTGTTCGGGATGCGCTACACCTACTCCGGCATCACTGCGCTCTCGGCGCAGGTCTACGCGTTCCCCAGCGCGTTCCTCGGGAACTGGTCCCAGTACGGATACTCTCAGGCCTCAATCCCCCAGGCCGCTGCGAAGGCGTCCTACAACGGGAGCGCGTACCAGTCGTTGTTCCTGACTGACCTTGACCAGACCTTCTCAAACTCTGCCTCATCCCTTGGTCCGGTAGGAAAGGTGCAGAACGCGACCCACGCGGCGGCTTTCAGTTCATTCTTCACCTTGTACCCGTTCCTCATCTTCCCCGTGCTAGACACTGCAGGCTACAACGTAACCAACTACAGGACGGACGTGATGGCTCCCGTAACCAACTACCTTTCGGAGGCTTCCGGATTCAAAATCTCGGCCCAGCTGGTCGAATCCGCGCTGGTCGCCGGAGACAACGCGAGCAAGTACTACTTCTCTGAATATGGGCTATCGGGAGCTCCCTCATTCATAACCCAGGAGTATGTCAGCCCGGACAACTCGACCTACGTGATAAACGTCAACTTCAATGTGACGGAGGACTACCGCGGTCCCAACGACTTCTATCCGGCCCAGAACGCGACGGCCGAGATCAGGAGCCTGTCCGAGAAGTACCTCGGGGCAGCTGAGGTGACGGGTCAGGGAGCGGTTGCGGCTGACACCGCGCAGGCGACGGCAAGTGCTGGTTACGTCTTTGGTCTGATCTTCGTGTTCCTCGCCATCGCGGTCGGTCTGCTCTTTGCGTCGTATCTCCCGCCGATCCTGGCCCTGATCGTCGTCTCAATCGCCACGGCCATAGGGTACGTCTCGATCTACCTGACAGGATTGGCCATAGGCCATGTAGATTACATAGTGACCTACTTGCTAACCGCCGTAGTACTGGGAGTCTCCACAGACTACTTCGTCTTCATCCTTTCCCGATACAGGGACGAACTCAGGACAGGGAAGACGAACTTCGAGGCCTTGTCCATAGCCACGCGGAGGGCTGGTTTCGCCGTTGTTGTTTCCGGACTGACTGTCGCGGTCAGCCTGGGCGCCATCTCGCTGGTTTCTGGTATCGACAGCTGGGGACCGGTTCTCTTCCTGACGATTCTGCTCACGGTTGCCCTAGAGACGACGCTCGTGCCCGCGATGCTGAGCCTAGTCGGGCCCAGAATCTTCATGGGAGGGAGGCTATTCCTCCGGGGAAGGTACAGACCACCGACGAATTCGTCCGACAGAGTTGGAGCACGACCATCCATGGAGAGGTCCACCTTCTATCGAGTGGTCAAGTTCTCCCAGCGTCGCAAGTTCCTGATTATTGGAGTGATCGCGCTTCTTGCCGTCGCTCCCGTGTACCTCTGGTTCAACCTCCCGACGACCTACAACCTCAACGAAGGGCTGCCCCAGGGGATATCGAGCGTGCAGGCCCTCAACACCATCGACCAGAAGTTCGGGAGCAGTGTCATCTATCCCACGTTCGTGGTTGTGAACTTCAACCAGAGCGCAACGACGGGCTTCGGGGGCCTGACCCAGGCAGCCACAGCCACTCTCGAGACCGATGCGAGGCTTCTACTGGACACGCAGGGAGTCAAGCAGGTCATAGGTCCCACGATAAACGGCACGAAGATCGAACCCAGCTCCATCGACGCGCAGTTCGTATTCAACCACGGTTTGAATGCCTACTTCATAGTCTTCACGAAATACGACCCGTACTCCACCAGCGCGATTTCGGTCGTAAACCAGCTGAGACAGAACAGTCAGTTCCTGGTCGGGGGTCTGACATCAAGCATCATAGACCTGCAATCGTACTACAATAGAGTCTTCAGCCAGTTGGAAGTGGTGATCCTCGTCGTCATCGCCATCATTCTTGGGGTTTCGTTCCGCAACCTGAAGTATCCGTTCATCTCGCTCACGGGCGTCTTCATAAGCATCACATGGACCACGGCAATCCTCTATCTGATTACAAAATACATTCTCGGGGAGCAGCTGGTCTTTCTCATTCCAATCGTCGTCTACGTGATCCTGATGTCTCTGGGGAACGACTTCGCCGTCTTCATTCTATCCAGGGTCAGGGAGGAGCAGAAGGCGTTCGGGTTTGAAGAGGGGCTGGCTAGGGCGATGGTGGGCTCCGGAGCCGTCGTGACCGGCCTCGGCCTGATACTCGCGGTCTCGCTTGGAAGCCTTGGGCTGGTGCCCTTCGGGTATCTGGAACAACTGGGAATCACCTTTGTCATCTCGCTGATACTTGACACGTTTGTCATTCGGATATTCTACTTCCCGTCGATGCTGCTGGTGCTCAGGGGCAAGCAGAGCGAGTCGGACCGGGACCAAGGGCAGATTGCCGCCTCATCATAGCATTGCTGCTGGCCCACCACTCTCATCCTAGGAGGACTACGCCGACGGGGGGTGGATTAGAACACAGGTACCATCGTGATTTCGGACGGGGATTGCCCCGCGGCAGGGATTGGCGCCAGGCGAATCAAGTTGATGAACCAGCGGAACTCGTCTCGGTTCCGTGGGAAACAATCTGCAGGCGTTCCACAATCAGACATGGTATCAGAGCGTAGACCGCTCCTCCTATCAGATCAATCAGGTAGTGCTGCCCAAGGTAGAGGGTGGAGAACAGGATGGCGAAGGCGATTGGTACCGCGACGAAGGCCAGACGCCGGTCGAGTTTGACCATGAAGTATGCGAAGATTATCGCGTAGGCAGCATGGAGACTCGGGAACGCCGCGAACTTGTCAGATTCGAACATCGACCCCACATAGAGAAGCCAGCTCGGCAGGGCAGACGATGTCCCGCCATAGAAGAGGTCGTGTGCAACCCCGAGGTACCATGGCGGCGCTGTCGGAAGGAACAGGAACGTAACCAATGCCGCGTACGAGGTCAGGACTATCGCTGAAACGTACTTTGAGAATATCTGCCTGTTGAAGTGCCAGAGAGCGAGAGATGTGATGGCCACAAGAGGGAGCTGCAGCGAATAGAAGAAGCTCGTAATGAGCGTGGTGTACCAAGAATAGAACGTGGATTGGACCCACCCTGTGAGATTGAACCCCCAGATCATCTTGTCCAGCGGGTAGACCGAGAAGAGCGCCCTAGCCGAGGCCAAAGAGCCGACCGTCCCCCATAGAGCCTCATAGCAGAGCATTATCGTGACGAAGGGAATCCATGGTCTCGTCGACTTGCTCAGTGAGCCCAGCAACGCTACGAGCGGGACTGTGGCGAGGAGGAAGACGGTGGGTAGCAACTCCAGCACCTTTCCGAAGAACAGGTAGTAGGCCAGCATGCCCACTGACAGTCCAACAGAGGGCAATACGAAGAGCGAGTCCCTGCTGGTCAGACCCTCCCGCGCCTTCCTCATGAGCCTCCTGGAAGCTCCTGCAAGGCTCTGGTCCCCGACTTTCGCTGTCACCACCCCTCGCTAGTACTATTGCCCCGTCTCAACATGATCGCCTATGATATCCTATGCCTATGACAGCCAACGGTCTAAAAGGTCTGAATTAAGATTTGTGAACCCAGAGTGTGCGCGCGATTAGACCCGCACCATGGCTTTCCGTTTCCTCTGGCTGCGTAGGGGACCAGGCTGTCCGGCAGGACGCCGCTTCGAGTGGAGGTGTCACCCCACAGGAATCGACTCTCTAGTGTTCGGCGTAGTAATCAGCCACGACACTGAACGATTCTTTTGGCTCCCATGCCGTCTCGGGATATGTTACGCCGCGCCTGCCAACCTTCATCACGGGTGTGGACGCCTTTCAGCCTCAATCTCTGCCCATCATGTTGGCGAGAGCCCTACCGAATCCTTGGTGCTGTGGAATCTAGAATCCCAGTGCGGCTCTGAGGCCCTTGTACCTGTTCCTGATCGTGACCTCGGTTACTCCAGCGGCTTCTGCGATGTCCCTCTGGGTCTTGCCGTCGTTCTCAAGGGTGCAGGCGACGTAGAGAGCGGAGGCTGCGAAGCCCATGGGATCCTTGCCGGCAGAGACCCGCATGGGGCCCGCCATGGCGAGTATCTCGAGAGCCCTCCTCTGCGTCTTCTCCTTCATGCCAGCTCGCGAGGCTATCTTCGAGATACAGCGCGCGGGGTCGACCACGGGCATGTGCATGTCGAGTTCCCTGAACAGAAGCCTGTATGACCTTGCAATGTCCTTCTTCTTTATGTTGCTGACAGCTGCCATGTCCTTGAGAGTACGTGGAATCTCCATGTCCCTGCACGCGGCGTACAATGATGCGACAGTTATTGCGGTGATGGACCTTCCTCTGACGAGCCCGCGCTCGAACGCCTTGCGGTAGATGTACGCTGCCTTCTCGACGACGGCCTCGTTCACAGTGAGCTTGTCGGCGTACCTGTGAAGTTCGCTGAATGCCTGTCTCAGGTTCCTGTCAGCAGACTCGTGCGCCTGGCTCCGCCTGTCCCATGTCCTCAGCCTCTCGACCGTGGACCTCATCGACCCGGAGAGAGTCCGCCCTGAAGCGTCCCTGTTCTCGCCTCCTATCACGGTGGCAAGGCCCATGTCTGATATCGCGACTGATGTGGGGAGACCCACCCTGCTCTTCTCATCCTTCTCCTCGTTGGAGAAAGACCGCCACTCTGGTCCTGCCTCCTCCATCTTCTCCTTGAGCACAAAACCACAGTTGCTGCAGAAGAGCTCACCTCCGGAGGAGTCAATTATCATTGGGCTGTGAGCGCATCTGGGGCACTTGTCCAGTGCCTTCTCCAGTTTCATCAGCCTAGAAAAGTTTGGGTTTCGAGACATGATCTAATACAAATCCGAAAAGGTAAGGCACCAACAAAAATACACACTTATAAGTCTTTACAAAGCAATAAAAGTCGAGACCGCGAAAGAGCCTAACCCTATCGCGGAAAACGAATGGATTTCTGTCCGAAACCTGCGAATCTGCGGCGAAATGATGAAGCTCTCCGAAGATGCGGGGAGCGCTCACAGAATTCAAGCCAGGGCGGATAGGCACCGGGGAGAGATGAACCTCACATGCTGGCGGCGCGCCCAATTGGGAAGACCGAAGGATTGAGGAGATGCGGGCTAGTTCTGCCTGTTGAGGGCCGCGACCAGGTCGGTGAGTACCTTCTTCGCGTCTCCGAAGACCATCCTGGTGTTCTGGAGATAGAAGAGTTCGTTCTCTACGCCCGCGAACCCTGGGTTCATTGAACGCTTGATGAACACGACGGTCCTGGCCTTGTCCACGTTCATGATTGGCATCCCGAAGAGCGGGGATTCCGGCCTTGTCCTCGCCGCAGGATTCGTGACGTCATTGGCCCCTACCACAATTGCCACATCTGTCTCCGGGAACAGGGGGTTGATGCGCTCCATCTCCCAGAGTTGGTCATAGGGGACGTTTGCCTCAGCGAGAAGGACGTTCATGTGCCCTGGCATTCTTCCCGCGACCGGATGAATCCCATACTTCACGTCGACGCCCTTCGAGTGTAGTATCTCCGCAACCTCCTTGACCACGTACTGAGCCTGGGCGACGGCCATGCCATACCCGGGAACGAAGATCACCGACCTCGCGCTCTGCAGGATCGCGGCGACGTCGTCGACCGTGAACGACTGGACAACGCGCCCTTCGACGGCCTCTGGCCCGGTCGGGCCGGCAGGGGCGATTGAGCCGACCCCCCCGAAGAGTACGTTCGTAAAGGACCTGTTCATGGCCTTGCTCATAATCATCGCAAGGATGAATCCGGACGACCCGTCGAGCGCTCCCGCCACTATCAGGACTTGATTGTTCAGGACGAACCCGAGCGCCGCGGCTGACATGCCTGCGTAGGAGTTGAGAATCGCGATCACCGTCGGCATGTCTGCCCCGCCTATCGCCATCACGAGCAAGAATCCGAAGAGCAGGGCAAAGCCCGCCATTATGGGGAGGATGAACGACTGAGTGGGATTCGCCACCAGGTAGACCGCCAGCGCGACCGCCATGGCCAGGGTCATGAGGCTCACGAGATTCCTCCCGCCGTAGACGAATGGCCTACCAGGAATCAGCCCCTGTAGCTTCGCGAAGGCTACGCAGCTTCCCATGAAGGTCAGGTATCCCAGAATCATCTCTGCGGACAGCACGGTCAGAGTGGGGGCGTCGATGTTCGGCAATTTTTGGTAGTACTCGGCCGTGCCTATGAGCGCGACTGCGAGCGACCCGAAGGCATGAGACGCTGCGGTCCGCTGGGGCACCGCAGTCATGGGAATCTCCACGGCAATCGGAGCGCCGACAACAACACCGACCACGATCGCGATGACCAGGAGGTCTATCCTCTGGATTTGGTAGGCGAGGAGCGTCCCTCCGATGGCCACGGCCATCCCTGAGGCAGCTATCCAGTTTCCGTACCTGGAGGTCTTGACCTCGCTCAACCACTTGAGCGAGATGACGAAGAACAGGATAGCGACGACGTAGAGATACTCGACGATGGTGTCGTTCATCAGCTTCCCTTTCTCTGCTTGAACAGGCGGAGTATCCGCTCGGTGATTGCAAAGCCGCTGACGATGTTGGTGAAGACCAACGCTACTGCCACCGTCGCGAGCGCGATTACCAGGTCGTTCTTTGGGTCCGAGAGGACGATCAGCGCTGCGACGATGGACACAGATGAGATTGCGTTGGTAAGGGCCATCAGCGGGGTATGAAGGAGGCGGGACACGTGCCTGACGAGCTCGAGCCCGAGGAAAGTGGCCAATAGGAAGATGATCAGGTTGACCTGGAGGTCCGACGAGACCAGCGTCATCTCTGCGCGCCCCCCTCGATGGCAGCCTTGGTGGCGGGATGCACTATCTCGCCCCTGTTGATGACGAGAGACCCTTTGACCAGGTCGTCCGTCAAGTCAACGTTCAGACCACCCTCCTTCATGATGGCCAGGAGGAACGAGCTGATGTTGCGCGAGTAGAGCTGGCTCGCCTGCGGGGCCATCGTCGAAGGCAGGTTCAGCGGCCCGATTATCGTCACGCCGTGCTTCACTACCGTCTTCCCCGGTTCCGTGAGCGCGCAGTTTCCTCCCTGCTCCGCGGCGATGTCGACGACCACTGAGCCGCTCCGCATTCCTTCTACTGCCTCTTCGGATATCAGCTTCGGGGCCCGCTGCCCAGGGACCAGCGCCGTGGTTATGACCACGTCGGAGGCCCGCGCGCGCTCCGCCAAGAACTTCTGTTGCTTCATGTAGAACTCGTCGGCCTGTGCCTTGGCGTAACCCCCGGCGTCCTGTGTATCCACAGCCTGCACTGGCATCTGCGCATACTTTGCCCCCAGACTCTCAACCTGCTCCTTGACCGAAGGGCGCACGTCGTAGGCCTCCACCAGAGCGCCGAGCCTGCGAGCTGTGGCGATTGCCTGGAGCCCAGCCACGCCGGCCCCAACCACGAAGACCTTGGCAGGTGAGAGCGTTCCCGCGGCCGTCATCATCATCGGGAAGATTCTTGGAAGGGCCTCCGCAGCGAGGAGCACTGCCTTGTACCCGCCGAGGTTGGACTGGGATGAAAGCGCGTCCATAGGCTGGGCGCGACTTGTCCTAGGAAGCAGCTCCATCGCGAAGGCTGTGGCCTTGCGGGCGCTGAGCGACCTTACTGCCTCCAGGTTGGTCAATGGGTAGAGAAAGGAGAGGATGGTCGAACCTTCCTTGAGCAGGGCCGCCTCAGCCTTTGAAGGTGGGGCAACCTTGAGGAGGACGTCTGCCTGACCGTAGAGGGTCAGGGCGTCCTCGGCTATCGATGCGCCCTTCTCGATGTAGGCCGCGTCGGGGAAACCAGAGGCATCTCCGGCTCCCTTCTCCACAAGCACGGAGATCCCGACAAGCTTGGAAGCCCCGTCAGGGATGAGGGACACGCGATTCTCCCCATGCGCCGTTTCTCTTGGAACGCCCACAATCATTTACGGAGACTCAGTGGGTCAACACCCGGTAGGGCATCGGTTTAATGTTTGTTGGCTGCACAACCATCCTTTGAGATCCTTGGGAATCCTGCGAAACCCTCTTCGCCATGAATCTAATGATCATGACCAAAGGAAGCTCTGGGAGAGGCAGGGTCAGCTCTCCGCGATGTAGTTCTCGATGGTCTGACCCAGCCACAGCATGCCATTCTCAAGGTAGTCGAGCCGGATGTTCTCGTTCGGCGCGTGTATGGCGTCGTCGTGTGGTGAGAAGCCGAGGTCGATGGCGGGTGCCCCGTATCTTCGCGTGAAGACGTGAAGAGGCCCAGTGCCGGCGCTGGATATCTCGACCACTGGCTTCACCTTGAAGACCTCCTCCCCAGCATCGGTCGCAGCCTTGGCCCAGGGGCTCTTGTAGCTGGTCCTTGCGGCAGGTTCGGAAGTGCCCACCTTGATCTCGACGTCGGAGTAGCCGTGCTCGTTCAGGAAGGCTCTGAAGGCCGCCAGGAGCTCCTCTGGGTCCTGATCAAGTACCAGCCTGAAGTCCATCTTGCAGTGGACCTCCGCAGGCAGAACCGTCTTGCTGCCCGGCCCAGTGTAGCCGGCCCAGATGCCCGCTATGTTCGCCGTTGGGCGGGAGGCGAGCGCCCTCTTCGCTTCGGCCAGTGACATCTTCCCGGCGAACTCTTGGGCGCCGTAGGTTGGCAGAAGGTGCTCGGCCTCCGAAGGTTCCGCGTCGAGCACGTCCAGCTCATCGGGGGCGAGAGGGAGAACCCTGTCGTACCATCCCGGTATCAGTATGTGCTCCCGCTCGTCCTTGATCAGATTGAGCAGTCGGACTAGCCGCCAGACGGGGTTCGGCAGCGCGGCCGCGTACATGCTGTGAGCGTCCTGGTTAAGGGACCTGACAACCAGTTCGAGGTATATCATGCCCTTGACTCCCAGGCCGATGACCGGCCTCCCCTCCTCGTCTATCTTGCCGTACTCCCAGATGACCGCGTCCGACTTGAAGAGGTCAGGATAGGCTTCGATATATCTCCCCAGGCTGCCGCTTCCCACCTCTTCCTCGCCTTCGAAGCAGAACCTGATGTTGCACGGCGGTTCACCGCGGGTCTTCACGTACGACTCTATCAGTTTGAGGCGGGCGACGAGCTGCCCCTTGTCGTCGGAGACGCCTCTGCCGTACATCCTTCCGTCGCGGACCTCGGGCTGGAAGGGAGGAGACTTCCACAGCTCAAGGGGCTCGACGGGCTGGACGTCATAGTGGTTGTAGAAGAGTATGGTCTTGGTGGACTTGGAGGGCACTTCGCCGTAGACAAGGGTGGGCGCCCCCTCGAGCTTCAGCATCTTGGTCGTACCACCTATCTCCTCGATCATCTTCTTGACCAGAAGCGCGCATTCCTCGACCCCTTCGTTCTTGGCAGAGATGCTGGGCTGCGCCACGAGTCTCGCGATGTCCTTCAGGAATCTGTCTTGGTTCTCATGGATGTACTCTCTGACCGCAGGGTCCATCGTCATCGCTCTGGTTTCGCAATTCCCGGAAAAATAAGCTTTGGGATGCGGCGAAGGGGTGCCTCGCCGCACCCTCGCCGGTGCCACCGGCGCCCGCGGCCATGAAGCAACCGACCAATTGAAGTTTGAAATATCAGGCTTAAGGCGGGCCCACCATGGCCAAGGACCCTGTCTGTGGAATGACGGTCGATGAGACCAAGAGCAAACTGAGGTCGGAGCACGACGGCCACGCCTTCTACTTCTGCTCCGCAGCCTGTAAGGCCAGTTTCGACGGCGACCCGCACAGATACGGACACTCGCACTAGTCGGCGAGGGTCGAGGCAGTGTATCTTTAAAATAGCGGCGGAGATTGGGCGGCCCATGCCTCCGGAGGGGAGTCAGGATCAGGCATCGCGGAAGGCTCTGGAGTATTCCGAGTTCTACAGGGGTAAGATGGCAACTGTGCCCAAGGTCCCAATCAGGTCGTTGGCCGACTTCTCAATCTGGTATACGCCCGGCGTTGCGGCAGTCTCGAGAGCAATCGAGAGAGACGCCGATCTATCTTTCGAGTACACCAATCGATGGAACACCATAGCCGTCCTGACCGACGGCAGCAGGGTGCTCGGGTTGGGGAACATAGGCCCTGAGGCGTCGCTGCCGGTCATGGAGGGCAAGGCACTCATCTACAAGTACCTCGGAGGAGTCGACGCGATAGCGGTACCGGTCAAGGTTTCGTCAGAGGAGCAGTTCGTCAACCTCGCGGAGTCGCTTGAGCCCGGCCTCGGCGGCATCAACCTAGAGGACATAGCCTCGCCCCGATGCTTCTCCATACTCGACCGCCTCAGGGGCAGCATGAAGATTCCGGTCTGGCACGACGACCAGCAGGGGACTGCCGGAGTCATACTCGCCGCGCTCTACAACTCCCTCGAGCTCACCGGGAGGGACATCAAGAATTCAAAGATAGTGTTCTTCGGCTCCGGGGCCGCCAACATTGCTGCCGCAAGGCTGCTCATCGAAGCGGGTGCCTCGGCGGGAGACATGATTCTCCTCGATTTGAAAGGGACGCTCCATTCCGAGCGAGAGGACATCGACGAGCTGTTCATGACCAACAGGTGGAAGCACGACATGGCGCTCAAGACCAACGAATCGAAGGTGCAGGGATCGCTGAAGGAGGCGCTCTCCGGTGCAGACGTGCTCATCGCAGCTTCGACCCCGGGCCCCAATGTGATCAAGAGGGAGGACATCTCGGCAATGAGCCCGCAGGCCATCACGTTCCTACTTTCCAATCCCGTTCCCGAGATGTGGCCCGAAGAGGCCATCAAGGCAGGAGCCGCGGTGGTGGCGACGGGGAGGTCCGACTTCCCCAACCAGGTGAACAACAGCGTGCTCTTCCCGTCTGTATTCCGAGGGGCGCTGGATGTGAGGGCGAAGACCATCAGCGACACCATGGTGATAGCGGCGGCCAGAGAGCTCGCTGACTTCGCCAAGAAGAAAGGCCTCAGCAGGACGAACATCATCCCCAACATGCTCGACTGGGATGTGTTCCCGTCCGTGGCGGCGGTAATAGGCGAACAGGCGCAAAAGGAGGGGCTAGCAAGGAAGAATCTCACTAGGAGCGAGCTGTTCGAGGAAGCTCGGCGGATCATCGAGCGGAGCAGAACCCTGTCATCAGTCCTGATTGAAAAGGGGATAATAGCACCCATTCCCGAAGGGAAACTCCCCAGAGCAGGGGACTAGGACCGGGGACGTTACAAGGACGCATGCCCGTGAGGAGACCAGGTTCAGGCTGCCTTGAGCAAGCCGTCGCCGACTATCTTCAGCGTGGTCTGCGCCTCCCGGGAGTTCTCGACGCTGACGCCGCCGCTCATGAGCCACTCCTTGAACGGCTTCCCCTCTGAGACCGCCTCGACCTTGTGCGTCGAGTTAGTGGAGAAGGTCCGCTTCCTGTCCGTCAGGTCGCGCCTGTCCACCATGATTTTCATCAGGCCGGGTTTCTGGCTCTGGAACTCCACCTCCCGCGTGAACCTCCGGTAGAGCCTGGCGAAGACTACGGCATACAGGAGAGCCGCCACGAGCTCGAAAGAGACCATGAGAATCTCTTGGCCGGCGTCCGCGACGATCCCGTACATCCCCAAGAAGAACATGAGGAGCAGCATGATCAGCGACACTAGAAGCGTCTTCCTTGTGTAGGATGGGCCCGGGAGGTAGTCGAAGTACATGCCAATAGACAAGGCAAAGAACATGGCTATGATCGCCGTCCGCAGGAAGTCGTACTGGGGAACCCCGGGAAACAGGAGCGTGGAGAAGCAGCTCTCGGCACTGCCGGTCTGTGACGCCGACCCGGAGCCGCTGCACTGCGAATACGTGCTGAGGAGACTGATGGTGGTGCTCTTGAAGGAGAGGAGCACTAGCGCGTTGAAGACGGAGATCGAACCGGCGAACCATAGGCTCGCAACGGCCCCCGCCTTCACCCCTCCGAGAAGCGAACCCAAAGCCGTCCACTCAGGAGAGGAGGGCGTCTAGGACTTCCTTCTCGTGGCCGTCGACTCTCACGTTCCTGAAGATCTTCTTGATCTTCCCGTCCTCCCCTATGACGAAGGTGGAGCGCTCGGTTCCCATGTACTTCTTCCCGTACATGTTCTTCTCCTTCCAGGTGTCGTAAAGTCTGTGGACCTTGAGGTCCCCGTCGCTGAGGAGGGTGAAGTTGAGGCTGTACTTCTTGATGAAGCTCTGGTGCGAGTCGAGGGAGTCGCCGCTGATCCCCAGGACTACGGCGTCGAGCTTGCGGAAGTTGGGCAGGCTGTCCCTGAAGGCGCAGGCCTCTTTGGTGCATCCGGGAGTGTCGTCCTTTGGATAGAAGTAGAGCACGACCTTCTTGCCACGTAGTCCGTGGAGCGAGACGTCCTTCCCAGCAGAGGACGGAAGCGTGAAGTCCGGTGCCGGAGACCCCTGCTTCAGCTCGTCGGCAGCCTTTGTCATGGTGCTACGCTTGAACAGCTAGCAGAAAAACCTAGCCGTCGTGAAGACGACTCAGGGAGAGATTACCTGCTGGTTGAGCGACTTCCTTGCGCTGAACCCTTCGCTGGCCCCGTGCCAGAACTCGATGTCCGACTCGCCGTACCTCCAGCAAAGGTAGACAGTATTGCCGAACCGGTTAGCGGGAAAGTCGATGAGGCCCATGTCTATGTCACGAACTCTGACCCCCAGGTCTTCCAGCTCGGAGACGCGCGACAGCAGGTCCTTTATGACGGCGTCGAGCTCCTGGTTCTTCTGGACAAGCTCTCTAGTCTCGAACCCCACCAGACCGTAGTGCTCTATCTCGCTCTTGAGCTCGTCAGCAATCCGCTTCCGTTCGATGATCTCTTTGAGCCGCAATTTGATATCCGGCAATATCTGCGAAGCCTCGTGAGGCGTGAAAAGATGCTCCGTCTCGTCTGTGGTGAACTCGTGAGGCGTTGTAAACTCGCACCAGTTCGTGTCTACAAAAGGTTAGATTATATTCCTTCGGTCAGGAAAAGTTGCGACCTCCAAGCCTAAAATAGTTGATTAGAGTGCGAGAAGGTGAAACCCAGATGTACACGCGGGGCGGAGACAAGGGTGAGACAGGACTTTACGGTTCGAAGAGGGTCGCGAAGGACTCGCCGAGGGTCGAGGCCTGCGGAACGGTCGATGAGCTGAACAGCTGCATAGGCGTCTCTCTGGCTGGCAGCCAGCGGAGAGAAATCTCGGAGGAGCTGAAGTGGGTTCAGCGGAAGCTCTTCGTGGTCGGGGCTGATCTGTCCTCCGACTACCAGGCAGAGGAAAAGCCAGGCAGGCAGCCACGGATAGTCGAGGGTGACACGAAGAAGTTGGAGGCCATGATTGACTCCTACCATGCGAAGCTGCCGCACCTGGCCAACTTCATCCTGCCGGGGGGCAGCGCCCTCTCGGCCAATCTTCATCTCGCAAGGTCGGTCTGCAGAAGAGCGGAGAGGGCCGTCGTCTCCCTCGCGAAGAAGGAGACTGTCAACCCTGAGCTCCTCCCGTTCCTCAACAGGCTCTCCACATACCTCTTCAACGCAGCAAGGTTCAGCAACTACATCGAGGGGATCAGGGACGAGGTCTGGGAGAATGACTAGACCTTCCTGTTGTCCCAGGAGTCAATCCTCTCTGGCTCCACTTCGATGAAGGCGCGCTTCTCCTTTCTCCTCTCCTCTACCCACTTGCGCGGCATCTCCGAAGGCCTCCACTGCTGCTTCTCATACTTCTTGTCGAGGATATCGTTGACGTGCCTGATTAGCTTGAGGTCGGTTATGATGCGCGACCTTCCCCAGACGATCACCCCACGCAGCTCCCTGTAGAGCTGGCCGTCATCGGCAACGCAACAGGCCTTCCCTCCCCTTGCGAGCCTTGCCTTGGTCTTGTAATCGTGGGTCCTGAGGTAGATCTTCCTGTTCTCCACGCAGAACCAGATGGGAGAAACGTGGGGGTACCCGTCGGGCATCGGAAAGCCCGCGTAGATCTTGTTCTGCGACTCGAGGAACTTCCAGACTTCCTCCTCTGACATGGCGACGTACTGCCTGTTGGCTCGCCTGTAGGTGACCATGAACGGGCGCCGACTGGCCTAGCACAACCGAGATAAGACTTACTGGCCTCGCTGGGGTCTCCTCTGCAGTGCTCGTCCTCGAATCGGGGGCCGGTGGAACGAAAGAGACATAGCAACGATACGGCACAGGAAGCGTTCTTGCCTGTCGAGCACGAGATCAGGGTGAGGGTCAGGTACGCAGACACCGACACCATGCGCGTGGTCTACTACGCGAACTACTTCGTGTGGTTCGAGTCGGGGAGGATCGAGCTTCTCAGGTCCAGGGGCATTGTCTACAGGGACATCGAGGAGATGGGCATCTTCATCCCCGTGGTGGAGGCCAAGGCCCATTACAGAGCTCCGGCGCGGTTCGATGACGAGCTGCTGGTCAGGACAAGGGTCAAGGAGATGGGCAACACCAGCATAACATTCGAGAACGAGGTCTACAGGCTTCCGAGCATGGACCTGCTGTGTACGGGCCACACCGTCCATGTGGTCGTGGGGAAGGACGGAAAGCCGTTGCCGATCCCTGAGACTCTCAGGTCTAGGCTTTCGGACTAGTCGAGGAAGGAGAGGCCCACTCGTAGAATCCCTTCCCGGATTTCCTTCCTAGCATCCCAGCCCGCACCATCTGGCGCAGTAGGGGCGATGGTCGGTACTTGCCGTCCTGAAACTCCGCCATGAACACCTCCGAGATGCTGAGCGCCGTGTCCAGCCCCACGTAGTCGAGGAGTCTGAGCGGCCCCATCGGCCAGTTCAATCCCAGCGTAATCGCCTTGTCGATGTCCTCCGGGTCTGCCACGCCTTCGCTCACCAGGAGCGAGGCCTCGTTGAGCGCGGGGACAAGAATCCGGTTCACAATGAACCCCGGCGAGTCCTTCTTGCAGAGGACGGTCTCCTTCTTCATCGATGACGCGACTTCCCGTGCGACGGCCACGGTCCGGTCCGATGTCTTCGACCCCCTGATTATCTCGATCAGCGGCATGAGCTGGGGCGGATTGAAGAAGTGCATCCCGAGGACGTTCTCCGGATTCCTCGTGGCTGATCCAAGGAGCGTTATACTGATGGAGGAGGTGTTGGACGCAAGGATCGCGCCGGGGTCAAGATATTCATCGACGCGCTTGTAGAGGTGCAGCTTCAGCTTGGGGTCTTCGGTCGCGGCCTCGATGACGAGCTGCGAACCCTGGACCGCGGTCTTCAGGTCGATGGTGGGGTGTATCCTTGAGACGACCCCCTCCGCGTCTGTCTTCGTCAGCGCTCCCTTGGCGACGAACTTCGCCAGGCTCTCCCTGATCATGGAGATCCCCCTGTCGACGTACTCCTGTTCGATGTCTAGGAGAGAGACTTCGTACCCTGCGACCTGCGCCGAGACCTGCGCTATCCCGTGCCCCATCAGGCCGGCTCCGAGAACGGCCACCTTCCGAATCTCCGAACCCATGAGGCTCCATTGGAGAGTGATGGTAATAATTCTTAGCGAGGCTTTGAGATGATACCGGTGCCCGAGATGCGCAATCTTCAGTCCTTATCAAGGGGCAGAGACAGTGCGATGGTGCCGGGGTATGCCGGGGTTCACTTGTGCCTGAAAGCAGAGTGGTCTAGGGCCAGCAACCTCCACAATAATGCGCGGGCCTTGAGAGCCTGTGACCCATCCGGGTCTCGTGGGTTCGAATCCTACCCCCGGCGCTTTAGGCAATCTGCGATTTCAGCCCAGTTTCCAGTCGAACCCTCTTTCTCCTAATCGTAAGACCGATATTGCGATGGAACTCTTCCAGCGTCCCTGCCCGGATGTAGATGTTGTAGCAACTTCGCCGCCTGAAGTAGCTCCGCCCCCTATTCGAAATCTTGGTGCCCGCCCGCGTGCCAATATGCGGCCCGGTTGATTGAATTCCGAAGAAAGACACTAGAAGAATACAGACGAACTTCAATAGTCGGATATTGGAGTTGTAGCACCTGATACTTCCAGTCTTAGATACGGTGCATTCAGAATCGAAGAAGCCTTTCAGGAACATGGAAACACAGGACCGGCTGTGGCAAATCCAAGGCTTGAGCGTCGTCCGATCCTGATTTAGAAAGCCGTGGAGAAGGACACTGCTGGCTTCGATGTGTATCTCTCTCCTATTGCGGTCAAACCACGGCGTGTGCCTCCGAGTGCCCAGCACAGCGGAGAGGCAGCGGTCGAACTCCAACACGAAATCCAGATCGACGGACTGAAGCCTGATTCGTCGATTGTAGCCTTTGCGATTGAGCGATCCGTCTCCCAACGCCACCCCGATCACATATGCGAGTTCGGGTGTGGGCTCTCCCGAGAAGGGATTTGCGCTCCCCAATGGTACGTGAATCCCTCGAAGCCATTCTGAGAACTGGCCTTTCGACGGTTCGGCACCGTACTCCTATCTCAGAGCCTCTGCGATCTCGGAATAGGCCAGTCCCCTTCTTCTCAGTTCTCGTGCTCGTCCGTAGAGTTCGATCCTAAGCGCAAGAGGGGTAACTACTCTCCGAGGGAGACGATGGGGCTTGATCTGAATCCGCGTTGGAGCGCCCACGAGCGGAGAGCGAGACGGTGTATTTAGACGCCTTGAAAGAAGGCCGGCTTCGGCATCGTCATCTCTCCCACGTATCCGCACCCAGTAACAATCTACCCGTAGGCGGTAATATCATGGACCTGCTGTGAATCGCGAGAGCATGCCATGACAATCCCAGAAGCAGAAAGGCGTCGATGTGTCGGCGAAGAACGAGCAGGCGATTGGGAAAGGTTAGAAAAGAGTAGACAATGCAGGCTATCAAGAGCCGATGACAATGTCGAGCTAGTGGGATGAAGGGGCTGACGTGGTCGTCGGCTATGGCTTCGCCGGCAGAAATGCCGCACAAAAAACCTGCAAAAATCGCGGTCACCCCCAAGTAACCCGTTGACCGGCGAATGGCAAGAGCCATCCGGCGCCTCATGGCAAGGGATTTATCTGCACCCAGTCACGATGATGACCATGCCCAGCCTCCTAGAAGATGTCAAGCGAGTGGAACCGCGAATAATCGAGATCAGGAGGACAATCCATCAGAAGCCCGAGCTCGCCTATCACGAGACGGCCACGGCTGCGCTTGTGGCGCGGGAGCTGAGGGCGCTGGGAATCGAGGTGAAGACCCGCGTCGGTGTCACAGGCGTAGTGGGCCTGTTGAGGACAGGGAAGAACGGGAGGGTGGTGGCGCTCAGGGCCGACATGGACGCGCTTCCGGTCCAGGAGAACGTGGAGTCTGAGTTCAAGTCGAAGAGGAAGGGCGTCATGCACGCCTGCGGTCACGACACACACGTCGCGATGCTGCTCGGGGCAGCCATGCTCCTGGTGAAGCACAGACGCGAGCTATCCGGTGACGTGAAGTTCCTCTTCCAGCCGGCCGAAGAGGAAGGCGGGAGAGGCGGCGCAAAACCGATGATAGAAGCTGGCGCCCTGGAGAACCCGCACGTGGACAATGTGTTCGGCCTGCACATCTCCAACGACCTTCCCTCGCGAGTGTTCGGGGTCCGGGGAGGACCCTTCATGGCCGTGCCGGACGGTTTTGAGATTCGAGTGATAGGCAGGGGCGGCCACGGGTCTGCGCCGCACAAGACGGTGGACCCGGTCTACGTCGCGGCACAGGTGACCATCGCCCTGCAAGGCGTGTCCTCAAGGATGGTCAACCCCATCAAGCCCTTTGTGATCTCCGTGTGCAGCATACACGGCGGGACCAAGGACAACATCATCCCCGACGAGGTCCTGCTACAGGGGACCATGCGCACCCTAGACAGGGAGATACGGACGAAGGCACTGGCGGACATTCGGCATGTCGTCACTTCGGTCTGCGAAGCCTACGGGGCGAAGTGCGAGATCGAGTTCAAGAGGGACCCGTACCCTGTGACATACAACGATGAGAAAGCGGCCGAGAGGGTCACGAGGGTCCTCAAGAAGATACGCGGCGCGAAGACCCGCCTGACAGACCAGAGGCTGGGGGGAGAGGACGTCTCGAGGTTCCTCCAGAAGGCGCCCGGAGTCTTCTACTACCTGGGGACGAACAACCCATCTAAGGGCTGCGACGCTCCGAACCACAGCTCGAGGTTCAAGGTCGACGAGGACGTCCTCAAGTATGGTGCCGTCTCGCTTGCGGCCGTAGCCCTGGAGTTCTCAAGAGAGAAGTAATCAGGCTGCTGCTTCGCACAGGCGAGGATCCACGGGTGGAGGGATCCGGTGAAGCGAGAGCACAGTAAGTCACGATTTACCAAGGCAGGTAAAGTCACCGTAGTAAGTTTAGTATAACTACTAAGTATAAATATGTGTTCAGTGGATACAACATTGGTTATATCCTTGCAGTCGACAGCCAGGGACGTGGCGAGGCAAATCAGGATTCAGCGGGCGGTCAACAAGTGTCCCAGATGCGGCAGGGGCCAGATGGTTCTTGATTCCGCGAGCGGCGAGCTCGTCTGCGGCAGTTGCGGGTTCGTACTCAAAGAAAGAATCGAGGATATGGGGCCCGAATGGAGGTCCTCTTCGAAGGATGAGGGGAGGGACGAGAGTAGAATCGGACTGCCCACGACGATCGCGTCTCACGACATGGGACTGGCGACCGTGATAGGGTCCACGAACAGAGACTCCTCGGGCAGGGCGTTGGTCGGGCCGATGAGGACATCCCTCGACAGGCTCAGGATCTGGGACAGGAGGAGCCAGATGCACGAGTCCGCCGACAGGAACATGGGAAAGGCCTTCGTCCAGCTGCGGACCTTCGCTGACAAGCTCTCGCTCTCCGATGAGATCGTGGAGCGGGCTGCCTACATCTACAGGAAGGCGCTGGAGAGGGGGCTGATACGAGGAAGATCAATCACGGAGATGATCACGGCGTCGCTCTACGCGGCCTGTAGGAGCATGGCAATCCCGAGGACGCTGAAGGACCTGACAGCTGTCGCCAACATCAGGAGAAAGGACCTGGCGAGGTCCTACAGGCTTCTGATAAGGGAATTGGACATCAAGATGCCGGTGCCCGACCCTGCCAGGTCCGTCGCCAAGATAGCCTCCAAGGTCGAGGCTGGCGAGAAGACCAGGAGGCGGGCTCTCGAGATACTCGCCAAGGCCAGACACTTGGGAGTCGCGGCCGGCAAGGACCCGGTGGGTCTGGCAGCATCCGCCCTCTATGTGGCCAGCACCCTCTCCGGCGAAGAGAAGACCCAGAGGGACATCGCGAGGGCCGCTGGCGTGACCGAGGTAACGATAAGGAACAGGTACAAGAGTCTGAGAACGGCCATCGGATTCTAGTGCGTGGCCACAGCCCTGAAGTCCCAACCTGCCCGGTAGTCGAACATGGACGGATTGCACGAGCTGCTCGAGCTGGTGACCGGCGGCGGAAGGAAGGTCTTTGTGGCTGAGAAGCCCATTGACCTGCGAGACCTAGCGACCTCGAACACAGTCTACGTGCTTCAGCTTCCCGACGGCTCCAGGGCGGCCGGCGGGCGGGGAGGAGGGTTCGGAGAGAGGCGAATCGTCAAGCTCTACCACTTCGAGTATGCTACCGGAACCTGCACGAAGGTCGGCGAGGTCGAGGATGACGGCAGGCTTGACCTGCTCGACCTCCCGTACCACGCCACGGCGATGCCCATCATGGACATGGAGGGAAGGGAGAGGTTGGTCTCCGGGGTAACCGACCCGTCATTCGTCGCTTCCTACAGGCAGGCCCTCTCCCAGAAAGAGGCTGACGGCTTTTTTAAATAACGATTGACAGGCCCCACCCATCCTTGAAGGTCCTTGTCACCGGTGCCTCTGGCTTCGTGGCAAAGCACGTCATGAGCTACCTCTCGTCCCACGGCCACGAGCCGGTTCCCACCGATGTTGCGGGAGGCCCGAACGCGGGAAGCGTGACTGACAGGTCCTTCGTCTTCGGCGAGCTCGGAAGGCTGGACTTTGAGGCGGTGGTTCATCTGGCGGGAATAGCCGACCTCGGCAGGACCATCGAGAACCCCTACTCGGCGTTCGAGGTCAACAGCTACGGGACGCTGAACATGCTGGAGCTGGCCCTGAGGAAGAATGTCAAGAGGTTCGTGTACGCGAGCTCGGCCAACGTGTACGGCGCCCCCCGTAGCAATCCCGTCACGGAGGAGGCGGCGTTCAACCCGAGGGTCCCCTATGACTTCTCAAAGGTGGCGGGAGAGGCTTTCGTCATGGGCTACCACAGAGCGAAGGGGCTGCCGGTGTCGATAACCAGGGCCTGGCTCTTGTTCGGAGAATACGACGCACCGACCAGGGCCGTTCCCAGGTTCATCGCCTCGTGCCTCCGCAATGAACCGATCAGGCTCTTCAATTCCGGGAGAGACACCACAGCACCCTCCCACGCGGAGAACTATGGGAGGCTCGTGGCGGGGCTGATAGAGAAGGATGCCGCCGTCGGGCAGGCGTTCAATTTCGCAGGCGAGAAGACCATCACCATAAGGGAGCTGGCCGATCTGGTGAGGAGCCTGACAGGTTCGAAGTCAGAGCTTCAGATGCTCCCGCCCAGGAGCGAGTCAGAGAAGGAGCCGCAGGTGAGCTATCCCTCGACGGACAAGATGAAGAGGCTGCTCGGCTATGAATACGAACTCGACCTTGAGGCGGGACTGAGGAGAACCGCTGACTGGCTGAGGTCTAGCTTGTGAGCGTGAGTTCTATCTTGACGTCTTCAGGTATCCGGAGCTTGGTTATCTGCTTCATCGTCCGGTCGTCCGGCTCGATGTCCATGATTCTGCGGTGAATCCGGAGCTGCCAGTGGTCGAAAGTGTGAGTGCCCTCGCCCGTGGGGGCCTTCCTGGTCGTGATCTTGAGCCTCTTCGTGGGGAGAGGCTGCGGTCCCTTGATCTTTACCCCGGTCTTCTCGGTGATGTCCTTGATCTCCTTGGCCAGCCTGTCCAGTTGCTCGAGGTTGCTGCTCGTGAGCTTGATCCGGGCGTACTGCGTCATCCTGTGTTCGGTTCACCGGTTTGGGCGAGGATATTTAGACGTTTGGCCCGCAATGGTATTATCCGGGAACGGGCGACGCGAGTCGGATGATTGACCTATCGCGCAAGAGGCTGTTCCTGTTCGACCTGGACGGGGTCCTCCTCAAGGGAAAGGAGACGCCGATTATGATTGGTGGGGCGCGTGTCCTGGGGAAGATCAGGTCTCATGGAAGGAAGCTCCGAATCGTCACCAATAACTCCACGGACACAGTCCAGACGGTGCAGAGACGGCTGAGCGCCCAGGGGATTGCCATGGAGACAGGCGAGGTCCTCACGAGCGCGAGGTTGACTGCTGAGTACATAGCAAAGACGTACGGAAGCGCCACCTACTACCTTGTGGGCGAGCAGGGGTTCGCGGAGGAGCTGAACAGCTTGGGCCTGAGGAGGACCTTCGCGGGGAAGGCCGAAGTTGTCGCCATTGGCCTGGACAGGAGGTTGACCTACAGGAAGCTCGATAGGGCCGTCCAGTTGGCCAAGGGGGGCGCCGACA
>Ga0326728_10003256_pt1 | contig 51062 bp, 39 predicted proteins | sample MB3enrmetagenome_FD_207602 | JGI IMG/M metagenome (GOLD analysis project Ga0326728, IMG submission 207602) | Lab enriched peat soil microbial communities from McLean, Ithaca, NY, United States - MB31MN | ecosystem: Environmental > Terrestrial > Soil > Wetlands > Peat | place: USA: New York... | reverse complement strand
GCAGTGAGCGCGATTCCATGTGATCGATGCCGCTGGCCAGGGTGAAGAAGCGTTCCAGCGGGTTGGTGATATCGATTTCGATATCCTGGGGAGGCATGCCGGAATAAAACGTGGCCACCACGACTTCCGGCAGATTGATGGGCGGGAAAAGGTCCACCGGCATGCGGGCCAGACTGGTCACCCCGATGACCAGTAATGCCAGGCAACAAACGATGGTGAAATACGGATTGCGGATTGAAAATCGCGGCATATGCCTCCACCTTCAAACGGTCGCGTCAACCATCGACTGCTATTGTTGGCTTGCTCCGTGGAATTGCAGCATCTGGACGACTTGCGGACGCACTTCTTGGCCCGGATTAAGGCCGCTGCGGTCGCTTACGATCACCGGTTCGCCTTCCGCGAGGCCCGAGACAACTTCCGCCTCAGTGGAGGTTTGCAGGCCCAACGCTATCACCTGATCCTCGACCTTGCCGGTAGGACCCACGACATAAACCGTGGTTTGGTCGCCCTCATGGTTCACCGCCTCCAAAGGCACAGCCAGAACGTTATCTTTCGCTTCCAGGGTAAGCGTGGTCTCCGCATACATTCCCGGCATCAAAAGCCGGCCGGGGTTGGGAACGTCAACCTCGGTGTGCATGGTGCGCGTGTCCGCCTGCACGTCCACGGAAAAACGGGCCACTTTCCCGGGAAAAGACCGGTTTAGAGACGGCACACGGACATCGACGGGATCGCCGACCCGGATGTAGCGCACCGAGGACTCGGGAACCGGGATCACCAAACGATACAAATCATCTTCGGATAACTTGACGAGGGGCATGGCCTGGGTGCTGGAGCTCGTGCCCGCCTGCATCAACGTTCCCAGGTTGGCGTACCGCTGCGTGATCACGCCGGAGAACGGCGCGGTGATGCGTGCGTAGGCGAACAGAGCTTGGTCATGAATAAGCTTGGACTTATCCACTAGGAGCGTGCTCTGTGCGGCCGCGAGCGCTGACTCGCCCGCGTCCACCTGAGACGCTGCCGCCAGGTCCTTGCCTTGCGCGTCATCGACTTCCTGCTGCGCCACCAAGCCAGGCTGGCTTTCGAAGACACCATTCAAGCGGGTATATTCGAGGTGGAGAGCCCTGTACTGCGCCTGATAACGCTTCAGTTCGTGCTCGGCGCGGGAAACTTCGTCCGTCGCGTTCTTGATGGCGGATTCGTCCATTTGTAACTGCGCCTCGAGCTCCGGAATTTCCAGGATGGCCATCAATTGACCCGCTTGCACCCGGCTGCCATAGTCGACGTACAAGTGCTTGACAAAACCTGACTCTTTCGCGTAAACGTCGATTTCCTGAAAGGGGACGAGCTCCGAGGAAAGCGTAATTCGCCGCTGAAGAGATTTCCGGGTCACCTTCGTCACCCCAACAGTTACGGCCGCCGGGGAGCCGCTCCTGGCTCGAACCTTCCCACAGGAAGGAAGCAGCACGATCAAGATGGCGGTGAGGCCGACCCCGGCCGCAGTCACAAACAAATTGCTGCTGGATGTTTGCTTGTTCATCGTTTCCACGGTTTTGCTCCATCGCGAATGGAATCCGAGTTGAAGTCGAGTAAATCCTTGAGCCCCTGGCTGAGTTCCTGAACCGTAGCTCCGGACTTCTTCGACAAGTCGATCACTAGCTGTTTCTTCTCCAAGATCTTGCTGGCCACCGCAGGAAGTTCAGTTGCCAAGTCCTGAGGGACGTTGATAATGCCGTGGCGGTCTCCGTGGAGCAAATCGCCGGGCTGAATCGTCAGGCCGCCCACCTCCACCGGTCCGCCATATTCAACCACGTGGATATAGGCACGCGAGATGGCGAGCCGGCCGGCAAAAACCTGAAAGCCGCTGGCCTCAATCCCGGGCAATTCGCGGGCGGCTCCGTTCGTTACGGCGCCCACACAACCCAACGATAACAAGATGTTCACGTGTACCTTGCCGAGAAAAGCCCCTGTCCCCGGGCGCTCATCAATGTCTTGCATCACCACCACGCGCGGAGACTGAACGCTCGTGATGTGCTTCCACCAATCGGTGCGTTCAACGTAGCGGCTTCCCACCATGGGTGGATCAGCCGATCGAACTTTGCAGGTTGCCGCATACCCAACCATGGGAGGGAAATTCTTGAACAGACATCGGAAGCCGGCAGTCGCGAACCCTTCATTTCGCAACCTGACACCGAAAGTTTCAATGGCATCAGATATTACGCAGGTGTCGAAGGACCGGAGCTGGTTGATCTGGTCGGACGATAATGGAGTTTGCAAGCTTTCTACCTCCTTGGTCGCAATCGAACCGAGGGAATGATGGCTGCGATGTTATGAGAGACTGAGCGATATCTGCTTGGCGCCTCACCGAATGAGTCAGCCGAAGCAAGTGATGAATGCGAGAGATTTACTCGAGGACAGGCGGCGACCGAAAGTGATGTTTCTGGAAGGTTATAGGCAAAGTTACGGGGAGTGTTTCTTCGTGGGGGACATAACGCGCCGGTGGGGCTTTGGTCTCCGCCACAACAGCCTCGGCGGATTCAGCCGCAGGGGTGACGGAACTCTCTTGCTGCTGCGGTTCGGTCATGTGGCTGGCTTTGTAAGTGTGCCACGGCCCGCTGCAGGTTTGAAGACAAGGTCTCCTGGTGGCGGTCGAAAGAGCCACCACGCCAACCAGCAGGAACATGATGCCAGCCACAAAAACACGCCCATAAGAGGCGATGATTCGCTTCTTGCTTTCGTGCAAAAGTCCTAAAGCAGCCCTTAGAATATCCAACATATCTATAATGCCATCGGACTTGCCGCGTGGCAAGATGCTTCGGCGTGCAACCCTAAAGATTAGTGTCACCTGGAAGACAGGCTCAGTTTTCCTCACCGTTTCTCCCGAGCCTGCATTCCTTTTGGAAGCCAAGCAAGCCGAAGTGGTTGCCTGGGAGAGGCTCCAGGAATGCTTCTCCCGCAGGGCGGGCTCGGCGTGACAGCATAGCGTGTGGTGTTGAATTGGCGCTACGCCCGATAATAAATGGGACAAACTTCAGGAGGGTTCCGGGCATCTAATGAATAACTGATGGTCTCCTTTGACTATGATTTGGTCGTGATCGGCTCAGGTCCGGCAGGACAGCGCGCTGCTATCCAAGCTGCAAAACTGGGCAAGAAGACGGCCCTGGTTGAACGTAGGGCGGTTTTAGGCGGCGTTTGCATAAACACAGGGACTATTCCTAGCAAAACCCTTCGTGAGGCTGTGCTCTACCTCACAGGGTACCGGCTGCGTGGAATCTACGGTGAATCCTACGTGGTGAAGCAAAACATCACCATGCAGGATTTGCTGCTCCGAGTTGAACATGTGATCCATCACGAGATCGACGTCACTCGGCACCAGTTACTTCGCAACGGAGTGGAGGTCTTCAACGCCGAAGCTTCTTTTACAGATCCCCATACAATTCGGCTTGGTGAGGTGAATGGATCGGGCGAAAAGGCTGTGAGCGCTGACAATTATGTCATTGCGACCGGCACGGAAGCCACCCGTGATCCGCAGATACCCTTTGACGGCCAGAATATTCTTGTTTGCGACGATATCTTGGGCCTCAAGCGCCTGCCGCGGACTTTGGCCATAGTCGGCGCTGGAGTTATCGGGTCTGAATACGCCAGCATCTTTGCCGCTTTGGGGATTCGTGTGACGCTGGTGGACCGTCTACTTCGATTGCTCCCGTTCGTGGACCAGGAGGTAGTCGAGGCGCTGGATTACCACTTGCGCCAGAATCGCATGACGATATGGCTTGGGGAAAGCGTTGGCGCGATCGAGCGCGTGGAAAACGGATCGGACTCTCACGTACGCATCCAGCTTGCCAGTGGCAAACGGATCGTGGCTGAGAAAGTTCTCTACAGCATCGGAAGGACAGGCGCGACGGCAAGGTTGAATCTCCAGGCGGCGGGCCTCAATCCCGACGATCGAGGTCGGCTCAAGGTAAATTCCGCCTTTCAGACTGAGGTGCCTCATATCTTTGCTGCGGGCGACATAATCGGTTTTCCCAGTCTCGCATCAACTTCCATGGAGCAGGGTCGCCTGGCTGCATGCCACGCTTTTGGTGTCGAAACCCAAAGCGCGCCAGCGCTGTTTCCGTACGGCATTTATACCATTCCGGAAATCTCCTTCGTGGGCCGGAACGAGGAAGAACTTACTCAACAGAATGTTCCCTACGAAGTCGGGAAGGCTAATTACCGTGAAATCGCTCGTGGACAGATCCTCGGTGACGACATTGGAATGCTGAAGTTGCTATTCCATCGTGATAAGCGCGAGCTTCTCGGAGTGCACATCATCGGAGAGAGCGCGAGCGAACTTGTCCACATTGGGCAGGCAGTGTTGACGTTTGGGGGGAAGATCGATTATTTCATCAGCAACGTTTTTAACTATCCTACGCTCGCCGAGGCTTATAAGATTGCGGCATTCGACGGGATCAACCGACTAGCGACCTGATTGATCCTCTCGGATGTAGCCCATACTCGGGAGGAAGTGATGAGCGGTGCGGACGCACGCGGTTCAGACCGACTCCTGTTGAGTACCCGTTTTGCTCTTGGGGCCGGTTTTGGCGGCCTTCTGGCCATCATGGCTCTCGCGGGAATCTATGGCATACGAGTTCTCCAACAGATCAGAAGGAACGAAAACCAGATTCGAAGGCAGTTTCTTTTGCAGAATCATGCGCTTAATGAGATACGATCCCAGCTTTACCTTTCCGGAACCTACGTTCGGGACTATTTGCAGGAGCCCGAGCCGGGTCGCGCCGAGACATACCGAGCAAGCCTAGAAGAAGTACACCGTCAAATGGAGTCCGCACTGGAATCGTTTGGCCGCCAACTGGAGCCTGACCAGACCAAATACTACGCTGAGCTGTCAGCGGAGCTCTCCAATTACTGGCAGGTCCTTGGCCCCATCTTCAAATGGGACGCCAGCCAGCGCCGACGCGAGGGATACGCTTTCCTCCGGGATGAGGTCTTCCCTCGCCGCGCGGCAATGCTGGCCATCGCGGGCCGAATCGCGAACATCAACGAGCAGCAATTGAATGCCGGCAACCACCGGGTGGACTACCTCTTATCGGAGTTCCAGAGTCGGCTGGGGATGATTCTCCTGGCCACACTTCTACTGGGACTAGGGATGGCAGCATTTAGCACGCGGAAGATTCTGGGGTTGGAAGCCCGAGCGCACGCTCAGTACCAGGAGGTTGTTGAAGCGCGCAGACAGCTCAAGGAGCTCTCCGCCCGGCTGGTGCAGGCGCAAGAGGACGAGCGGCGGGTTCTCTCCCGCGAGCTCCACGATGAAGTGGGCCAAGCGTTGTCGGCAGTTCTCGTGGAACTGCGTAATTTATCGGCAGAATCCGCGATACAAGCCGATGAACAGTCGCGGGGTCATGTCGAAACAGTCAAGAGCTTGGTGGAAAACTCGGTGCGCGTGGTTCGAAATATGGCTCTTCTCCTGCGACCGTCCATGCTGGATGATCTTGGTCTTGTTCCGGCTCTGCAATGGCAGGCCCGTGAAGTATCCAAGCGCACCTCCATGGATGTGAGCGTCGCGGCTGAGCTTGCGTCCGATGATCTCCCCGACGAGTACAAGACCTGCATCTACCGTGTAGTCCAGGAAGCGCTGCACAATTGTTCCCGTCACGCTGCCGCCACAAGGGTCCGTATCAGGGTTCAACAGGAACCGAGCCGGTTGTCACTTTCTATCCAGGACGACGGTCAGGGTTTCGATGTAAGGCAGACGAAGGGGCTAGGGCTGCTGGGGATTGAGGAGCGGGTGGCCAGGTTAGGAGGCAAATGCGAGATACATTCCGCGCTGGGAAGCGGAACGATTGTGGCGATAGAATTACCGTTCAGTAGTATCCAAGGGAGTCGAGACAGGCGACGAAATGAAAAAGATTCGGATTCTATTAGCTGATGATCACAACATCATGCGCCGTGGTTTGCGGCTGCTGCTAGAGAGGCAACCGGGATTCGAGGTGGTCGCTGAAGCCTCGGACGGCCGACAGGCCGTGGAGCGGGCGGAGGCCGCGAAACCCGATGTCGCCGTTCTGGATATCGCCATGCCAAACATGAGCGGCATCGAGGCTGCCCCACGCATCCGAGCTTTGCTTCCGCATGCGGCGATTGTAATTCTGAGCATGCACTCGGACGAGGGCTACGTCTTGCGGGCGCTCAAGGCAGGAGCCAAGAGCTATCTATTGAAGGATTCCGCGGAGAATGACCTCATTGAGGCAATCAAGGCTGTGAGTGAAGGGAAAGCGTTCTTCAGTCCTGAAATCAGCAAGATCCTGGTTGAAGATTATGTGCGGGAGATGAGAAGACGAGGAGCCGAAGACAGCTATGAGCTGCTCACCTCCCGGGAGCGAGAGATCCTGCAACTGTTGGCGGAGGGCAAGTCGAACAAAGACATTGCAACGTCACTTAATCTCAGCCTTTACACGGTGGAGACGCACCGCAGAAACCTTCAGGACAAGCTGAATCTGCACAGCGTTGCCGAGTTGATCTTGTACGCGGTGCGGAAGGGCATAATCGCCTAGGTTCCCAGGGCCTGTGACTTGCCTGGAACGGCCGCTGTTCTTGGCGTGCTGTTCCAGTACCACCACGCCCACCTGACCGCACGAACCACATCATCTTCCCGAAGGGGTTTGGATAACACATCGTAACCGCCCGTGCGCACCACCTCGTTCCATAAGTAGGAGTCGACCACTTCGGAGACCAGAATAATACAAGCACGATGGGGAGACGAGGCCAAGTCTTGCACCGTCTCCCGCCATCCTCTGCCGGGCAGATCGCGGTCACAAAGGATCACCGGCGCCTTGAGTTTATGCAACGCAATCCGGGCATCCTCGCACGTTTCCGTGAAAAGCAGAGGCCATCGGTTTCGGCTGCATAGGCCGGTGAGTAGTCGGCGGTCCTCATCGCTGGTCACAAGCCCAACAACGGCAATGGGGCCCATCGACGAACGGCCCCTGGGTGACGACGATGGCCAGGTGGTGCTGCCATTCTTCCGGCGGAGAAAGTCAGCAACCCTTGCGAAGAGTGAATGCATGGCTTGCCGCATCATTCCTATAGAACGGCCAGTTACGGCTCTGTGAGTGACAGTGCCCACGGGAATGGTTCCGTTCGATGGAAAGTACGGTGGCTGGCTCCTGAGCACTTGAAGTCGCTCCTTCCACAGACTGGCCTTGTCAAGCGTATCTTAGAAATCGAACTTTCCTACGCCGACCTTACTGAGCCTACTAGCAGAAACCCACTGGAAGAAATACCGGGCAGACGGTATTGCGAGAGCAAAAAGTCGGTAGCCGCTGTGATGATTGCCCCAACGCTGCCGGCAACACGCCGCGTATCAGCGCCCCACGTCCGGGCCAAGCTCCACGGGCTTCCGGAAAGGCTGCGCAGGATGGGCTGGTTCCAGGATGTCCCACTACCGGCGAGGCTGGACCAGGGCTACCAGGGTTCCCACTCGAAAATAGCAATCAGTTGGTATGGTTTGAGTCTTTCCTTTGCATTAAGGTCGGAGTTCAGGTTCGTTCCAGCTGGTCTCGAAGCAAGTCACGTACAGCCGGCTGGCCAGGAAATAGGTCCTAAAGGAGGAATTAAAGAAATGAACAAAGATGTGGTGAACAAATTAATGCTGGCGGCGATCGGGATTCTCGTTGCAGCCAGCATGGCGCTGGCGAAGTTTCCCAGCTTTGACTTCGGCCGTTTTTCAAAAAAGTCAGCGACCGTTGAGATTGACCAAACGGTGCGAATTCCCGGCGGGCCAACTCTGAAGTCCGGGGAATACCGGGTGGTTTTAAACAATAACGCCCCGACACCCGAAGTAGGGTTCTATCAGAACGGTAAGCTTGTTGCCCAGGTGCCCGCAAAGCTGGCCGACCAGGGCAAGAAGTTCGGCGAAACCAAAATCTACTACGCAACGAAAGGTGCCGGTACCCAAGTGATAACGCGGATGGATCTAAGTGGCTGGAGGGAGGAGGTCCTGTTCGGGAAGAACAACAGCGACGCTGGCTCAACGAAGTGAGCGACGGCTTCACTACGCTGGCAGAAGGAGACGGCTCCAGGGCCCGTTCGCTGTACGGGACACAACTTTGGAAATGGATAAAACCTATGAACAAAACGGACATTAAAGGTTGCAGGCGGATGCTGGAAGCAAAGCGGCGGGAGCTCCTGTCAAGTCACCACGAAACGGAGGGCATCGCGGTCGAGAGAGTTCCGGATTCGATGGAGGAGTTGAGCTTGGAGCTTCAGCGGAACATGGCAGTTGATGCGCTTAACCGCAAGACATCCCTCCTTTGCCAGGTAACAGAAGCGCTGGAACGAATCGCAGGGGGGAAATATGGCGTATGCCTGGCGTGTCAGAAGGCGATCTCCCCCAAGCGCCTGGCCGCCTTGCCCTGGGCGGCTCTGTGTCTTGAGTGCCAACAAGTTACGGAGAACAGGGTGGGCACCGACGCGAGAGCAAGTGTGGGCCTGCGGCTGGAGCACAGCATGAGTAACAGTGGAGAACAGCTTGCCGACAGCTCCTCTGGGCACGACCACCGGTTGCGCAGACCGGTAATCCCGAGGGTTTCCACGAACAGGGGAGCGAGCAAGTCTGAGGCACGGCTTTGAAATGGAATGGCGGGGCGCATGTCAGGTGGCAACTGCACGCGCCCCGACGGGCAAGCGCCGGACAACCCCGGTCACCCCGCCGCCAATTCCAGCAGTGTGGGTATTTGCCTCGCGCAGAGCTCAATAAGATCTGCGAGGAAGTTGTGGAGGCGGTTACACCCGAGAGAGCGCTTTTCTCGCCCTTTCGTTCGACGGCAAGCCAGGACCAAGGACCGGGAAGGCCGGTCCTAAAGAGCCAGAAATCATGCTGATGGAGGACAATTCTTTGAACGCAAATTCGGAAACACGGATTGTAGGGGAGGCCATGGAATGCCGTAGGGGTTCGGCCATTGACTTCGAGCGCGCCTACCGAATGTACAGCAGGCGCGTCTATGCCAAGTGCCTCCACATGGTCCGAAATCAGGCGGAGGCGGAAGACCTCACACAAGAGGTGTTTCTCCAGTTGTTTCGCAAGATGGATTCCTTCCGGGGTGAATCTGCTTTTTCCACTTGGTTGTACCGGGTTGCGGTCAACGTCGTGCTGATGCGCCTTCGGAAGAAGTCGCTCATCACGACCTCGCTCGAAGAGGTCATCGAGTTGAAGGAGGGAATCTTCAGCTTGCAGCAGGTTTTGGGCGCTCCTGACAGGGCGTTGGCCACGGCGATTGACCGGCTGAATTTGGAGCGTGCTGTCTCACAAATGCCGGCAGGGTACAGGCAAGTGTTCCTCCTGCACTATGTTGAAGGGTACGGGCACCGCGAGATTGCCCGATTACTCGGCTTATCAACAGGCACGTCCAAGTCGCAACTGTTCAAGGCCCGAGTTCGGCTGCGCCAACTGCTCCGTGCAGGAGAGTCCGAACAACTGGGAAGAGCACTTAGCAACCGGCCGCGACACGCTCCCGAACGATCGGGCGGCAGAAGCTGGCGCTCCCGACAGTCGAGTTTCGCTGGGTCATGTGGCTGATCAGGCAGGGGGGTAGCGCAGATTTGTTCTTGAAGTCTGCGGCTTTTTCTGGAGATCGATGATTTCGAACCGCAGAGTTACAAGGAAACTCTGCGCCACGGGCTTCCTCGACTCAGAAAGGAAGATCCAGAGGCTCATCGAAGTATGAGGAATAACAATCAGGAAAGTCTGGGGGGACTCATGCAGAGACAAGATGTTGACGATACAAAGGTGAAAGAACTGCCGGGTTCATTCAAGCGGAGGTTGCTCGTGGTGGATGAAGACGTGGATGACCTACTCTACTATACCGCCGTCCTTCAACACCAAGGCTATCAGGTGCGCTCCATTCCCTCCTACACGGACGGCGCGGCCTGCGTTGAGCGCGAGGATTTCGATCTCATTGTGGTAAGCCAGGGGAGCCCGAGCTTCGAGGGACGATTAGTATTAGCGCGAGCGATTGAAAGGAATCGCCGGACGCCTGTTCTCGTTCTGACGCGTGCTATCGAGATACCCTGCTATATCGAGGCGATGCAATCAGGAGCCCTTGATTACATGGAGAAGCCTTTACCCCCTTCAGAAATAGGGCGACTCGTGGCCAAGTACGTTCGGCCTCTTCTTGGAAGAGCTTGAGCTTCAGATGTGCCACCCGGTCGAGTGTTGGAACCATGGCTTACGCAGTCCCTAGTGGTTATAGGCAGCCCGGAACCGGTGTTTGTACGTACGTGTAAACTCAGAAGCAAACACAGAGGAGGACACATGAGAAACTACCTTCCCGTGATTTTGGCTGGCTGCATGCTGCTAGTCGCGAGCGGCGCGATCGCGCAAACGGTCAAGGTCAACTGGCAAACCAATGCTCCTTTTGCAGACTATCGCACCTACGCATGGAAACCCAGCAAGAATCAAGGGGCCCACTTTTACCGCCAGTGGGTGGTCAAGGACGTCGATGCGGAACTTGCCCAGAAGGGTCTCCGTAGAGTAAAGGCAGACTAGAATCCGGACCTGTACATTTTTTACCACGTGGTTTCGCAAGAGCTGATCGATTCCACAACCACCGATGATGGCTTCGGCTGGGGAGGCGGACCCTGGGGTTTCTAGGGCGGGTGGGGCGGCTGGGGGCCCTGGGCCGAAATGGGTCCGGATGTCTCCCAAACGGAAGCACACCCTCGCATGATGGGAATCCTTGCGGTAGACCTCGTGGACGTGAAGAAGAAAGAACTCGTCTGGCGTGGTCAGGCGACCGTGGACAGCATCTCCAACACCCAAAAAGGCGATGAAAAACAGACCCTCAGCTCGGTCAAGAAAATGTTCAAGCAATACCCGCCGGAGCAAAAGTAGCAAACCGCGGCAGAGGCTGGGGCGACAGCAGTGTAACGGATGACGGAATCCCAGGAGTGAGGGCAACCGCCGAGGGTCGGCTTGTCGGCTCGTAGGCTCAGAGATTCGGAGTCCTCACGAGCCTCGAGACTCGCAAGGAGGCGGAGGTGTTTGACAGGAGGAAAAGAAAATGAGCCTTTTGAAACCACGTTTGACCAATCTTTGGCGACACCAGGGCAGCACATCAAACCCTCCGCGTCCGTTGCCAGGCCAGTTCCCTGACTTAATGGTTGTCACGTTTAGAGAGGCGTGGAAAATCTCCAGAACGGTGCTGTTGCCTGGTCGGTATGTGTTTCGCCTGCAGGACTTGGGAACAGATCGGAACGTCGTCGAGGTCTTCAAAGAGGATTCAACAGAACGTATTACCACATTCACCGCTGTGCCGGACCCCTAAATAAAGGCGAGCGTGAAGCCGCAATTACGCACGGTAAACGGGCAACCGGGCAACCGGTCGCCCGGTCACTCGGAGGCAATCAGGGCACAAGTCCCATCCCTGAGATAGGCTGGGTCAGAAGTCTGGCGGGAACGCGCCTTGAAGCTGACCTTCGGGTCATCCACGCTTTCGACGCCGGTGCGTTCATGTATTCCTGACTCAAAGACGGAATCCCAGTTGTCTCAGGCATCCAGGCCTATCTGGACTTGCTCGCGCGGGGCGGACTCGACCCCAAGCAGGCTGACTATCTGCTCCAGAGCCGGATTGAGCAGCAGGGCGAGGACGGGAATTCTTTTCGCTGCCGATAGCTGACTTCGCCGTTTGAGGGCGAGGGGGTGCCCTCGGTACGGTTGATGCGCGCGGAGCATTCGCTGATCCGGAGTAGCAGGTTCAGCTATGTCGAAGAAAGATAACAAGTTAGAATTGAGCAACCTATTTTGAATGATAGGCAACTAATCAACTGTCAGGGCAGAAGAGACAAATCTTGGATCAACCGTCCGTGAGGTTGACGGACGAAAAGGAGAAAACAGTTATGCGCATCAACGTGTTGTATAAAGGAGTCTTGGTCGCTGTGACGCTTTGTGTTGCTCCGGCGGCGCTGCCAGCAGCTCCAAGGGCGGGTCAGCCGGGCGCGGACAGGGTGGAGTCAGGTAAAGGGGCCTTTGCAATCAATGCCTCGAACCTCCTCCAGGAAGTCCAGATTGACGCCTTCAGGGTTAGGGATAATGCTGAACAACTCCAAGAGCAACTACGTATCCCCTCCCAGAACGACTGGATGTCCGATGGCGATCTGTTGGAACGTGTGCGAGATCGAGTGAACGAAATGGACAAACTGCTTTCCCAGTTGCGTGAAAATCAGGCAGCGGCTTCGCCGTGGCAGCAGAAGGCCATTGAGCGCATTGCGCCCAGCGTAGTGAATCTGACCGACACGACACAGGCGGCTATCGTCACGCTGAACGACAACCACGGGCGTGTCGGTTTGTCAGACCTGCCAGGCTTAGCGCGCGATATCTCTGATCGGGCGAGCCAGATTGTCCGGGCTACCGGAGACTTTGAGCGTTACGCGAATGCACGCCACGAATTGCGCCAGCTCGAGCAAACACTGGAGCTCAAAGGCAGCTAAGGGCAACTCCTGATAGGGGAAGATTCCTGGGGTGGCTACCCTATGCTCAACACTACCCCAGGACCCCCCGAGGCCACGCTTCTGCACCGGACGAGATCACCGGAGTGTTATGAAGAGATTTGAGGGTGGTCGCACCTACTGAGCCGAGCCGGGCGGTTTTCCAAGAGTCCGAGGAGCAGCTCGTTGAAGCTTGGCACCGCCCGGCGTCGTTTCTACGCCAAAGAAGCGTGATGCCCTAGCGCGCGAAGCGCCCTAAGGTTGGAGCCGAGCCCGGCAACGTATAGCGCAGGTCGATGAACACCTCGTTCAGGGTTGCATTTGCGGGCTGGCCGGTGGCAACGTACCAGGGATCACGTGTGAGGTACGAGTACTGGCCTATGAGGTTGAGGGCGCCATACTTAGGACTCTTCCAGATGGTCTGGTTGAAGCCAATAGTGGCCTCCTGAATGGTGCGATCCTGACTAGACGACGAGCCAATATACCCATATCCTACATACTTGCCGTTGGTGTCGACCACGGGGTCGCGGCCGATCCAAATGCCGCCGTAATAGGCAAAGATCAACGTTTTCTTCTGACTGAACTCGAAGCCTGTCACTGTGGCGGCGCTGTGGAGGGGGGTGATGCTTCCGTTGGCGTTGGCAACCAAATCCGGGGCTTGGCCGAAGATGTACCGGCCGACGCCATCACCCCAGAAGTTGTTGGTCATCAAGCGAAATCCCTTGGCTACTTCCACGTGCAGATTCAGGAAACCGCCCCCGCCCTCTTTCGAGTAAGTGGCGGCAGGGATGGCGGCGACGGTGCTAGTGGCAGCGACGCCGGGATAATAGACTTTGAAGTTCCGCTCCACTCCCCCGATTTCGAAGTGAACCCGTTTGCTGGGATCCACCGCCAGTTTCGCAATGATATCGGGCGCGACGTTGGGAGTGGCTATGCCACCGGAGCTTGCGCCAAAGTCCAATTCGCTTGCATAAGTTGAGCTGAGAGCCGAGGGAAGGACGATGGAGGAACCTCCCGACGAGCCTCCCGCGTATTGGTCAGGACTGTCGATCGCCACGGCAAAGGCGGCTTTATCACTGGGCAGGTGGTAAACAAATCGCAATTCCGGAATGCGGCCCCAGAATAACCCCGCTTGGTAGTTTACGTCCATATTTTGCGTGTAAAAGACGTCAGAGGGGAGGGGCGAGATGCCTACGCGGCCCGGAGTAATCAAGCTCCAGGTTTGGCCGCCCAGGATTTCCCAGCCACTCTTTCGCAGGTCGACCCAGTACAGCCGCGCGCGGAGAAGTTGGCTATTGCTCGTCACCGCAATGTTGGTGCTGGCCGGCGTCCCCAGAAAGTCGGCTTCCATGTATCCGATGACGTGAGCGCCCATTACGTCTGCATCAGTGCGGAAGCCGATTCGGGAGTTCTGTATGCTGAAGCGTAATTCGCTCAGATTAGTCGTGTAAGGGAGTATGCCGCTCGTGTTCGTGGCGTAGGGAATGCTCCCAAAGCTCGTGCCGATGTTACCTCCGGCGGCATGGTTGTGAAATACGCCCGTAAAATCCATAAATCCAACAGGGACAAGGGTGGCGCTGCCGATATGGAACTGAAGGGGCGAGACTTCTTCCTTCTCCTTCGGAGCGGGTGCCTGCGTTGCCGCATGTATCGCGGCCGAGGGGATCAGGGTGGAAGCCACCAGGTTCCCGTCGTTGGCCGCGGAGGATTTCTCTGTGGCCTTGGGGACCATGGGAGTGGTCGAGGCCACCAAGTTCCCGCCATTACTGGCGGAGGATTTGTCCGTGGCCTTGGGAGCCATTGGGCTGGCAGAGGCCACTTGCCCGAGGTTCGACGCTTGCGTGGTTGCGGCTTGCGCCGGGTTAGGGGACTGGTCCATCCTCTGCTTCACCTGGTCCACTATGGTACGTAACTGCTCGATCTCTTTCTGTTGCTCTGCAATCTGCTGCTTCAGCAGCGAGACATCGTCGCGCTTTGCGGAATCTTTTGACGAGGCGTCCGCCGCGGTTTGCGAAAATACAGGTGTGGCGAGCGCAATTAAGAGCACTGCACTTGCGATAAGCATGCTTCGAGTTCTTATGAACTGCATTCTTCAGCCCTCCGATTCAAGTATTAGTGTTTCATTGGGATCATCAGCTTGACTTGATAGAAACGCTATGATCGGTGAGCTGTGTTCATGGCGCGTTACACCATTGTTACATTTCTGTGAACATGCGCCCAACCTGCCTTGTATGTTTACCAACTCGCTCTTACCTCACACGGCCCACAGTAGACTCTGAGAAGTGCAAAAAGCCCGGTTTTCCTGTGACAGGACTACACTCGTAGGTGACGGACATCCCAGTGGACGCAGCAATGTGCAGCGGGAAGGTATCCTTTCATAAGGCTATTAGGAGTGCCTGCTGGACAATGCCAGATGGCGAGGTGAACTCGCCGCTACGGTCCCAAACTGGCCCACGACCGCATTGCTGGGAGTCGCCCCGCTGTGCGGAAAGCCTCTGGCTTTCCGGCCAAGCCCCCCATTTCTCTTTCTCAGCGTCGTCTGGAAGGCTCAGCCTTCCAGACGACGCTGAGGAGGTTGGTTAATGTACAGGCGCCACGGAAAGGCGAAGCCTTTCCGCACAGCGGGGCGGCAGAGCCGCTGGTCAGCACCCGCTCGGGCAAGTGTTATTCGGCCAGGCCGGGGTAAGCCCCGGCCCTAGCCCGCATGTCGGGACACTACCGCATTGCTCCAGTTATTGACACCAAGAGCGCCTTTTGGTATATTGCGTACTCGGGCTTCGATATCCAAATTAGATAACGCGAGCGATGAAATCCGCTGAAGTCAACCCGGCGAACAGTCAAGAAATCTATTCGGGATTAGTTCGCATTCACATCCTTTATCACGCCTGCCAGGGACCTATCTTCGGCCTCGGCATGATCGAGGAGCTTCGCCGGCATGGGTACAGGTTGAGCGCCGGTACTCTTTACCCGCTGCTCCACGGTCTGGAAACGAAAGGGTATCTTCGTTCGCGGGAAGTAAGGTCAGGCAGATCGATCCGCCGCGTTTATCGAGCCACTTCGGCGGGACGCAAAGCGCTTGCCCTGGCGAGAGAAAAGGTGAAGGAGCTAGTCGGTGAGCTTCTCGAAGACGCCTGAGGATAAAAGGAGGGACCTATGACCGTGAACAGGATGCTGGCCGCCGACGGTTCGGCTGCGAACTTGCTTATTCGTCTCCTGGTAGGAGCAGTCTTTTTTTTGGAAGGAATCAAGAAGTTCCTGTTCCCCGAACAGTGGGGCGTTGGCCGCTTCACGCATATTGGCATCCCTGCGCCCAGCGTTCTGGCGCCATTCGTCGGTGCTGTCGAGATTGTGTGCGGTTTTTTGATTCTCGTGGGGCTGCTCACGCGGCTCGCGTCCATTCCATTAATCATCGATATCGGCGTCGCGATCGCCACGACGAAGATCCCCATTCTCCTCAAAAGCGGCTTCTGGCCTATGGAGGCGGAAGCCCGGACGGATTACTCGATGCTGATGGGCTTGGTTTTCCTTCTCATTGCAGGTGCAGGTCCCTTCTCGGCGGATAGGCGCCTTCTTCATTCACGGCATTGATCATCGCCGACGAAAAACGGAGGATTGAAAATCGTGACGAGAAACCTTTGGAAGCACCTTCGAGTTACTCCCGCCATTGGGTTAGCTGTCGTTCTCCTCCCATGCCTTTCGGCTGGGCGAACGAACGATCCTCCGCCAAACGTTCTGACACTCGAAGAGGCGCTGGACTACGCTCTTCAGCACTATCCTGCTGTCCGCGCCTCGATGGAACAAATAGCAGCGGCCCGAAGTGGCGTATCACTGGCACGCACCAGCTACTTGCCGCAACTGAATTCAGTTTATCAAGCCAGCCGCGCCACGCAAAACCAAGTGCCCGGGATCTGGTTGCCTACCCCCGTCACCGCCACAGTTGAAGGTCCAATTGGGCCTGCCGCAGGACAAAGCTTTTGGGGCGCCCAAGCAGGCGCCCTTTTTTCCTGGGAGCCTTTGGATTTTGGCCGGCGGCCCGCCATGCTGGGACAGGCACAAACCGTTGAAGATAAGGCGAAGGCCGATTTGGCTTTGACGCAACTCCAGGTTGCGACAGCGGTGGGAGATTACTTTCTCATGGCACTAGCCGACCGGCAAGCGCTGCTCGCTGCCCAGGCCAACGTGGAGCGCTGGCAGGTGTTTGACAAGTCCGTCCACGTTTTGGTCGATAACCAACTGCGGCCGGGTGCCGACGGTTCGCGTGCCGACGCCGAATTGTCCCGGGCCAAAACACAGCTTTATCAAGCTCAACAGGCGGAACAAGTGACCCTGGATACCCTCGCAGCACTGATGGGGGCGGCAGGCAATGAAATTACAGTGGACACCGGCCCGCTGCTCGGTCCCCCGCCGGCCGCTTCGTTGCCGGATGCCTCGCCTTCCGGCCACCCTTTGGCCCGTGACCAGATGGCTGCCGTGCGCGAAGTTCAGGCGCAAGAAAAAGTCTTGAAGCGGAGCGATTACCCGCGTTTCTTCCTTCAGGCAGAAGGGTTCGGGCGCGGCAGCGAGGTCCCTAACAACGCAACTATTATTGGCAATTGGAACGGCTTGGCGCCGGCGCGCGGAAACTGGGTGGCAGGGCTGACGATCCTCTTTCCAGACGTTTTTGATTTCAAGGCGCTGAGCGCCAAAAAGCAAATTGCGCAAGCCAACGAACGCTCGCAGCAGGCCCATTATCAGCAGACTATTCAGGACTTGACGGGTCAGATTCGAGCCGCTCAGGATCAACTGAAGACGGCCCAACTGGTCGCCCAAGAGACTCCCACTGAATTGCGAGCGGCTCGTCAAACAGAGATTCAATCGCGCGCGCGTTACGAGGCAGGCTTGACGACCCTCGTCGAAGTAGCGGAGGCTGAAAATCTGTTGGCCCAGGCGGAGATGGAAGACGCGATGGCACGGTTGAATTTGTGGCGCGGGCTCTTCAATGTTGCCTATGCACAGGGTGACTTGGAACCTTTCCTTGCAGTCCTCCGCGCCAATGGCGGGAGGAAACCCTAAAAGGCAATGGGCAGTAGGCAGTGGGCAGAAATCGGGTGATCGGGAGATCGGGTGAACGATTTGGAGTGCGGCAGCTTGCTGCCGCTTTTGGCTCGCGAGCTTGCTCGCGACGGGGCACGGCCAGCAAGCTGGCCGCTCGAAAGCGGCAGCAAGCTGCTGCACTCCAAATCCTGATAGAGGTCCTGGCATGTGGATAATTCGCGCCGCCCTTCGGCGGCCCATTACGGTGCTGGTGCTGGTCTTCGCTGTAGCGCTCGGCGCGATTCTGGCTGTCCTCCGCATGCGCACAGACATCTTTCCGGATCTAAACCTCCCTGTTATCTACGTGGCTCAGCCCTACGGCGGAATGAGCCCGGCGCAGATGGAAGGTTACCTGGTCTTCTATTACGAATACCATTTCCTTTACATCAACGGTATTGAGAGTGTGGAGGACAAATCGATTCAGGGCAACGGCCTGCTGAAGCTCACTTTCCATCCCGACACCGACATGAGCCAGGCCCTCGCCCAAACCATCGCTTACGTGAACCGCGCCCATGCCTTCATGCCGTATGGGACGGTGAACCCGTTCGTGATTCGTTTTGACGCGGGCACGGTCCCGGTGGGCTATTTGGTGTTCTCCAGCGAGACGCGCACCATCGGGGATATTCAAGACCTGGCGCTGAATCGCATCCGTCCGGTTTTTGCCACGCTTCCGGGCGTGTCGGCGCCGCCGCCCTTTGGTGGCAACCAGCGCACGATCGTGGTCACGGTCAATCCCGACCGGCTGCGCTCTTACAACTTATCCCCCGACGCGGTGGTGCGGGCGATCAACTCCGGCAACATCCTCATGCCCGCCGGCAACGTGCGCACGGGCAGCCTGTTGCGCATCGTGGGCAGCGATTCCGTTACCCCGGACATTCACACCCTGCTTGATGTGCCCATCCGCACTGGCGCCGGCCCTGCCGTCTACTTGCGCGATGTCGGAACGGTTACAGACAGTACGGACATTCCCACTGGCTATGCCCTCGTGAACGGCCGCCGGGCGGTGTACATCCCCGTGACCAAGCGCCCGGACGCCTCCACGCTTACCGTGGTGAATGAGGTCAAACAGAATCTGGCGCGTTTCCGATCGCTCGTTCCCTCCGACATCGACATCAGCTATCAATTCGATCAGTCGGGCTACGTCAAGAGTGCATTGCTCTCGGTGGTGCGAGAAGGATTGCTTGGCGCTATCCTGACCGGCCTCGTGGTTCTGCTCTTCTTGGGCGACTGGCGAAGCTCCGCGGTCGTGCTAACCACGATTCCGTTCGCCCTGCTGACCTCGGTGGTAGCTCTATGGTTGACCGGCCAGACCATCAACATCATGACCCTCGGCGGACTCGCGTTGGCGGTGGGCATCCTGGTCGACGAGGGTGTGGTGGAAATTGAGAACATCGACAGCACACTCCTCGAGGAACCTGAACTCCAGCCGGCGCGCGGCGTGCTGCAAGCTACGCAAAGAACCGTCGTGCCTCGCTTCCTGTCAATGCTGTCGATTGTGGCCGTCTTCGTACCGTCGTTTCTCATGACCGGGGTGACGAAGAATCTCTTCGTGCCGCTTTCGCTGGCAGTGGCGTTTGCCATGGTGGCTTCCTTCCTGCTTTCGAGCTCCCTGTTGCCCGTCCTCTTTCTGTGGACGCACCGAAAAAGCGACGCGTCACGCAAAGCGCCTCAAACCGGCTGGCTAAACTTCGACAAAGTGCGAAGCCGCTGGGCAGCCGCCCTCCAACGTCTTGCTCCGTTGCGCTGGCCCGCGGTCGGGATTTACATCGTCGTAGCGCTGGCGATTCTGGGCCTTCTGGGACCACTCGTAGGTACGGAACTGTTTCCCAACGTTACGGGGCATCAATTCCGTCTGCGTTTCGACGCGCCCACCGGAACCCGCGCGGAAGACACCGCGCGTTTGGTGACGAGCGTCCTGGACGAGATCCAAGCTGCGGCCGGGCCGGGCAACGTCGACATCAGCCTGGGTTACGTCGGCACGCAGGGCGCCAGCTACCCCATCAATACGGTGTTCCTGTGGACCAGTGGGCCGCACGAGGCGGTGATGAACCTCGCCCTGCGCCCCGAGGCTGGTATCGACGTGATTGCGTTCGAAGAAAAGCTCCGCAAAATTCTGCCACCCAAATTCCAGGGTTGCTCGTTCTCCTTCGAGCCGGGAGACATTGTCAGCCAGATCATGAATTTCGGGGCGCCGACTCCAGTCGAATTAGCAGTAACGGGGCCGGACTTCCCCACTACCCGGTCCTTCACCGAGAAATTGCGCGATGAGCTGAGCAAGGTATCGGCCTTGCGCGACCTTAGGATTGAGCAGCCGCTTAACTATCCCAGCGTGGACGTGCAAGTGAACCGCGAACTGGCGGGCCAATTCGGCGTAACAGCGGAGCAGGTAGGCCGGTCCCTTTCCGAAGCCACCGCATCCAGCCGCTTCACAAGCCCCAACTACTGGGCGGATCCGAAAACGGGGGTCGGGTATCAAGTTCAAGTCCAGTACCCGCAGCCAAGAATGACTTCCCTCGAGGACGTTCAGAACACCCCCGTGATGCCCGGCGACGCGCAGCACCCACTCGTCGGAGACCTTGCCAGGGTCACCGAGGGCACGGTGGTCGGCGAGTACGACCGCTCGAACGGCCTGTGGCTGCTATCCCTCTCGGCGAACACTGCGGGCGAAGATCTGGGTCGCGTAAGCAAGAGCATTGATGCGGCTATCCGGCAGGCGGGCACGCCCCCACGGGGCGTGACGGTGCAAGTGCGTGGTCAAGTTGCTCCCATGCGCGCGACGCTCACCAACCTCGGGATCGGCCTGCTGCTGGCGATCGTGGTGATCTTCCTGCTGCTGGCCGCCAACTTTGAGTCGGTGCGCCTGGCCTTTGTAATCTTTACCACGGCGCCTGCCGCCATCTGTGGAGTCGCCGTAATGCTGCTGGTTACGCATACCAGCTTGAACATCCAATCTTACATGGGAGCGATCATGGCCATCGGCGTGGGCGCAGCGAACGCCATCCTACTCGTGACCTTTGCCGACGAGCGCCGCCGGGAGGGCAGTTCCGCGCTCGCCGCAGGCATCGAGGGAGCGCGCGCGCGTATGCGCCCCATCGTGATGACCAGTGCCGCTATGATTGCCGGAATGATTCCCATGGCCCTGGCTCTGGGAGAGGGAGCGGAGGCGGCTGCGCCCCTGGGCCGCGCCGTCATCGGGGGACTCTTGGCCGCGACGCTGGCCAACCTGACCGTATTGCCGTTCGTGTTCTCGCTGGTTCAGGCGCGCGCCAGCACCGCCTCGCCTTCGCTCGACCCGGATGATCCGGGGAGCAGGTATGCGGGGCGGTAGGCGGCAGACCTAAGGTTAAACGCTAAAGGGTAAAGGGTAAAAGACAAGGCTAAAGGATAAGATTAAAGAATAAGGGCTAAAGGATAAAGGGTAAAGGGTAAAACGGTAAGGGCTAAACAGGCTGCGGAAGAAATCGTTTGGCGTGTCATTCCGAGGAGTCCCGATCTGATCGGGACGACGCGGAATCTCGCATTGTGTTGAAAACACTCAGAGCGAGATTCCTCGCTCCGCTCGGAATGACAGCTTGGAAGGGTTTTTCCGCATCCTGTAAAGGAGTTCGGTCTTTGCCCTCGCCCTGTTAACGGGGTCTTTGCCCTCTCCCAGGGGAGAGGGTGGACCGCGACGGCGCTTTCACCAGCCGTCGCGGGCCGGGTGAGGGGTCAGTCGTACGTCAAGGAGTGATCAAATGAGACTCTGCGGTTTTTCTCTTCCAGCGCTCGTTGCAGCATGCCTTCTGTCGGTTGGCTGTAGTCATGACCGCAGCGGTGCAACGGCGGCTGGCCCCTCGGTAGGAACTGCGCCAACTCCCGAGGTGGAGGTGACCCGCGTGGTCTCGCAGAAATTGAACACCACGGTCAAACTTCCCGCCCAACTCACGGCCTATGAGGTGGTGGACGTCTATCCCAAGGTGACGGGGTTCGTGAAGTGGATCAAAGTGGACCGCGGTTCCAGGGTGAAGACAGGGCAACAGATCGCGCAGCTCGAAGCGCCGGAAGTCGTGGCGCAGCGGGCGGAAGCGGAATCCAAATTCCAAAGCGCGGAATCGCAGCTCTCTGCGGCGCAGGCTAAACACGCGGCGGACCAAGCCACCTACCAGCGCATGAGCGCGGCCGCCAAGACCCCGGGCGTGGTGGCCCTGAACGATCTCGAGGTGGCGCAGAAGGCGGCGCAAGCCGATGAGGCGAACGTTGTGGCGCTTGACCAGAGCGCCAAGGCAGCGCAAGAGGCCCTCCGCGCGGTCTCGCAGCTTGAGGCTTATCTCAGCATCACAGCGCCGTTTGAGGGCCAAGTAACGAACCGCTACGTTCATCCCGGAGCACTGGTGGGGCCGGGCGGCGGGCCCGGCGCCATGACGCCCATCGTGCAGATTCAAACCCTCACCCGGCACCGCTTGGTGGCGCCCGTCCCGGAATACGATACCGCCGGAATCCCGGAAGGGACAGAAGTGAGCTTCACGGTGCCGACGTTTCCTGGGAGAATTCTCCACGCGCCCATCGCCAGGATTTCCGGCGCGGTAGACGTGAAGACGCGCACCATGCCGGTCGAATTGGATGTCAGAGATCCCAAGGCCGAACTCAATCCCGGTGTCTTTTGCGAAGTTGCTTGGCCGTTGCACCGCCCCTACCCAACCCTCTTCGTCCCTGCCACGGCCGTGGGGAGTGATTTGGAGCGAGCGTTCGTGATTCGCGTTCGTGATAACCGGACCGAATGGGTGGATGTGAAGACTGGAGCCACATCCGGAAACCTGATCGAGGTTTTTGGAGACCTTCGGGAAGGGGATATGGTCGCGCTCCGAGGCACCGACGAGTTGCGTCCTGGCACTCAGGTCACCGCACGGCTTGCCTCCGCAAAATAACCACTCATAGCGCCGCCGGCGGGGCGCAGACGAGGCTATGTATATGGCCTACTGTGAGGCGCATAAGCAGCTCAGTGTATCAAAATGACACACTTATGCGTTTGCATATGTAACCCCGGGAGCCTTCTAACTAGTTGAAAAACGTTGGGACAGTCACCCATAGAGCAGAATACTTCAAAAAAAACGAGACGCGCGGGAGAAATGGGAATGTCGCACGCTGGGGGACAGCGTGGCGCCGGGGGCGATGCGAAACGTAAGAAATCACGCCTGCGATGCAGCCTCGCGTTCCACACGGCACAGCAGAGCGGTGTGGGGCCAACCACCAATTTCCGGGCTACAGAACTTCGCCCCGTCGGGGCAGAGCATATTGGCGTTGGATTCGAAGACGCCGAACAATTCCGGTTCCGCTCCCGAGCGCTCAGGAAACCACCAGCCATGCTGTACATCGACCATGCGCGGGTCGAGCGCGGCGGTGAGGTGGGTGCGCAGGCGGATACGTCCCTGGGGCGTGACCACCCAGGCCCACCTGCCCTCCTCCAGCCCCAGTGCCGCCGCCGTATCCGGGTGCAGCGACAGCCGCGGATCGGGCATCTCGGCCCGCGCCGCCGCCAGGTGCCGCTGCTCGGAGTGGTACATGGGCATGAACCGGCTGCCGGTGATGAGCACCAAGGGATATTCACGCGCCAACTCGGAATCGCCTGCGGGGCTTTGCGCGGGCTCGCGGTAGACGGGAACCGGCGCACAGCCGAGGGCCTCGAAGGTGCTCGAGCGCAGCTCCACCTTTGCGGATGGTGTGCCGAACCCGAACCGTTCGTATCGCCGGTAGTCTCGTTTTCCAAACAGCCCGTTCCGCGCCAGCAGTTCCCCAAAGGTGAGACCGGCGGGAGCTAATCGGTAATCCCAAACCTCCTCGACGGTTTGCCAAGGCCAGTGTTCAGCTTGTCCCAAGCGCACTGCCAAGCCTCGCCAAAACTGGTAGTCGTCGCGGCGCTCGTAGAGAGGACCAATCCCCTTGGGACACGCCAAGCAGAAGCTCGGGGTCAGCCATAGCTCTGTCCGCTCGACCGTCGAGGCAGCGGGAAAAACGTAGTCGGCCAGCGCCGCCGACGGCGTGAGGTAGTAATCCATCACCACGTACAGTTGGAGGGCCTTCAATGCTGCGTAAGTCCTCTGCACATTGGGAAGTGTCACCATTGGATTGCTGGCCAGGGAAATCATCGCCGTGACGGGATAAGGCTGGCCGGTGAGGATGGCATCGAAAACAGCGCGCTTGTGGGCCATGCAAGTCATGTCAGCCAGCGGTGGAGACATATAGCCAGGGGGTAGGCGGCGATTGGCAGCCACATTGCGTTCCCACCCGGGGAAGCCGAAAAAGGGATATTCATCCGCCCCAAGCTGTTTGGCGCGCTGCTGGGGCGGCAGCGCTTCGTTGAACTCCAGCACGTCCTGGCCGACGATCTTTCCCACGGGGTCCGCCCGGCCCAACAGCTCTCCTCCGGGCACGTCCAAGTTGCCGGAGAGGGCGCGGAGCAGACAACGCGCTCGTGCCGCCTGAGTGGCGTTGACCCCTTGCTTGTCCAGACCGAATCCCCAGGTGATCACGGCGGGCTTGGTGGTGGCGTAGCAGCGCGCCGACTCGCAGATTTGCTCAGGCGGAAGCCAGGTGATGGCCGAGACTTTATCTGGCGTGTACGGAGCGACGGCCGCTCTCAGATCCTCGAAGCCCACGGTCCAGCGTTCCACAAAGTCCCGGTCGTACCAGCCCTCCTCGATCATCAGCCGCAGCCACCCCAGCATCAAGGCCACATCCGTGCCGGGCCGAATCGGTAGCCACCAGTTCGCCAGCTCCGCCTCGCGGGTGCGACGCGGGTCCACCACAACGAGTTTCGCGCCATTCTTTTTTGCGGCCACGATCTCAGGAAAGCCGAGGATCGGGTCGCTTTGCGAAGGGGCGTTCCCCCACACCACCAAGCACTTCGTGCGCCCAATGTCGCCGCGGGCGAAGCCTCCATAGGTGGCGTATTCGACGGCATGGCTGGGGCACATGCAGATGTTGTTCGCCCCGCACAAGTTGGGCGAGCCGAACAGGTTGAAGAAGCGCCTGCCGTCCCAGTGATAGGTCCGTTGGGTGCCGTGGGTGAAGGCGAGTGTTTCCGGGCCGTATTGATTCCGGAGCGACGCCAGCCGCCCGGCCACCTCATCGAGCGCCTGATCCCACGAAAGGCGCTGCCACTGATTTGCGCCGCGTTCGCCCGTACGCTTCAACGGATAATTGAGGCGAGCAGGGTGATAGAGGTGATCGACCAGGAGCTTGCCTCGAGCACAAAGCCGCCCGCGGGAGATTGGATGGTCCGGGTCTCCTTCGACCTCAATGGCGCGGTCGTCTTCGACGCGCAGGCGCACACCGCAGCGCGGATGGCAGAGACCGCAATACGATCGGCGAGTTTCCATCATGGGAGGATACCTCCGTCGTTTCTTCTTTCTCGAAACTAGTCGTAGTTTACCGCCGAACTTGGTTTTCAAGAGCCGAAATTATCGCTGGCCAAAGGAGGTTTCGCGAGAGCGTCGTGTTGCCTTATAGCATTTGTTACGACCATCCTTGCGCGGCGCGATGGTTTTTCTCTGTGTCCTCGGTGCCCGGAAAAGGCTTGACACAGAGGTCACTGAGGTCCTCGGTGCTCTCCGTGTTAGAGCTTGGGAGGCACGGAGGGCACGGAGGCGCCTGTTTAGGTCGCGGCCAGCAGCCGGTTGATCTGCTCAAAGAGTTCTGGCCGGTGATTCGCTACCATGTCCTCCGCCGGCATTAGCCGCAAAGCGCCGCACTCCAAACTACCAGATTAACTTGAGTCCGAATTGAATCTGCCGTGAGGTTGTGGATGTGCTGGTGATGACGCCGGCAGTGGGGGAGGGGACGCCAGCGGCGGATGTGAATACGATCAGGTTTGGCGTATTGAAGTTAGCGTGGTTCAGGGCATTGAAAAACTCCGCCCGAAACTGGAGATCGAGTTTCTCCGTAATCTTCGTGTCTTTGAGCAACGAGAGATCAAGCGTAGCGAGCCCTGGGCCAATAAAGGCGTCTCGTCCAAGATTTCCGTAGGTCCCGTTAGGTGGGACGAGAAAGGCGTTGGGATTGAAATACTGGTTTGGCCTTCCCAGAATCACAGGCCCGGAGAACGCCGGGTTCAGAGACGGACGCACCGGGTTGCGCGTATCCCCGTTGTTAGAGGGATTGAAGCTGAGTTGTGGCGTGAATGGAAAGCCGTCCTGCAGGGTCACAATGCTATTCAAAGTCCAGCCGCTTACGAGTGCATTACGCCCACCGCTGAAGCCATACAGGAAAGTCTGCCCCCGTCCGAACGGCAGCTCGTAGCTTCCGTTAATGACCGCAACGTTCCTGACGTCAAACGTGGCAAGTCCCCAGTCTGCGTGGAGGTTGAACGGATTCATGACCAGCCCCGGGGCATTGGCCGCAGCGGTGGCATTGAGTGAGTCTCCGTCGTCGAGGGTCTTCGACCAAGTGTAAACTCCCCGCAAGGCCAAGCCTCCGCTGAAGCGGTGGGTAAAATCCAAAAGTAGGGCATTGTAGGAACTGACGCCCTCAGAAAACCAACTCCAGGTGTTCCCCAAGGCGGGATTGGCCTTTGGCGCTCCACTCGGAATGTAGTACGTCCCAGCCGGTAGGGAAGCCGGGCAGGGGGCCGCAGGGCAAATTGTGGGGAAAGGCTCGTTGGCGTCCACACTGACGATCTCGTGGTATCCGTGAGATCCCACAAAGCCGACACTGAACGAGGTGTTGGGGGTCAATTCCTGTTGAATCCTGAGGGAATAGGACACGAGGGTCGGCGTCTGTAAACTGGGTTGAACTCCCCCCGGTAACACCTTCGCGCTTGACGGCAGTGGAGCGCCGGGGTTGAAGGGGAGCTGAGAGAGCGGGAGGCTCGCGATGCTGTCGGTTGGATTGAAGGGCGCATTCTGATCGAGGCGGTATCCAAGCGCATCTTGAAGATCGTTGTACATCCCGAAGCCGGCGCGGACGACGGTCTTGGTGCGGAAGGGACTCCACGCTAAACCGATTCGCGGTTGGGGCAGGAACTTCGCGTTGTTGGAAGTGAAGACTGAGTTTGCGACTCGCGGGTGAGTAACAATGATCCCGTTGTTGAAAACGAAGTTGGCGCCCCGACCTTGAGCTTCGTTCCACCCGTTGGTGAACTCGTCGCGAAAACCCAGGGATAGCGTCAACTTCGGACTCAACCGTACGTCGTCCTCGAGGTACCAGGCGCCGAGCAAGGACCGCCAGCCCAGACGGGTCGGCGTGGGATCAAACAGGAAAGTGCCCACCGTGCCCTCCAGGAAGGTCGTCAGACTCGTAAATGTAGCCTGTCCATACTGGCTGAGCGCCAGATTTTCATTGGAGTCAAGCCGTTGGAACCACGCTCCCACGCTGATCCGATGACGCCCTTTAGTGATGGTTACGCGATCCTCATAGGTGAAGAGATTTCGCGCGATGTCCAGGTTGCTTCCATTGTTGCTTCCAGCCAGGCTTAATTGTGCGGCTGGATTCGATGCCGCGCTTCCTCCGATCACCACGGCGCCAACTGGACGGCCGACCAATAAGCTTGGAACACTCGCGGCGGGGGTATTGGGGGTTGGTTCTCCCGTATAGAAGTAGCTCGCGCGAGAGAAACCGAAGCGGGCGGTGTTGATCACCGCGGGGGAGAAGACATGGGTTTCTTCGAGACTGGCAACCTGTTCCCGGAGGCTCTCTAGGTCCGTGCTATAGGGATTGATGGTGGGTGAGATATCCGCGCTGTCGTCTATGGTGTACACCGCGCTGAGGGAATCTCTCGCAGAGAAGATGTGGTCCAGCCGAGTGTTTCCAAAGTCCTCTCGGATGGTTTGCAAGGGGTTGCTGAACGATTCGGCGATGCCTCCGAAGTCCGGCGCGTTCGGACTTTGCAGGGGCCACAACGAAAGTAGTGACGCAACTCCGGATGCAACTCCCACGCTGACCAACGTGCCATTCGGACCCGGCAATAGACCGTTGCGCGCGTTGTTGTCCGGAACGAGCGTCACATCGGTCAACCCCAGGTGCTGCTGGAATCCCTCGTAATTGCCAAACAAGAAGGTCTTGTCCTTTTGAATCGGTCCCCCCAAAGACCCCCCAAACTGGTTGCGCGCGAAATGCGGGATGGATGCCTGATCGAAGAAATTGCGCGCATCAAAGTCGCTGTTGCGGAGATATTCAAACACCGTCCCGTGCCAGTCGTTTGTCCCGGACTGGGTGACAATAGTGACTTGACCGCCGGGCCGTTTGCCGTACTGCGGGCCGTAAGTGTCGCGCAGCAGGTTGAATTCCCGAACCGCGTCCACCCCCAGCAACTGCTGGCTGGTACCGCCGGGCTGCATATTGTTCTCGGCCGCCCCCGTGAATTCGACCCCGTTCAACAAGAAGAGGTTTTGCTGAGGCCGATTCCCCGCGACCGAGAACATGTTGCCGACGGCAGAGTTGGAAATTCCGACCCCGCCTGTTTTCTCCCACGTGAAGTTGATGACCCCGGGATTCAGAGTAAGAAGCTCATCGTAGCTTCGGCCGTTCAGCGGCAGGTCCTTTACTTGCCGCTCTCCGACCAAACCCGCGCTCGCCGTCGGCGTGGTGCTGACCAACGGCGCTTCTCCCGTCACTGTCACTTGCTGCCTGACTTCGCCCAACTGCAAGACCAAATCGACCGTGGCCTCCTGCCCGACGTCGAGGGTGATGCCCGTGCGGAGCTCAGCTCTGAATCCGTCCTTTTGTGCCCTTATCTCATACCGTCCGACTGGAAGTGAGAGCACGCTGTAACGCCCCGTGCCGTCGCTCACTGCGGCACGAATCATTCCGGTCTCCAGGTTCCTCACAGTTACGCTCACCCCCGGCAACACGGCTCCCGACGGGTCGGCAGCCGTTCCCGAAATCGCGCCGGAGACTTGTGCCCGAGCTGCCGAGGTGAGCATGAGAGTCAACACCATCGCTGAGCAAAAAATGCCAAACGCATGGGCATGTTCCATTATCCCTTTTTGCCGGCGATTCATTTGCTCCCCTCCGATGGAAACTGGTCAAACCTGCCTGTTGTGTTTTTTCAGCCCTTGAGGGAATCGGCCTTATAGCTCGACATCAACACCCTCAGCAAAATATTGTATAGGCATCTGTCCATTTAAAGTCAATAGCATCAATTGCTTATATACGATAATATACGAATAGTCGTAGCGAATAAAATAGTAAGCCTACCCTGACTGCGTTCCCAGCCTGTGGCTTGAAGCCGAATTGGGGTCTAAAAGATGTAACGGAGGTAGGGACTGGGTTGGAGGTAACCGGATCGCTGCAGGACAAGGGGGCTGCGCCGGCGGCGACAAGCCCCGAAGATGAGCCAGGGCAAACGCACCAGAAGCGAGAGTCCGTTAGAAGCAACCGCTCGCAAGCGGCTGAGCCCGTCGTCATTTGGGCTAAGCAGGCTGCGGAAAAACCCGTTTGGCCTGTCATCCCGAGGAGTCCGCCATTCTTATTGGCGGACGACGAGGAATCTCGCACTGCGTTGAAAATACTCAGAGCGAGATTCGTCGCGGAGTTTACTCTGAGCCAACTGCGGAGATTCTTCGCTTCGCTCAGAATGACAGGCGAAGGGCTCAGGATGACAGCGAACGGGCTCGGAATGACAGCTTGAAGGAATTTTCCCGCAGCCTGTAAAGGCGCGATAATGATTCAACAAATGCAATGCGACAGTGAATCAGTGGTGTCCAGCACCGCCACCACCGCCGCCGCCGCTGGAGACGCTTCCACCGCCACCGCCAGAGTGTACCGCGCCGCCACCGGAGGAGCCACCACCTCCACTGGAGCGCCCGCCACCGCTACTTGAGCCGCCTCCAGCTTGTCCGTGGGCCATGATGCTGGCCCCAGACCGGCCCGCCGAGTGCGACACCGCGGGGCCGACCAAGGGACCGTTCTTGCCAATGGCGCCCCCTTTCTTTCCCCCACCTCCGAAGGCATCGCTGCGGAACTCACCCGCTGACCCTTGCACCGGATAGCGTCCCCCCAGGGTTGCGCCTTCAGCGGAGCGCAAGAGTTCGCGGCCGGATTGGAAATGATGATCCGCAAGCAGGGCAGTCTCCTTTGCCGCATCGCCTCCCATCAGGATGGTCGAAGGCGCGGATCCGTGGTGCGATGCGAGGCCTGCTCCTCCCTTACTGATCGGCGCGGGTGCGGGCGGCGCCGTCGCGGCCGCTGTATTGCTTTTGGATGTGGCTCCCGCGCCCAACGTCGGCGAGCTTGCCGCGCTCGTGGGTAGCGGGCTCGGTTCGAAGGGCGGGCGCACAATCAGGCTACCCGCCGTGGGCGGAGTCTGGCTCATGGTCTGGGGCGTAATCAACTGCCGATTCTGAACCACACTGGTTGGAACCGTGACAAGTCCCCTTGAAGGGAGGGGGAGAGGACCTGGATGACCACGTCCTGGTGGAACGCGAGGCGGCTGACCGCCCCCCCCCGTCGGCGCCCAGCCGATCCATCCCGGTCCTGCGTACCAATTCACCAGCGAAGCTCCCCAGAGCCCGCAACCGAACATTGGGTTCATCCAATACCAGCCGAAGGTGGGGTCGAAGTCCCATAGGCCGCAGTGATAAGGCAGCCAGCCCCAGGGTTCGCCGGAGATCCACGTCCAGCCGAATGCCGGGTACCATCCCCACTGGCCATAGGTGTAGGGCGACCAACCTGCCGTCGCGTAGGGCGACCAGCCGAATCTGCCGCTAGGAAGCGCAATCCATTCGCCATAGGTGTCAAGCTCGCTCCAGCCGTAGCGCGGTCCAATGGGATGGACGGCCTCGTCTTTTTCTGTAAGCTGCACCTGCTTATCCCGCGCCTCCGTCCACTGATCCCAAGCGTCCTTGACAATTCCTTTCTGGGTGTTGAAAGCCAACTCCGTGCCGCCGGACTTATGTTCCAGGATCTTGCCTTCGCTGAGTTTGGAAGACAGGGTGGGAGTAGCGACATCCACCGAGCCGTTGAAAACTTCCACGCGAAAGCTGTCCTGATCCAGGTCCGTGCGGAATTCGCACTTGCCACCGGGCGTCACCGTCGCGTCGGCGATCTTGACGCGATAGACATCGCCGGACGTGGGCTGAAAGTGGACAATGCCATCCTGTTTTGTCGAGCGCGGAGAGTTGTGCTCGGGCAGAAAGTGGAAAGTGGCATATCCTTGCTCAAACGTCATGCCGTTCAGCTTGTTGCCTTGGGCGTCCAACGCCAGTTCATCGAAAAGCAATTTGGAGAGCTCGCCTATGCGGGCAGTGGAACCGTTTTCAAATTCCACTTCGGCATAACCGCCGCCGGTAGTGGAGAGTTCGAAACCCTCCTGGATGGGCACGTTCACCATCGCTGGTTCCTCTTCCGCCGAAGCAGGCCGCTTGACCATGACTGTGCCACTCACGTAGCTCAGGCGAACCACCCGCGCGTGCGATTTCGGCCCCGCCTCAGCGGCCGTCAACGGGTTGTATACCATGGCCTTCCCTTTACCCAAGGTCAGGGAGCTGGCGTGGGCCGAGATCGTGACGGAGCCCGCCAACACGTGCAGTTGCACCGTCCCCGAGTTGAACTCCGTTTCGAATTCGGTCTTGCCATTTGAAGTCAAGGTGGCGTCCGCAATCTTCACCTTGGAAACGTCCTGTCGTCCAGGGATGAAATAAAAATCGGCATGTCCCCGTTCCAACGTAATGACGTTCAGTTTGTTTCCCTCCGCATCCGTGCTTAATTGCGTGAAGTCAGCTTTGGCGTGTTCGCTTAATCGAATCGTGGAGCCGTTCTCGAGCTGCACGTTGGCAAAACCGCCAGCCGATGTCGACAACACAAAGCCTTCCTCGATTGCGGTATTCACCTGTGCCTGGACCCCTGTGGCTGCGCCTGGGCCCTTCACCGTCACTTTGCCGGTGACCAAACTCAGCCGCACCGAGCGCACCTGGGAAGGGTTCTGTTGTTGGCCAAAGAGAGCTGCTGGTAGGAAGAGCAGCCCCGCGACAACAACCACGAGTACACGTCGTAAATGATCGTATCTCAAGGTAGGCCTCCGGCGGGGGTTTTACACTCCGCTTACATATCTTCTGACGAACCATCTCGGCATAAGGTTGCTGCTTTGGGACCCTTTTCAGAAAAATGTACGGAAATGACCTGACGAACAGCCGCCAGCAGAGCGGCCTTCGCTTGCTTCGAGAGGGCCGGAGCCCTGGGCGCCTTATACCTGCGGCAAGCCTCCACGGTGGTTTTCAAGCTCTCGAGATATGCAATGCAGGGCTGGCAGCCCTTCAGGTGGCGCTCTAATTGGCGGCAATTCTTCACCGGAAGCTCACCATCCAGATACTCGGAGAGCATGGCAAAGATCTGCTTGCAATGCCGGTCAGGCATGCTCTTTCCTCCCCGGCGGCTGCGCACGCTGGACATAACCAGCCAGCGCGTTGCGAAGGGAAACGCGCGCCCGGTGCAGGCGCATCTTGGTGGTGTCCTCGGAAATGCCCATCACTTCCGCGACTTCCTTGGTGTCGAGCTGTTCCATGTCGCGGAGAATCAGAACCAGGCGGTAAGGCTTGGGAAGGGCAAGCACGGCGTCTTCCAGCTTGCTGCGCAACTCCTTGTTCAGCAGGATTTCTTCGGGCGTAATCTCCCGGGATTTCACTGCCGGAGCTGTGCCGCCGCTTTCCTTGGGCATCAGCGCATCCAGGGAGAGCATTTGCGCGGGAGCGAACTTGCTCTTGCGGCGGCTCATCAGGCATTGGGTCCTGGCCACCTTGTAAAGCCAGACGGCCAGCGCCCGCGCGTCAGGAAACTCCTTCAGTTGCCTTGCCAGGCGGATGAGGGTTTCCTGCGCCGTGTCCTCGGCATCTTCGCGAACGCCACACGCTTTCATCCCGAAGCCATAGACAGTCTCTTGCAGAGTTTCGAGAGCCCGTTCAACGTCTTCGGGCCTTCCGGACTTCAGATTTGCGAGTGCTTGCTCAACTTGCGAATTCATAAGATACGTCGCCGGAATCGGGGATAGCGGGCCCAGTCTTGGGTCGCCTCCCCCGCGTTTGCAAATTAGATGCTAGCACAGCGGTTCCCCAACTTGTGAGGAGCAATTTCATGCCACCGGCGCCGTCCCATCCGTTCGAACCTGTGGAAAAATAAACAATCTCACGCAAAGACGCCAAGGCGCGCAGACTCGCAAGGAACAACTGCCTTGTTTTCTTTGCGCCTTCTACGACTTTGTCCCGCCTCGCGGGATGAAGTGCCTTTGGTCATCCAGGGATTATTTCACAGCTTCATCCTGCCGGAACCCAGCTGGGCCGTGTTGTCTTGTCCCAAAAGCTCAATTCTTTTTGTTACCTCTCCCTCTAAACTGCATTTATGCGGATGAGGCCAGGGAGATTACCATGCCATGGTTTTGCCTCCTCGGGCCGCAGGAAGCAAACCGAAAGCTGAGGTGAACCATGATTGAAGGAAAGCTGCGATTAACAACCGTCGAGGGCGAAGGAAGGCAGTTTGTTGCGGAGTCGGGTACTGGTCATGCCCTCTTGATAGACGACGCTAACGGCCACACGGGACCCAAGCCCATTGAGCTGGCCTTGCTGGCCCTTGGTGGCTGCACCGGTTTTGATGTGATCAGCATTCTTCGCAAGAAACGCCAGACGGTTACCGGCTATGAAATCGAACTCCATGCTGAGCAGAACCCGGAGCCGCCTTCTCACTTCACTCGCGTTGAAATCAAGCACCGGCTTCGGGGGCGCATCGATCCCGAGGCTGTCCGAAGAGCCATTCATCTTTCCGAGACGAAGTACTGTGCCGTGGGAGCGATGATCTCGAAAACGGCGAAGATCGAAACTACCTTTGAGATCCTGCCGGATGAGCCACAGGAAACACTCCGCGAGGCAGCGTAATGAAGAAGCTCATCCCACTGCTGGCAGTGCTTCTCCTGGCGGCAGGCGCAGGCGCTCAAACTCAGCCTGCCGCAAGAGAGTCAGCTCAGTCGCTTAGCCTTCAGGAAGCTGTGCGGATTGCGCTTCAGAAGAACCCTACCATCCAGGCGGCTGACGCCTATGCGCAGGCGGTGCAGCAGGGAATCACTGCGGCCAAGGCTTTCCGCTACCCGCGGCTGGATTTTGCTGAGGGATTCACGCGCGGCGACAATCCCGTTTACGTGTTCGGAACGCTGCTCACCCAGCGTCAGTTCACCGCCGCCAATTTTGCGCTGAGCTTCCTGAATACTCCTCCTCCGCTCGATGACTTTCGCACCGGCCTTACCGCCACGATGCCTCTCTACGACGCCGGCCAGATTTCCCGGCTGGTCCGGGACGCGAAGCTGCAAGCGCAGTCGGCGCAAAAGGGGAAAGATCGCACGCAACAAGAAGTCGTTTTCCAGGTGATCAATGCTTACTTGAATGAGTTGTTGGCCCGGGAGAGCTTGCGCGTTGCCAAGTCTGCGGTGGACATGACCAAGAGCGATCTCGATCGCGCCAGAGCTCGCCAAGAGAACGGGCTAGCCGTGCCCTCCGACTTGCTTAGCGCGGAAGTGCAGCTTGCTCAGGCGGAAGAAGACCTGCTGCGGGAGCAGAACGCCGTCGAGTTGGCGCACGCCGTGCTCAATGTGGCCATGGGCCTGCCGGAAGACGCTCCAACCGCAATCGCAGGAAATCTGAGCGAGGCGAGCTTCAACGCCGGTTCGTTGGATGAGAAGCAAGCCAAAGCCCTGGCCACGCGCCCGGATTATTTGCAGGTCTTGCTGGGCGAGCAGCAAGCTGCTAACGGCATGCACATGGCGCGAGCCGAGTTCCTGCCCAAAGTGAATCTCTTCAGTTCCTGGGAAGTTGATAACCAAACGTTCGCTGCGCGCGGCGGAAACAATTGGGCGGTGGGCGCCACGCTCAACATCAACCTCTTTGATGGCGGCGCGAAAATAGCCCGGTTGAAGGAGTCGAAAGCGCGTGAACTACAGGCGCAAGCCCTCGAGACGCAGATGGCCTCGGCGGTCCGCCTTCAGGTTCGGGAGGCTTACTCGAACCTGGCCACCGCGCAGAAGCGCCTGGGAGTTGTGAAGGACGCGTCATCACAGGCCGTGGAGAGCCTGCGCATCACGCAGAGCCGCTACGAAGAGGGGCTGGCCACCATCACCGACCTGCTCCGGGCCGAAACCGCCAGAACGGCCGCCGAGAAGAACGCTCTGAACGCCGTCTTTGATTACCGGCTTAGTTACGCCGCGTTGGAGCTTGCCACCGGGGAACTCTCCGCGAATTCTCCGGCGCTGAACCAGTAGACGGCGCCGGGTGTAGCGCGGGCGTCTCGCCCGCTGTTGCGGAAGCGTCCCGCTCCCGCAGGTCGAGCCGCAGACAACGTGCAAGAGAGCGCGGGCAGGATGCGCGCGCCACGCCTGGGGCGGCAGACGTGCAAGGGAGCGCGGGCGAGACGCCCGCGCTACACCTGGGGCGGCAGAGCCGCGCTGAAGCATGTCGACGGAATCAAATCCAACGGAGTAATAGCAGCAACCATGCAGAAACGAACAGTCCTTCAGCTCTTGTCACTTCTAATTGTTGTGAGCCTCCTTCCTGCCTGCGGCTCGAACCGCTCCGGGGAACAAGGGACGGCGGAGACCGTCTCCGGCGTGAAGCTCGAAACGGTCCGTTTGAATGCCGTACCCCAGATGTACGAAGCTGTGGGGACGGTGCGCTCGGCAAACGTCAGTGTATTGAACGCCCAGATTGGCGGCGCCGTGCGGGAGATTCGTGTCAGGGCCGGCGACCGCGTACGGAGTGGCCAGCTTCTGGCGATGATTGACGATCGTGCCCCGCACGCGCAAGTTGACGCTGCACAGGCCGGGGTTCAGGAAGCCGAGGATGGACTTGTGGAGGTCGAACAGGCCCTCCAGGCCGCCACGGCGGACCGGCAGTTTGCCGAGGCCACCTACAAACGCTATCAGAACCTGCTGGCAAAGAACTCGCTGAGCCGCCAGGAGTTTGATGGCGCGGAAGCGAAATACAAGGCGGCGCTGGCCAATGAGCGCGCCCTCCAGGCCAAGAAAAAAGGGATCGAAGCTCGCAACCAACAGGCCCAAGCACAGAAATCTTCCGCAGAAACTATGCTGAGTTATTCCCGCATTGTGTCGCCCATCGATGGCGTGGTAACGCAGAAGTCTGTTGATTCCGGAACCGTGGTGATGCCGGGGGCTTCCCTCTTGACGGTCGAGGAGAGCTCCCATTACCGGCTCGAAGCCAGCCTGCCGGAAGAATTCCTCGCCAAGGTGAAGGTGGGAGAGGAGACGCCTGTCACCACCGCGCGTGGCGCCATCCACGGGCATGTGGCGGAAGTTGTGCCGGCAAGCGATCCCGCCAGCAGGACGTTTCTTGTCAAAGTTGCTCTTCCTTCCGGTTGCCTCTGCCAGTCCGGAGAGTATGCGACGGCCCTGTTCCCGGTAGAGCAGACGCGAATGATGTCAGTCCCACAGTCGGCTCTGGTTGAACACGGTGAACTCGAGGGCGTTTACGTGGCGAACTCGCAAGGCGCGGTCGAATATCGACTGGTGAAAACGGGCAAGAGCGGGGGTGACCGCATAGAAATTATCTCAGGTTTGAACGAAGGTGACCGGGTCGCTGTGACGCAGGTGGAGAAGCTCCGCGACGGCATTCGCGTGGAGGCACAATGACCAGGGGAAAGCTTGGTTTTGCGGGGCGTGTCGCCCACTACTTCATCAACTCGAAGCTCACCCCGCTCCTGATGGTTTTTTCGGTCCTGCTTGGCGCCTTCGCGGTTCTCAAGACGCCGCGGGAAGAAGAACCCCAAATCATCGTTCCCATGATGGACGTTTTCGTCGAGATGCCGGGCGCGTCTGCGCAGGAAGTGGAACAGCGGGTGGCGACGCCCATGGAAAAACTCCTTTGGGAAATTCCCGGCGTCGAATACGTTTACTCCACCAGCCGCGCCGGCATGTGCATGGCGATTGTCCGCTTCAAGGTGGGAGAAAAAGAAGAAGACTCCATTGTCAAGCTCTATAACAAGCTCTATTCGAACTTCGATCTGATTCCTCCCGGCGCTTCCAAGCCGCTGATCAAGCCCCGCTCGATTGATGACGTTCCGGTGCTGGCCCTGACCTTCTGGAGCGACCGGTATGACAACTCCACCCTGCGCCGCATCGCTGCGGAAGTGGACCGGGAAGTGAAGAGCATTGACGACGTTTCGGGAACCAAAGTTACCGGGGGCGAACAGCGCCAGCTCCGCGTTCTGTTGGACCCCGCGAAGATGGCGGGCTACGGTGTGGCCCCAGCCGGCATCTATGCGACTCTCGAACATGCCAATCAACAGCTCCAGGTTGGAAGCTTCGCGGCGGGAAACCGTGAATTCGCAGTGCAGACGGGTGACTTCCTCCACAACGCTCAGGAGGTGGGCGCGGTTGTGATTGGGGTCTCCGCCGGGCGGCCGATTTATGTTCGAGACGTCGCTGAAATCCGCGATGGGCCGGCGGAGCCCGCGGACTACGTGCTCTTCGGGCGGGGCCTCGGCGCAGCCAAAATCCAAACGGGTGCTATGGGCGAGTATCCTGCGGTGACCCTCAGCCTCGCCAAACGCAAAGGAAAGAATGCCGTGGTGGTGGCCGACCGCATCCTCGAAAAGGTCAACAACCTCAAGGGAACGCTGATCCCTTCCGGCGTGCAATGGACGGTCACCAGGAATTATGGCGACACGGCGCAGGAGAAATCCAACGAACTGCTGAAGCACCTGCTCCTCGCCATACTCTCCGTGACGGCCCTGATTGCCCTCGCCCTGGGCTGGCGCTCTTCCCTGGTTGTGCTGGCGGCCGTTCCCGTGACGCTGGCCCTGACCCTGTTTCTCTATTACATTTATGGCTACACACTCAACCGGGTCACGCTCTTCGCTTTGATCTTTTCCATCGGGATCCTGGTGGACGACGCCATCGTGGTGGTCGAGAACATCACGCGCCACCTTCACCTTCCGGATAATAAGGACCGTCCCATCGCGCACATCGCCGTGGAGGCCGTGGACGAGGTGGGCAACCCCACCACTTTGGCCACCTGGGCCGTCATCGCCGCCATTCTGCCCATGGCTTTTGTGGGCGGTCTGATGGGTCCCTATATGCGCCCCATACCGATCGGCGCCTCGGTGGCCATGCTGTTCTCTCTGCTCATCGCCTTTGTGATCTCTCCTTGGGCGGCCATCCGCATTTTGAAGCGCGAAGGCGACCATCATGAGCAGGAAGGCCGGGAAGGTTGGAGCACCCGGCTCTACCGCCGCCTGATGACGCCACTGCTCGTCAACGCGCGTAAGCGCCGCGCTTTCCTGGTGGGTGTCGCACTCCTTTTGCTCCTGGCCCTGGCGATGCCCTTGCTCAAGATCGTGCCCGTCAAGATGTTGCCCTTCGATAACAAAAGTGAGTTCCAGGTGATTGTGGATATGCCGGACGGCACCACCCTGGAACAGACTACTATGGTCACCAGAGAAATCGCCCGGCGTATCGCCCAGGAGCCGGAGGTCGTTAACTACGTGGTTTATGCGGGGACCGCTGGGCCCTATAACTTCAACGGACTCGTGCGCCACTATTTCCTGCGGCAAGGCCCCAATGAGGCGGACATCCAGGTGAACCTGCTGGCGAAAGGTGAGCGCTCCGCGCAGAGTCACGACATTGCCAAGCGCGTCCGGTTGGCCATTGAGCCCATCGGGGAAAAATACGCAGCAAAGCTGAAAGTGGCGGAGATCCCGCCGGGGCCTCCCGTCCTCCAGACCTTGGTGGCCGAAATCTATGGCCCCGATCATGGCCAACAGCTTGACGTTGCGACGCAGGTTCGCGACGCCTTCAAGCGCACCCCGGGCGTGGTGGATGTGGACTGGTACGTGGAAGACCCTCAGCCTCAATATCGCTTCGTCGTCGATAAGGAAAAGGCGTCCTTGAACGGCGTCTCCACCGATCAAATCACACAGACGCTGCGCATGGCCCTGAGCGGGGCGGTGGTGGGAATCGCGCACCAGCCGAAAGAGAAAGAAGACGTCGATATTGTGCTTCAGCTTCCCCGCAAGGAGCGAACCAGCCTGACCGACCTGGGCGAGATTCGCGTCTTGTCGACGAACGGGACCCTGGTGCCCATGAGCGAACTGACTAAGGTCGAGGAGGGAACCATTGAGAAGAGCATTTACCACAAGAATCTCAAACCCGTGGTGTACGTAACCGGCGACGTGGCGGGCAAAGAAGAAAGCCCGGTTTATGCCATCATCAATCTCTCGCGGGAATTGGAGAAGATTAAGACGCCCACCGGTGTCACCCTCGAGCGCTACCTCACTCATCCACCCTTCATGACCGACCAGGTCTCGATGAAGTGGGATGGGGAATGGCAAATTACCTACGAGGTTTTTCGTGACCTGGGCTTTGCCTTCGCGGTTGTGTTGGTGTTGATCTACGCGCTCGTGGTTGCGTGGTTCAAGTCGTTCCGCGTGCCGCTCGTGATCATGGCCCCGATTCCACTTACCTTAGTGGGAATACTTCCCGCGCATGCGCTGATGGGCGCCTTCTTCACGGCCACCTCGATCATCGGCTTCATCGCCGGCGCCGGAATCATCGTGCGGAACTCGATTATCCTCGTCGATTTCATTGAACTTCGCAGACAACAGGGATTGCCGCTGCAAGAGGCCGTGGTGGACGCGGGCGCCGTGCGCTTCCGGCCTATGCTCCTGACCGCCGCTGCCGTGGTGGCGGGCGCGTTCGTCATCCTGTTTGACCCCATCTTCCAGGGCTTGGCGATTTCATTGATGGCCGGCGAAGTGGCTTCAACGTTCTTGTCGCGCATGGCAGTGCCGGTGCTTTACTACCTGCACGCCAAACACGGCGCGTAGGGCCGAATGGCGTTCGGCCCGGGGGCTACCTACACGCCGTACACGGCTCCTAGGGCCTAATCCGTCAACTGACGGATTCGGCCCAGGGGCGAGCGCCGCTCGCCCCTACATGATGTGCAGAATCTTCGCGGCAAGTGAAGGAAGCCAGGATGTCATTTCTTCGGAGACAATTGTTAGATTATTCTTTGGAGGCAAAAACATGGATCTGAATCGTTGGCTGAGACTGATTGCGGGCACGTTTGTTCTTGGGACCCTGCTGCTGGGCTATTTCCTGAGTGCCAAGTGGTTCCTGTTCACGGGCTTCGTGGCCCTGAACCTCATTCAATCGGCGTTCACGAATTGGTGCCCCATGATGATCTTCTTGCGAAAGCTGGGCGTGAAAGCCTGAAAAGCGTATGATTTGACTATGGCAAACTTCTTGATTTTCGTTCTCTTCCTTGTGGTCTGGTTCCTGGTCCTGCCGCGCATTCCCGGAATCTCGCGCTTTACCTGAGCGCGGCGTTTTGCCTCCCCGGCGGGGAAATCGAAGCAAGAAAGCTGTGACATCAAACCTAAGAAGTGAGATGGGTTTCCCATGCCTATCTTTGAATACGCCTGTTGCAACTGCGGACACATCTTCGAAAAGCTCGTGTTGACGCGCAACCAGGAACCGCCTGAGTGCCCCCAATGCGGATGGAAGCGGGTCGAGCAGAAGTTCTCGGTCTTTGCCACAGGCGGCGCCACAAGCAAGTCAGCCGGCGGCGCGTGTGCCCCTTCCGCTGGCGGTTGACAGCTCTAATTGGGGAGCAGGCTGCTTCCTTATCCATGCGCATGATGACCCACGACTCGAAGTTGGGAATTCAGGACTATTTCAGACCTTCGCAGTCTTGCTCGTCCATGGACAAACCCCAGCCCTATTCCTAGCCTCTCCGAGACCGAGGCGGGCACGCTGTCTCTTGACAAGTGGAAAAAAGTAGGCTAGCATAGTGAGTTGAAGCCATGCAGGCGGTCATGGCCTCCAGGGAATGCTATGCTGCAATGCCACCCTGATCTCCCAATCCAGTCTTTAGAATGTCCCAAGCGGGGCCAAAAGCCCGAAAAACTCCCTTTTCTTAGGCGGACAACAAGTCCATTCTCGACAGAGAAAGAGAAAAGTAGTTTCTTGAAAATGAACGAACAAAGCGGGAATGTCTATGAAAACAAAGGATCGGTTTTCCACAGCCAGCCAAAAAGCGGGAATGTTATAGAAAACAAAGGCCGTTATGCGCTGAAAGCGGGAATGCTTCTGAAAACAAATGACTTAGATTGTATGTCGTGGGTGGTAGCCGGGGGAAGAACATGTTCTAGGTTTCAGGTGTCAGGTTTCAGAGGATGACGCAGTGAGATTGGAATCACGCTTCGAGATCAGATCGGAGTCATGCTGCGCCCCTCCTCGCGCCCGGCATCGTGTCAGAATCAGTGACCACGTTCATCGGGGTCAGCAGACGCGGTCACGCCTTAGGGCTTGTCATTCTTCCTTAGCCTCGTGATGCGGCTTTGGCCGGAGGCTCTTGGCGACGATTTCCGCCAGGTCAAGGATTTCGAGGTCGTCGCGCTGGGCGTGGTTGGCGGCGTCGCGAAGCATGATGGGACAGTAAGGGCAAGCCACCACCATCGTGGCGGCCTTGGTTTCGGCGAGCTCGGCGAATCGAAGTTCGTTCACTCGCTGTCTGTTCTGATCCCGTTGGTCGTCAGCTATGAAAAGCCTTGCGCCGCCCGCTCCGCAGCATCGCGTGTTTTGGCCATGGTGCGCAGTTTCGGTGAGCGAGACTCCGCAGGAGCGAAGGATTTTCCTCGGCGCAGCGGTGATGCTGCGGCCCCGCGCAAGGTAGCAAGGGTCATGGTAGGTTGCCGCCAAGACAGACGGTTCGACGGGGAGCTGTGGGAGCAGCTTCGCAATGAGTTCCGCATGGTGCACTACCTTGATTTGGAGTTTCGCGTAAGCGGCGCTTTGCCGGTAGTCCTTATCCAACATCGTGGTGCAGTGCGGGCAACACGATATGATGTTTTTCACCTGCGCATTAGCGAATGTCTCGATAAGCTTTTCGGAAAGTTGCAGGGAAAGGTATTCGTTGCCTGCGCGTCGCGCCGGTTCACCGCAGCAGGTTTCGCGGGGAAGCACGCCCCATGAAACACCGCCGGCATCAAGAATCTGTTTCATGGCCAGAGCGACCGCCTGGCCATGCTGATCGAAACTCAATCCGCAGCCAAGCCAGAAGAGCCATTCCTGGTGGCCATCGAAGATCGGAAACTGCTTCGACTGGATGAGATTTTGTCGTGTGTCGTGAGCCATCCCCCAGGGATTGTGCGGAGCACGTTCCATAGTTGTAAACAGTTGGATCACTTTGCCGTTGGTGACGCGACCCTCGCTGACGAGCCCACGCCGGAGGTCGAGAATTTTCCTTCCTACATGCTCGATGCCCAAAGGACATGCGTACTCGCAGGCGCCACAAGCTAGACATTGGAAGAGGTCTTCCTCCGAAACGAAAACCTTGCCATGTGCTTTCTCCCTGGCAGTCCCCGCGACAACATCGCCGCCGCAGAGCAGGCCTTTCTGCGCGTCGAGGATGATTTCCTTGGGACTGAGTGATCCACCCACCAGGTTAGCCGGACAGAACTCGGTGCAGCGGCCGCACTCGACGCAAGCATTGAGGTCGAGAACGTCTTTTCGGCCAAAGTCCTTGAAGTGGATAATCCCCAGGTCGTCGCCTTCTTCCCGCAGCGCCCGCATGGCGCTGGTTGTGTCCGAACGCAGGAATATGGTGATCGGGGCAAGCACCAGATGCAGGTGTTTCGACAATGGGATTACATCGAGCAAGGAAAAAAACGCAATTGTATGTAGCCACCAGTTCACCGTCCAAGCGGTGCTTCCGACGGGAAACACTCTCCAGCCCAGAAGATACGTTGCCATTAGCGCTGAGATAAGGAAGGCCACAATCCCGGAGGAAATGGAGAGTTTCCCGAGAGGCTGCGGTCTTAATACAAAGCGCCGAAACGACAGGCCAATCATGGCCACAAGCACAGCGACAGCCCATACGGCGACAAACGTGCCATACCAGTTCCGCGTCCCTAGTGCTTTTGAAAGTCCGCGTAAGCCAAGGAGGAGGTGTTGTGCGCTCACCCAGGCGAAGGCGAGAAATCCCCACACGACCACGGCGTGGAGTATGCCGACAATTGGCCGGTCGCGCACCACTCGATATTGCAGGACGACTTCTACAAAAACACGCCACAGCCGTTTAGGAATATTGTCATGAGGAAGGTCTCCATGCTTTGGAAATATCGAAAAAATCCGCCGATTAAGCGTCTTCAAGAACAACCAAACACTTGCTATGGAGAGCGCGATAAATATCGCCCGCGAGAGATCGCCCAAAAGAAAAGCGGCGCAAAAAGCGAGGGTGATGGTTGCAACCATCAAGGAGTATTCCTTGTAGCGTTCTAAATCCATCCCTTACTCCATGACGTCAGAGGAAGTATGCTGTAGCCTCTCACGCGGCAGATTTCTTTCTCGGCTTCGAGCAATCCCGCGGTCCAGCGAGCGATGTGGTCGCCGCCTTGGCAACCCTTGATGTTCCTTACGATGTATCGCACCGTCAAAAGGTGCGCCGCGACCCTGTGGGTCGTCAAGCGCGTTCGTCGCAGCAACGTGCCCAGGCCCGGAATTCGTAGGGAATACAAATTCTTGGCGCCGAACAGAGGATCTGAGCCTTCACGTCCAGACGCGCATTAAGCCCCGATTGAAGCGCATCCGCTCATCCCGCCACCTGGGCAACTTTGAGTCACGGCGGCACATGCCGGCGGTTGACGGCGCAGCACTCTCGCGTCGATGGCAGTTTGCTGCCTCGCGATTCAGCATCCATCCTATCAAAACTCGGCAAGAGGGGGAATTGCTATGCGCCCTTTTCAACCGGATAACCTCTATCCACCCAGTCCGTGCCCAAATTGTCGGGAATGTAAAGCACTTTCAGCTTTGTGAAACCCAGGTTATGCAGGGCTTCGTAAGCCGGCTTCACGTTGGGACAACGCCTCCAGGGGCAGCATCCACAATAGATAACGATGAATCTGCTTCGGGCGAGTCCTTCCACTCGCTTGCGCAACTGCTGCACCACTGCTTCGTCGGCGGCCGGACCATAGTATTCAGAACCCGGAAGATGGGCCTGGCTGTAAGGAAAGCGAAAGCCCACATAAATGAGGAGTGGTCTTTCGCCTTTGGGTGATTGGAGGATTTTGACCAAGTCCGGAGCGTTGATGAGATCGGCCGCAGGGATTGGAGATGGCTCCGTTGGTTTGCCCTGCGAGGCGCCCTGGATAGCTTCGGCTGGGGCGGCAAAGACTGGCGGGGTCTTTATCCCCATGGTAAGGAGTGAACCCAGGAGGAAGAGAGCCGCGAGTGCGACAGCAACTCTCGAAAAGGTCAGAGGCTTCAACATCATCAATTGCTTTCCGGTTATCCTTGCATCCTCCGTGTCTGCCAAAGGATGAAGAAAACTCGCCTGCACGATCTCCATGAGGCTATTTGCTCGTCGTAGCCAGCCCCCATTTCGATTTCAGGCTGAGTAGCAATATACGCTTCACCGAAGCCGCGTTCAATGCTTCCAGTTTTCAGTCCAGGTATTTTCAGCCGCTCCGGGAGCGGCAGATGGTCGTCTGGCAGTCGTCGCGGGTCGCTCCTTAGCCCCCTTTTTTCTCGAAGCGATGGTCAGCTTTCACTTTCCTAAGTCCCGACCCATTGAGCCAACCTGACCTTGCCACCTTGAAGCAGTCAAACTGCGGGAAATATGGCTTGATGTCCAGGAGAGGCGTTCCGTTCAAGATATCAATGTCACGAACACTGAGCAAGTTGCCGCGCACCTCGAGCAGACGTACCGCCGACAGGCCGATTGGGTTCGGACGAGCCGGGGCACGGGTGGCAAATACTCCGCGTGGAGTGTCGTCAAGATACGGCTTGACCACTAAATCGCACTTTTCAAATGTTGCCCGGTCGAACCAATAGAGAAGCCAGATGCGTTCGAATCCTTCGAGGTCTTTGAGGCCGGGAACGAACTCCTCGAAAACCTCCACAGTGCCCTCTGCGTCCTGCGCAAAACGGGGCTGTATCGGTGTGCCTGTTGCTTGTTGAAAGGGGGAATGAATAAGGCCGATGGGTTTGACCTTCATAAGCGGAGCGCCCTGCCTTTCCGTCGCCCTCAATTGTCCGGGAAAGCCGAAATTCTTCTGAGGCAGCTCACGAATTTCGAGCTAGCTCTTCCAATCAAGCGGGCTGCTTCCATATCCACACCTGTTTTGCGACGACCATTGACATTTGCTATCCGGCGCTCCTTCTGGACTAATCGAAATCCGGAAGGTGCGGCCGCATTCTGCCCATGCCCTGTCCAGACCCAGACCGCATGTCGATCCGCAATTGGTTGCACAATGCAAATTCTTGATTGGCCTGCGCGGTCTCACCGAGCTTGCGAAGCGCCACGGCCAGATGATAGTGCGCCTCTGACTGCTTTGGGTCGAGCCGAATCGCCTCCCGAAACTCGACTATTGCCGCCTCAAAGTTGCGGTTATATTCGTCTATCTTCCCTACGCCGAAATGATAAAAATAGGTGTGGGGAGCTTCTTGGCCCATCCGCTTCAGAACCGTCTGGGCCTCGTCGAGCTTTCCTTGCACCTCCAATGTTTCTGCAAGGTAGTAGAATGCCAAGTCCTCCCGCGAGTCGAGGGCGAGTTCCCGGCGGAACTCCTTTTCTGCGGTCTCGAGGTCACGGGTTGTCCAGGCAATGAACCCCAGGGCAAAATGCGCCCCCCGGCAATGCGGGTCGATGGCGAGGGCGCGCTGGAGTTCACCCCTCGCCTCATCCAGTTTGTCCTGCGCGTCGAAGGCGCGTGCCAGGAGCAGATGGGCCCAAGCATAATGGCCAGCTAAGGAATCCTCGCGGCTGAAAAGCTCCAGCATTTTCTGGGGGGCACCCGCCCGAAGATAGCTCTTGCCCAACCATTCCACGATTTCAGGGTTTCCGGGTTGAAGTTGAAGCGCGCGTTCGAAGCTGTCGGCGGCTTCAGCATGCTTTCCGGAGTGAAAGTAAGCGCGTCCCAGTCCCAGGTTCGCTTCCAGGTTTTTCGGCTCTCGCTTCAACACTCCAAGGTAGATCGGAATCGCCTGTTCGAAATGCTCGGCTCTCTCCAACTCCTGCGCGCGCTGCAACTCACTCCGCGCTTCTTGCGCATGGCACCAGGCGACCCCGCAAAGCGCTCCGGCCAGAACGACTATGACCCAAATGCCTTTTCGCATCAGCTACCATCTTAGCCGCACGGAGACACATGTCAACAGGGGGAGTGCCTCGTTGCAACGTGCTATAACATAAGCCGTCAACCTCTCTACGGGCGACGAAGAAAAGAATCACCACAGAGCGCACGGAGACCACAGAGAAAAACACTTCTGCTTTTCTGTGCGAACTCCGTGGCCTCTGTGGTGAGTTTCCTCTTGGCTTGCGGCTCTGCCGCGCTGTGCTACTTTGTGCCGGTGGGGCTGGAGGGCGTGAGGCCAGGTGGAGACTTCGGGCGCCCAGCCTGAATCTCATCACCGCGGAAGAAGCGGCCCGGCGCGGCGCGCATTTCCGCCATGGCGGGGAATACCTTTGAGTAATCGTTGCGCGCATTCCAAAAAAGGAACCCTACCCCGCCTTGTTCCCTGGCCACGCTGACTTGGGTTCGAATATAGGCATCGGAATACGTTTTGGTGCGCCAGGCAAAGGCCTGAAGCCATGGCCGCAGAACAACCTCGGTTTCCGCTGTAATCTCCTCGAACCGCTGCATGGACTCTCCTATGAAGTGCTCGGGCGCGTCGCCCGGCCTCGCGTATCCCTCCATGCCGAAGAAGTGCGACGGATAAACCATCGGGGAAAGCACGTCGCAGAACTGCGCCATGGCTGGGATGTCCTGGCCGGTGTGCTCCAAGTCAACCGGGCGTTGCCAGGCCATCACGCCGAAGACATCCACTGAAACCAGGACCCCCAGCGGGTGGAGTTCTTCATAGGCGCGGGAGAGAAAATCGCTGATGACATCGGAACGATCCCAGTCCGGATGCGAAGACTGGAATGCGAATTGGGCATCCTTCTGATCGCCTTCTGCGGGGAAGCGCACATAATCGAACTGGATTTCGTCCACCCCGGAGGTCGCCACCGCTCGGGCCAGCGCCAAGTTGTAGTTTTGAACTTCCGCTTGTGACGGGTCCGTCCAAACCAGTTTCCCGTTTTCTCTCCACGGCTGACCGGTGCGGCGAGACTGCACCGCCAAGGCAGTATGGTTTTGCGCAAGATATTCGTCACGGAAGAGCGCAATGCGCGTGATCGCGTGCAAACCCAGGGAATGGAGGAAGCGGGCGAACTTGGGAAGACTGCGGATGGGAACGTTCTTCCGCTTAGGCGCCAGTTCGTGCTCGAAAGGTACGTTAACTAAGCCGTCCATGTCCTTTACGTCGAAGACGACGGCATTGCCGCTGGCTTCCCGCCAACGCTGAATCAACTGCAAACCATGCTCGCTACCGGCCATGTAGCCGGTAAGGTAAATACCGCGCATCTCGAAATCCTTGGCGACGGGAACCGGCTGCTCTACCAGCGGCGCTATGAGAATGCCGGGGATGGTCACTTCGGCACCGGGCCGAAGGTACTCTCCTATCTTGCCGGGGTTTGCCTGTCTGATTGCTGCCTCCAATTCCGCCGTGGTCATGTAAGTTGTTTGAGGCAGGTAATGGCGCGCCAGCGAGGGGAGGCTTTCCCCGCGGTTCACGGTGTGGACTACGGTCTGCGTTGGGGCCTCGCCGGGCGCCGGCGGCGGGACGTTTTCAGTAGACTTTGTTCCAGGTTTCTGAGGTATATTGCTGGTGTTAGCCGGTGTGGACTCGGGCAGCGAACCCGGCTTTTGGTCGGCGGGTTGTGTCTTTCCTTGCGGGGGAGCTGGCGCAGGAGGAAAAGTCGGCGCGCCGCCAAAAAGCACCATGGCGACGAGAACCACTGAGAATAAAGCGCCAACGAAATCGGACCGGGGACTGCCCAGCATCGTTTTTTTTGCCCTGCGCTGCAACCCTCATCATAGCAGCCTGAGAGGAAGTAGCAAAGCACGGCGTCTTGGGAGTCGCTGAGTTCAGTGGACACCACAGCACCTATTTTCTTGTTGGCTACGGACGGTAGCTGAGCGTATGATGAACGGAAGTCCTTTTTCGATTGAAATTCCTCCAGCGAAAGGGAGTTAAGGATGGGACGCAAGTACGGACAGCGGGGATACATGGAGTCGGACCGCGAGCGCGAGAGGTCCGAGAAGAGACCTGCCCCCAGGAAGGAGCAGTTCGGGCCGAAGACTCCGGCCATGCCGGGAAAGCGCGAGGTGGTACGGTGCGCTTCCTGTGCAATGATTTTGCCGGTCGGGATCGACCTGCAAGGACGCTGTCCAAAGTGTGGCTTTGAACTGCACAGTTGCAAGCAGTGCGCCTTTTTCGATACTGCCAGCCGGTTTGAATGCACCCAGCCGATTCCTGCCCGCATCCCGAAGAAAGACGCCCGGAACCATTGCAGCTTCTATTCGCCGCGGACGACCATCGAACGTGAGACCTCCACTTCCAGGCCTCTGGATGCACGCCAAGCCTTTGAGAACCTTTTCCGAAAGTAGCGGCGCTCGAGTGGCCACTCCGAATCCCCATACATGGTCAGTCAGAGACGAGGAATCGACGGCGAAAAGTGTCTGCACCAAAGCAGGGTCAGCTGGGATCTGAGGCTGGAACTTCCAAAGGACAAAATGTCACTATCTCCTCTCTTTTCAATATTTTAGCCATTCCATTCAACCTCTCTCCTCTGCCATTCGCTGCTTAAATGCCGCCATCCGAAACATATGAATTGCTCCGGAAAGATTGCGATAGTCTAATGCGGGCCGGGCAGGAGATGCCTTCTTCGGTTAGCAGACTTCGTCTCTCGCCCGCTTAGCTTTACGGTTGTGGCCCCAATGTTGTCCCGTGTCCTCGCCACCCGACCGCGCGTAATTGCACCACGATTCTTCTTACGGAGGCATTATGGCTACTGTCACTATCACTCCTGAAGTGCAAACCTCGCGACGGAGGGATTTCCAGACCGTTCAGCCAGAAGTGACTTTTACGGGCGCACCTATCGAACCTCTACAGAAGGGCCTGCCAAAGACTACGCAGTCGGTCTGCCCGGAATGCCTGAAAGTGATCGAGGCACGGTTGTTCGAAGAGCAGGGCGCGGTTTACATGGAAAAAACCTGCGCGGAGCATGGCGATTTTCGGGACAAGATCTATTCGGACGCCAAGCTCTATCTCAAGATGGAGGAGTTCGAGTTCGGCGACAACCGGGGAGTTGAGAACCCGCAATTCCCCGACGCGACACGCTGCCCGGAGGATTGTGGTTTGTGCTCGCTCCATACCTCGCACACGGTGCTTTCCAATCTTGATCTCACGAACCGCTGCAACCTCACCTGCCCGGTGTGCTTTGCCAACGCCAACACTGCGGGATACCTGTACGAGCCTTCCTTCGAGCAGGTGCGCGGGATGCTCAAGACGCTTCGTGAGCAGCGCCCGGTGCCCAACCGCGTGGTGCAGTTCTCAGGCGGCGAGCCCACCATTTATCCGCGTTTCCACGACGTCCTGCGCATGGCCACGGAGATGGGCTTCACCCACATCCAGTGCGCGACCAACGGCATTGAATTCTCGGACCTGGAGTTCGCCCGGAAATGCAGGGAAGCCGGCCTCCACACGCTTTACCTGCAGTTCGACGGCGTCAGCGATGAAGTTTACCTGCGCGTGCGCGGCCAGAGGCTGCTGGAGAAAAAGCTGGCTTGCATCGAAAACTGCCGGAAGGCAGGCCTGAAGATCATCTTCGTTCCCACCATCGTGAAAGGCGTGAACGACCACCAGATCGGCGCTATGATCCGCTTGGCCATCGACAACATCGACTGCGTCAGTGGCTTCAGCTTCCAGCCGGTTTGTTTCACGGGGCGCATCAACCGCAGGGAACTCGAGAGCAAGCGCTTTACGCAATCGGATCTGGCGCACGCCGTCGCCGACCAGACCGGCCTGACCGACAAGTATGAGGATTGGTTCCCTCTGTCCTGCATATCGCCCTTCTCGAAACTGCTGTCGAACTTGCAGAATTACGAACGCCCCAACCTGACGTCTCACCCCCACTGCGCCATGGGGACCTACCTCTACGTTCACCCCGACACGAAGAAGGCCATCCCCATCACGCGCTTCTTCGATATGCCCGCCATGCTGCGCGAGATCGACCGGCTCGCCCGCCAAGCTCAGGGAGCACGATTTAAGATGTTCACTAAGATCAATGCCTGGCAGAAGCTTCGCCGGCTTTTCAAGCCGCAGTTTGCCCCGCCGGGTTTGACCTTCGAGCGCTTCCTCCAGACCCTGCAGGGCATGACCGACCACGAATACGGGCGGGGCAGGGGCGACGGCACATTCACGTACAAGACGTTGCTCGTGGCGGGCATGCATTTCATGGACTCCTACAATTATGATTTCGCCCGCGTCAAGCGTTGCGTGATCCACTATGCTGCCCCCAATGGCCTTGTCTATCCTTTCTGCATTTACAATTCCGGACCCTGCATGCGCGAGAAAATTGAGCGGCAATTTTCCGTGCCCTTCGATCTGAAGGCCGCGAAGCAGAACGGCAACGGCTTGGTGCAGGTCGAGAACTAGCCAAACGGATTTGAAATTCTCCGCCCCCGTGACGCAGCCTGCTGCTGAACTTCGGCGAACCGTCACTTGAATACAAGCGATTTGTGGACAGCAAGTGATCCGCAGATTGCGCAGATGACGCAGACGAGTCGAGACCGGTGCCAATCTGTGTCATCTGCGGAGTCTGCGGATCATAACTTCAAGGTGCCAGTTGAAACCGTCGTCCACTCCTGATACCGTTGACGGGCGGCGCAGATTCGCCCGCGAGAAATCTACATGCTCGAGCTTGGAGGGGAAACGAAGATGAAAAACGCAGCCATAGTCCTTACATTCCTGGCCTTCCTATCGCCAAATGTGTGGCCTGCGCAGGAACAAACGACCACACCTGTGCCTGCCCCGAAGGCCCCGTCCTCTACTCAGAAAGGCACCGCTCCTGTTCCGAAGGCCGGAGCGGCCCATCCCAGCGCGGCTCCGATGACCATCACGCCCTCGGGACTGAAATACAAAGACTTGGTGGTTGGCAAAGGACCGCAGCCCAAAGATGGCGACACTGTGGTGGTGAATTACACCGGAACATTTACGAACGGCAAGGTTTTCGACACCTCCGTGGGCAAACAGCCATTTAAATTCAAGTTGGGTCGCGGTAACGTGATCAAGGGTTGGGACGAAGGTGTGGCCACCATGCACGTAGGAGGAAAGCGCAAGCTGGTGATCCCTCCCGATTTGGCCTACGGGCCGGGCGGCTATCCGGGAGTGATTCCTCCCAATTCCACACTCACTTTTGTCGTCGAACTCCTGAACATCGAGTAATTGTTTGTGTTACTCTATCAAGTGCGTCCCACGACAAGGGCTTTCCCTGTGGGACCTCATTTATGGCCCTGATTGCTCCCTCGTTGCTGGCGGCAGATTTCGCTCGACTCGGAGAGGCGCTCCACATTATAGAGGCTGCGGGCGTACCGATGCTCCACCTGGAGGTGATGGACGGCCATTTTGTGGAGGAAATTAGCGTCGGGCAGCCGGTCGTCCGAAGTCTGCGCAA
>Ga0326728_10003253_pt1 | contig 51082 bp, 46 predicted proteins | sample MB3enrmetagenome_FD_207602 | JGI IMG/M metagenome (GOLD analysis project Ga0326728, IMG submission 207602) | Lab enriched peat soil microbial communities from McLean, Ithaca, NY, United States - MB31MN | ecosystem: Environmental > Terrestrial > Soil > Wetlands > Peat | place: USA: New York... | reverse complement strand
TCAAGCGTGTAACGTCCCCGCTTCGACTTCGTCATCTTCGCTACCCTTTCGCATTAGAACAGCTTGCTAAGGGATACGTTTTGCGCGGGCAAGATCAGTGTGCCGTTCGTCCTCGTGTTGTTCGGGCAAGTCTTTAGGATTGGAGGTTGGCCCCGAACTGACTCCGTTCTCAGCACTCAAGGAATTCCTGTGTTTCACTCTCTCGTCGATGAACGCATGCGCCCTTCTCACCGCTTCTAGAGTTGGGGTGCCATGTAGAGATCCGAGAATATCTTGGATACGGTCAAGAAAATTGCAGAGATCCTGCTTTTCTACGGACCAATTCCCAACGCTTTCTCTTCGCTCCGGGGGATCGACTGCAGCCATGATCGTATATGCGGCTGAGCGGCCTGCGTCAAATAGTTTGGAGATTGCAGGCTGATCCCAAGTGGGATTGCTCCCCCCCTTGACTGCGATTACGAGTTCGTTGATCCTGCTAAACCAATGTCGCCCCATTGTCCCAAATCACCCTGAATCAGCTGACAGTATGATCATCGTCAGGGCGGCTTAAAGGCTTGAATCCCAGATTGTTGATTGCCATGTTGTTTGGTGGCCCCTTCCAAAATGGACGCCGACTTGTCCAATTGGACACATCGACGTCCAAATGGACGACGACTCGGCGATTTTGGACGGAAACGCCATTGTCTGATTGGGGGCGTCGAAAGCAAATTTCCTGATTTTAATGGAATCTATGCGGAGCCTCAGATCAGTATTCTTGACGCTGGAACCGAGCATGGGCATAGATAATTCCCTTAAAATCATTGTTTTTGCGTTTAAGCTGGGGAAATGGCGGATTGGCCAAGGGGGAGAAAATGAGAAATTTGACGAGCATCATATCCGCACCGAGGACTCGCCCCCTACCTACACACACCCAACATCCTGACCGCCTGAATACAATCCCAGCGAGCTCTTGACCAGAGAATCGGCCTTGGCCGGCGGTGCTGGCAAGGAATAATAGGTCGGCATAGACCCGATACACTTTGGGCGCCCATGCTGGCGGCAAGCAGACCGTCTATTTCACTGGCGCTTCTCCATGGAGCCCGCTGCTGGGCATGAGACATCCCCTGTGCCGGAGTTCCTGATGGCGGCGGCCTTCGCGCCAGCTAGCCGACCCCGTTTAGGTGGATGCAATTTCTGCACAGTCCGGGCACTCGGCATGGCGACAGAGATTGATATCGCCTTACCTGTCCCGAGACCCGCAACCGCCTTCGCCACCAGGCCTGACAACCCAGCTACGAACTGAGCCAGATTCCTCAGAGGATTTCTGCGGGATAGGCACTCGGAACCACTCAATCTAATTGCGGCTCTTTGGCTCCTTTGGCCGCTCCTTCTTCCCGCGCATCTCCACCAATCCCCAAATGTCAGAGGTGGCCAGTGGGCGACCGTATTTTGCGTTGACATTGCGATAGATCGTTGGCGTCGAATAGCCGGAGGCCGCCGCCCAAAACTCGACATCCTTGAGTGGTGCTTCCAGTTCCAGCCAGAGCGCCAGGAGTTGGTCGAACGTAGAGATGTATATTTCGCAGGAAAGATCAGCGGCACTGTGGCCTAAAATCCTGGAAATGCAATAGAGATGACGGCGCGACGAATGAGAATTGCCATAGAGTCTTGCAATCAATCCTTCGTCATTCACTCGCCTTTGTGTCATCGGACAATTCTTCAATAGTGGGAAATTCTTTGCTCCTTGCGGCTTCAGGAGCGCAAGGGCAAGCCAGCTGGCCAGAGCGTGGCGAAGATGATGGAATCGGGTGGGACGGTGGGTGACTGACCGAAGGGTATTATGGACTAGTTCAAAGATAGGCTTTTCCGGCAGCGATCTTAAGCCCACTGCCGGTATCGCAAAAAAGAACGGGGAGGACGTACCCTGTTTGTTTTGCTCTTCGCGTCGAGCCTTCCAGGCCTTCAGAGTCTGCAGTTCGTCGTCGGGAACCAGCGCATACAAAGGTAATTTACGGGTAGCGTTCGGAGTTTTCAGCCGACGCTCCGCCCATGGCTTTACGAGGAGTTCGGCAGGGTCTTGTTCGTTGAATGCGGTCAGTTGCAGTTTAAGCGCTTCCATCCGACGCATGCCTGCACGGTAGCCAAGTATCAGCAGCAGCATAGCCACGAAATGGAAATCCTGGTCGACGGAGCGCTCTTCGAGGTCGGTCCCGGACCTTGCGCGGAGGATCTCCAGAACTATCTGGAATTCGTCCTCGGAAACCAGGTTCGCATCCACGGCCAGATCGTCACCCACGGATGCGAACGTCTCGCGGTCATCGATCTTGTCGGCCTCGAATTTAGCAGCCAGAAAGTCGTGGAAAGCCCGAATATAATTCGCCAGCTTCTCACGCTGGTTGGTACTGGTGGCATCTTCAAGTATCAATTGGTAAGCGGGCTGCAGAGTCTCGGCGTCGGGAAATGCTGGATCAGTGAAATTAACTAGAGCCGGCAGGCGCGAGGCCAATGCGATCACCTTCGCTTGAATTGTTTTCAGTTGATTGCCTTTTCGTGCACTGGCAGACTTGTCAAGTTGATCCTTAGCAAACCCGGCGAACATCAAGAAGGCAGGATCCCCCGTTAATTGCTTAGGCCAACCTTTAGCGATCTTGCGAATCCGCTCGCGTTCCGTACGACCACCCTGTGGCCGTAGCATATCTCGGAGGCTATACAGCCATTTGGGTTGCCGATCTTCTTCTGCGGGATCAGTTCTTTCTTCTTCCCTCTCTGCCGGTTCGGATTGAATTTCACCTTGATCCACCGTCTCCAATTCTTCGTCCTCCGCAGTATCTGCGAAGCCTTCCGAGAGACACGCACCTGCAACCAAGGCTCCGGTATCAACGCCTTTCATCAAGCCATCCCAGGTATCAGGACGGAGAGAATGAGATACGAGATCCCCAGAGGCATAGCGCACCAGCGCCCTGGGCAGTCTGACCTCCAGGTGCAGTTTGGTAGCGTCGAGTATCCGGTGCAATGTTCTTCGCACCGGTTCGCGATTTCGGATTGCGTGGTCCATATAGGCCAGCAGATCCCTCTCCATCCTGCTCCTGTTTGCCGGGTTGTCCTGATTCTTGGTTTGGACTTGGAGGGGCGCTTTCTGCTGCTCGATCGGGAGCCGGAAAATGAGCAGCGCCGTCAAAGGATCAGGAAGCCAGCGGCGGTAGTTTCCTCCCTTTTCCGTCCAGGTCACGACTGGGCGACCGTGCGTTACGGTGCAATGGACATTCCAGTTTGGGAGGATCTCGTACAGAGCCTCGAGCGAAGATCGGGAAATCAAGCCACCCCAAAGCACTGCGCTGGCCAAAGCCCGGCCATAATTGAGGTTGCTTTCTCTGCCTGTACTGCCATCGGTATGTTTGCTTCCTACTATCCCGTCGTTCTGAATTTCATGAAGAATCTCTTCACGCCAATGAGCAACCCTCGCAAGGCCCCCCCATCGCTGGGAATCAAATGGATTCTTGGGACGTGGCGCCCTTGCCGAAATCTCCGGCAGGGGGAGCTTCAGTTCAGGTTTTGCGTTGAAATTATGAAATTGAACCAACCGTGCAACAAGGCGCACTGCCCCGCCAACGCCTTCGCTAGGGTAATCCTCGATCAACCTCTTGACCAGATCGCGCATGAGCCCGCGGGGATTCTCGAAGGGCTGGGTTACCCAGGTTACAAGAGCCTGAGCAAGAGCACACTCCTGGTTCTCAAGCCACTCCCACAACCGGTAATACGCCGACTCCTGATTTGGCTCTAAATTCAGGAATGCAGGATGGATCGGCTTTCTCTTCCTTTGCGTCCCTATACCAGGGGGCTGACCAGTACTTCCCATCCGAGATCCTCCAAAATCTTCTCAAGCTTGGGCCCCAGGACACTTCTGTATTCGGCGAAACTGAAACTCGAATGCGGCCCCCACGGCTCTTCTCCCTGGAATGCGTGCCCCATCCAGACGTTCACCATTTCGGGTGGACACCCTGCACACAACAGCTCTCGACGCATGAATCGTCGGTGCGCATTTGGCGGTAAAGCCAGAAATGGTCGCATGTTATCGGTAATGCTCTTTGGCCTCACACTTGCCGGTGACCCATTTGGTTCCAGGAAAAAACAGGGATCAGGCCAATTTCGCAGTTCGAGGTTGTCCGATGCGACCGCGGAACAGTGGTCCGCATAGCACCGCATCTGATCTGCAACGATCTTCGGTACCCAGGCCAGGCGAGTCTTATTATGCGAATCGTCATCTTTGTCAGAGATGAGGACAAAGGATGTATCCGGATCAACCTGCTCTAGCCCCAGGTACGGAGTCCGGATCGCCCGCATGGACGTGCCATATCCAAACAGCATTACCGTGTGCAAAGTGAACAGATTGTGAAATGCGATGGCGCCCGACAAATCCATGATCGGTAATGTTTTCTGGATGCCCTCTTTGAGCCTTTTAATTGCGAGCTCGACGGCATCTTTCGTAGCACATAAGCGAGCGCCAACATATCCTTTCTGAACTTCGCATATCTTCCCCGCTTGTGCTGGTGGCGTAGGATTTGCGGTACAACCTGCTTGCTCGAAGGCCGTTTTCGCTGCTGTAGTGTAGCGCCTTTGGAGTTCTTCGATTTCGTATGTGCTATAGAATTTCTGTGTCCGAGCTAAAGGGTGATCGCGACCTGTTGTCAACACAGCCGCCATGATGTCGCCGGAATTTGCCAGTATTCGACCGAACAGGAACGAACCTATTCGGCCGGCGGTAACGCGCGTTGTCGATCCGTCAGCATTCAGCCAGGCATTGAGATCGCTTTTGTACTCTTCAAACTCACCAGCGAAAAGATATCTCCCATCAACTCTTGATGATCCCTGAGCGTCGCCCTCCTGCCTGGATAACGGCTGCGCACCGGGTTCAGGGCTCGGCCAGCGCGACTGAACTCGATTCAATAGTTCCTGAAGTAGCGTGCCCGTCCCTGCAATATCTGGAAGCGAGAAAAATTCCTCAAGTGAATGAGCTTGCTTCTCGGTATCCTCGATCGTGCTTTCGTAAGGCGGCAATAGTGCTGGAACATGCCAATGGCGTTCGTTCAGTTCGAAGAGAAGCACGCCCTCGCGGCTCAGCTGCGTTTTCAAGTCCGGCGAAACTATACCAGTGAAAACTCTTAAATTCCATGCCCGATCAGGGGTGCTGCTCGTCCATAGCATCGTATGGATCAGGCACAACAGCTCGGCCGTTCGGAATTGACTCTGGTCCCAAGTGGCCAGATCTCTGATAGCTTCGTATGCCTCGTTGCATCGCCTCAACAGGTTGCCCACTTCCTGAATTGTGAGCTGACTGTATTGCCAGGGCAGAAGCTGATGGCTCATTTGCAGATGGCGTAATTGCCCTCGTGCGGCAATCGCTGAGGTCACTGCCATCTGCCGAAAATCCAGGGCAGGCCCCTCTTGCTCAGCAAGATACACATCGTGTGTGTCCCCGAGTTCTTCGGGTGAGATGTCGAGATCCAGAATTTGCTCTTGTGTAAGATCGCTCGCCAGGTCGAGTACCGTGACCCAGCGCTCAGTCGGCCGTCGCGAATCCGAATCGTATTCATCATCGGGGACCGCAATCTCCGAGCTAAGCCGGCGGTTGGTCCGAAATGAGGAGGAGTTCCTAGACCGTGAGACGGGCGATGACCAAGGCTCTTCACCATAGACTCTGGCGAGAAACAAGTAGAGATCTCGCAGTCGCTTTTCCTCTTCCTTCGAGCAACGCACATATCGAATGCTATATACAAACTTCCATGGCGGAGTTGTCGGCTCCAAATCTGCCAAATACGACGGCCACGTATTTTGGCCGATTAGTCGTACGGAATGGGTTGCCGAGTAGGAAGAGTCTGGGAATACGCCCCATTCCGGATTTTCGCTGTAAGCCTCGTACTCCAGACGACCGGCGGAAGAGTCGTGTTTGCATTTCTTGAAAAGGAAGGAGGCGTGAGCCCAGAGAACCTGCCACTGAAGCGAACGGAACGTGCTTGCTGCGGAATTATCCTTAGCCCTGTGCCAAAGACAGTCGTACATGGGGTGACGCAGGATCCCCTCGCGGTCGATGGGATCTTTTTCCAGGGCAACTCCATGGTCTCGAGAGCTGGGCCCCGGCTCAACTTCGTTATCAACCAACCAATCGAGCAACTGCGGCCAACCTCGAAACATCGCGAGGTTATCTGAGTCTTCGCGATCAATGACTTCGCGTAGCGGCTTGAGAATCAGCGAGAGATTCTTTGCAATTCTCGCGAATCCCAACAACCTGTCATGAGCGTTGATCAGCCAGAGCATATCGCGGAGTACGTCGTCGTCTTGGCCGGCCCTCCGAACCTTCGCGCGCAGAGCGAGGTGGCTAGGGCTCTTCTCAGGGGCGGAATGCGTGAGACCATTCAGCCCAGATTCAGATCGTGGGCTCGAACTGTCAGCCATCACATGCTCCCGCGTTTCTTCTTCAACTGATACGGATCTTTCCGGTAAAGCTTCGCAAGTTGTTCGGGTGTCGGCCAGAATTCTAGGCACTTCTCGGCGACCCTCGCGCATGCAGAGCTTAGAGCCTCTGCCTCAGGAGTTCGGCGGCCATATACAGCCGGCATCAAGTATGTCTCGATCAATAGGTCTTGCTTCAGCTCAGCCAGACGGTCTTTTGTAAGGAACCCGGAGTATTCAACAGCACGAATGCGGTCGCCATCATCCAGAGGTATGGCGCGGCCAAGACGATAGAGCCGTACATTGCCGATGCAGAGGTTGACACCCTTTTCCTTTCGCACGAGAATTGGAATCCGTCGTAGAAGGCTAAGAACCACAGCCTTTGGTATGCATTCGACCGGTGGCTGCGGAAAATAAGGCAGTTGCAATTCGGCGTAGAGCTGCTTCACAAGATCATGCTCACCAGTGATTTCCCCAAACGGAATCTCTGAGATGATGGTCGAAAAGCATCCGGATTGTTGCTTCGGCTTCACAGCCGAGCCCACGGCAGCGGGCTGCTCAGACAGCGGCGCGAAGGATGATGGCGAAGGCGATGTTGTGCTCATCTGGGTTCCGATCATGGGACACAGCTGTGCTGTTGATCCATTGCGCATTTATCGGCAGTCGTTGTTCACGATTGAATTCTGTATTGGATTCGTCCGCTTGCTTTGAGTTCCTGCTTGATGGGCACCGGGTCCGTCCCCTCCTCCTGTGCCACCGGCCAGCTGATTGTCTTGTCAGTTTCCCGGCTCCGGCAGAACCTATCAGATGCGCCCCATTTGTGCTCCAGGGATCTGGACATCTCTGTGCAGCGCTTCTTCGATCTTCGGGATGGTCAAGCTGAACTCGATGCCCTTCAGCTGTGCCGGAAATCTGGACCATGACTCGGCCGATTCACTTGTAGCAGCCGATTGACTTCTACAGGAATTCGTTTGAGCATCACCAGCCTATTCGGCCGTAATCAATGTGTTCAATAATCCGGTGGCTCGCGGTATCGGGAAAAAGCAGGCTCGCACGTAATCCAACATCGTGATCGAAGCTAATCCATCTCTCCTTTTATCAATATGTTGCGCGGATATTTAAGCCCGAATATCTCTCCAGTCTGCCCCAAAATGCTCGTTTGGGTGGGCTAGTAGCCCCACCCGGTGACTACGGATCGCTCATATCGGGTCCTATTGCGTTGTTTTCCGCGTTTACACCTCAAAAGCCAAGTGCGGCTGGCTTGAAGTTCCTACCCAAGTGGTCCGCTCATTCGGATGAGGTGGGACTGGAGTTCGGTTCGGTTTGCGGCTCATAGGCTAATCCACGCATTATCGGCGCTCCGATCCCCGGTGCAGCGGTGGACGAGCCTTTATATCGATATCTGCCCATAAGAACAGGCGCTTTTTACAGAAAGGCAACTATATATGACCCAACCCAACCCTGCTTCACTAACCCTCCCCCCTCAACCACCGGCCGTGACCATGGCCGCCGTGCCGGTCACCATGCCGGCCAGCGCACCGGTCACCGTGGCCGGACTGATCGCCCAGGTCGCTTCCCACCGGCCCGAGGCGCCGCTCGCCATGCTGCGCTCAACTGCAGCTCACCTCGAACGCTACCTGGGCGTGCCGGCCACAAACCTTCCGCTCAACACCGTCCACGACGCGTTGCCCGGCTTCGCACAGTTCCTCGGCCAGTCGAAGCAGCGAAACGGCAAGCCCCTCACCCGCAACTCGATCCGGTCCTACATCAACTACGCCCGCATCCTGCTGAACCTTGCCGCCGAGCTTGGCTGGGTGCGCACCCCGGGCGCGACCGAGCTTGCCTGGCAGGCAGCCCTTGCCGGCCATCTCCTACCCGAAGGCTGCCCTGGCCTGGTGCGGTTCGGGGTTGCACGCGGCATCCCGCCGCAGCAATTCGATGACGCCGACCTCGACGCCTTTATTGGCTTCAAGGTGGCTAATGGCCGGCACCCCAAATACGCCCGCAAAGTCGCCAGCGCGTTCCGCGGCTTCCTCGCGGATCGGGGCCTCAGTGGGCGATTCCCTCGGCTCAGTCCGCCGCGCCGCGATTACTTCTTCGGCATTCCGGCCGGCAGGATGCCGGAGCCGCTGCGCTCGGAGGTGCGCGCGCTCGTCAATTACAAGCTGCGCCCTGCGAGCCGGCGTCTGCCACGGCCGACCCGCGCGTCCGGCAGACAGGGGCCCGCGCGGCTTCGCCGCGGCGTGAAGATCCGCGACGTCAGTGCGCGCACTCTCGAGAGTGCGATCTCGCGGGTCTACGGCTTCGCGGTCACCGAGAGGAACATCGATCCGGGTACCTCGATGGGTCTGCTCGACCTGATCGATGAGCCGACAATCGATGCCTACATAGATTGGCAACTCGACGAACGCTGCACCAGCGGCGCCAACTTCGCCGGAGTGCGAATGCTCCACGCTGCCGTGCGCCAGTGCCCGGCATACAGGGAGTTGGACTTCGGATGGTTCACCGAGTTGCTAGCGACGATCCCCGAAGAAGACGAGGAGGCGGTCTCCGACCGTAAGTCGGAGTTCTACGTCCCCTGGGCCGAACTCTGCGCCATCCCCGGAAAAATCGCCGCTGAAAAGGCAAAGGAGACACCTGGGACACTCGCGTATGCAAGGCTCGCCCGAGATGAGCTATTCATGCTTTGGATGGTCACGTTCGCTTGGCGAGGACTGAACGTGCGCACCTGCAAGCTCGGCGCGAATCTATTCAAGCGCCAGGTCGACATGTCACGCAATTCAAATCTAGACGAGTGGGTGAAGGAGGCACTCGCGGAAAGCCCGCAAGCTGAGTTCTGGCAGATCCACTTCTCGCGCGACGAGGCGAAAGCACGCGAGGCTATCCGCGGCTTCGTACCGCAGCATGTAATCCCACTGCTCGAGGATTACATCGAGAATCAGCGTCCGCTGCTCGTCGGTGAAACCGACCGTGGCACACTGTTCCTCAACTCCCACGGCAACCCGCTCTCTGCCGAAGCGATCGAGGACCTCTACGGGCGCCTGACCCAGCGCTACGCTGGACGCTGGTCGCGGCCGCATCTCGTGCGCGATGCCTTCGCGCATGCCTGGCTCGACGCGCATCCAGGCGATTACCTCACCGTCTCGCGTGCACTCTGGCATCGCTCACTGAGGCACACCATCCGCCGCTACGGGCGCACGCTCGATCCGGCGCACGCCCTCGGTAAGACCGGCACCTGGGCAGCGAAGTTCGTCGGCTGAAAAACTCACGAGCGCTTGCATCACAGATCGGGATCGGGCGCTCGCGGCTGCGATTGCCCCGCTGTCCTGCCAGCCCACTCAACCATCCCCACCAAACTACCCAGCAACCAGCGCAGACGGTCGAACTCTGTCTACGCGAAAGGTCGGTACATCGGAATGATCTGCTATTCGCTCACTCTTTGCCGCGTGGCCCCCGACCGGGCCACTGCCTTCATGTCAACTTGCCGGGCCGGCGGACTCTGGCATTCCCTTGCGAAGGAGTTGCCTGGTCACATCGGCACCAGTGTACTGGCTCACAGCCACGTGCCTAACCTGCTTCTGGTGCTGCACTACTGGTCTTCGGCCGCAGCGGGAGTGACTGCCGAAGCTTCCCCCATGGGCCGGTTGCTGCTTGATGTGCTTGCCCGCATCGCAAAGCAGGGAACCACCCACCTTGGTCTCTTCACGTTTCCTTCCGATGGATCGTGCGAGCAAAAGTCAGAGCTCAGCCTGAACGATGGACAATTCGACAGCTAATGGCAGGTGACTCAAATACTCGGCAGATTGAGCACCATCCGGATCGGCCAGCGGATTCAAACCGCATCCTCTGGCCGATTTACCCGTTCGTGCGCAGATTTCTGTAGCGTCGAGATTACATTTCGCGGGAATGAACTCAACAAGGTGTTTGTTGTGCCGCAGAACTACTCGGGCGTGGACGCGCGATCTTCTTCGATGGCTTCGATCCAGAGCTGCAAGGTGAGGTCTTCGCGCTTCGGATTGCCCAGGTATGGGCGCATCTCGGTCTCATAGCGCTCGCGCAGCAGATCGAGATCGAAGGGAATGGTTCGAGCCAGATAGCGGACGTCATTGCGGTCGCGCTCGATGTTGCGCTCGAGCTTCGTAAGGGCGAGGTCGTAGGGATCCATCGCCATCAGGCGCAGGTGCCGAAATACTCCAGTGAACATCTCCCGGAGGCGGCTCTCATACTCATAAGGCGGCTGCACTACAGTGACAGAGTCCAGATATATCCCGTACTTCTTGTACAGCGCCCCGCCGAGCCTGGCCACTTCGGCGAACGCTTCGGCAGCTGATCTCGGAGCAATCTCAAGCACGTCCACATCGCCGGTTGGACGATCCAGCCCGTAGAGCATGGTGACGACAAAACCGCCAATGCAGTCCAGCCTTACCGTCGAGGTGGCGATATTGTCCAGCTCGGTGAGGAAGGAAAGCCAAGGCTCGCGAATGGCGTCACGCGGGGACATGGCTCAAGTGTTTCACGTCGAGGTCCGTGAGCAGGTTCCAGTGCCGGGCTTCCGGGGAGCGATTCTTCTCAAGCCACTTGCGCTCGGCCCGGGTCATCGAGTCGTGGCAAAGCGTATCCTCGCGCACCAGCCGGGAGCGGTCGAGTTCGGCTCGATGCTGGGCCAGAGTTTGGGAACACGCTGAGTCTCCGGCCTTGTTTGCCAACTCGGCGGCTAGCGATACAACAAATCCCAGCCGGTTCTGCCGGTCGTGGAGTTTGGCCTGGCGCCTCAGCCACTCCCAGTCCATGCCGGCATAGGCCACAACCAGCCAGGGGAGCGCTTCCACCACGCGTGCATCGAGGTCGGACTGGTCAAGCGCATGAGCGAGCAGCAGCGCCGGATTGCAGGCAGATTTCTTGCCGAGATAGGCAAAGCCGGGATATCCGAGGGCGCCCAGGTCCGCCTTCAGGTCACGCTGGGCCGAGTGCATGCGATCTTCGGGCTCAAGCGGCAGTGCCGTCGGGGGAAGTTCGAAGACCTTCGTGGCCCGTGCAGCGAGTCTCGTGGTCACCGGACGACGGCCCTGTTCAACCATGGAGAGATAAGCCTGGGTCAGGCCCAGTCTGGACGCGGCTGTCTGCTGCGTCCAGTGGGCGTTCAGCCTCGCGGATTTGAGTACGGCTCCGGTCATCGATCCTTCAACCGAATTGATTATAACATGTTTTGTTATATTTGCGCTGAATATGACCCCGGTGCGGCCTGCGACCAGGTGGCGCACACTTCACCTGCTGGTCACGCCACGGAAAGGAAGGATCCGGCCCTACAAGTCTGGCTGTCGCTATAGCGGTGCTATGCGAAAGCTGAGATAACAAATCACTTCATGCTGCCGATTAATAACCCAATGGCATGAGCGCCAGGAAGGGAGTTGAGATTTGACACATAAGGATTGCGGCATCAGCTGGACCCACGTAGCGTTGGGCAGTCTCTACGGATGCAAGGAGTGCTCGCACGGCTGCACGAACTGCTATGCAGTCACGAGGACCTATCGGTTCTCAGCGAATCCGGTACATAACAAGGACGGTAGGTTTGACACTCTCATTGCGACCAAGAAGCAGAAGGTCACCATGGACGGCGTCAATACCGAGAAGGTAGTGAGGCACTTTAGCGGCGACATCCTGTTCAATCCCGCTCATCTTTACGCCGCGCTTAAGGTCCGTGAACCACGCATGATCTTTGTCAACGAGTTCTCAGATCTCTACCACGATAACGTTCCTATGAACGTCATCCTTGAACACTTTCGCGTCTTCGAGGCGGTCCCTCACTGTACGTTCCAGATCCTGACCAAGCGGGCAGACAGGCTCGCTGAGGTGAACAAGGCCGTTCTGGCGAAGTTCGGCGCCTGGCCTGTAAACGTCTGGCAGGGGGTTTCGGTCTGCACCGGCGCCAAGGTCGAGATGCGCAGGATCGATTTACTGGGCAAAACCCAGGCAAAGGTCAAGTGGGTTTCCTTTGAACCGTGGATATCGGACCCAAAGCAGGCGCTCAAGGCCGCCTGTCCGGATCTTGCCCAAAGGCTGAAGTTGAATCAGATCACCTGGTCGGTCATCGGTGGTGAATCCGGCTCTAAAGAGAAATCACGCCTCATGACCATGGACGATGCACAGTACCTTTTTGCGTCCAGCAAAGATGCCGGATGCAAGTTGCATTTCAAGCAGTTGGGGATTCAACTCGCGCTCAAACTCGGTAATTACTCTACCCAAGGCAAAGGCGAACATCGCGCCAAAGGCGGCAATCCCGACCAGATACCCCGCAAACTGCGCAAGCGCGAGTGGCCGCCCATCCCCAGGACGAAGGTCGTACGGCCTTCGAGCTTCAAAGTGGCTTTCGACCCAAAAGACTGGAAGCTCTTCAAGGGTTAGTGAAGTCTGGCTTGCAGCCGGCTTGACGCTCCTAAGGCCAAGCATGCCAGATTTGGGCGAGCATGGACTATGCTCACCTGGTTTGATTACACAATCTAAGAGCAACGTCCCGCTTGGTTTTCTTGAGCCAAGCGGGACCATAACCCTGGCTGGCTGCTGCCGAGGGAATCGAGTCTCACAAACCTGCCATCCTGGTTTCCAACTCCCTCCGAACTTCGGTGTGGACATTCTCGTCCTGCGTCCGACCTCCGAGCCGATTGGACGGCCGTCTGTAGGTCCTCCTTGAGGGAAGATGTGGACCGCCGCTTTCCGACTTCTGCCGGCCACCTTCAGCTTCCACGATCACTGTCCAGCGCACTTGCGCGTAATCAGCACTCGGCGAAATGAAGCGTGAAGCGCCTCCACAATCGGCCCTTGGGGCGGCCAGCGGGTTCAAGCATATTCCGCTGGCCACTTGTTCCGATCGCAGGCGGCGGCCAGCACTTTAAAACGGCAGCTCCTCGCTCAGGTCCGCCTGGAGCACGGGCTCCTTTTCCCAGAACGGTATGTCGGCCATCGTCAACTGCAATTCGCCAATCACACCACGCATGAAGGCTACCACTTCTTCAGCGGTCTCTGTGCAACTGAGCGGATTTCCGTCCGTGCAACACCTTCTGTCCATGCAGCACGGCGTTGCCGCTTTCCGCTCGTTCTCTTGCTGAATCTGCCTACTCATTACTGATTCGTTAACCACTTTCTGCCTCTCTACTCCGGAGGTCCCGGGATTTCAGTTTGCCATTGTTTCAGGCAAGACAATCACCGCCTGCGGGGATTGGTCAGGATTTCCGTAGCCAAACGGATACATATCGTCGTGAAGTCTCTTCCTAAGCGAGAATGTCCGACCTCACCTATAGCAGCTCTACTCCGTAAAGCCATGCACTGGCCAATAGGTACTTATGTGATGAAAGATCACGCGCTGAATAAACGCGCATCTGTGCGTTGTCCCAATTGCAAAGTAGTTCAGTTCGCCGCTCTCTGCGTGCGATGCCGCCAACCACTTACCTGCAAACCGAAATATTTGCCGGTCACCTTTACTCCGTGTTCAGAGGCAGATGGCTCGCACGATCCGATCGAGTTTCGTATTGGGTGTGCAATTCGAAGGATGAGGCAAGCGAAGCATCTGAGCCAACAGCAACTAGCCAGACGGATGAAAACCAGCCGTGCGCAGATCTCTAAGTTGGAGAGAGCCTTAGTGTCCACCTCAATCTCATTCCTGGAGCGACTCACACGAGCGTTTGGAATGGAGATCAGGGAATTCTTCCAAAGAATCTGAAAGTCAAGACTCCAGAAAGCTTCTGGCTACAATAACGCTCAAGTTGCGCATTCAGAGCTTCCGCCGCTACATGGAGGCCGAGGTCATGGTCCGAGGCCAAGTTTCGAACCGGGATTTGGGCCCTGGCCTTGCTCAGCTGATTCCGCCCAGTGCCCGGGAATCGATTTTTCCCGGGCATTTGTATTTACTGAACCCTTGCCGGCTGAGGACTGATCAGTCCTCATTGAGCACATTGGCGGAGATAAGCATCAACCCAGAGCCGTTCCGCCCGTGAGGTCGTGGCGATAGACTGCAAGTGATATGGTCTTTGGCTTTCGGAACCTTGAATTCGTTCAAGATATCTCAAATTTGACACGTCAGATTGCTGCGTCGACCTTCATGGGGCCTGGACCCAAGGTCCTCTGTCATTTCACTCGAGAAGAATCGTCCAAGAAGATCATGGCTACACGCACCCTTTGGGCAACATGTCTGACAGAGCAAAGCGACAAGACGGAGTTGCGACATGGGATTGCAGTAGTTGAAGACGTTGCAATGAAGTTGCTTGACAAGGAGCGCAATCCATTCGTTCAAGATGTCCTATCCGGATTGGCCGACTATATGCGGAGTCGTCGCTCCATGCTGTTCATCACCTGCTTTTGTGGCGGAGTTGCATCGCCATTTCATGTAGAAAGATATGGGCCTGTCTGCTTTCGTTTCACTCGTCCATGTGGGGGTCCTCCCCCTCTTACACTGAACGGCTTCGGGTTCGATCGTTGGTTCAGTCCCGTCATATATGGTGAGAATAATCAGCGTCGAGCTGTCAGAACTTTCTTAGAAGCAGCCTCGATGTTGCTGTTGAAACACTCCAGCGGATCAGCTGAATGGGGTTGTTCGGAATGGATGACGTCAACTCCGCGAAGGGATCTGGGGCAGTGCTTGCTAACTATCGTCGCATCATTCAAGCGCGAGAAATTTCGTCGTGACCGCGAATGGCGCCTAATCTTATCGCCGACTTTGTCGTTATCCAATTCAGCCCCTGACCTCATTGATGAAAGGTTTAACTCACTGATCGAGAGTCAACCGAGACGTCATGTTTCTCTTCGAAGAGAAACGGAATTTCCACCACGAGATGGTGTGATTTGGCCCCCAGCCTTCGATGATTCAGCGCCTTACGATGATGTCTTGCACCTTGCTACTCCCACCTGGTGGGCGAAAGTGATTGCCTTTGCGAAAGGTCAATGACTGTCTGTCTCTGCACAGGGAGTGTCCCAGATAAGTTGCCTTGAGCTTACCGATTCAGGCCAGACTCCATTCAAGTTGGTGATTGCAGGTCTTATCGCATTTCCAGACAGCTGGCGTCTCGAAACGCGGTAAGTCGATTTAGCGCGAAGCCAGAATTCCCCCGAATACATAGGCGTCACAAGTTGCGCTCAACGTGCGTCAATAGCACTTTGGACCGATAGCGTCATCTGACCGATCAGACTTCTTCCCCACTACAATGAAGATGGATTCAAACGCGCACATGACCAAAAGCCCATTCATCCCGATTCCCAGGGTCGATGTTAATCGATTCGAATCGCAGCGTCTGGTCAGCTTGCTGGATGGCATCCGATTTGAGCTTTCGAAAAATGACCCCGAGGGCGAGATGGATGAGGTTGCGTGGTTCATTCGCGAGTATCCGCGGGCGTATCGCTATCACTTGGAATGCGCCGACTTTCGGCTCGAAAGCATCTCCCTGCTCTATCAGGAACTGCATCGAGAACTCGCTGCGAGGATTGGCGACGATCACTCCGTGATTGAGCTATCGCAGGGAGAGCAACGGGTGCGGAGAATCTACTGGGACTTCGAATCCTTCTTGGCCGAGATCGGGATCGTGCTCGACCTGCTTGCGCGCATTGCGGGCACCGCCTATCGCGACGAGATGCCGCCGAATTTTAACCGCTTCTGCCGGAAACAGATTCCGGGCGACAAAATCCTCCTGCTCTTCCAGGCTGCGCAGAAGGAATGGGTGAATCGGATGAAGGACTATCGGGACTGCTTCGTGCACTACACGCCAGTCGATACGATACTGTCGATCCGCATGGTGCGCCGCAAGGCGGGCTGGGAGACTCGGTGCAAGATTCCGAGTAACCCGAATGAGCGCGAGATCCTGCGTTTTCGTTTTCCTTTGCGGGTCGAGCTGCTGTGCTATGCGCTCTCGGTCCGGAGCAGGATGCGCAAGCTTGACAGAGATATCGCCGCGCATATCGACAAGGCTTATAAGAGCGGGCTTTATCCGGTGCGCAAGCACGGGCTGTTTTCGGTGGGCAGACGGGAGCGGAACTGAGAATGACGGATCTGAGGCGATGCCGTGGGTAGCATGACCGAGTTTTCGATCGACGGATATCCGCTGCTTGAAACCAAGAGCTATGCGGTCGACGAGGTTCTTGCGATCTTTCGCGAGTCGGATAAGCGCGTCTTCGATCGCAAGGTGTCTGAACGCAATCCGATGGTGTGGGGCGCCCCATCCCCGGGAGACGACGAGATCGAAACTGTGATTCTCTATCAGTCGACGGCAGAGAAAATCGCGCAGCGGCTGGACATCATGGGCTTCACCCTGGTTTGCGCCAAGCAGGATTTTGAACGCGCGCTCGGCGAGAAACTGCTGGATATCCCTCCGCCCGAGGAGGGCGAAGAAGATGTCTTCGCGAAGGATAGAAAGCAATTCGAGAAGATGACGTTTGAGGACTATGCCGAGAATCTCCGCTCGATCATCTCCCGGCGCATTCCACAAGCGCCATGGGGAGACAGCGAGCGAGGGGACCTTTCAGACACGGAAAGGTACATTGTCGAAGCTAACTACTACCAGGAACACCTCCTGATGGGCTTTTTCTGTTCAGATACCCGGTTCTTCATTCGCCTCGCGTGTTCTTTGGTCTCCCCCGACGCCATCGTCGAGCAGAATCTCACCGAAGTGGCGTACGCCGGATACTATCAGATTGAAGATCCGATCGCTGAGAATGCTCTCAAAGCCCTGACCGGCGACTATTCGGCAAACGCAAAGATCATCCTCCTGACAGAAGGCTCGTCCGACGCAACCATCCTGAGAGAGGCTCTCTCGGTTCTCTACCCTCATCTTGCCGAGTTCTACGTGTTTTTTGACTTTGACGCCTCTCGGGCCGCGGGCGGAGCCTCGCAACTGGTGAGCGTCATCAAGGCGTTTGTCGCTGCCGGAATCTCGAACCGGGTGGTCGCGCTGTTTGACAACGACACGGCCGAGCGCGAGGCTGTGCGCAGTCTCGAACGGGTCCAGCTGCCTCGTAGCGTCGCCCTGCTCCACTATCCCAATCTCGAACGGCTGCGCTCCTACCCGACCATCGGCCCCACGGGCACGGCTCCATTCGATGTGAACGGATTGGCAGGGAGTATTGAGCTTTATCTGGGAGAGGACGTGATCGCAAGCATTGGCATGGAGTGTCCGGTGCAGTGGCGCGGCTATTCGGAAGGGATAGGAGCGTACCAGGGCGAGGTCATGCACAAGGGCGCATTGCAGGACGCGTTCTGGAAGCGGTCGGCACGATTGAGAATCGAACCGCGTCTTCGAGCAGGGACGGACTGGAGCGGCCTCGATGCCATTTGGCAGGCCATTGTTCACGCATTTGACGACCTTCCTTTGGGTGAATGAACAGGCATGACCATCGAAGAACTCGAAGCCGTAATTTTCGCAAAGACCGCGGAAGCCGAAGAATTGTGGAAGACCTTCGCCCGCGCGGCGCATATGTACAGCACACCCCTGTTTGCGCTCGTGAAGGCTCCGCAAGGCGACCTACTTAAGTTAGCCGGCTCGGGCACGCTGCTGATGAAGGGAAATCACCACTACATTCTGACTGCCGCCCATGTCTGGCATGAGGTGCTGAAGCATTCCGACTTTGTCGGAGTGACGTTGCGCGAGATTTTTGACCACACCTGCCTGATTGAGACCTCCTCGATCGTGGCCCATGAACCTGAGCATCCAGCGAAGTGGGGCGAATGGGGGCCTGATGTGATTGTGCTTCAGATTCCCTCGGTTCGGGTCGGGGAGATCAAGGCGTTCAAGGTCTTCTACGAGATGGACGCCGGCCTGAAGGCGATGGTCACCTGCGACCGCAATGAGACCTTCCTACTTGCCGGCACACCGGCGGTTCTCGGCTCCTACACCAAGAGCCATGCGAGCGTTCAGCTCCTCGCTATGTGGGTGGGCAGTCCGCAGCTCTACACGCGGGGAGGGTGGGATTATTTCGATGTCGAGGCCGCACTCCATCCATCTTCAGAAGCAAATACCTTTGGCGGTGTAAGCGGCGGAGGGTTGTGGCGGGTTCAGATTTACTCTCAGCCAGATACCGGCCAGATCACATCAAGAATGACATTAGAAGGGCTAGCCTTTTACGAGCTGGACACAAAGAATGGCAAAGGCGTGATTCGGTGCCATGGCGTGCAATCGATCCTCAAAGCTCTCGAGCTATTGCATCATTCCTGACCTTTGTCGCAATGGGACGGCTTCGCGAGGAGACGATGACCTATTACGCCCCCTCAGCGTGTAACATTCCACTGATGCCCCAATTCAAGATTGTGGATGTGCGAGCGTGTGATCCTGGCGTGTGGCTAGCTACAGAGCTTTTCTCGGCCCAGTTTTGAGGCCGTCGCAAGCGATTGCGCCCCCAAAGTCACCGCAGGGTCCGGGAATGAAATCATGACGAAAGAGCGCCTTCGTCAGACGATTGGTGTCCCCACCATTTACCCCGTGCCCGAAGAAATCAAGTTCCCGGGCATGGGCATCAGTAGACAATTGCCTACTTCGTTACAAATCGAGCATCTGCGAAGGTCGCCTAGCAATGAGATGCGAGCTGCGCTATGCAAACAGACAAGACTGATAGAGGCTCCGAGAAAATGAAACGGCTGATAGTCTGACAACGGAGTCAGATCCTCGTCTTCTCGATGATGGAGAAGATCGCATCCAGAAGCGCTTGATTTCCGGCACTAACGTCGTTAAGTACATTCAACTCTGCTAAAACATCAGCATCTCCGTAATACCGCCTGGGGTCCGCCGTAACCTCGCCATGGATCTGCGCGGCCATCCACCCGGTCGCGCCGACCGGGATCGGAGTCCTCCCAAACCGCGTAGCCAACGCAAACTCCTCAAGAACCCCCGGGGAGTTCTCCGTCCCCGTCAGCGCTTCGCGGTTGCCAGCAATGAAAATCACGGTGCCGGAAGCCCTAACCAGCTGCTCGCGGTGCGATGTGTAGAACGCAGCCTTATCTGTCCCAAGCGGCAGCGACTGTGGGAACGGCATGAGCATGGCCCTGTCAGGGGATCCCAAATTAGAGTGTATTTCGCTAAGAGCACCGTACGCCACGGCACTTCCGACCCCCAGTCCGTAGCCGGAAATCAGCCTGAATCCCCTCTTCACCAGTTCTGTCCCCAGCTCCCGAAGAAATTTTTCTAGACGTGGTTGTCCGAAAGGGTCGAAGCTAGATGTGCTCCCTGACACCATGACGTCACGGGAATGGGCCAGACGGTCTAAGGACCTAAGCATCTCCGTTATTTCGTCATAATGGTCAATCATTACTGCTTGGATGCGGTAACGCTTCAGGTCAGCGATCCGAAGTTCCAGTTTCCGCCTGTCATATTCGAATTGCGCCAACGATGAGGGCGATGCACCGGCCGGCGGCGCGTCCGGCCACTTCATGATGCAAAAATGGTCCCGCTGGTTCTGCCCGAGTAGACCTCGAACTCGCGCAAGAATATAGTCGATGTTCGGGTCAGTAAAGCTGAACCCCAAAAACAAGAACGTTCGCGAAATTAGGTCGGCCTGAAGGACCGTCGAATACGCCCTACGCTTCTCGTTATATGTCTCGTAGTCGCCCTTCGTCAGCACCGCGTCCTGTGGTTGAGATTTGTCGCCGTGCATTTTGTAGAGAACAGCATCCCTGTGGGGCAATGTCTGCGCTAGATTGGCAGGGCTGGTCTTTATGTCAAGTCGCTTCCGGGCATCGCGAAACGCATCTTCAATGAGGGTGTCGTAATTTGTCGTCCAAATCGACGCTGTTGGGAGAGAGGCTATCAAACGGTGGTTCTCCCCCAGCACCGTGTCCTTATTGAATTCCTCAATCAGGACCTGATTAATCCGGGAGCGGCCCCCATGGCTATTCTCGTGGTATTGAGCCAAGGCAAGCAGATCAGTTTCTTTGGCGATATCCAAGTTAAGGTCGCGAGCTATTCCTTCAAGTAAACCCTTCCAGTCAACGAAACCCCTTGAGCGGGAGAGTCCCGCGCCTACAAAAAAGGCAGCGCTGCCCTCAATCAGGCTGGCGCTGTATCTATCAAGGAACTCCTTCTTCGAGACTGGAGCCATGGTTTTCGCCTAGTTCTTTTCGCGCTGTTGAATTGCGCTCTCTACCCAGTCCGCCAGATTGTTCTTTATCTTTGCATAGGTTTCAGAGCTTCCCCATAGGGAGGTCGGATCCTGGAGCTTGATATACTCGGAAAGTCTGCGATTAGTCGTCGGGTGGAATACATAATCAAACGGATTAGCGCCTGCGGTTGAAGTGTTCCCTGACCTATCCTTCAAACCGTGAATGCGCACCCCCACCACGCCCTTTCCTTCTGCCCAAGCTCTTTCGATCTCGTAATTAATCCATTTTCGATTCGCTGTACCAGAACCTACGAGCACAACGGCGCAGCTTCTCCCGAAGATTTGCCCATTGATCCATCGTTTGATGGCGAGGTCGCCTCCCTTCTTAATCGTCTCCCAGTCGTTATCCGAAACCGGAGAATTGTCTTCGAGCGCGTGCATATTGCGAATCTGCGACACGCGCCAGCTATCACCAACGTAATGGAAACTGAAGAACACTTTACGAGCCATAGGTCCTCCGATCAGTAGGGCTACCGTGCCTTTGTTCCTTTGCCAATGGTGGCCTCGATCCGGAGCCGAAGCCGTCTCTCGAGGTCGTCGATCCCATCATAGTAAATGAAATTGTACTGGCGAGCATCGAAGTGCACCTTCTCCATGTCCTCGTCTGAGCAGATCCAAATGACGGGACGACCTAGCCCAAGCATAAAGCCCGCCTCAAAGTAGGCCCCTGGGTTCTGTTGAGTTAGATCCACCACCAGAAATTTTGATGACCGCAGGCGTGAGAGAATCTCGTCGTCAATGCGATTCAGGTGCTCCACTTGGTCCATGCGGAAAGGTGTGTGATGGGAGGCAGAAATAGCCTGGGCAATGGCCTTGGCAACCGAGGTCCTTGTGGGGTCAAAAGACATGGCAATGAATACATTATTCGATTCAGCCCCACTACTTGCTCGGCGCGTTAGCTCCGACCAACCTGCGGTAGTCAGACGGCAGCTTCCACCGGTCCCATCTAAGATCTGGTCCTGTAACTCAATTAGGCGCTGCTGCCCGAGGGACTCAAAAAGGAAGCTCGCCTCCTCCTTGTCCCTAGCGCAAACGACACTGCAATCGTTGACGTAATCGAAAAAGACTCTCTTCCCCGGACTCTTGGAACGTCTAGCCAAAAATGTCAGGAGGAAGCCTAATTTGTCGTCGACGGAGGGGTCTGGGGTGCTCAGTAGCTGAGGCACATCTACCCTGAGGTACACGGGGAGATCAGCTAGGTCCGAGATCCGCTCAGATGCGGTCCGGAGCACCCAGCTCATTCGGTACCTAAGCTCGTATAACGGACTGTATGACTTGGGCATCTCCCAGGTAAACTCCTCGGATACCCTGTACGCACCGCAGCGCCTGCATATAATCTGAAAAACGTCGCGATCAGGCATGCGGGCAGACATAGCTTGCTGGTCGCACACGGGACAGGTACCTTTAGCCCGGTCCTCTTGAAATCGATCGTACATGGCATCCTATTCTAGCAGCGCCCAATGTCAATCTCTAACTGAACATCCGCCTGTTCTAGTCCAGCGCGGCGAGAGGTCTCACGCTGCACTGGCTCTAAATTCAAAGCTCAAATACTGAAAGCGCCCTCGCATCCGGCTGCTCGAGCCAGGAGCAAGCCCCATTTCTTGAACGCAGGGGGCATTCCGCTAATTCCATTAACCGTCATTTCCGCGTCGCGCAACTGGTGCACTGCCAACTGACAATGCCCCGTACTCTGCCATCTCTGAATTCTCATGCCATCACCCTCTCCAACCGCTCTTTACGCTTCTTCCAGTCCGGCAAAATGCGATCTAGAAGCTGGTAAAACGCTGAACTGTGGTGAGGTTCGGCAATATGGCAAAGCTCATGAGTGATGACGTAATCTATCGCGTCAACAGGTGCCTCAATGAGACGACGATTAAGGACCAATCCGCCCGATGGTGACATCGACCCCCATCGCTGGCGTAGTTGGCGAACGGTCAGACCATGAGGGCGGAACGATTCCGCTTCAGGGAAACGCGCCAAATTGATCTCGATCCGTTCAGCGAATTTGACCCGTGCCCGGTCGTGATACCAACGATTGAGAAGATCGCGCGTGACCGCACGCTGGTTAGGTTGGTCGCTCTGAACAACAATCGCTCCCCGCAGCAACTTCACGGCCCGGCTCGTATCCAGAACGATCTTCAACCGATACTGGCGACCGAGGTAAAGGTGGGTTTCGCCCGCAACGTAGGTACGTGGGGGCGTGCGAGGCACGAATTGGGCAAAAAAGCTTTGCTGGCGACGAATCCAGGCCGCCCGGCGCCGAACTTTCTGTGTAATCTTATCGAGCGACGCATTGAGAGGTGCGGTGATGACGATGGCACCGTCTGGCTCGACAGCAATCTCAAGCGTAGCCCGCTTCCGCCGGATCACATCGAACTCAATAGTGTGCTCCCCATACTGGATGCTATTTCGCTCCATCGTCATCCCGGGAACCTGGCGCGCGCTAGGTCCATCACCTTTTGTTCGATGTCATCCATCACCTCGACCGGCAAACTGATCTTCTTCCGGTCGCGAAGTACATCGAAGAAATAGTCATCAATGGCATTGCGCATATTGTTCTGGGCAATGTCATTTGACCAGACATCAACAATATGGTGAGCCTGAATGATTTCAATTAGAGCTAGCGCGATTCGGGCGGTCTCATCCCTTTCAACCGGCTTTTGATCTGGGCCAACTAGCGCTCCATCAAGGATGCCGAAGAATGCCTGCCCGTCTTCATTGCCTCTTACCGATTCAGGCAGATCACTGCCTCTATCTTTGCGCGCAACCTTGCCTGCCAAGTCGACAACCTTTTTTAGGTAGTCCCGCTCCGACATTCGCTTGGCCCGGTATTCGCGGATCGCCTCGGTCAGAAGCTCTGAGAAGCGTCTATAGAATGAAGGGTCTTCGTCCATCTTTTCGGTTATGGTTTTGCGAGTCGCACTCGCTATACGGTCCGCTTTCGAGCCCTCCGAAACACCGGACTCATTTACAACTGCCTCAAGTGCTTCAGGATCGTTAATGTTGACGAGCTCGATAATGACCTCAGCAGGCAAGGCGACTACATGATCGTCGAGCAGCTTCTGGATCTTAGGCTCAAACTCCTTCAAGTCAACTGTCTCTTGGTAACGAAGCTGTACTGACCGCTTAAGCTCTGAAAACTGCCTCCAATCGCGCTTCATTCTGTTCACGTCTTCCTCAGAGAAGACATCCAAGAGCTTTTCCGAGGACAGAGAAGTATGAATGCAGCGATTGAATACGCGTAAACGCTGGTAGAAGTCCTGGCGGATGGACTCGTCGGCCAGGAACTGCTCGAACTGCTCCATGTCCTTCTTGTTCTTAACCGGCTTGAAGAGGTCCCAGAGCTGTTCATGATACTGCCGTAGTTTGCGTATCTCCTCCCGGACGTCGTGTACGGTGCCATCCAGATCTGAAGTGTCATACCCATCGAGCGCGCTGTAGGTAGTTAGCGCGTTGTCGAGTTCACCGAGCAAGCCTTCGTAGTCGAGGATGAAGCCAAACTGCTTCTCTTCCCCGTTTTCCTCGTATAGACGGTTTACACGGGCGATTGCCTGGAGGAGGTTGTGCTCCCTCAAAGACTTGCAAACATAAAGGACGGTATTGCGAGGGACATCGAAGCCGGTGAGAAGCTTTGAAACGACAATCAGAATTTCCGGATCGCCGGACCCCTTAAAGGCGTCGATGATCTGACGGTTGTACTCCTCCTCGGTCTTATAGCGCGTCATCATCCTGTCCCAGAAGCCGCGCACCAGGTCTTTGGACTCCTTGTCCACCTCTTCATTGCCCTCATTGTCATCGGGGGCCGAGATGACGATCTCGCTGGTGACATGCCCGATCTCATCCAGAACATCCTTGAACCGCACTGCGGCTGCCTTGGACGGGGCGACAAGCTGGGCCTTGAAGCTGGTTCCTTGCCAGAACCGGCGATAGTGCTCGGAGATATCGAAGGCTTTGGCTCGGATCGCCTGGCCTGTTTTTGAAAGGGCATCGATCCGCGAAAACTTCCGCTTCAGGTCGGCCTTCTGTTTGTCCGTCAGCCCTTCGCTGATCTTGTCGAACCAGCGATCGATTACGCCGCCGGTGATCTGCTGCTCTACCAGCCGTCCCTCATAGAGAAGCGGCACAATAGCTCCGTCAGCGACGGCTTCGTCGATCGCATATCGGTGAATCAATCCGCCGAAGGTTGAAAGTGTATTCCGCTCCTTCTTCAAGAGCGGCGTCCCTGTGAAGCCTAGGTAGCAGGCTTTGGGCAGGAACCGGCGCATCTTTACGGCAAACTGGCTGTAGCCGCTGTGGCGGCCGGTCTGCGTGCGGTGGCTTTCATCCACCAGCACAAAGATGTTGGCATCCTCATCGACGGCCTGGTTGCCGCGAAGGGCGGTATCGAACTTGTTGATGATGGTGGTAATCAGCGGCTTTCGGTCACGGATCAGCTCCAGCAAATGTGCGCCGCTGGTAGCGCGAACGGGCGTCAACTCGCAGGACTTGAAGGTGTCCTTGATCTGCTTATCGAGGTCGTCTCGATCCGTCACGATGATCATGCGCGGATTCGGAATCGCCTTGTCGAGAGCCAGCGAGCGGCCCAGCATCACCATGGTCAGTGACTTTCCCGAGCCCTGTGTATGCCAGATGACGCCGCCCTTGCGAATGCCCTTGATATCAAACTGCTTGAGGCGCTCCATGGCCTTGCGTATACCGAAGAACTGTTGATGCCGGGCGATCTTGCGCTGTCCTCCCTCGAAGACTGTAAAGCGCCGCACCAGGTCCAGGAGCCGTTCGGGGCGGCAGAGAGCATAGATCATCTTGTCCTGCTCGGTGACCGCGCGTTCCCCTTCGGCCAGCAGGCTTTCAAAGTACGGCCGTGCAGCGGCAAAGTCGCCGCTGAAGACAGCGTCCCTCTCCCTGGCGGTCATTGCGCGGTTAGCGAAGGGCGCGATCGCTAAGTCCTTGTCTTCCTCGTCCCGCCAGCCCTGCCAGAACTTCTGAGGCGTTCCTACAGTCGCAAATCGCGCCTCTTTCCGGTTCATCGTCACCAGCAGTTGGGCAAAGTGGAACAACTGCGGGATGTTGTCTTCGTTCTGGTAACCGATCAGCTGGCTCGTGGCCTTCTTCAGGCTCTCGGTTGGCCGCTTGTTCTCGATCACTACAAAGGGGATGCCATTCACATAGGCAACAATGTCACAGCGCTTGGTTTGTGTGCTGGCCGTCCGCTCAATCGAGACTTCGGCGGTCACGTGAAAGGCGTTGTTCCCGGGCTGGTCCCAATCGATAAAGCGGAAAGAAAAACTCTTGCTGTCCCCATCGATGGTCTTGGTGATCGTGGTGCCCAGCACCAGCGTATCGTAGATCTCCTGATTGGTGCCGCGCAGGCCCTTGATCCTGTCCGGCGTCGGCTTCAGCCGGCGCATCGCCTCGTGGGCATCCTCCAGGTCAAAGGAATACTCCCGTCCCTTATAGAGGAAGCGATTCATGGCCAGAAGCTGCTCAGCCAGCACGTCGTCCAGTACAATATTGCGGAGCCGCCCGCCGCGCAGGGCAACCGCCTCCGTCTGGCTCAGCGGCTTGAAGCCCAGCGCCACGAGCAACTGCATCGCCGGGATTTGCGATTGGAATTTCTCGGCGGCGTCGAAGATGCGCCCTCCCGTTCCGTCCATCATGCAGGCCTCTGCGAATTGGTAACGTATGGATGATGAGATAGCGGCCCGGAGTATCGACTCTCATTTAGAAACTGCAGCAATGTCTTAATTCCGTGGTGATCTGCAGGCATTACGATCTTTCCGTTCTGGATATCGACGTTCAGGGCAGTAGATTGCGCTGCCGTCTGAATTTCGGCAGGCGTATAGTTGTCGAGCGTGCCGTTTTGAATGACTGCGTGGATCAGTTTTCGGCTGGTCTGATTTGTTATTGCCACAAAGGCCGGCACATTGGCGATGAATAGGCGATCATGATCAGCGAAGGCAAATACTTCCTGATCTGTCGCAGCTCGATAAAGCTCGATCATGTCTATGATCGAACGCAGTATATGTTGGCTCTTAAATTTGATGGTTCCGTTTTCGATGATGCATGCCAGGTTGGAATCCAGCGTAAATGCTGGATCGGTCAATTGGCGAAATGCGTTCCCTTGCTGAAATAGAGAAAACCTTTTGCTCAGCAGCTGCTGCGATGTGAACCGCTGGACAAGGATGATGGCCGATCCGGCAACCACCTTGCCAATGAAGAGAGCCTTGATCCCTTCATCAGCGAAATGCGTTGTATCGATATCTGGAACTGCCATCGCATTGCCGCGAATTGTTGCCTCAAACATCGCGGCTTCCGCGGGAACATCGATGGTCAGGAATTCGTCCTCGTCGGGCGTCCAACTACCGTTGAAGGCAACCTCAGTCGTCACGCCTTCACGAAATGCAATCTCCTGATTGTCAAAAATCGTCTCCAACGCTTGCTGCACTGTTGCGTCCAAGCGCACCCGCTTCGCAATGAGCTGGCCATCGATACGGCATGCTGCAAAAAGGTTTGGCATTATCACTTACCTCCCAGATCCAGAACGATGTACTCGGTGAGCTGGCCGATTTCGATTGTCTCGGTTGCGTTACGAAGGTGCTTCTTGGTGATGAGGACATAAGTCACGCCCTCTTTTGTTCCAACCTTATAAAAATGCCACCCCATCAGTCCTAGCAGCGGATTGAAATGATAGCTGTATCCCGTGCATACGACAGCCGCAAATATCGCAACCGCCGGTATCCACACTTGCCAGTTCAGAGCAGCAAAGGAGCTGGTAAAAAGTGGGAGTAGGTAAAGAAGCAGGAAACCAATATTCTCGCGATCGGCAGCTTCAGCCGTCGTTGTAGTAAACCGTACGCGCTCCAGATGTTTCTTGGAATACCCGAGCATTCCAACACAAATCCCGACCAGAACGATGCATGTCGCGAACAGCGAGAACGCCTGGTGCTCTGCGCCAGATCGGTAGGCAACCCAGGCATAGGTGATCAAGACCGGCGCGATGGCGGTACTCGTCAGAAGTAGCTTGGCAAGCCAATTCAGCATTTTACCCTCCATTCACCTGTTAAAAGTTTCTGCATGAGGCCGCGTTTCTGAACAGCCAGGGCATCACGCTGCCTTGTGATTACGCTGATCTCTTCATTCATCGCATCGAGGAAATTCGCCTGCTGCTCTTGCAGGACGATAGACGGAAGAGAGACCTTAATCTCTGCGAAGACTGGGTATTTCAAGTTCCAGGTATCGCTTGTCAAACCCTGTGAATAGCGCTCAAAATCATGGATCATCCGCCGCGACTTGAATAGGTGCGCAGCATATCGCGGAAAGATCTTATCCTGTTTTGGAATCAGAACTGTATACGCCGGGCTAACGATTCCCCTGAGGGAAGAAAGCCCAGAGACGCCCTGCCACATACGCATGGTGTTGTAGCCGATGTCACCGGGAAGAACTAGCTTATATTTAGTTTTGTCTTCGCTTGAACTGTCCTTCCTTCCAACACCGTCGCGGTCGATCACTCCCCCGGACATGGTAATACTCAGGAGCACGTCGCTCTCGGCGCCTGGTTCGTCTCTTTCACGGAACAGTTCACCCATCGAAAAGTCTGACCAGTTGCTTCCACAGCCTCCCGGCGACGGATGGCAGGGCTTAAAGAAGCTGCGTGAATAAGCATCATGGTGATCTTGCGCGGCTCTTAACAGAGCTTCTGTCTTCTCGATCGCTTCGTCCCACGCACGTAGGATTTCCGCAATCTTGCGCTGCTCCATCAGTGGTGGTAATTCCACCATTTGGCCCGTGATGTCTTCTTTGTGAACATGAACCAGAGAGGACTTAAAGCCATGGGCTTGCGCTTCAATTCGACTGGTAACGAGTCTGAGGGCGGCGTAGAGCCAATATCGGTCAACGCCTTTGTTCGGAACAACACGATATATGTGCTGGTTGAGAACGCCCTTTGGTCCCGGCCAGATTGTTGGTCCAAAGGACACACCCTTGACACCCGCCCATGCGAAAAGAAGGTCTCCGGGCTCAACAATCCATTCGTCTCTCACCTCGCCATCGAAGTAGTTAAATATCTCTGATCCATTCAGGTTTTGAATTCGGATAATGGGAAGTCCTGATGGCTTCCAATCAGTTGGGCGGAATCCATTTCCATTCAGGAAACTGCAGAGTTCAGAGAGGGGCGCGCGTCGATGGCCGCTAAGCATGTTTACCCCTTTTCTTGAGCCCCTTCGAAGTCTCAGCCACCCGCTCCAACTCGCCAAGATCGCCGGTCTGGTCTGCGAGAAGCCGCTCCGCTTCCTTCCGCTTGGCATCAAATGCCTCGTACCGCTCGAATGCGAGCTGTTCCGCCTTGGTCGCTGAGATACTGCCGGCGTTGCGAAGGATGGGCAGTTCGTTCGAGCGGAGGAATCCGTCGAGCACGCCCTCCCATTCGGCCAGTTGCATGGTCTGGCGGCGCCGGGCGCGCAGGTCCGCTGTATCCAGAAACATGGTGACGATCAAGTTGAGTTCTTTGATCTCCGATTCGCCCAGGTAGTTCTTGGCCGTCGATACATCGCCTTTGCGGACCCGCTCGCCCTTCCACGAGGTGAGCCCCATATTGGGCAGGTTGGGATTGGCGCGCTGTTTGATCAGCTCGGCGGCCGTGCCGCCAGCGACCGCATGAAGCATCTTGTTCTGGATGGTCGCGTAGAACTCCTGCGCGGCCTGCGACTTTGGATCGTAATCCTCGCTCAGCGCCAGAATCTCCCGCACCTTCTGATAGAACCGGGCCTCCGAGGCCCGAATGTTCCGAATCCGCTCGATGAGTTCGTCGAAGTAGTCCCAGGCCGGGTCCTTCAGGCGTTCGTCGTTCATGACGAACCCCTTGACCAGATATTCCTTAAGCGCGGTGGTGGCCCAGCGGCGGAACTGAACGCCACGGGGTGAGCGGACCCGGTATCCAACGGCCAGAATCATCTCCAGGCTGTAGTGATCGACCTGGTAGTTTTTGCCATCCGCGGCAGTTGTTGCATAACGTGCAACAACTGAATTCGGGGCCAGCTCCTCGTCGTCGAGAATGGACTTGATGTGCCGTGAAATCACGGACTTATCCCGTCCAAAGAGGTCGGCGATCTGGTTCAGCGCCAGCCACACGGTTCCATCCGCGGCCCGCAGTTGAATCTTTGCCGCCCCATCCTCGGTTGTGTAAAGTATCAGCTCGCCATTAGACATCGACGCCAAGCTCCTTGAGGTAACCCGCCATCCGGCCGCGGACTTCGGCCAGTTCCGCCTCGATCCGATTGATCTCTTTCTGAACGGCAGCCACGTCGATCTCTTCTTCCGGCTCGAAGGTATCCACGTAGCGCGGGATGTTGAGGTTGTAGTCGTTGGCCTTGATCTCCTCCGGCGTGGCGAGATGGGAATACTTATCCAGCTCGGCACGGGTCCGGTAGGTCTCAAGGATCTTGGCGATATGCGCCTCGTCCAGGATGTTCTGGGTCTTGCCCGGCGTGAACTCCCGGCTGGCATCGATGAAGAGTACGTCTTTGCGGGCCTCGTTCGCGCCACCCTCCTCGCGCGAACGGTCAAAGACCAGGATCGCGACCGGAATGCCGGTGGTGGTGAAGAGGTTGGCAGGCAAGCCGACGACTGCATCGAGCAGGTTATCCTCAATGAGCTTGGTTCGGATGACACCCTCGCTGCCGCCGCGGAAGAGAACGCCGTGGGGTACGATGACCGCCACGCGCCCGGCCTGGCGGCGGGCGATCTCGATCATGTGGGTGATGAAAGCGTAATCGCCCTTCGACTTGGGAGGAATGCCGCGCCAGAACCGGTTGTAGTGATCTTTGGACGCATTCTCCGCGCCCCACTTGTCGAGTGAGAAGGGCGGATTGGCGACCACTATATCGAAGCTCATCAGGCGGTCGTTCTCAACCAGGGTGGGGCTGTTGAGCGTGTCGCACCACTCGATACGGGCGGCATCTTTGGCGTGGAGGAACATGTTCATCCGCGCCAGCGCCCACGTAGACCCGTTGACCTCCTGTCCGTAGAGGGCGAAGTTGTCGGAACCGACCTCCTCCGCCGCGCGAATGAGAAGAGAACCGGACCCGCATGCAGGATCGCAGATTGTGTTGCCGGGTTTGGGCGCGGCCAGCTTGGCAAGCAATCTGGAAACGGCGGCGGGTGTGTAGAATTCCCCGGCCTTCTTGCCCGCGTCAGAGGCGAAGCGGGAGATCAAGTAGATATAGCACTCGCCGATGATGTCGCCCGTAACCCGGGAAGGACGCAGATCGAGAGCCGGCTTGGCAAAATCCTCAAGCATGTTGTTCAGCCGGCGATTGCGGTCCTTGACCCTGCCGAGGTTTGCCTCGGAGTTGAAATCGATGTTGCGGAAGACCCCCTCGAGCTTGGTGCGGTTGGCGTCTTCAATCTTCTCCAGTGCGATGTTGATCAGCTCGCCGATATTGGCTTCAAGGCGCTGGGCATATAGGTCGTAGAAGCTGGCGCCTTTGGGCAGGACGAAACGTTCGCGCTCCATGCGGCGGCGGATGCGGGCTTCGTCGTCTCCGTATTGTTTGCGATAGCCTTCGGCGTGGTCGTTCCAAAGGTCGGAGATGTACTTCAGGAACAACATCACGAGGATGTAGTCCTTGTACTGGCCGGCATCCACGACGCCGCGAAACGTGTCACAGGCCGCCCAGGCCGTGTTGTTCACCTGCTGCTGTGTCAAATTATCTGTCAATTTATTTTCCTTTCCCGCTGGGGGGCGGAGACCGCACTGCTGGCCAAGTTTCCGAGGATGACGGTTGTCAGTCTCCTGCGCTTTTCGGCCAGGAGGAGTGCGAGATCGCGTTCCCGCTCGGCCAATGCGTCAATTGCCAGGATCAGGTGTTGCATCGCCAGTTCTGGAACATTGATTTCGAGTTGCTCGAGGGCTGCTCGCGGCACCATGCGCATCTTTGTGCCATAGGAGGTGAAATCAAAGTGCCGTTGAGCCAATGGCTGGTTGATTGCCCAGGCCAGATATTGCGGTGTTATGACATTCGGGTTAGGACGAAGAATCATCAGCGGGAGGACGGCCAACGCAGGCTCCTTGAAGCTTTCGTCCAGGGCGACGGCGGTATTCCGATCACCCCGGGAGCGAAACAGCACATCGCCGGCGTGTACAAGATGTCGTTCGAGGATGTCCTCTTGGTGGATGCGGGTTAGCCTGTGAAAGTCGACTCGCCCATCTGCCGAAATGTCGCCAAGCTGAATCATGGGCACACCCCCATTTTGTGCTGGCTCTAGTCGCCCGCGAGTCGTAAAGCCGGTATGTATCGAACAGGTTGCTGCCAGCGGCAGATGTTCTGATCTCTGTAGCATCACCTACAGAATATCATGAATCTGCTCCCTGTCAACTGAAATATTGTCTGTAGGATTATCTACTGAAAACATATATAGCGGCGTCCGCACCACATTGAGTGTTCCGAGACGTAGCGTGGACGTTGTAACGATTACACTGGGATCGCTTGGAGTTGCTCTTTCTTGCGCTTGCGATGAGCAAAGTGAAAATCGTGGTCCTGCTGAATCAGGGAGGCAATCCTCTCAACCCTAGCACTGCTCAGTTTGTAACCGCCGAGGCTGCAAGCGGACAGCAGGTTCAGATCCTCAAGCTTACGGATACAATCCACCGTAACTTCCGACATGCTTCCGTAGGCGCTCTTCGGGCTGGATAGAACCACGACTCGGATGATCCGATAGGCAAGGCCACGCTTCGCGAGGTACGCTTCCAGCGCATCCGCGGCTTCGTTCACCTGGCGGCTCGGAGAGCGGCCGCCGTTGTCCTCAATGGCGCCCCCCTGCTCAACAAGGTTTCCGTAATTGTCGTACTTGTCTTTCCACCAGCGATCTTGGTGGCAATGAACCACCGCGTTCAAGTGCTTCACCTCCAAAGCGGCGATCCCAGCCGGTCCGATGGCGATCAGATCGGTTTCTCCCTTGTTATTCTTGTACCCCCTGATAACCGTCCACTCGTCGCCGAGTGAGCTTTCAAGAGCACTGAGCACCAGGGCTTCTCCCTCATTGCCCGCCACAAAAGCACATTCCTGATCGCTCGGTGGCCGGTACATCAGTACTGGCGGAACCGGCCGCTTTCCAACAGTAATCCATTGGAAGAGGGCTGTAGTGAACTGCCAGGGTTTGCGGTTGACCATTGCGTCCTTCAAGGACTTCTTGATCCCTGCGCGACATTCATTGAACTCGTTGAGCTGCTCCTGATATCTGCTCCATTTGGCGCGCGGCTCAGCGGTCCTTGCATCTCTGAGCCGCTGAACCTGGCTCCCGGTATGGTCTGAAAGGGTGATCGTCTTCATCTCGCCAGCTCCTTCAACTTCAAGATGCTTTCGCTTTCGAAGATGACCTCCCACTCCGTCACCTTGCTGTAAACCAACTTCATCTCGATTGCTCGTCTCCCGGCCTTGCCGGGAACACTAGTCTGCCACGGCGGCCACGGGCCGAAGTGATGAATGCAAAGAACGGGCTAGATTTCCGTATCGCGGAGCATACATGTGCCCCAACTTGCGTCAGCACCTGCTGATTTACGGAGTGCATGCTGCCGCCGGCGTGTTACCTGAGCATTGCACCGGTCTGTGTGACGGTGCGTGCCGATCCGCTTCAGCCAAGACGTCCATCCACCCTTTGGAGAAGCAGGTCCACACTGTCCGAAAATGAGACAGATTTCGGCCAATCAGGCTGATGACTCGTGCTTTTAGGCCTCAACATATCGGCTAACAGCCCAAAATCTTGAAACTTTCTAGTTACTATCGACGATCTTGTGCGCGTGGCCTTTGACCTGGTCGGTTTCTTTCATATGCTCAAGCTTTCAAGGAAGTTATCCGCCATCTCCGATAGCGGGTCCGTTGGCAGCAAAGGATTTACGAGCTCCCTCTGGTGGGATGAGAGAAGGCCGGTTCCATGCGGTATGCCAGGGAAAACGTGATGTCGCCCGAGGAACTCGCTAGCGAGTTCCACCTGAGCGAGGCGCGTCTGGCAGATCTCCGATCGGAACACAAGGGTCCACCTTATTTCGAACTCGGCGGCATTTGGTACCCAAAGAACGCATTTGATGAATGGGCAGAGGAGCAACTGAACAAAGGAGCCGAAGTTGTCGCTAAGGAAGAGGAGCGGCAAGTGGTACTCCCGGTTCGGTCTGCACGGACAGGAGAACAGGGGAAACACCGATTTGGTCGCCACGTCACAAAACAAGGGGTAGGCGCAGGAGATCGAATCGTGCGTGCGGAAAGCTCTGAAGACAGAGAAGCGTCGGTCGCTTCCACGGGCCATGGCACGCTTCGATGTCTGCGGCCCACTGACGTATCTGAACCGCTTGATGCCGGGCGCATGCCGCCCAGGCTGACCAGCACGAGCCGTCATGGATTCAAACAACTGGCGCGTAAACAGACGGTCACGATTGAGCCCGAGCAAAACTACTCTCCGAGCGAGGTCGCAGCGGCGTTAAACCTGAGCTACGATGCCGCATTGCGGCTCATGCCTAAGATGAAGGGCGTGGTTGATTTTGGAACGCCGACACGCCGATACAAGCGGGGCAAGAAAAAGCTGAGAATCAGCGGCAAGAATCTGTTAGCGTTCCTCAGGAGTAAAACGATCAATTAGGGGAGCTGTCCTTCCTAGTTCCCGTCATGCAAAATGACTTCTAATTCATTTGCAAGGTCGGAATATCCCGGGAGAATTGTGGGAGGGGCGAGACGAGATTCACACTGTCTATTGGGCTATACGCTTGGCTTCTCACCAGCCAGATATGGGTTAGCCATCTTTGCCGACGTGATCCGAGTGTACAGGTTGGAGACTGTCGAACGAAGTGGACTCATCGTGAAGCCTCTAATAATGCTACATGCTCATTGGACAACCTCATCGCCGTTCTCGTCCAAGCCCATCTTTCGCCACGCCTCACGCTGCACTTCGTCCAATCGGTCTTCAGCTTCTTTGATCCAATGACGATAGGTCTTGCGGATTTCGTTAGGCGAAGAGCCGACCATGTCCGCCACGTCGTCAACATGCACTCCAGCCGAAAGCCACTCGGTAATTCTGTAATGTCTGAAGCCATGAGGGGTCGTCTTGACACCTGCATCCTTGATAGCCTTGTTGACCCGCTCACGCCACTGGGTATACGTACCGGGGAAGGCAGGTTCGCCCAGAGCCTCAAGCTGTTTCGCTAATGACTCGCTGATGCGCACCCGGTAGCGTTGGTTGGTCTTCGTGCGATTGCCACGGATAACCATCCCCTGAATCACGGGACATCGTTCAGGTTTTGACATCTCGTACTTTTCGGCATCCTGCTGCGACATGGCGTACTTCATGGCATCAACTAACGCCATCGCCGTTTCACGCATCAACTGGCACAGGAGTCGAACTTGCCCCGTCGCAGCATTCAGTATTTTCTCGACCTGCCTTTTGGTTGGCGGCTTAACCTCCGTCTTCTTGAATCGGATGCGGAACTGTGGATTCAGCTTGGGGTCCGGAATTGGTGATTTCTCGATGTAGCCCATCCCCGCAGCCCAAGAAAAAAATCCGCTTATGATAGACCAGTGGACGCTCAAGCTGCTGCTGTCTCCGGAGCGGTGCGGAAGCGTCAGACGCCACTTTATCGCATTGTCAGGGGTGAAAGCCGTCAGAAGGAGAATGTTTTTCTTCTCGCACCACTCCACGAGTTTGCCGCCCATCTGCTTCGCCTTGGTATTCCCCAACCCGTTCTGGTCACGAAATTCGTACCACTCTTGCAAGGCTGCCGCCACGGTCTCGTCTTTGGGTTTTAGTTTGCCCTCGACGAAGTCCTTCAGACGTTCCTCCAGGTCATTCACTCTGGACTGTGCTTCAGACCAGCTACGGGTCTCCAATGACCATTTATTCTGGTAGGCCAGCTTCTTGCCTTCGAATACGCCGGGAGTGCCCTTCCATACAAATTGAACCCACAACGGGCAACCACACCGAGGTTCGTATCGGTTGGTGCTGTCGCAAACGTCCCGGTTGTGACGCCGAAAAACAGTAAAGGCCAAGGGGGCTGTCCTTTCCTGCCGAATATTGGGTCTGGTGAACCCTCACAGCGGGTTTAGGACAATAGTAGGTACAGTTTAGAGGGGAAGTCAATAAAGTGCAGTGTTTATGCGGGAAAAAGTTTGGCTCCTCAGGTAGGACTCGAACCTACAACCCTTCGGTTAACAGCCGAATGCTCTGCCATTGAGCTACTGAGGAGTGCCTTTGCTAAATTGTCCTTTATCAAATTATCAGACCCGGCCCCTGACGTCAAAATGGCTCCGGGGCGCGGCTCTGGCCCGGGGTGGTTCTCTGGCCTATCCCCATGTGAATTCGATGGGAATCTCGATATCCGGGTGCAGGCTCTTGTGCACGGGGCAGGTGCGGGCAGCCCGAATGAGCTTCTCTTTGTCCTCGGCGCTGAGGGCGTGGGGCACGTGGATTTTGACCCCCAGGCGCGCGATCCGTCTGGGCGGCGCTGCGGTCATCTCCTTTTCGACCGTCGCCGTTGCGCCGACGATATTGATGTTGAGAGTACGGGCCAGGATGCCCATGATGGTGAGCATGCAACTGCCCAGGGCAGTCCCGACCAGATCGGTCGGGGAGAAGGTCTCGCCGCGTCCCTGATTGTCGATGGGCGCGTCGGTCTCAAGTTCCGTGCCGGAGGGACCGTGAACTGCTTTGCTGTGCAGGTCGCCCTGATATTCGAGTTGAATGCTGACCATAGCTGATCCTCAAAGAAAGCGGATCGAGAGGAGTTGGATGCGGAGCTAGCTGCGCAGTACCCTCAATCGCCCTTTCGCTATACTTGTTCTAGCAGCAGGCGATAGTGGACGTCGAGAGGCGGGTGCTGGCGTCTGGCTCTCAAGACCCGGAATCCAAAGAATCTGAACCTGCGAAGAGCGATCAACAATCCCAATGAAACTTGAAATCCCCAACGGCGACTTCCGCGCCTACTTATTCGACTGCGACGGCACCGTCGCCGACTCCATGCCTTTGCACTACATCGCCTGGAAGAAGGCGCTGGGCGAGTGGAACTGCCCCTTCGATGAGCCTCTGTTCTACTCGTGGGGCGGGGTTCCGCCGGCCGATGTGGTGGCCAGGCTGAACGCCATGCACGGGCTCACGATGCCGGTTGAGACAGTGGCGCACCGCAAGGAGATCTTCTATTACGATCTGCTTCCCGGGCTTGAGCCGGTCGAGGAGGTTCTGGAGCACATACGCGCCATGCACAGGCTGATTCCCTTCGCGGTGGTCTCGGGCTCGACGCGGGAGTCGGTGACCAACTCGCTAAATGCGATCGGGCTGCTGGACCGGTTCGACTTGATCGTAGGCTCGGAAGACTATGCGCACGGCAAGCCTGCGCCCGATCCATTTCTTACCGCCGCCGCCCGGCTGGGCGTTGCGCCCGAACACTGCCTGGTCTTTGAAGACGCCGAGACCGGTATTGAGTCCGCCAAGGCAGCAGGAATGGCGTACGTGAGGGTTCCCCTGCCATACGAACGCCGCGAGGGAACAAAATCCGCATCCCAAACGTAGATATAGGCATTAGGCGGAGAGGCTATGCACCACTGAATCTCCGGCTGCTGAGCCTTTACCGTGCGATCTGAAGAAGCCGCGCCCCTCATATCCGTGCCCCAGGCCGCACCGGTGCAGTCGCGCCGCGGCGATACTGCTTTTCTGGTTGCAATCTCCGCATTTGTCGCGTTGATTCATATTGCGACCAACGGCCGCTACGGGTTTCACCGCGACGAGCTGCAGTTTCTCTCCGACGCTCGCCATCTGGACTGGGGGTTCGTCGCCTATCCGCCCTTCACGCCGCTTGTGGAGCGTGTGGGCCTTGCGCTCTTCGGCCTGTGGATGCCGGGACTGCGCCTATTCTCCGTTCTCGCTCAATCCGTCGTCATTTTTACAGCGGGGCTTATTGCACGCGAGTTCGGGGGCCGGCGTCCCGCACAGATTGCCTCCGCGTCGGCTACGGCATTCGCGCCCCTCGCGCTCTTTCAGGGCACAGAGTTCCAGTACACCTCATTCGACCTGCTCTGGTGGGTCTTGGCCTGCTACTTTGCCGTACGCCTGCTCAACACAGAGAACCCAAGATGGTGGATTGCGATCGGCGCAATCCTTGGCCTCGGCCTTGAGACCAAGTATGCGATTGTGTTTCTCATCGCAGGACTTCTGGCCGGACTCGCCCTTACCGAGGCGCGCCGCTACTTTGCCAGCCGGTGGTTCTGGACAGGTGTGGCGTTGGCTCTGGTGCTCTTCCTGCCGAACCTCATCTGGCTGTGGCGTCACCAGTTCATCTCTCTCACCTTTCTTCAGCACATTCACGCTCGCGATGTCGGCGAGGGCCGGGCGCAGGGCTTCTGGCGCGAACAGTTTCGCATCTGCGCGAATTTCGCCGCCGCTCCTCTGTGGATCGCAGGACTGATCGGCCTGGCGTTCAACCGCCGCTACCGCATGCTTGCCTGGATGGCGGTCGTTCCCATTTTGCTGCTGGCCTTGGCCAAGGGACGGGGTTATTACACCGCTGGCCTGTACCCGATGATGGTCTCGATGGGTGCCGTACTCTTTGAGCGCTGGCTCGCCTGGATGCCCCGGATACCGCGCCGGGTAATCGCGATTGTCTACTCGGCAGCATTTGCCTTTGTATCGGTATACGTCTGCGCGGTGGTTCTGCCCATCGGATCTAGCGGCCCGCTGCGGGAGTTTGCACTGAGCCACAACGGCGATCTGCGCGAGGAGATCGGCTGGGACGAGCTGGTGCGCACAGTGGCTCAGATTCGCGACTCGCTGCCGGCCGATCAGCAAGAGCATCTGGGCATCACCACCGGAAACTACGGTGAATACGGAGCGATTGAGATTCTCGGCACTAAGTATGGGCTGCACCAGCCCATCGGCACAACGAACTCCGAGTGGTATCGCGGCTATCCCGCAACGCCGCCGGCGACGATCATTGTGCTTGGCCTTCGACAGGCTGAGGCCGATTCAATCTTCACCGGCTGCAAACTCGCAGGACATAACGGAAACAGCGAAGGCGTTAAGAACGAGGAAAGCCAGGACCATCCCGACATTTTTGTCTGCGGCCCGCCGCGGATTCCATGGCCGCAACTGTGGCGAGAACACAGGGACTTCGGATAGAAGTTAAGGAGCGAGCCGATTGAGCCGATTCACAGCGCTGCTGCTCTTTGCCGGATCAGCTCGATCAGACCAGGCTCGTCGAGAATCGGGATGCCCAGATCCTGAGCTTTGATCAGTTTTGAGCCGGCTTCCTCGCCGGCCACGACGTAACTGGTTTTCTTGCTGACCGAACCGGTAACCGCGCCGCCTGCGCCCTCGATCATCGCCTTGGCCTGATCGCGAGTGAGCGTCGGCAGGGTTCCGGTGAGGACGAACGTAAGGCCGGCAAGCTGCGTGGTTCGCTCGCGCCTCTCGGCCTTCATCTTGACTCCTGCAGCTTTGAGCCTCTCGATGAGCGCGTGATTCGCCGGCCGAGAAAAGAAGTCCACGATAGAGTGCGAAATCTCTGGCCCGACATCGGCCACCTGTTCCAGGCGTTCGGGCACAGCGGTTTCGAGCTCATGAATGTCGCCAAACTCGGCGGCGAGTTCCTCCGCCGTTCTTTCTCCTACATGGCGAATGCCGAGACCCATCAGGATACGAGCCAGACCCGCAGACTTCGAGCTCTCGATCTGCCTGAGGAGCTTGTCGGCGCTGATCGCGCCAAAGAACGGCTGCGTCACAGTGACGGGCTCGCCGGTTGTTTTGTCTTTGCGCGTGACCTGCTTATCAAGCGACAGGAGCTGCTCGCGGGTGAGGCTGTAGAGGTCGGCAACGCTGCTTACAAGGCCTTTTTGCACCAGCGCATCGACGGCAGCCTCGCCGAGCCCTTCGATGTTCATCACGCCGCGGGAGCCGAAGTGGAGCAGCGTCTCGCGCAGACGGGCCGGGCAGTCGGCGTTGACGCAGCGCCAGTCTGCCTCGTCCTCTTCGCGCACTACGGCGCTCTTGCAATCCGGACATTCGGTTGGAAACGCAAAACGAAATGCCCCACGCGGATGCGCGGCGTCTTCGACCACCTCGACGACCTTGGGGATCACGTCGCCGCCGCGTTCAACCTTGACCGAATCGCCGATGAACAGGCCCATGCGCTCAATGAAATCTGCGTTGTGCAGAGTGGCGCGGCTTACCGTAACTCCCCCGACGAAGACCGGCTTGAGCACAGCTGTCGGCGTAAGTTTGCCGGTCCGTCCCACGGTGATCTCGATGCCTTCAAGCACGGTGATGGCCGCCTGGGCGGTGAACTTGTAGGCGATGGCCCAGCGAGGGGCGCGACCGGTGTAGCCGAGCCGCTGCTGGGTGGCCTGGCCGTTAACCTTGAATACCACACCGTCGATCTCGTAGCCGAGGGTTGGCCTATCGGCTTCGGCCTTCTCGATGAAGCGCGTCATTGCTTCCACCGAATCCATGCGGGCGCGGTGGGAGTTGACGCGGAAGCCGAGTTTGGCCAGCAGGTCGAGTGTTTCCTGCTGGCCGCCAGGAAAGTATTCGCCGTCGACGAGCAGAAAGTATGCATAGAAGACGAGGCGGCGGTTGGCGACGATGGAGGGCTCAAGCGTGCGCAGGGTGCCTGCGGCCGCATTGCGGGGATTGACAGCGGCGGGGAGGCCCTCGCGCTCGCGCTCTTCGTTGAGTCTTTCAAAGGCGGCGCGCGGCATGATGCACTCGCCGCGCACCTCCAATGTCTGCGGCAGGCCCAACGCTTTCAGTTTCTCGCCAGGGATCGACAGCGGCACGCTGCGGATGGTGCGTACGTTGGTGGTGACATCCTCGCCTACCTGGCCGTCGCCGCGAGTTATACCCACGGCCAACACTGTCCCTCCGGCTGTGTCTGGCTGATACTGGAGCGCGAGGCTCAGGCCGTCGAGCTTGAGCTCGGCCGTGTACTCGACAGGCAGCAGCCCGGCGAGCTCTCGTACGCGGCGGTCCCAGTCGGCGAGTTCCTCGGAGGAATAAGCGTTGTCGAGCGATAGCATGGGCCGGGAGTGCTCGACCTTGCGAAAACCCTCGGCAGGACGTCCGCCGACGCGCTGGGTGGGCGAGTCGGGCGTGACCAGCCTAGGATGGGCAGCTTCGAGAAGCTTCAACTCGTTGACCAGCGCGTCGTAGTCGGCGTCAGATATCTCGGGCCGGTCAAGAACATAATACAAATGCTCGTGGCGGCGGATCTCGTCGCGCAGCGCGTCGATCTGGTGCTCAACAGACTTCTGCTCAGCAGGGCCGCTCATAGGTATGGATTATAGATTCCGGCTGTGCCGGATGCGGCAGGAAGAAGACTTTACATCGCTAGAGCAAGAATAGAAAGCCGACCCACTGGGCCGTGAATGATGTGGCTGGTGAACCCGTCCTAAGACGGTGGAGCTCTCCGCGGTTCATTAGGCATTCCGGACTGGCGGACACGGCACACAGAACCGATTGTCGAGTTGAGCCCCTGTTCAATGAATGTTGGTTCAACCAGCTTCGATCACCCACCTGCTTTGCAGGCCGGTTTCTAATGCGGATAGTATGGGTCTCGGCGGAGAATTACAAGTCTTGTTCTACGATGCTGTGTTGTGTTACGGTTTTCGCTTCCCCTTTTCAAATTGCTCAGAGCGCTGTTCCCGATGCGGAACGGGATCGCTCAATCTCCGCTACCCGGAGCCTTCTGTGCTTGCTGCTTCTGGTTTTCTATCTCCGCGGCACTGGCGATCATCTTTTTCAGCTTGCTCTCGATGCCGGCGTCGCCGACGTGCTGGTCTTCAAGCACTCCATCGGCGTCAATTGAAAACGTCGCCGGAATCGCATTCACGTTGAATCGCCGGGAGAGCGCCCCCTCGAATCCGCCGTCGCGAACCTGAAGCCAGGTCATTTCGTTGCCGGCAACAAAGTTCTTCCACTTTTCGCCGTCGCTGTCCAGGCTAATACTCAGCATGACAAAAGGCTGGCCTTCAAACTTGTGCGCGATCGAGCGCATATGCGGCAAAGCCTCGCGGCATGGGGCGCACCAGGTAGCCCAAAAGTCAATGAGGACAACTTTGCCGGCCAGTTCATCCAGAGACACCCGCTTGCCGTCGATCGTCGTTGCCGTAAACGCCGGGGCCATGCGCGCCCGGGCCAGCTCGATACGATCGGTGAATCGCTGCGCCCGCGTGTGAAGGTCGGGGTTTTGCCGGTCCTGGGCAAGGAAGGCGTCGAACTCAGCACGGGCTTGGTCGTCCTGGTGCAGGTAGGCAAGCGAGGTGCCGTACCCAAAGTGAACGCCGGTGAGATTTGGCGCGAGCTTCAACGCGGTCTTGAAGGCGTCGCAGCTCTCCTCGAAGCACTTCTGCTTCTTCTCGGCGATTCCCTCCCGCTGCAGGGCCATCCCGAGCCAGAGTTCGAGGCCGGCACGATCCGCGTCGCCAACTGACTGTGCAAGCGCCTCCTGGACGACTGCGATCGCGGACTTGAAGTCGTTGATCTCCATGGCCAGGCTGTAGGCGCTGTTCTGGCACTGCTCACAATGACCGCCATCCTGCTTATTGGCCTTGCGAAAGGTGTCGATGGCGAGCGCGGTCTCACCTCGCCTTTGCCAATCGACGGCTTCCGCGTAGGTCTTGCGCGCTTTGGGGTCGGTGGGCTCTCCTGGCTTTGTGTTCGTGGTTTGTGCGGCTGCGTGCCAGCCGGCGAACAGAAGGAGACACGCACCGATACTGGCAGGGAGTTGGCAGCCGGCAAAGCGATTGCGCTTGACCATGGGACGACTCTCTCAACAGGGATTGTCTATCTGGAAGGAATCTTACACCGGATCGCCGCTGCTGTCCTGTTGCGAACCCTGCTGTTCGTCATCGAGCACGCCATCGAGTAGTACGCGCAGAGTGGCCGCGCGTTCCCGGCCGAGGCGGGGATCTGCCGAGCGGGCCTGGGCAAGTTCGTCGGCCAAATTCAGGGCCGCCAGCACTGCCACGCGCAGAGAGTCCGCGGTGTGTCCAAGGGCCGCGACGGCGCGCATCTTGGCATCGACGCGCGCCGCCAAGTCGCGAATGTGGTCCTGGTCCTGCCCGGAGAGGTGGTAGATCTGGTCGTAGATCTCGACCGTCACATAACCGGGTTTGGAGCGGGTCTCCTCGGCCATCGCCCCCTCACAGCTCCAGTGCGTCAAGCTGTTCGAGCAGTTTGTTGACGCGGCTCTTCACCTGCTCGCGCTCGGTGCGCAAAGCCGTCAGCTCGGATTTCATCTGCTCGTTGCGCATCATCTCTTCTCTGAGCGCGGCCTCGGCATGGGCGGCAAGGGCCTCTGCCTCGGCGGCTTGAGCGGCGGCCTGAGCAGCCTGCGCTGCAGCCTCGGCAAGTTGCGCATCTGCGATGGCGGCCTGCGCCTCGGCGGCCGTACGTGCCTGGCGCTCCTGCTTGACCAGCGCCACGGTGCGCAGAATGCGCTCTTCGAGGCTGGCAAAATCGTCCATGCTCACGGTCAGCGCACGGGCCTCTGCTTCGGCCGCCGGCGCTTCTTCGTTCGCGATGTTCTCACCCGACTCAGCCTGGATCTCAGGCTGCATCTCAGCTTCCGGCGGTGCTTCCACCGCGGTTTCAGTCTCCCAGAAAGTCTCCGACATCGGCACCCCCGCGCCCGCCACTTATCCATCGGCGCGCACACTGTTTCCGTGAAGTATAGCGCCAATGCAAGCGAAAAATTCACTTAAGAACGAAGACGAGCGCCCACTTGTGCAACGGCAGCGACAATCTGGGCCTGGAAACTCTGTAGTTCCTCCTCGCGCAGGGTGCGGTCAGCTGCCTGGAAAGTGGCGCCCAGGAGCAGCGAGTACTCTCCTTTTGCCAATCGCGCGTCGCGGAAGACCTCGCGCACACGCCAGTCGACCAGTTCGGCGATTCCCAGCTCGCCCATGGCGCGGTCAATCGCGTCCCAGCCGATACTCTCGTCCAAAACCAGAGAAAAGTCGCGCCGGACGGGCTGGAAGCGGGAGATCTCGCGCGCGGCAGGTTTGCGCAGCGACTGCTTGTAGAGCCTGTCGAGGTAGAGCTCGCCGACCATGACCGGCTCCTTGATTTTGCGGGCCGCGGCCTCGCGGGGGTGGAGCTGCCCGAACCAGCCCACGGTTCCGCCTTCGACAACGACACGGGCCGACCGGTAGGGGTGCAGCCACTCCGGAGTGAGCCCGGAGTCTGCCCCGAAGCGGTCGAAGTAGACCCCGCGGGCCTCGAAGCGGCCGAGCACCTGCTCGACAACGCCCTTGGCATCGAAGAAATCCAGCTGACGCACAGTGTGCAGCGCGCTTGCGGATGGCAGCGCGCCCACTGCGCCAAGCGCCAGCGCTGGCCGCTCCTCGACCTTCTCCGTCGTCCCAATGAAGACCGTGCCGAGTTCGAACAGGCGCACGTCGTTCACATCGCGGTTCAGGTTGCCGGCGATCATAGCCAGCATTCCCGGCACCAGCGAGGGGCGCAGTACGCTGGCCTCTTCGCTCAGGGGGTTGCCCAGGGGCACTATCTGGCCGGGCTGCGGCGAGGTTAGAGCGGCCTCAGCGGACGAACAGAAGGTTGACGCAATTGCCTCGTGGAAGCCGGCGGCAAGCATTGTCGAGCGCACTGCGGCTTCCTTTCCCTCCCAGGGGAGCGAGCGAACGCCGCCGGCAAATGACGGCAGGGTGTTGGCAAAGCGGTTGTAGCCGTAGACGCGCGCGACCTCTTCGATGAGGTCGATCTCGCGATCGAGATCGAGCCGCCAACTAGGCAGCGTGACGTTCCACGCCGCCGGCGCAGAGGCAGCAAGTTCGCAGCCAAGACCGCGAAGGATGGCTTCGACGGCCGCCGCGGTAATGCCTTCGGCGTCGATCGTCGTTCCAAGCAAACGGTGTACTTCGCTTAGCGCAAGCGCGACGGGCTTGCGCAGCGCGGTACGCATTTCGAGAGCCGTGATGCGCGCATCGACGAGGTCGCCTTCGATCGAACCGCCGTTAGCAAGCAGCATGGAGCTGACGATCGCAGATGCAAGCGGAGCCGCATTGAAGTCCGCTCCGCGCTCGAAGCGGTGGCTGGCGTCGGTGTGCAGTCCGTGGCGGCGGGCCGTCTGGCGCACGGCCATGGGCTCAAACCATGCCGCCTCGACGAGCACGTTCTTCGTCTCGGGCGTGATCATCGTGTCCCAGCCGCCCATCACACCGGCCAGAGCCAGCGCCTTCTTGTGATCGGCGACGACGAGATCTTCGGGGTCGAGCGTGCGCTCGATGCCGTCGAGGGTCTTGAGCCGCTCGCCCTTGCGGGCCCGGCGCACGACGATGCCGCCCTCGATCTTGTCGAGGTCGAAGGCGTGGGTGGGCTGGCCCATCGCAAGCCAGGCAAAGTTGGTGGCATCGACGGCGTTGGAGATCGGCTTCTGTTCAAGCAGGCCGAAGTAGGTCGCCACTTCGGCGCCCGCGAACCAGTCGCGGGATTCGCCGATGGTGACGCCGCGCAGCACGCGGGCGGTAAACCGGCCACATGCGTCCTGTGCCTCGATCTCGATGGAGAAGGGCTGCGCTGCCTTCTTCGCCTTGGGCAAAGGGAAGTCGAGCGGCTTCAGTTCGAGGCCGTAAATGGTGGCCGCCTCGCGGGCAACGCCATAGTGGTTCATGGCATCCACACGGTTGGTCGTAATGTCCATCTCGTAGAGCGAGTTGTATTGGGTCGGCTGTTTCCCAACATTTGTCGACAGGAAGATCACACCTTCGACGGCTATTCCCCGCAGAGTCAAATCCTCTGCCAGTTGCACGTCGTCCACGGGAATGTCGGGCAAATACGCTCGTAACCACTTTGTAAGAATCTTCATAAAGCGAATCTCTCTCTTCGCAAGTTCGCGCTAGTCGCGTCGCGGGTTCGCGGGTTCGCCCTCTGGTTCGAGGACTCCTAATAGCGCGTTGATCAGCTTGGCTACGCGCGTACCCATATCGAGCAATTCCGCGCTTGCCCCTTCGTTAAAGAAACCCAGGCTTGCCGCCAGTTCCGTTTGCGTTTGCAACTCGTTGATCGCCGCCCGTGCCGACCCAAGCCCCCTGCGCATCTCGGCATCGTTCAATCTGCCATGCGCTTCTGCAATATGGCTTGCCACATTCACCGACGAGCGGCGAAGCTGCATTCGCAGACCGAATGTCTCGGATTTAGGAAACTCCTCAGTCTGCGCATAAATCATGCGCGCCAGTTCCATGGCCTTTTGCCAGGCAATCAGATCCCGATAGTGACGTGTCCTGCTCATGCGAACCTGCCAACCCGCCACGCGCGTAGCGCGCGAACCTGCTAAACAAATTGCCCCAAAAATCGCATATCGCCCGCGTAGAACTGGCCGATCTCGCTGACACCGTACTTCATCATGGCGATGCGCTCGACGCCCATTCCAAAGGCGAAGCCGGAGATCTTCTTCGGATCGTATGCCGGCTGTTTCTGCGCCGCGAAAGCAAAGACCGCCGGGTCCACCATCCCGCAGCCGAGCAGCTCGATCCAGCCCGAGTTCTTGCACTTGCGGCAGCCTTTGCCGCCGCAGAAGATACAGCTGATCTGGACGTCGGCGCTCGGCTCGGTAAAGGGGAAGAAGGACGGGAAGAAGCGGGTTTTGAGGCTAGAGCCGAACAGCGCCTTCATGGCGTGGTCGAGCGTGCCCTTCAGGTCGCTGAAGGTGATGTTGGTATCGACGCAGAGCCCCTCCACCTGGTGGAAGATCGGCGAGTGCGTGGCGTCGGCCGCGTCGTTGCGGTGGACCTTGCCGGGAATGACGATCCGTACCGGAGGCGGCTGCTGCTCCATAGTCCGCATTTGGACGGGCGAAGTATGCGTGCGCAGCAACAGGCGGTCGCGCAGAGGGCGGCGCTCCTGGTTGGCGACGACAAGCGTGTCCTGAGTGTCGCGGGCCGGGTGGCCGGGCGGAAAGTTCATGCTCTCGAAGTTGTAGTAGTCGGTCTCAACCTCGGGGCCGACGCCGACCGAGTAGCCCAACGCCGCAAAGACCGAGACAATCTCGTTGAGCGTCCTGGTAATGGGGTGCTCGGCGCCGGTAAGGCGGCGGGAGCCGGGCAGGGTGATGTCGATGGCCTCGGCCTTGAGGACGGCGTCGCTGGGGCCTGCGCCGGCGGCCTGATCGAGGAGCTGTTCGACAACGGCCTTGAGGGCGTTGAAGCGGACGCCGAGAGCCTTTTTGGCCTCAGGCGGCGCGGCCTTCAGCCAGCGGCTGGAGACATCGTTGAGGCGGCCCTGCTTGCGGCCCAGCCACTCCAGGCGAAAAGCCTCGACGGCCGGTTCGCCGCTCAGGTCCGCGGCGGCTTCCCGGGCCGAGGCCTCGAGGGCTGCAAACGCCTTATCTAACGCGGATTCAGTGAAATCCGCCAGTTCTGGTATGGAAACGTTGGTCATGGCTCACTCTTGAGGATAAACCACTGCCAAGGCGCTGGCATGGAACCCGGCGCGGGCCAGATGCGTATTATCCGGCGAGGTATCCCATGAAACTTCGTCTACTCGCAATCCCCGTTGCAGCGCTATTGATCGGCGCGCTCCACGCGAGCGCTGCCGACGCATCGTTCGACCGCACACTGAACTTCAGCGGACAGCTCGACCTGACCGTGGCGACCGGATCCGGTTCCATTCACCTGGTTCCCGGTCCGGCCGGGAGGATTCACGTCAACGGCCAGGTTCACACGTCGTGGGGCGCGGACGAGGGCCGGGTCAAGGAACTGGTGGCGCATCCGCCCATCGAGCAGACCGGCAGCATCGTCAAGATCGGCGCAAATCTGCACAACCTGCAAGGCATTTCCATCAGCTACGAAATCCAGGCGCCTGCCGACACGTTCCTTAAGGCGAGCACCGGCTCAGGCTCGATCACAGACGATGGGCTGGGCGCAGACGCGCACCTCTCCACCGGCTCGGGGAACATTCGCGCCACCGGCCTGACCGGAGGCCTGAACGCCGGCACCGGCTCCGGCAACATTTACGGCGAGCTGTCGGGCTCTGGGGACAGCAAGGTCGAGACCGGCTCCGGCTCCATCGAACTGCGCAACGTCCACGGCGGACTGCGGGCCAGAACGGGATCGGGAAGCATTAAGATCTCGGGCACGCCAACTGCGCCCTGGAACGCCACGACCGGTTCGGGCAGCATCGAGGCCAGCACCGGCGGCGCGGCTTTTACACTGAACGCCTCGACCGGCTCAGGAGGTATCGAGAGCGATCGCCAGGTAAGCGGCCCGTCAAGTACCAATCGGCACCACCTTGCCGGGAACGTTAACGGGGGCGGTCCGGAAGTGAAGCTTGAGACCGGCTCGGGCAACATCCACATTCATTGAGCAATCGGCGGGCCCGGCGAGCCGGGTCCGCACAACCGCTACACTGGAACTATGATCCAGGTGTTTCGCCCCATCCCCGTGGAGCAGCTCAAACTGCTAGTCTTCGATCTAGACGGGACCCTTATCGACTCCGCACAGGACCTTTGCAACAGCGTGAACGCGACGCTGGCCGAGTTTCATCTAACTCCCCTGCCCGACCCGACGATCGCAGGGTTCGTAGGCAACGGCGCGCCCATGCTGGTGCGGCGGAGCCTGGCGACAGCGAGCACTCTGCCGATTGAAGCCGTGGACGAAGCCCTGTTCAAGGATGCCTACGAGTTCTTCCTGAAGTTTTATCGTGAACATAAGCTGGACTACACCTACGCCTACGAGGGAGTTTTGGAGGCGCTCGACGCATTGCAGAAGCTGCACGACCATCCGGAAGTGCAGACGCGGGCGATGGCGGTGCTGACCAATAAGCCCGTGCGTCCGGCGCGAGGCATCTGCGAAGGGTTGGGGCTGGCCGAGTACTTCCTGCACATCTATGGGGGCAACAGCTTTCCAACCAAGAAGCCTGACCCCGAGGGGATTCGCTCGCTGATGGAAGAGACCGGCGCCAGACCCGAAGAGACGGTGATGATCGGCGACAGCGTGATCGACATGCAGACGGCGCGCAACGCCGGGACGTGGGCGGTGGGCTGCTCGTTCGGCTATGGGCCGCACGACATGTTGCAGGTACCGCCGGACATTCTGGTGGACTGTGCGACGGAGTGGGTGGAAGTGCTAACACCGAAGTCGGCAAGATAGCCGCCTGCCGGGGAACTTTTCCGAGGCGGTCGGCGTATTCTCATCGCAGAGGTTCTCAGCCCATGCGACCCTGGCTTCTCGTTGGACTTCTCGCTGCTCTTTCCTTGTCCGTTCCTGCGCGCGCGCAGAAGGACGTTGTTGAGTTCTTTTCTGCCATTCAGGTAACGGCGGATCAGCCCGTGAAGGATGCGGTGTGCTTCTTCTGCCGAGTGGATGTTGACGGGACGGTCAACGGGGATCTGGTAGCGCTCTTCAGCCACGTTCGCATCAACGGCGAAGCGAAGCAGGACGCGGTTACCGTCTTCAGCTCTATGGATGTGGAGGACAACGCAACCATCCATGGCGACATGGTGAGCGTCTTCGGCTCGGTTCGGATGGGCGAGAACGTGTCTGTGGGCAAGGATCTGGTGGTCGTATTCGGGACACTTCGCCGGCCGGGATCGGTACGCGTAGGCGGCGACAGCGTACACCTGCCTGGGATGATCGTGTCGATACCGCTTGTGCTGGTGCTGGTCGTGATCCTGATTCTCTACGAGAGCCGGCGCAGCCGGCCGGTTCCTGGGGTCTACCCGCCGCAGCCGCCGTATCCGCCGGCGCGCTGATCGTCTCACTGATACCCTGAGTTCATGGACATTCAAGCGCCCACGCGGCAGCGCAGGATTGTGCTGCCCGGCGGAAGCGGCAGCATCGGAACGGCTCTCGCCAGATACTTTCAGGAGCGAGGCGACCAGGTGACGGTGCTGACGCGCGCGCCGTACACGGCCAACTGGGCAACGGTTCACTGGGACGGGTTGACTCTGGGACCTTGGGTGGAGACGCTGGAAGGCGCCGACGCGGTGATCCATCTCTCCGGCCGGTCGATCAACTGCCGTTACACGGCGCGGAACCGCAGGGAGCTGCACGACTCTCGGATCGGGCCGACGATGCTGCTGCACCAGGCGATTGCGGGGCTGAACGATCCGCCTAAAGTGTGGCTGAACGGCTCCGCGGCCAGCATCTACAGGCACTCGCTCGACCGCGACATGGACGAGGCGACGGGCGAAACGGGCGGCAACGAGTGGATTGGCGAGGGATTCTGGCGAAGGCGGGCTCCGGAGAAGTGGGGCTGGGTTGTAAAGCTGATCCGGGACTGGGAGCGTGCGCTCTACTCGACTCCGACGCCGCGGACCCGGAAGATCGCGCTCAGGACCACGCTTGAGCTGAGCCCGAAGCCGGGAACGGTGTTCGGGGTGCTATCGCGGCTGGCGCGGATTGGCTTTGGCGGAACCCAGGGAAACGGAAGGCAGTACGTCTCGTGGATGCATGAGATGGATTACTGCCGCGCGGTCGATTTCCTGATCGAGCACGAGGAGATTGAAGGGCCGGTGAACATGGGCTCGCCGGAGCCGGTGCCGAACCGGGAGTTCAACCGGACGCTGCGGGAGGCGTGGGGAATGCCGAACGGGCTACCGGCGCCGGCGCTGCTTCTGGCGGTGGGGATGTTCCTGACGCGGGGGGAGACGGAGCTGATCCTCAAGAGCCGGCGCGTGGTCCCGGGCAAGCTGCTGAAGGCGGGATTCGAGTTTGACTGCCCGACCTGGTACGAGGCGGCGGAGGACCTGGTGCGGCGGTGGCGAGCGGAGGGGTATGGGCTGTAACGGCGAATGCCGTCATGGTCGTCGGTGTTGAAAATCGTAGTGGGATCCCTGGTCCCCGAGTGCAAGGGATCTCAACCCAACAGACGAAGACCCGTTCCCCACCAGTTGGCCCCGCCCCCAGGATCGGCCCGGGAATGCGCCCCAGGGCCCGGGAATGGGGTTGCGCCTGTATTGCTGCCTGAGCGGAAACTACATATTCGTCGGTGCTGCCCATGTCTGCTCGAAGTTGGCAGATGCGGGCGAGATCCGGCTGTTAACCCAGGAGATTCGCTTGCTGGACAAGACCTCTTCGTCTTGCCCAAAGAGGCGGAGGATTTTGGCGGAACTTCCCTCAGGGCTAAAGCCCCATTCTTTTTGATGGTTTTGACGTACGGGCTAAACAGGCTGCGGAAAAAGTCTCAAGTCGGATACTGTTTCTCCACAGGGGATTGGTTTAAGTAAGAAGTATGCGTGGAGACGATCGGCAGCAGACGGCGATGTTCAGTTATGTAACCCTGGCGCAGCGGATACCGGTCGATCATCCGGCGCGGCAGATCCGGCAACTGGTGGACCGGGCGCTGGCGCGGATGGATGCAGAGTTCGATAAGCTCTACGCGACGACGGGCCGTCCGTCGATCGCCCCGGAGCGGCTGCTTCGTGCCACGCTGCTGATGGTGCTGTTTTCTATCCGCAGCGAGCGGCAGTTGATGGAGCAGTTGAACTACAACCTGCTCTTTCGCTGGTTTGTCGGCCTGGAGATGGACGACCCGGTGTGGGACGTGACGGTGT
>Ga0326728_10003252_pt1 | contig 51089 bp, 46 predicted proteins | sample MB3enrmetagenome_FD_207602 | JGI IMG/M metagenome (GOLD analysis project Ga0326728, IMG submission 207602) | Lab enriched peat soil microbial communities from McLean, Ithaca, NY, United States - MB31MN | ecosystem: Environmental > Terrestrial > Soil > Wetlands > Peat | place: USA: New York... | reverse complement strand
AATGCCGATAGGAACAACGACGAAAAAGCACAGGGCAAAGGTAGGGATCATCGGAAGCTTGCGGCGAACCAATGCTTGCAGAAGCACGCCTACCAGTAAAAGGCCGAGGGCCGCGACCAGGTTTGCACAGATGAGGTCATAGACGAGTACATGCAGCAGTACCCGGACGCTCGTTATCTGATTCCACGCGAGCTGAATCAGAACTACAAACGCTACAGCCAAATTGGGCCACAGCAAGTAATTCGGCACTTTAAGCTTTGTCGATGCCATAGTTCCTTCTTTGCCCTGTGCTTATCCTCTGCTACTTTGCGTTGATGGGTTCTAAAGTGCCGCTGCGGAAGATATTGACAACCTGAGTCGTATCCTGGCCGGGCAGCTTCATCTCGCCCGACACTTGCTCATAGAGCGTGCCGTATTCAATCTGCTTGGTCGCGAGCGACACCCAAATCTCTCCCCAGTAGTCGCTGCGTCCTTTCAAAGTCATGCCGCCGTTAACAATTTCCAGTGGATTGAAGAACGCCTTGTACGTAATCAGGGCGCAGTCCTGACCGTTTCTTTGCGAGCGTCCCACCCACTCCAGCACCACGTCGTGATTCTTAAAGGTGCCCACGTCGGGGATATTCACGTCTTGATTGGCGAGCACGTGGTAGGGCTCGTTCAGCTTCAGGTCCCCGAAATGGTTCTGGCCAAAGTACTCGATCATCCCCGTGTCCCAAACCAGATTACGCTCCATGACCGCGGTGGGAGGGAATCCCTTGAAGAACTCGGGCTTCATAGTGTCGCCGAGACTGTCATGATAACGGAACCCCTCCATGAAGTCGCGCTTCTGCGGCGTTGCGAATGGCGCCGTGGCGCCGTCCGCTTCCGCCTGGGCAACGTTCTTCCACATAACTTCTCCGCCCCCCAGCCCGCGAGTATATTCCCCCGTCAAGCACTGGCGGTGCACTATCTCGCCCTTGGTGTTGGCGGTGTTGTAGTCCACGGTGAACCGGTAAGTGCGGGGGCCGTCGTCCTTCACGGCCATACCCTGCGGCAGATTCCATGTTTGCGCAGGCAGGGTTTGCGCCAACAGTGATTGGCCAAGCAGACCGAACACTGCTCCTAAAACAGAGCTTCCAACAACGAAAACTGATTTAGTTCTTTTTAGCATTGGGTAATACCTCCTAGCGTAGAGTCTGCCACTGGCGAGAGAGTGGAAGCATCTCCTTTGCGACGAAAGGCAACAATTCCTGACCGCAGGTTGTTAGAGGTGGATGAGCTGTGCCGGCTTCGGGAGCGCGGCCATCCTGGCCGCTATGCGGGCTGGAAGCCCGCGCTCCGGATCGTCGTCGCGCGCAGGATATGGCCGCCCTTGTCGGGAAGGGTACTCACCCGGCTTGGAAAGTAGCGGGCGGCTATCTGGGGAGGTCCCAAGTCCTCGACCTCAGAGAACCCGAGTGCCAGCAGTTTGGCGCGGAGTTCGTCCGCCTCGAAGTAGTTCAGCCAGGCTTCGCCCAACTCGGCGACGTGCGTAGCGCGCCTCTCGTGGTGGATGCGCGCTTCCGCCGATAATGAAGCCGGAGGGTCGCTGTAATCGAAAACGACGTGGGCGCCATTGGGGAGAGTCGCGATGAAGCCGAGCGTCGACCAAACGGCTTCTTCGGTGAGGTAAGGCACGACGCCCAGCCAGGTGAAAAAGGTCTTCTGAGACGAATCAAAACCAGCGGCCGCTAAGCCCTCAGGCAAAGTCTGATGTTCGAAATCGATGGGAGCGAAGGTCAGCGAGCTGGGTATGGGGACAGCGGCGTCTGCGAGGCGTTGGCGTTTCCAGGCCTGGGTAGCGGGGTGGTCAACTTCGAAGATGCGCAGCCGGTCACGCAACGGGGTGCGATAGGCAAAAGTATCCAGGCCCGCGCCGAGCACTACAACTTGACCCACACCGCGTTCCACAGCGGCCGCTAAAGCATCCTCCGCGAAGCGCGTCCGCGCGGCGATGAAAATTCGCATCCTTCGTCCGGAGGGTCGCTCCGCGGCCTTGCGAGCTACGGTCTCGGGGTCTTCACCCAGAATGCGCAGCGCAAGTGGATCGGTGAAGATGCGCCCCTGTTCCAGGACCTGATGAGCGGCACGGTGCGCGGCTGCGGCCCAGGCGGTGCGGCTTGGCTTTCCCGATTGCACGAATAAAGCTTAGCACGGCGGGCGACATTTTTTCCTCTTGACATACTGTGTGGCGCATTGTATAGTGCGCCACATGGTACAGGATGCCCATCGCGATTCACTGCGAGAGAACCTGGGACTCGAGTTCCGCCGCGGCGCTCTGGTGCTGGCGGTCTTGAGCCAGCTCCGCCAGGAGCAGTACGGCTATTCGCTCAAGAAAGCCCTGGCCGAACGCGGACTGGAGATTGATGAGGGCACCTTGTACCCGCTGTTGCGGCGGCTGGAAGCGCAGGGCCTGCTGCGCAGCCGTTGGAGCCTGCAAGACGGGCGCCCGCGCCGCTACTACCGCACCAGCGCGCTCGGTGAGGCGATGCAGCGTGACCTGGCGGCGGACTGGCAGTCCTTGGCCCGCGCTATGGAACGCCTGCTGCGCTGAGGAAGGAAGAAAGCCATGGAAGTCATCGACCGGTACGTGCATGAAATCGGGGAGCACCTGCCGTGGAACCTCCGCGCCGACGTCGAGGCGGAATTGCGCTCGCTGCTCCTGGACAGCCTGGAGGAGCGGGCGCGCGCGGCGCAGAGGCCTCCGGACCCTGAGCTCGCCGAAGTGGTGATCCGTGAATTCGGCGCGCCGGGGGAAGTGGCCAAGCGGTATTTGCCTCAGGACCAGTATCTGATCGGCCCGCGCCTGTTTCCCGCTTACAAACTGGTGGTCAAAATCGCCGTCATCGTCCTCGCCGCAACCTGCGGCGGACTCTTCATTGCCGCCATCGTCGGCTCCGCTGCGGCCAACCGCGGAGGCCCGGACCTGCTGGCGGTGGCCCACACGATTTGGCAGGCCGCCGTGGGGATCTTCTTTAATCTGGCGCTGGTGACCCTGGTGTTTGCCATCATCGAGCGCGTCCAAGCGCGCGTGGAGGCGACCGCCCCGGCGTGGAGCCCGGCGATGCTGCCTCCGGTGAAGGACCCGGATCGCATTTCGCAGGCCGGCATGGTGCTCCAGATGTACATGATCCTGGCGTTCGCGGTGCTGTTCAATTTCTACCCGGAGTGGGTGGGCGCGGTGATCGTAAACGGCCGAGTCCATTTGACGAGGCTCCTTATGCCGGCGTTCGCCACTTACATGCCGCTGCTGAATGTCTTTTGGGCATTGGATTTCGCCTTGCACCTGGCCGTGCTCTCCCAGGGACGTTGGCGGCGCGAGACGCGTGCGGCGGAGTTCGCCCTGGGGATCTACGGCGCCGTGATCCTATACTTGCTCATCACGGGGCCGCCGTTGTTCAGGTATGATCTCCAGGTCAAGGCCGTCCTGGAAGTAATCCTCGCCATCGTCTTGATAGGCTCCGTTGCGAGACTTTACTCACTCCTCAAGCCACGGCTGTCCAAATTAGCGGACCTTTCGAGGGCCTAAGGCGGCTTTGCCGTCCCGCGTACGCGGCAAACCCGGCCGGCAATTGCGTTCAGCGGGGGTCAGGTGTAGATTATCGGTCGGGCCGGAGGTCGACAATGGAAATGACGGATCAGAGGCTCGACGGACTGTCCCGCCTCATCGGCAACACGCCTCTTTTGGGAATCGGGCTTAAGTTCCGAGACAAGCGCCGGGTGATCTATGCGAAATGCGAACAGCTTAACCTCACAGGCAGCATCAAGGATCGCATGGCGCTGCACATCCTGAAGCGCGCGTACGCCGACGGTTCGCTACGCCCTGGGCAACGAATTGCCGAGGCGACCAGCGGCAATACGGGGATTGCCTTTGCCGCGCTCGGCCGCGCTCTGGGACATCCGGTAACGATTTTTATGCCGGACTGGATGAGCCAGGAAAGAAGAAGACTCATCAGGAGCTATGGCGCTGACATTGTCCTGGTCGGAGCAGAACAAGGAGGGTTCCTCGGGTGTATCCGTATGGCCGAGGAACTTGCCAGCGCCGACCCCAAGAGCGTGTTTCTACCTCACCAGTTCTCTAATCAGGCCAACATCCAGGCCCACGAAACCACCACAGGTCCGGAGATCTGGGCGCAGTTGTCGGAGGCCGGATTGAAACCGGATGCTTTTGTCGCCGGAGTTGGAACGGGTGGGACGGTCATGGGCGTCGGGCGTTTCCTGCGATGCCTGAACCCTGCCGCTCGGATTCATCCGGTAGAGCCGGCGGAGTCGCCAACGCTCTCCACCGGGTGCAAAGTGGGCAAGCACAGAATTCAGGGAATCTCCGATGAGTTCATTCCTGCGATCGTCAACAGGGCGGAATTGGACGAGGTGATCGCAGTCGCCGACGGAGATGCAATGCTCATGGCGCAAAAGCTGGCGCAGAGCCTGGCATTGGGCGTGGGTATTTCTTCCGGGTGCAACCTTCTGGCGGCATTGCAAGTGCAAGAGTCCTTGGGTGGGGATGCAGTTGTTGTGACCGTGTTCGCCGATGACAACAAGAAGTATCTCAGTACGGACCTCCTTCAGGAGGAGCCGGTTCGACGGGAATACCTGAGTCCGGAAGTGGAACTCACCAGCGTGATTCCTCTCCCGCCCTCCTGCGCATTCTGTGGTGGGGCGCGGAGCGGCAAGTGACTACAGCCGCTTCCCGGGACTCCGCTGGCGGCATCCGCTGGATTGACCACGGATATGGGCAAGGCCTGTCGTGGCTTGACCTTCGGCGTCACCAGTACCCGTGACGTGCGCGGTTAATCTCCTACAGGTCGGGCTGAGAAAGGCAGTTTGGGGATCTCGCTCATTGGCCGTTTCAGTGTGACGTCGTCAAAAAGGAGGGAGCCGGTTGTGCGAGCGCACGCTGCTGGTGATCTGGCCGAAGGAAGCGTTGACCTCGACCGCCTGGTCGTCCGTGATCTCGTAACTGAGGTAGTGTCCCACAAGAACACCGCATCAGAAACGTGGGCCGCACACTGATTAAGCTCGTTGAACTACCACGCCGTCACTGACGCATGCAGCCAGCGATCAGGATGCTTTATGGGCAGGAAAGCGGATGAGGCGACACGAAAAGGGCCGACGAGAGGATACAACCATGGCGGAATGCGGGGACGAGGCTCATAGGAGAACAGCAGTTCTCCCCCGCTCAGGTACGGCGTGGTCTCAGAGAGTGACGCGTAATCGTCCGGCAGCACTATCACAAGATCGCCAGGGTCAGGGCTACTACCGGCGTGACATACGGGACTCCGATATCCAACACAGGGGCCGTCCTTCGCGACAGCTCTGCTCACCAAAGCAACGCTGTTCAGTCCGGCAGATTCAGCGGGGACTCCTTCCACAGGGACACCCCGATAGCTGAGGTAGGCGCCAAACTCCATTACCCAGTACGGTGTCGCAAACGGAAAGAAGAGCCTCTGCACATTTCCTGCACCGCTCTGATATCGCGCTTTAATCACGCGGGCTATTTCAGCCTTTCCGTGGATGACGTTCTTTCGCTCGAATACACCGAAAGCCGAAACCGAGACGTCCTGAAACAGGACGGCGCCCAGAAGGGCCATTATGGCCACCTTGCTGCCCAAACTCCTCCGTCCCCAGGACAGAATTGCGAATCGGCCGACGTACAGCACTGCGATGAGCTCCACTGGCGCTAAGTAGTGGTCGCTAAATATACCGAGATAAAGGTAGGCGGTGAAACAAGCCATGCCACCAAAAGCCAATCCGTCCCACAGCGGCAACGGCGGGACCCTGCGCCGCAGGATCAGATAAGCCCTGCCCAGCACTAGGGCCACAAACAGCCAAACCAGCAAATCGAACCCTATGTAGGCAAGAACCACTTTCGCAGCTGGAGCGGTATGCTCATGAGCATACTGCATATGGAGGTTGGGGAACATTGCGAACACGTAATTAAGCAAGAACAGCACCGCCAAAGAGAGCAGGCAAAGGTCCAGGCGACTTTCCTTGTCCCGAAGCCGCTCGTAGTCCCACCCTGCTCGATCTGCGTTCCAGCAGCGCAATACGAGCCTCCCTACCGTCAAGCCCCCGAGCAGCAGAAATGCCGTCTCCTTGTAATAGATCATGATTTGAGCAGAGACGACCGCGGCCACGGCCCATGCGGTAGCTTGCGTCTTTTCGAAACGTTTTATGAAAAGCACCAAACAGACGAGCCAAAGTACAACGTTCCGCTCTACATGAATCAACCCACCGAAGTTCATGACAATGCCCGGCGTAACCAGAGCAAAAGCTGTGAGGGCGGCACGCGCGGTAATGCCTAACTCCTCGTCAAGGATTAGCAGGAGGCCGCACAAAGCCAAAAGCTGAAGGATGGGCAGGGCATGATAGCCGACGGCTGTGCGGGTAAAGTGACGTATCAGGTTGAATTCCTGTTGACCTAGCGGATAAAAACGTCCGCGCTGTGGCCAGATTGGCGGTACCTTGTCATGGCCCTTGAGCGTACCAAGGGTGAACATGGAGTTGTCCCCGTAGGCGAAGTCCTCCCACGTCAACGTCAGCACGATATGGCCCACCAGGAAAAGCGCCAGCAACGTCAGCGCCACCACGGCGCCACGCGACCACACGTATCGCGGTTTTCGAATGATCGAAGCCTTTTCTGCCCCCCGGACCATCGGAGTTGCTCTCTGGCCGACCACCCTCGCCACGCAGATCGCTGCCGTAACAGTTATGGTAAACCAAATCAGCCAAAACGTTCGTGCATTAAGCACTACCTTGGTCAGTAGCAAAAGAAATGACATCGACATAACCCTTTTCGGCTTTGAGGCTGGCATGAATGGGAAAGGGCTTGGCGTTCTGGGCCTAGAGCAAAGGCGGGAAAGACACCAAGACAAGGGCAGCACAAATCAGCTCGCGACTACGCATGCCGGGCCTCTCAAGGCGGCTGAATCATACTTCCCGCACACCCAGTTGTCAACTTTGCAACACTAGCCGCCGGCGATGGCTCCTATGACGAGGAAAGGCTCCGCCCCCGACGCGACCGCGTCAGGCAGCGGGGCGTCCGGCAGCTCATGGGAAAGATCCTGTTCGCAGGCGAAGAACCGCAAGAAGGGGCGGCGCTTTTGCGTGACGTGGTCGCGGATCGTACCACACAGCACCGGATAAGAAGCCTCGAGCGCGTCGAGGACCGAGCGTTGCGTGACCACACCCTTGACGTCGAGATTCACCTCGCCCCCGACGCCCGCCAACGTCCGCAAATGATATGGAAGCATCACTCGGATCATGGCAGCGTCTGAACCTCGACGGAAAGCACAGCCGGAAGATCTCGGACGATGGGAGCCCAACTGTCTCCGGAGTCCGCCGAAGCGTACACCTGCCCACCGGTAGTACCGAAATACACGCCGCACGAATCGAGTGAGTCGACGGCCATCGCCTCGCGAAGCACGTCCACGTAGCAGTCGCGTTGCGGCAGACCTTTCGTGAGCGCCTCCCACTCGTTTCCGCCCGTCCGGCTGCGGTACACGCGCAGCTTTCCCTCGGGCGGAAAGTGTTCCGAGTCGCTCTTGATGGGGACGACATAGACGGTCTCCGGCTCGTGCGCGTGAACGTCAATCACAAACCCGAAGTCGCTGGGCAGATTCCCGCTGACTTCGTGCCACGAATCGCCGGCGTTATCGGTGCGCATGACATCCCAATGCTTCTGCATGAAGACCGTACTGGGGCGCGACCCGTGCAACGCCATGCGGTGAATGCAGTGGCCGATCTCGGCGTCCGGGTCGGGGATGTAGGGGGACCTCAGACCACGGTTGATCGGTCGCCACGTCTTGCCGGCATCGTCGGTGCGGAAAGCCCCCGCTGCCGAGATGGCAATGTAGATGCGGTTCGGGTTGCTCGGATCCAAGAGGATGGTGTGCAGGCCCATCCCGCCGGCGCCTGGCGCCCAATTGGGGCCCGTGCCGTGGCCGCGCAGCCCGGCCAGCTCCTGCCACGACTTCCCGCCGTCGCTCGAGCGGAACAACGCGGCGTCTTCCACCCCGGCGTAGAGGGTGTCCGGATTGGTGAGCGACGGTTCAAGATGCCAGACGCGCTTGAACTCCCAGGCGTGCTGTGTGCCGTCGAAAAACTGATGCGTGGTGAGGGGTTTGCCCGTTTCCGCAGAAGTGTCGTAGACGAATTTGTTGCTCTGTCCCACGGGCATGCCATAAGGCCCGGGGGTCAAGGGGCCTGCCGGCGTCATCCACGTCTTGCCGCCGTCGCTCGAGCGCTGGATGATCTGCCCAAACCACCCGCTGGTCTGCGACGCATACAGCCGATTGGGGTCAGCGGGAGATCCCTTGACGTGGTAAATCTCCCAACCGGCAAAGTGGGGGCCACTGATGTCCCACTTTTCGCGCTTTCCATCTGACTCCAAAATGAACGCGCCCTTGCGCGTGCCAACCAGTACTCGTACACTGCTCATTTTCTCCCTCCTTTCAATCCGCAGATTCCGCAGATGACACAGATTACTCATCTGCGTCATCTGCGTAATCTGCGGACTGGTCCTGGTGCATTTCGGACGGCGCTGAGGATTCGTACTCTACGAAAACGCCTCATCCGCCGAAGGTCCGTAGAGCGCAGGTACCGGCAGGTCGTTCAGCCGCAGGTAAACACCAAGCTGGGCGCGATGATGAATGGTGTGGTTCATGAAGGGGCCGCGCAGGACGGCCGCCCGCGGCAGGGCGAAGACGGTTTGGCCGTTGTAGAGCAAGGTCCATGTCTTCATCAGATGCTCATCGGAAGCGCCGGCAATCGCGGCGCGCGCCGCGTGCCGGTTTTTGTCGAACGTCTCGAGCACCTCCTGCCGCGTCTTCAGCTTGGGCGGCCCCGAGGGCGGCTGGCCCGCGGGCGCAATCTCGAATGATTCCGCCTCGATCGTCCGCACCGCGAACGCCGGCAGTGTCGCCAAATGCGACGCCAGCCAGCCCATCGTCCCCGACTTCGGGTGCGGCCGCCAGTCGAATTTCTCCTCCGGCACGCGTTCGAGCGTCCGCCTTACCCCCGCCATCTCATGATCAAACTCCGGCAATAACGCCTGTCCGAAACTCATACCTTCCTCCCCGCAATCTTGGTTTTGTCCGGAACCCGCGAACCATCAAATTGCATACAACCAGGAGCGACCAGCGGCTCCCCAAAACTCCAGGGAAATGCTGACTGGGCACCCGGACCTGTGTTTTAAGTTGGACTTCCCCGACACCACCAACATAACCAACATCACTTGCAAAATGCAAGCCAAATCAAGAAGCCTTGGGCAGATGCGCCAGTGCTTCCTTGATCTTTTCTTCCGGATACTCGTAATCGGCGAGTTCGCCGGCGAAATACTTCTCGTAAGCCGCCATGTCGAAGTGGCCGTGGCCGCTCAAATTGAACAGGATAGTCTTCTCCTTACCTTCCTCTTTGGCCTTCAGGGCTTCCTCAATCACGCAAGCGACGGCATGGGAAGTTTCCGGAGCCACGATGATTCCCTCCGCCCGCGCGAAGGTTATGGCCGCCTCAAAGCACTTCAGTTGCAAATAGTTGACCGCTTCGACGATGCCCTCGCGGTGCAGCAGGCTGACCAGCGGGGCCATGCCGTGATAGCGCAAGCCGCCGGCGTGGATGCCGGCCGGGATGAAGTCGTGCCCCAGGGTATCCATCTTCAGCAGCGGGGTCATCCCGCTCTTGTCGCCAAAATCATAGGCATAGACGCCTTTGGTCATAGTGGGGCACGCCGCCGGCTCGACCGCGATGAGCCGGATCTGTTTCCCGGCGGCCTTGAGCGGTACGAAGGGGAACGCCAAGCCCGCGAAGTTGCTTCCCCCGCCACAGCAGCCAATCACGATGTCAGGGAAGGCCCCGGCGAGCGTCATTTGGGCGATCGCCTCCTGGCCGATGATGGTCTGGTGCAGCAAGACGTGATTGAGGACGCTGCCCAGCGAGTAATTGGTGTCCTTGCGGCCCGCGGCATCCTCGACCGCTTCGCTGATGGCGATGCCCAGGCTGCCGGGGCAGTCGGGATCTTCGGCAAGAACCTGTCTTCCGGCGGCCGTCTGCTCGCTCGGTGAGGGAATGCACTTTGCCCCCCAAACCTCCATCATGGTCCGGCGGTGCGGCTTCTGATAGAAGCTGCATTTCACCATGTAAACCATGCACTCCTGGCCGAAAACGTTGCAGGCAAACGCCAGGGCGCTTCCCCACTGGCCCGCGCCGGTTTCGGTGCACATGCGCTTAACGCCCGCCACCTTGTTGTAATAGGCCTGAGGGGTTGAGGTATTCAGCTTGTGGCTTCCCGCCGGCGAGACGCCTTCGTTCTTGTAGAAGATTTTCGCCGGAGTTCCGAGGGCCTGCTCGAGCCGGCGCGCGCGGCACAACGGCGTCGGGCGCCAAAGCCGCAGGATGTCGAGCACGGGTTCCGGGATTGGGATAGTTGGAGAAGCGGAAACCTCCTGCTCGATCAACTGCGGGGGGAATATCGCTTCCAGGTCGCCGGGCCCGGCCGGCTTTAGCGTCGCGGGATGAAGCGGAGGCGGCAACGGGGCCGGCAGGTCCGGAACAACGTTGTACCAAGTCTTCGGTAGTTCACTTTCCGGCAGAATATATTTGCTTTGTGTCATGAGTTGACTCCTATTTTCGACGTAGAGCCGGTCCCGCGCCTGCGGGGCCGACGTTACGTACGGCTGGGTGGTGGTGCCATATGGAATCGTATCCCCCCACCCAACGCTGCTTCGAAATGGACCCCAGGCCAAATGACGCCACTTCCGACGGCTGAGGTGGCTTGAATCCTCCAAAACAATTCTAATCGTCTATCGAGAGTGGCCCGCCACTGGTTCGGGAGGTCAGGCTCCCGTAGGGGCACGCCATGGCGTGCCCCCACTAAGCTATCCGGATAAAGTCATGGCTTCTTGGCGGCAGCCCCCGCGCCGTCAAAGCATGCGGTCAAACTGAAATGCGGAGAATAACACAAAACGCATGCCAAGGGACATCGGCAATTTCGAATTTTACCATTTCTCTCCTTGGGTTGAACCTGAGCCTGAACTGATATATCATTTAAGAAATGGCTTGGGCGATAGAGTTCTATGAGGACGAAGCGGGTAAGCGGCCGGTGGAGGAATACTTCGAGCGCATTCCTGAAGAGCACGTGGGCAAGATCCTCCAGGTTCTCCAGATGCTTGAGGAGTGGGGACCGCGTCTCCCTTTCCCCTATTCGAGTCAGGTCGAGGGGCGTCTGCGCGAGCTGCGAGTTCACTACGGACACACGCTCTATCGCGTCCTCTATTACGGCGATGCGCGGTGGACCTTTGTGTTGCTGCACGCGTTCGAGAAACGATCTCAAGCGGTCCCGAAAGGCGAGCTTCGGGCGGCAACGAAGCGCATGGTCAAAGATCAGGACAGGAAAGGTGGGAAGCCGTGAAGAAGATGAACCGATTTGAGCAATTCAAGGCGCGGGCCTTGCGCAGCCCCAGGGTCCGCAAGGCATACGAGGACGGCCTGGAAGACCTGCGCATCGCGGTCAGCCTGGCGGAACTACGCGAACAGCGGGGCATGACGCAAACAGAACTCGCCGCGAAGATCCACACCAGCCCAGCCGTGATTTCGCGACTGGAGCGGGGTCAGAATGTGGAGCTTAAGACGTTGAAGAAGGTGGCCGCAGCGCTGGAGGCTCGGCTAACGGTTGAGCCGCTGGCTCCCTGACAACGCGGGTGGCGCGTACGATCGTTTTGCCGGGCATCAACGTGACCGGCTCTAACCTTCCAGCGCTTGCCGGCAATACGCGTAACACTTCTTGACTTCCGTGATGGTGTCGTATTTCGGGGCCTCGCCATATTCGTACTCGATATTAGCGGGGATTTTCCATTCATTGTCGCGCAGCAGGCGAAGGACCTCCACAATGGGCGTGTCGCCCTCGCCCAAGGGAAGGTTAGCGCCGTGGTTCTTCTTGCGGTCCTTGATGTGCAGGGTGACGATTTTGTCGTGGTGCTCGCGAATATAGGCCACCGGATCACCGCCGGCGGCCACGAAGTGGCCGATGTCCAGGTTGACCCCGATGTAGGGAGAGGCGCCCTCCATGGCCCGCGCAAACGTTTCCGGCGTGGAGAACTCGTCGGGGTTCGAGGTATTGTCGTGACCGTGGAAGCCCACCATGATCTTGTACCTTTGGGCGTACTTATCAACACGGGGCGCAACACTGACATTGGATGAAGAGGTGATGTACTTGACCCCCAGAGCCTGCGCCGCCTGGAAACCACTCTCGATCTCCTGGTCCGTCATCCTTTTGCGAAAGGCATAAGTGAAGGCATAAAGGTTCACACCGGCGTCATCGAACTTGGCGCGAATCTCCTGAAAATGGCTGGGAGGGGGAGAAAGCCACCACTTCCTCAGTTCTTCTCCCCGCAGCTTGGGCTGGACGTGCCCGTCAAACAGCTCGCATTCGCCCAAACCCACCGTTTTGAATGCTTCGATGCACGCATCCAAGTCCATGTCGCGAAAAGAATAACTTTGTGCCCCGATCTGAACCCCGCGAACGACCGAGTCAATGTAAGCGGCGCTCCAACCGTTCCGGCTGGCCGCCCACAAACCCGCAGAGCCCGCAATCAAGAGCTTGCCGGCGTCTCGACGTGAAATTAGAGCCATGGATCCTCCTTGAAGTCTTATCAGCATCGTGCGACGGTAGTATAGGAGGCCCCACCACGTCTTGCAAGCGGCTCGAGAAGCCTTTTTGCCTTTTGACTTGTTATTCCGTACTTGCGGCGGGGTAATCGGCTAGTGCGGTGCGTCATAGATGTCTTTACTTTCCCAGGCCTCCCGCAACCCGACCCCCTGACGCCTGGTGCCTGCCTTTTTGTCCCCTTCACTTTTTCCTTGACACGCCCACCCGCTTATGGTAGCCTATAACTCTTGTCGCAAGAGCGCGCGGCCAAACGGACGCGGCAGGGCAACGCCAAAGGGATCCGGCAAGGGGGAAAAAGGCGGGGAAATCGCAAAAAGATGTTTTTTGACGGAACGAACTCAGCCATCTAGTGCAAACACAGGACTTAGCGTTTTCAAACGCCAAAAACGAACTGGTTTTTGAGTGCAAACGAACTCAAATCAAACTCCAAAAAGGCGCCAAAAAACCGCCTTTTGTGGGGCCTCGAATACACCAGAATAGGACTAACGGCTCGAGGCCCTCGTGCCCATGCCGTGAGGAGGCCCATGCCTCTCGAGATGCAGCAGCTTCAGAAACTCGATGACTACCGCTGGCTTGTGCCGCAAGGAACCAGGCCCGGCATGCTCACCGATGCGCTTATTTACACCGACGAGCGCCTGCTGAAGGACTTACTCACAGACCTCTCCCTCGAGCAGGCGATCAACGTGGCGATGTTGCCAGGGATTGTGGGCCGCTCCCTGGCCATGCCGGACATCCACCAAGGATACGGTTTTCCCATCGGCGGCGTGGCGGCTACCCTGCCGGACGAGGGCGGCGTGATCTCACCGGGCGGCGTGGGATTTGATATCAACTGTGGGGTGCGGTTGCTCGCCAGTACGCTGACGCTCGAGGAGGTCCGGCCGAAGATCAAGGAGCTGGTAAACCAGCTTTTCCGCGACATTCCCTCGGGCGCAGGCCAAAGCGGGAATATCCGGCTCTCGTACCAGGAGCTCGAGAAGTTGCTCGAAGACGGCGCCGCCTGGATGGTCGCGCACAATTACGGCCGACCGGAGGACCTGGACACCTGCGAGGAAAATGGCGCCATCGACGACGCCGATCCCACAGCGGTCAGTGACCGGGCAAAAAAGCGGGGGCTGCCGCAAGTGGGGACGCTCGGGTCGGGCAACCATTTTCTGGAAGTTCAGTACGTGGAGCAGATCTTCGACCCGGCAGTCGCTCAGATTTTGGGGCTTTACCCCAACGAAATCGTGATCTTGATCCATTCCGGCTCACGCGGCCTGGGCCACCAGGTTTGCACCGACTACCTTCGCGATATGGACGCGGGCATGCGCCGTTATGGCATCGAACTGCCTGACCGGCAACTGGCTTGTGTTCCAGTACACTCGAAGGAAGGGCAGGAATACCTTGCGGCGATGCGGGCCGCGGCGAACTTTGCCTGGGCCAACCGCCAGGGCATCACCCACTTCGCGCGCCTGGCGTTCCAGCGTATCTTCGGCCAGCAGGAAGAGCTGCGGGTGGTCTACGACGTCTGCCACAATATCGCGAAGCTGGAACGCCATCAGGTGAACGGGCGGGAACGCAAAGTGATGGTACACCGCAAAGGGGCCACGCGGGCCTTTCCCGCAGGGCGGCCGGAGGTGCCGGACGTTTACAAGTCCTGCGGCCAGCCGGTGCTGATCCCCGGGTCCATGGGGACGGCATCCTACGTTCTGGTGGGCGCCGAGGGAGCCATGAAGGAGACTTTCGGCACCACCTGCCACGGAGCGGGCCGCGTGATGAGCCGCACCGCAGCAAAGAAATCCCCCTTCGCCCAAAACGCCCGGCAGAGGCTCGAGGAACAGGGCATTATAGTGCGAGCCGAGACCCGCGACGGCATCACGGAGGAAATCCCCGAAGCCTATAAAGACGTGGACGTAGTCATCGACGTGGTCCACAACGCAGGATTGGCCAAGCGGGTGGCGCGGCTAAAACCGATTGGGGTGATTAAGGGATGACTGCCTCCAAGGGGCAATTCAATCCGCCGCCCAGAGGCGCGCGGCAGAGTCGGCCTTGACAGAGTCCACATATCAGTCCACAATTGAATGTGTAATCTCATAAGGAGAATGTACGATATGAGAGTCATCCAGGTGCCCATGGACGAGGGACTCCTCAACGCGGTGAACGAGCGGGCGAAATCACGGCGTTCAACACGTGCAGCCCTTATTCGCGAGGCCTGCCAGGAGTACTTGCACAGGCTTGACCTACAAGCGCTCGACCGCAAGTACGTGGAAGGATACCGGCGCAAGCCCGAAAGTCCATCGGCTGGAAAGCTCGGCGAAAAAATGGCTAGGGAGGTCTGGCCTAAGGAGGCTTGGGATGAGGCGTGGTGAGATATGGTGGGCTCAACTCGCCGGCCCCGCTGCCCGCCGGCCCGTCCTTCTTCTCACCCGCAACGCGGCCTACGCCGTGCGAACCTCCGTTACCGTCGCTCCCCTTACGACAACCATCCGGGATATTCCGGTCGAGGTCCCCCTGGGTTCTCAGCATGGCGTGCCGCGAGAGTGCGTGGTTAACCTTGACGAGATTCAGACCATCCGGAAAGAACGACTCATCCGCGTATTGACCACACTCCCCCCCGAAGTCATGGTTGAAGTGGATCAAGCCCTGAGATTTGCACTCGGCCTCCCGTGAACCGGTTGACCCGCCTGCGCCCGTTCCTACACCTGCTGGGCGAAGTATTTGTGAGGGCCCACCGGCTCGACAAGCCCGAGTTGTTCCTCGATGAAAAGGAAAGGGGGGCGACCCGACAGGTCACCCTTGACCCAGCTTGTGCTGCCGCAGTCCTAAAGGACTTTACTTCCCCGATCCTTCTGCGAGCTGTTGAGCCAAATAATTCTGCAAGCCGAGCTGCTCGACCAGACCGAGCTGTTCCTCGAAGAAATCGACGTGGCCTTCTTCCGCGGTGAGAATTTCCTTGAGGAAATCGGCCGTGCCGTTGTCCCCCGCCTCGCGACATGTGGCGACGGCCTTATTGTAATCACGCACCGCGCCCAGCTCCAGGGCCAAGTCGTTCTCGAGCGCCTGTTTCACGTCCTTCCCGATATTGAGTTTGGGCAGCTCGCTCAAGCTTGGCATTCCCTCCAGGAAGAGGATACGCGCGATGAGCTCTTCCGCGTGCCCCATCTCGTTGATGGATAATTTCTTGATGTGCTTGCTTAGCCGCTCGTAACCCCAATTCTCACACATTTCGTTGTGCAAGAAATATTGGCTAATCGCCCCCAATTCCTCCTCCAGCATCTCCTGCAAGACCTTCAAGACTTCCGGTTTCCCTTTCATACGTCTCATCTCCTCTGTAGATCAGTTTGTCCTCCAATGGACCCCCGCTTTCGCGGGGGTGATGCGGCTGGACAGTTGCGCGCGCCCGCGCAAGGCTCGCGCTGTCCGTCGGCGAGTCATTCCCGCGCAAGCGGGAATCCACCGCGCTTGAAAGATTACCACAAATGACACCAAGAAAGCTCACGGTCGGGCGCTACTGTCAGGACCCGCTCGAATGCTTTGAGTTCTCCTCCCTCTCGCGAACATGGGCCAGCAGCTTGCGGACGCTATTGGCAAGCTGCACGACTTCGCCTTCCCCCTCCACGTCAAACTCGATGGCATAATTCCCAGCCGCCGCGTGATCGACTGCGGCCTTGAGAGCCACCAGCGGCTTAACCACCGCCCGCGGCAAGACAAAGCTTACCCAGACGCTCAGGAGGATCGTCAAAGCGGAGACGATGCACAGCACCCACTCCGCCCGCAGGACCAATAGACGCGCCCTTATATGATCTCGGTCGACTCGCCCCCAGCTTCGCGTCTCCAGGTCGTTTGATTCCCGCACAATCGCGTCGCTGGAGGTACGCAGGTCTGCGGAGATCTGGTGGAAAGCAGGGTCCTCGGCCTCCAGCGTGGCCGCGACCTCAACATCAAGTGAGCCCACGCGGTTGTGCAGTTCTTCCACCAACTTGGCGCGGTTAGTGTGGCTCGCGCCCTTCAGAAGCTCATTCAGGTCCCGGGTGTAGGCCCGAACCACTTCACGAACGTGCTCGGCGGGGGCCTCGGTGACTTCTCCCCGGCGCGCCACGGCGTCCGCCATGCGCCGCTGGTAGAATTGAGCCTGCGACTGGATTTGATCGAATGTGCTGCGCTCTTCGGGCTGCAACCGACGGCACGAATCGATAATCTGCTGCATCCTGGATAGCGCCTGGCGATTCGCTTCCAGTTCCGACGGGTCATAGGCGAGAAAGTAATTCCGTTCCGCCCGGCGAGCATCCAGCATTTCCAGGGAGATTCGTTCCGCCAGACTGGCCATGGGGGCGTCCACACTGACGATGCGATCCACAATCGAACCCATCGCAAAAAGATAATAAACCGCCAGAAAAATGACCGGGACAAGAATCAACCGTACCACCGCCAGGCTGTAAGCCACCCGGCGGCGTAAGGAAGTGCCGCGTGCGAAGACCTTGAACGGTTTCCGGACTGCCCAACTCATTCTCGGTTCAACGGCCATAGGTTAGGGCACGCCAAAGCGATTTGTCTTCAACTCTATTTAACTATGATGAGTGAGATTTTACCCCAAAATTCAATTCCTAGAGATGAATTCTCTTGACCCTCGGGAACATGGAACTTTCGTGCGCCGAAACCCGTATCCAGGATTGGACGTAATCCCAGGGGAGGTCAAGCCATGTTCTGCCCACAGTGCGGAAGGGAGTTTGTCGACCGGGTTAACTTTTGTTGCCAATGCGGGACGGCATTGTTCACGCCTCCGGCGGCCAGAAAGCCTCTTTGTCGCTCGCGCGTCAACCGGAAGATCGCAGGGGTTTGCGCGGGCTTCGCAGACTACCTGGATCTGGACCCCACCCTGGTTCGGATTTTGTGGGTCATGCTGGTGATCTTCGGCGGCTGCGGAATACTCGGCTACATCATCGCCTGGATCATTATGCCGGAAGAGCCGCTCGCACAAGTCTGCCCTGCCTCGGCGCCGGGGGTTTCCCCACAAGCTGCGCCCAGCCGTTAGAGCAGTGCCTAGTGGCTAGTGCCTAGTGGCTAGTGGTCAGATGCAGGTGCTTGCTAGCCACAGGCCACTGACTACTAACCACTAGGCACTAGGCATTACTCGCCGGGGGCTTGCTCCACTCTTAAACCGAACGGGGCAAGCTGCTCGTCGATGACCTTCTTTTCTCCCACGGCGACAATGGTCTGCCTGGAAGCCGGAAAGTATTTAGCTCCAACTTGCGCTACGTCCTTGGTCGTGACGTTCTGAATCCGCGCGCTTTCGGCTCCCAGCTCTTGCGGAGGTAGCCCAAAAACCCAGAGTTGAGCCAAGTCGCCCGCCACCGCGCCCTGGCTCTGCAACTCGAGCGCCTGGGTGCCTGTCAGATAGCGCTGCGCCTGGGAGATTTCATCAGGCTCGGGTTCTGTGGTCGCCATGCGGTTCAGCTCATAGGCGATTTCGTTCAAGGAGGCGCCAGTCACTTCGTTGCGCACGGCGGCTGAGGTTTCAAGAATCGCTGCCTGGTGGCGCGAGGCCAGAGCAGACCAAGGGCTGTAAGTGTAACCCTTGTCTTCCCGGATGTTCAGCGTCAGGCGCGAGCCAAACATCCCACCGTATAGGGCAGTCGCCACCCGTGTCGAGGCGTAGTCCGGATCGCCACGCGTCGGCCCCAGTGTGCCGATAAGGAGGTTCGTCTGAACTGAACCAGCGCGCTCCAGGTAGAAGACCGCATGAGGGGCAGGGTGGGAAGGCTTGTGCACGGCCTCCAGAGGCGGCTCTTTGGGCGCGGACCATTTCCCAAACAGGGATTCGATCGCGGCCGCCAGCCCGTCCGGCTCGAAATCCCCCACGGCCACCAGAACGGCTTGGTCCGGCCGGAATCGCTTCGCGTACTCTTGCCGGAGATCTTCTGCCGTGGCCTTTTCAATGGAAGCGTAAGTCCCCGAGATAACGCTGTAAGGATGGTCGCCGAAGAGCACTTTGGCCAGCGCACGGCGGGCGAGGAAGGAGGGGTCAGCCTCCTGGGAGCGCAGGTTTTCCACCGCATTCCGTTTGGCGAGGTCCACCTCACTGTCGGGAAATGTCGCATTCTGGAGCACGTCCGCCAGAATCTTCAACCCTGCCTCCGCCTCGCTCGAAAGCACGCTGGTAGAAACCACAATCGAGTCGGCGCCGGCCACACCGCTGAGGTCGCCGCCCGCAGCCTGTAACTCCTCCGCGATTTGTTTGGCACTCCTTGTCCTTGTACCCTGGTCTATCGCAGCCGTGATCAGTTGTGACAGGCCAGGACGGTCCTCGGGGTCTGCCGCCAAGCCGCCTCGTACCGCCACTGCAAATGAAACCTTGGGAAAGCCGGGGCGCGCCACCAGCCACAGGGTGAACCCGTTCGACAGAGTTCGGGCGGTGACTTCAGGGGCCTTGAACGGCTCGAGCGCGCCGTAAGGCGGCAGCCCCTTGGGGAGCGGCTTGCTTTTGTCCCCAGCCAAAGCCGTCACCAACGCCGACAAAATGACCAGACAAACCAAAAGTGCAGGACGCATCATTGCTGGGCTCCTTTCTCATTGGCTTCCGACTTCTCCCCCGGCCCCGATGCCGGGATGCGGTCGATGATCGTTCGATTCGTGCTCACCAGGTATTTGCGCGCGAAGGCCCTCACTTCTTCAGAGGTCACCTTGGCCAGTTCGTCCGGGATTTCGTTCACCCGCTGCGGATTGCCATCAAAGAGCGTGGCATGGGACAGGACCGAAGCGCGCTCGACCGGAATCTCGAGTTGACCGTACCAGTCGGAGCGCATCTTGGTGCGGATTCGATCCATTTCCGCGCCGCTGGGGCCCTGGGCGGCCAAGCCGGCGATGACTGCGTCATAAGCGCTCATCACGTCATTCCCTTTGAATTTCGGGGGATAGACGATGAACGAAGTCATCAGGGTCGGGCCGTCATACTCGAAGGGATTCCCGAGTGGCCAGTTCGCGCCGCCATCCAAGCTCAAGGCCACCTGCTTTTCCTTCACCAACGCCTGGAAGAGAAGCGACGCTTGTCCGTTGTGGAGCAGTTCGCCTACCACCGCGCCCACCACCGCGTCATGGGATTTCCTGGGTGGCAAGCGATAACCGATGGCCAGGGCGGGGACCTGCGCGAACTTGTCGGCTTGCGTGGCGCGGCGCTCCTCTGTTTGCGGCGCCTCCGAAACGTCGGGCTTGGGCGGCACTTGCCGTCTGGGGAGGCCGCCGAAGTATTTCTCCACCTTAGCGAACACGTCCTCAGGCCTGACGTCCCCCGCCACGCAGAGCACCGCATTGTTCGGAGCGTAGTAGTGCTCAAAGAAGGCCTTTACATCCTGGATGTTGGCAGCGTCCAAATCCCTGAAGTCGCCATAAAAGTTGTGCGCGTTGGGAAACTTGTTGAAAGCCTTGCCCGGCAGATCGATGGCAAAGAACAGGCCGTAAGGCTGGTTCAGCATGTTGACCCGCACTTCTTCCTCAACCACCTTGCGCTGGTTTTCGAGGTTTTCAAGGGAGAAATCGAGCGTCTTCAAGCGGTCCGCCTCGAGCCATAACACCGGATCCAGAGCGGCGACAGGAGCCGTGTCGATATACTCGGTGAAGTCCCAGCGCGTGTCGCCATTGATCCAGCCGCCTCCGCCCTCCACCACGCGGTCGAAAGTGCCCTTCGGCGACTCAGGAGTTCCCTCGAACATCATGTGCTCGAACAGGTGAGCGAACCCCGTGCGGCCTTCAGGCTCGAGACGGAAACCTATGCCGTACGAAATGCAGATGCCAAAGGTCGGCGCGGAATGATCCTCCGAAACCACAACCACCAAGCCGTTTGGAAGCGTCTTTATCACCGTCGGCACCGTCCACTTTTGCTGCCCGCTGGCGGCGGCAACACCTTGAAGGTAGACGACAACCCCTAACCAGCTCAGGAACTTCATTGCTGCTCCTTTGTCACCGCATGACTGCATCCACACTCAGAAGAACGCTTTCCCTCTCACGCCCCTAACGACTGGCTTCGCGCAGCCGTTGCCCATCCCGCCTCGCTGGACCGAAGCGGGTGGCCGTACTACGCTCCCGCAAATGCGTGTTTCTCGCCAGCCCTTCTCTGATTTCTCATTATAAACGAAGAAGCCAGAAATTGTTTTTGCAGGTTTAAGGCGCGAACGGTAAGCTGTCCTCTATGAATTCCTTTTTGCAGACTTTGACACTCGGCCGTCGACTTGCGACTGTTGACTCCAATTCGGGCCCGCCTCGCGTGTGGATTCAAAAGCGCCTCCCACGACTTCTGGCGACTTTCGTGGTGACGCTTTTGTGCGCCGCACTCTCCCCGCCCTTCCTCTCGGCTGCAAGTCGGCAGGTGAAGCCGCGTACTTCTCCAACGCTGAGCGTCCGCCTCGATAGGATTCTCCGCTCCAACGCTGCCTCTCGCGGCTTTTGGGGTATCGAGGTGGCAGAGCTACCGAGCGGAAGGATCCTCTTCAGCCGTGACGCGCAACACCTTTTTCACCCTGCTTCAAACATGAAGTTGTTTACCATAGCCGCGGGGCTCGAAAAGCTCGGCCCGGATTTCGTTTTCCGCACCACGGTGGAAAGCGAGTCCGGACCAGACGCACAGGGGCGCGTGCAAAACCTCTACCTCGTCGGGAGGGGAGATCCGAGTTTTTGTGATGACGCTTTGCCGCCTCCTCAGAATCCGGGTGAGGCCAAGAATCATCCTTGCCCCACTCTCCAGAACCTGGCGGAGCAGCTAAAGGCACGCGGAGTGCTTGAAGTCTCCGGCCCCCTGGTAGCGGACGATAGTTATTTCATTTGGGAGCCGTACATCCACGGCTGGGCGGCTGAAGACCTGTTATGGGGCTATGGGGCGAAGGTTTCAGCCCTGGCCTTCAATGCCAATGCTTTGCAACTCCGAATCAGGCCGGCATTGAAGCTCGGCGAACCTGCCCAGGTTTGGCTTGACCCTCTGGCGGACTACTACCAGCTCAATAACAGTCTCGAAACCAGTGGAGCGGGAAGCGAGCGGCGCTGGTTCGTCGAACGCGAGTTGGATTCCATGCGCCTGGACGTTTGGGGGCAAATCCCCCTCGACGCTGGGGAGACTGCCGAACGCGTGGCCATCGCTCATCCGGCGCAGTTGGTTGGCGATCTTTTCCGCCAAGCGCTCGAAGACGCCGGCATTGCGGTCAAGGGCGGTGTCCAGGTTCGGCATGTCACGCGCTTGGAGGCAGCAAAAGCCGGCATTACTCCTCCACAACTCCCTTCCCGCGTGCTTTTGGCAGAGCATGACTCCCAGCCGCTGCGGGCCATCGTGAAGGTGACCAACAAGGAAAGCCGGAACTTTTATGCGGAAATGCTCTTGCGCACACTGGCGCGCGAGGTGAAGCAGCGTGGCGGGGTCGAGGACGGCTTGGAAGTACTCAGCGAATTTGCCCGGCAAATCGGCGCTGAGCAGGGCGAGACGGTTTTTGCAGACGGCTCGGGCCTCTCGCGAGATGATTTGGTCGCGCCAGACACGCTCGTAAAGCTGCTGATTCACATGGCGAATGGACCGGCTTTTGACGCATTCCTTGATACCCTGCCGGTGGCCGGCGTGGATGGCACTTTGGCTGGGCGCTTCAAAGGCACCAGCCTCGAGCGAAGAATCCACGCCAAAACGGGCACGCTCGAGCAGGTGAACGCCCTTTCCGGATATATGGATCTACCCTCCGGTAGGAGGCTTGTCTTCTCCATCATTGGGAATAGCCACCCCCTCAAGGAACAGGAGGCCGTGGCCACTCTCGACCGAATTGCCTTGGCCGTCTATGATTGGTATGCGCGGCGCAAGCGATAGCAGAATCAGCGGTAAGCTTCCTTGCGATGGAGGACTCGGATGATGTCGTTGACGGTGAGGCCGAAGTCAGCCAAGACTTCCTCGAAGGGAATCCCCGGGTGAAGCTGGAGCCACTCCTTGGCTTCGGCCACCGCACGGCGTTCCTCGTCAGTCTCGGGTTCGTCGTCAAGGGGCGCGTTGCTGATGGCGCGGGAAACGGGGTCGAGCATAGCCTTGAGAAGGCCTGCAACGGCTGCTAGCTGAGCGGGCGGCAAACGGTCGATCAACTCATGCGCCTGCTGCTTTTCGTTGGTCAGATCGTGCAACATCCAAAAACCTCCCACCTATCTTACTGCATTTGGCAGCTCAGTTAGAAGCCTGTTTTTCAAGACCACTTTCCCCTTGACAGTCTTTTAGCGCGGGCCGCAGATTAACGGGGATGAGAATCATTACCATCTTTGGAAGTTCACTCCCCGGGGAGGCGAGCCGTGCTTACGCGGAAGCGCGGCAACTAGGAAAACTGTTGGCAGAAGCCGGGTTCGCCATCTGTAATGGCGGATACAGGGGGCTAATGGAAGCCTCAGCGCGCGGGGCTCGCGAGGCAGGCGGGCACACCATCGGCGTAACGTGCGAGATTTGGCCTGGCAAGGCAAATCCCTGGATCGTCGAAGAGGTACGCACAAAGTCGTTTTCGGAGCGTCTCATGACGCTGCTCGAGCGCGGCGATGCCTACGTCGTCCTCCCAGGTGGAACGGGCACGCTGGCAGAATTGGCGCTGGCCTGGGAGATGATGAACAAGGCCAGCCTGTCCAGGACTGTGGGCGGGAGCAAGCCTCTGTTGGTGATGTCGCCCTACTGGCAGCCGGTCATCAATTGCCTTGAACAGGAAGGGCAGCTCAACTCAACCCAGCGGAAATGGAGGTCACCGGCGATGGAAATCGTCACCTTGGTGACAGATGTGGAGCAGGTGGTCGAATACTTGAAGAAGAACCTGTGACTTCATCGCCACTTCCTGCCATGAACATGAGCATCTCCACCTTTGAACACCATGTCGGATGAAGGGAAATCTCGGACCGTTGTGCCCATGACCGCGCGGCTTTGGCAAGCCTTAAAGAAAGCGGCATTATCCGTACTGTTCACAGCGATCCTGGTGATTCCCAGCATCAGGCGGCTGCGTCGGAAAATCTGGGAATGGTCGGCGGTTCGAATCGTGGTGGCGTCGCTGGGGTGCTTGCTGGGCTGGCGGTACAAGCACGCCAACGGCGGGACAGCGGATTTGGTTGTGGGCATCGCGCTCATGGCTTTCGGCCTTCTGGTTCGCGCCAAGCCGGAAGCCAAGCCGGTGGACGCTCAGGCGCGCGAGCTCGATGCCCTCGTAGTCCTCAACGGCGGCGCCTTTATACCCGCAGGAACTGAACGCCCCTCTCGCCTGGTGCGCATTTTCGTGAATCCCGACCGGCTATTCGTGGTTGACGCCCGCGAGCACACTTTGGAGGAGATCCCACTGGTCCGGGTGCGCGAGCTGGCGGCGCGCCCGGTTCTTGCTCAAGGCGAGTCGGAAGCGGATGCGCAAACCTGGGACCTCGAGATTGCCTGGGAATCAAAGGACATGCGGACAGCCCGGTTCCGCTACGACGGCGTCTTCGCTGAGCATCTGGCCCGCGTCGCGGAAACTACGATTCGAAACCTGCTGCGGAGAGATTTGCCGGTGCTGAAGAGCAGGTAAAGGGTAAAGGCTGAAGGGTAAAGGGTAAAGGACAAAGGGTAAAGGGTAAAGGATAAAGGGTAAAGGCTTAGCGATAATAGCGAAAAGCGTTACTTAGACCTTAGCCTTTAACCTTCAAGCTTTACCCTTTAACCTTTAACCTTCAACCTTTACCCCTACTCCCTACTATGGTGTCCCCGGCCAGTCCCCAGAAATCCTTCGCGTAATAGGACGAAAGCACATTCCCGAACAGATGGCAGATGCCGTGGCAGTCGGGTATGTCTCCGTAGAGCTTGCGGCCTCGCGCGAAGACCTTCGTGAACGATCCTTCGCGCAGCAGGTTCCCACCAATCTTTTTCAGTGGCTCGCAAGGGTAGAAAACATCGCCGTTGGGGTAGACGCGCGGAAACATGGTGGGAAAGCACTGGAAGTCGCCGAACTCGAGCAGGGTGCGAATGAGCTTGGGCGTGCCGTTGATGGGTTGAGCGCGCTCGCGCCGGCGCTGCACAATCTTCTCGACCAGGGCCTGGTAGCGCGGGTTCTGCCGCAGGCGCAGGTTGGGCAGCTTCTCGTTCAGCGCGGTTTGGGTGGCGAAGACAAACCCCTGCTCGCCGCAAAAGTCCATGATGCGCTCGACCTCAGCGATGTTCCATTCTTCGATGACCGTGCTGATAGTGATGTCCGTCGCCTTGGGGAAACGCGATTTGGCGAGTTGCAGGTTCTCCAGCACCCTGGAGAGGACGGCAGGTTTGGACATGGGCTTTGTCGAATCCGCCTCGAGCGAGTCCAGGCTGACAATCAGGCTGTGCAGGGAGTCAAACAACCCCAGCCGCTTGTGCAGGAGCGTGCCGTTGGTGATCAGCAGCACGGAGCGATACTTCAAGTCATGCCGCGCCGCGCGGGCCAGGTCCTCGATATCGTTGCGCAGAGTTGGCTCCCCGCCCGTGAAGAGGATCGAATCACTTTCCTTGCGGATGATTCGAAGCAACTTGACGGTCTCGGCGGTGGGCAGTTCCTGGCTGAACACGTCGGGTTCCTTCTGCGTGCAGTAGGTGCAAGCCAAATTGCACTTGTGGGTGACGTAAAGCACAGCGGCATAAGGCGCCACAACGTTGGTGCGTCGAATCTCACGCCGATAAAGGTTCTGGAAATAATGCTTGAAGTTCTTCAGGACAAACGGATAGTGTTGTTGCAGCAATCCCTTTAGCAGAGCCAGCCCTTTTTGTTCTGCCCGCGCCTCGCCCATTGATGAGAAGCGTACACGATGGCGCGGAGTCCCGGCAAGGGTTTTGAGGCTAACACGTGGGAAATGGGGGGTAAACTGCCGGCTTTCGGCCCCCACCGGCGTCGCACCAGGTGCTAAATTTCGCCGGCCGCGCGCAATTCCTTCACCACATCTTCGAACGGCCGGCGGGGCTGGCCTTTGCTCTCACGGGCTGCGCGGCCCATCCCCAAGTCTTCCATCATTTCTTCGTACTCTTGGATAGGGAGAATCACGGCAGTCTTGTGCCCCTCAGCATCGGTGACGAATTGAAGATTCTTCTGCATCGCTCGTTCTGCAAATAAACTGTATCACCGACTGGGCGCAGGCATACAAGACAATGTCTGCGCCACCCGAGCGACTCGTAGGGGCACCCCTCGTGGGTGCCCTGGCGGGGGCAGGCACGAGGCCTGCCCCTACAAAACGTGTTTGGTTGCGGCCGCAAGGCCGCGCTGTGCCACCCGCGGCACCAGCAGCAGGCTGGTCCAGAGCCCGCGTAGCGGGCGATAGAACTTAGCCCAGCCAGCCCTGGGAAACCAAGCCCTGGCGCGGATCAAGCCCCGCAAGGGGCGGCAGAACCAGGGAGAGTTCCCGCCCTGAAACCTCATTCTTTCGCCCCGCTGGGGCTCCTGCGAACTGGAGGGCCTCTTGGACCCAGGGCGCCCTGGGCTATCCCGCAGGCGCGGGATCGGCCCTCCGGGCCTTTTCGTAGCGCACTCAATACGCTCGGTAACGCGATCCAGACGACATTGGATCGTTGTATGCCAAGGTGGTCACATGTATACTCCCGGTCAGCCGGAGAATGAAAGAGGATCACCACTATGAAACAAGCCTGGTCATTTTCTATACTCTTGTGTTTTGTTGCAGTCACCCCGTGGCTTCAGGCGCGGTCGCCGGTGGAGGCTGGCGGCGAGAAGCCAGCCTCAGAAACGACGCGCTTAAGCCTCGAGGGCAAATGGAAGCTCTTTTATTTCCCCCAGGGCAAATATCAGATCACCCACCCCGACCAACTCAAAACCCAGGGACTGACCTGGATCGAAGCTTCCGTGCCCGGCAACGTTGAACTCGACCTCGCGGGGAAGGGCGAGTTACCCGCCGACCTGTTCTTGGCCGATAACCTCGCGAAGTTGAAACCCTACGAACTCTACGAATGGTGGTATCAGCGCGAGTTTCGAGCGCCGGCGGGGATTGCCGGACGCCGGGTGGAACTGCGCTTCCGGGGCGTGGATTGTCTCGCCACTTACTGGCTCAACGGGAAGGAACTGGGGGAATCGTCCGACGCCCTGGTTGAGCAGCGCTTCGAGGTAACGGGGAAGTTGAACCCGGCTGGGCCAAACATTCTGACGGTCAGGTTAAGGTCAGCCGTGATTGAGGCCGCCGGCAAGCAGTATGACCCGGCTTACACCATCAATGCCGGGCGCACGAACCAAGAGGCAATCTGGATCAGAAAGCCGGCGCACTCTTACGGATGGGACATCATGCCGCGGGCGGTCTCGGCCGGGCTCTGGCGTCCGGTGGAACTCATCGTCCACGCCCGGCACGAAATCACGGACATGTATTTCACGACCTTCTCTCTTGATTCCGCCCAAGCGACGCTGGCGGTCTCGTACGAACTCAGCACGGATCTGGCGCTGCTTCCCCAACTCCGCTTGCGAGTCCAGGGCCGCTGCGGCGAATCCACCTTCGACTATGTCCACAAAGTGGAGTTCACTGCGGGACGGTTTGTGATCCAAGTGCACAATCCCCTGCTGTGGTGGCCCCGTGGCTACGGCAATCCCAACCTCTACCAGGTGACCACCCAGCTCTTGCAGGACGACAAGGTGATTGCGTCGCGCCAGGACTCGGTGGGAATCCGCAAGCTCGAGTTAATTCGGACGGAGACGACAAGTATCGAGAAGCCCGGCCAGTTCCTTTTCAAGGTCAACGACATGCCGATTTTGGTGAAGGGGTCCAATTGGGTGCCTGCGGACGCGTTTCACAGCCGCGACGCCGGGCGCTATGAGCAGATTCTCGCGCTCTTCATCGACCTCGGGTGCAACATGCTCCGATGCTGGGGAGGGAACGTTTACGAAGACGACGCGTTCTTTGATATCTGCGACCGCCACGGGATCATGGTGTGGCAGGACTTTGCCATGGCTTGCGCGATTTACCCCCAGACGCCGGAATTTCTGGAGCTGATGAGGCAGGAGGCCATAGCGGTGGTAAGAAAGCTGCGCAACCACCCCTCCCTGGCGCTCTGGTCGGGTGACAACGAGGTGGATGAATCCTACTTTTACGCAGGCCTGGACCCCGCGCACAACAAGATCACGCGGGAGGTTCTTCCCCAGGTGATCTTCCAGTGCGATCCTTATCGGCCTTATCTTCCCAGCTCGCCCTACATGTCCCCGGAAGTCATCGCCACTGGAATGATGAAGCTCATGCCCGAGGACCATTTGTGGGGCCCGAGGGATTACTTCAAGAGCGCTTATTACACACAGCACACGGCGCATTTTGTGAGCGAGATTGGTTACCACGGCTGTCCGGGCCTTTCCTCGATCAAGCGCTTCGTGGACGAGCAACACGTATGGCCCTGGCAAAACAATCCCCAGTGGATCTTTCACTCCACCGACATGTCGGGAAATCCCTACCGTATCACCCTGATGGCTAACCAGGTGAAGGAATTGTTCGGCGCGGTTCCGGACAACATCGAAGACTTCATTCTGGCTTCCCAGATCTCCCAGGCCGAAGCAAAAAAGTTCTTCGTCGAGATGACCCGCCTGAAAAAGTGGCAGAGTACCGGCCTGATCTGGTGGAACGTCATGGACGGCTGGCCGCAATTCTCTGACGCCGTCGTGGACTATTACTTCAACAAGAAGCTGGCCTATTACTATATTCGCCGTGTGCAGCAACCCGTCTGCCTCATGGTGGATGAGCCCCAAGACTGGCACGTCCGGGTGGTGGTCGGAAATGATTCGAGGGAAGATGCCGGCGGCCATTACCGCGTCTGGGACGCGGACTCGGGAGAGACGCTGCTGGAAGGGGACTACGCGGCGAACGCCAATGCGAACCTGCAAGTGGGCAGCATCCCGGTTTTTCATTCCGGCAAGCGGCTCTTCCTGATGGAGTGGACGGCCAACGGCCGCAGGTACGTCAATCACTACTTGCAGGGCGTGCCGCCCTTCTCACTAGCTCAATACAAATCCTGGCTCGTCAAAATCGCAGCCCTACAAAACGATTTCGACCCGGCAAGCGTGGGGAAATGACCAAAGGTAAACAGCCTCCCTTGTTCGTGGTGCGAATCGCAAGGCGGGTGGCGCATCATACGTGCCGAGGGTAGCTGTCGGCATGTATGCGCCTTTTAGTGTTGCCGGAGGGTACCAAGCCACGACTTGCATGCGATGGGCCTTTTTGGTAGCCCTGCGGCACGTCGCAGACCCGACGAGGGGCGCATACATCGCGACAAAAGGCGTCGCGACGTATGCGCCACCCGCGAACACCGGGGGTCATCTGTCAGTCGCCATAAACCTCGAAAACCCAAAGTCAGCTATTACCCCACTGGCCCCTGCGAGGTAAAACCCGATGCCCGGATTGCCGCTCGTGAATCTGTCGTCGCTGATTTGAATCATCTGCACGCCGTTGATGTAGACCGTAAGGATTGTTCCGATCATACTGGCCTTCACCACATCTCCATCCTTGACCCCGTACTGTGAACCCTCCGTCTGTTTCAGCATGGTGAACTTTCCCAGCGGCCCTTCCCACCTGGCGATATTGCAATAGGCCTTGGGGATTTTGGAGCAGCGAAACATGATTTCATACCCCGTGCATTGGTGGGGAGAAATGGAACTCCGCAGGCGCAACTCCACTTCCTCCCAGACCTTGCCGTCCAGGTTCGGGTTCACCGAGCGGACGGTGGCTTGGGCCGTTTGGTTCGGTCCCCAGGTACCCTTCAGAAGGGCCGTGGAGTCGTCGTATTTTTGTGGATCTGGTCTATTCCCCCCTATTTCGGTCCCAAAGGCGAAGCCGGGAGTCGTCCGGACGTCGGTCCAATCAAGGCCATCGGTCTGGCCATTTAGCCATATGCCGCCCTCAGAAACTGGATTCTCAGTGCGGGTAAAGTTGGTGATGTAAGGCCCGTGCGTTCCCGCCGAAGCGGGGGCCGGCAACATGCTCAAGCCCCGCTTTGCCGCAGGCCACATGCCTACGATCATCAACAGCGCCACCGCCGATGACCCAACCACCAGTTTGTGCCTCGGTCCTTCAACCCTCATAAGTAAGTATTAAAGCATACATCTTGCTCGCATTTACAATCCCTCTCCCTGGGGAGAGGGCGGTTATCCTAACCTCAACCCCCACCAGATTGGAACGCACCCGATTGGAACGTTGTATGCCTGGGGGGTGTCATGAGCCCCTGTACCCGGGCTTAGGCTCATCCCCCGAAGGGCCATAGATGGAGGGAACCTTTCCTCCTGCCAGGCGTAAGTAGACAGTCATTTGGCCGCGGTGGTGTACCTCATCCATCAGGTTCGACCAGAAGGCTTCGGGTCGCGCCATCTTCCACTCTCCTCCCTGGAGCAGGCAGGTGACTGTTTTGTTGAACTCTTCTTCCGAGAACTGGCTCACTTTCGCCAACGCGCTGCGGTGAGCGCCCTCGTAGGCGGCCACGATTTCCTCCATCGTTTCCGGTGGCGGCGGGCTCGGGGGAACGTTTCTGAGGTCGTTCTGGTCTTCGACCTTTCCGATCACTCCCTCATCAATTACGCACTGCCACGCCAAATCGCGGGCGGAGCGCGACCGCTCGTGCGGCTTGAATTCGACCTGATCCGCGGCAAAGGCCTTGAAGACCCTAATCGTGGTCTGGAACTCCCGCTCCCAGATTCGCAGAAAAACATCTTTCGCGTTCATTCACGCCTCCAAGTCTTCATTGCCGATTGCTGATTGCCGACTGACGATTGAAAAGGTGGTGCGCCAACTCTTTCCAATGTCCGCCAGCAATCGACAATCGGCAATCGACAATCGACAATCCCAGAATGGTCAGTTGCATTCACAGGACTTCCCCTTAACCGCTTCCCACCCTTCGTGCACGATAATGGGTATGAGGCACAAAGCGGCGACGGGGTCCGCCCACTTGATTCCCCAGGCGGCGTTGATCGTCAGGCCGGCCAGGGCAATCCAGGACATGTAACCACAGACCGCAGATTCCGCCGCATCGGCTTTCAACGCCGCGCTTGACACCCTGGCTGATAGCTTCCGCTTCTGACTCGCCAGCCAAGGCATGACCACAGAAGCCACAAGCAGCAGGGCTATTCCTGCCAGACTGGGGCGGGCCTCCCTCCTCCCGAGTAACGCTGCCCCGGAAGCGAGCAGCACAAATGCCCCCAAGGCAAAGAGCAGGCCGCCGGCGATTCGACTAGCGAGCTTCTCGGCTTTCATTTCCGTGGAATAAAAGCGGAACCGCCAGTAAACCACCAGAGCGGAAACCAGCTCGATGGCGCTATCGCCGCCGAAAGCGAGCAAGGCCGGGCTGTGGGCCCGCCAGGCAGCACCCAGGGACACCGCCGCTTCCAGCCCCATCCAGATGAGCGTGAAGACTTGAATGCGAAGAATCCGTCGCAGGACATCGGGTTGCAGCGGGACGATTACGTCAGCCATGCAAGATGACTCTCGCTTCCCACAGCATCTCCCCTCGCCCCCTTGGGGGAGAGGGCCCGGGGCGTAGGCGCTAGATTAACGGTTTGACTACTCAGTGCGAACCCGGGTTTCTTCTTAACAGGCCCGGAGGGCCGACAGAGTTTAGCCCACGGCGTCAGCCGTGGGACCGAGAGACATCCGGAGAATCCCCCCAGCCCCGGCAGGGGCGGCAGAACTGGTACCCCACACGGTAAAGCCCGGGCGCCGGCCTGTCGCCCCTACCGGGGCTGGGCATGTTTGATCGTACCCTCCCCCCACGGCTTACGCCGTGGGCTAAAATCTGCCGCCGCTCCGCGGCTCTCAGAATCCCGCGGCTGCTTAATCTAGCGCCTATAGCAGCCCGGGGGTGAAGGGTTTGCGATTCGAGAATGGAACGGTCGTTAGGTGACGACGCCTTGCTGTTATGTGCGAGCGAGGCTTCAAGCCAAGAAAACCTCAAGGCAGTAACGCGCCATTACCCCGGATTTCTCAGCACGTTTGGACGCTCTTCGTGGGCTGCCCGAGGGGCGGAGCTGAAGCCCCGCCCTTCCAGACCCAGGGTCAGAAACGGGGGCTACGCCGCCACCTTTTCCGAAACCGCCTTGGCCTGGGTAAGGAGCAAGAGGTAGTCACGGCCGCCGGCCTTCGAATCCGTTCCTGACATGTTGAAGCCGCCGAAGGGGTGGCCGCCCACCATGGCCCCGGTACATTTCCGGTTGAAATAGAGGTTGCCCACGAAGAAGTCCTTAGCCGCCTTTTCGATCTTCTGGCGGTTCTTGGTGTACACGGCCCCGGTCAGGCCGTATTCCGTGTTATTGGCGATCTCCAGCGCTTCATCGAAGTTCCGGGCCTTGAGGACCGCCAGCACCGGGCCGAAGATCTCTTCCTGTGCGATGCGGGCCTGAGGGGCGACGTCCGCAATGACCGTGGGTTGGATGAAGTATCCCGGCCCGGGAGCTTCCTCGCCGCCCGCCAAGAGCCGGCCCTCCTTCTTGCCGATCTCGATGTATTCCAGGATGGACTGCTTCGCACGGGCGTTAATCACCGGACCCATGTAGCTGTCGGGTTGGGTGGTCGGGCCGACCTTAATCTGCTCCACCCGCTTCTTCAGCTTGTCGAGGAAGGCTTCATAAACCGACTCCAGCACGATGGCGCGCGAGCACGCCGAACATTTCTGGCCCTGGTAACCGAAGGCGGAAACGGTGACGCCCTCCACCGCCGCATCCAAATCCCCCTCATTGTCCACCACGATGGAGTTCTTGCCGCCCATTTCTGCGATGACGCGCTTCACCCAGATCTGCCCCGGCGCCGTCTTCGCCGCCATCTGGTTGACCCGTAGCCCCACCTCCTTCGAGCCCGTGAAGGCCACATAGCGTGTTCGCGGATGTCCCACCAGCACATCTCCAACTGAACCGCCGGGGCCAGGGAGATAATTCACGACCCCTGGGGGCATTCCCGCCTTCTCCATGGCCTCGAACAGCTTGTACCCGATCACCGGGGAATCGCTCGAGGGCTTCAGCACCACGGTGTTTCCGGCCACCACGGATGCCAGCGTCATCCCTGTGAGGATGGCGAGCGGAAAGTTCCAGGGCGGAATTACCACCCCCACCCCCAAAGGGAGGTAACGCAGATAATTCCTCTCACCGTAAATTGAAGTGAGGGGGTCCGGCTGTTCGAGCCGGAGTATTTCGCGCGCGTAAAACTCCGCAAAGTCGATGGCCTCCGCCACGTCCGCATCGGCCTCCGCCCACGTCTTGCCCACTTCGTAACACATCCACGCCGCGAAATGGAACTTGCGCTCCCGTATGATGCGGGCGGTTTCGAGCGCGAGTTCGGCGCGTTGTTCTGCCGGCGTATGGCTCCAGGTTTTGAAGGCCTCGTCTGCCGCGCCAATGGCGCGCTCCGCAAGGTCCGCGTCGGCTTTGGATATAACCCCAACCGCTTGGTCCTTCTGCCCAGGGTTGTAGGAGCAAAACTTCTCCTGAGTCTTGATCCTCTCCCCCTTGAGCACAAGATCGTATTCCTGGCCCAACTCCTGCCGGACTTCGTCCAGAGCCTCTTTCATCCGCCTGGCGTGCTCCGGGCTGCTCTTGAAGTCGCGAAGCGGCTCATTCTTGAATTCAGCTAGTTGCATCGACATGCCTCCTCATTAAACGCCAACCGGCTATTATAACGGTTCGGAGCCCCGGCCGAATAGCTTGAGACCTGGCTTTTGCCTTGACTCGCGCCGCCCTAGGGGCTAGACTTCTAAATTCCGGGTACCCTTCGGGCGCGGCCGGCCGAGGGCCTTTGACGCGATGACCCAAGTCCAGCGCTTACTTGCCTTTATAAAGCCGTATTCCTTCCGCTTCCTGGTTGCCTTCATCTTGATGGCCTTGGTGGGGGCTTGTGAGGCGCTGACGGCGTTACTCATCAAGCCGGTCTTTGACCGCGTGCTTGCACCGGGCAGCGACGCAGGCAAGATTGTCTTGTTCCAATGGCCCTTCGGGGGGCAGGCGATATACCTCCAGTCCTTTTTCCCCTCTTGGATTCACAACGCCTGGACCATTGTGGCCATTGCCATCGTTTCGGTAACGATGATCAAAGGGGTGGCTGAATATCTGGCCACCTATTTCATCAACTTCATCGGCCATTCCGTGGTGAGAGACCTCCGCAATCTTCTCTATTCGAGGATTATCCAGCAGTCGATGGCCTTCTTTACGAGGCATTCCACAGGGCGGCTCATGTCAGCGGTGACCAGTGACATCGAGAGGATTCAGTATGCGGTCTCGCAAACTGCCGCAGACTTCCTGAAGCAAAGTTTTACCCTGATAGGTCTGCTGGGCGTTCTGTTTTACGTCGACTGGCGGCTGGCCTTGGGCTCGCTGATCCTGGTGCCGTTGGTGGTGCTGCCTGCTCACAATATCGGGCGCTACATACGCATTTCGAGCCGCTCCAGCCAAGACAAGATGGCCGAGCTGAACAACTCGCTCCAGGAGACGTTCTCGGGGATTCGCATTGTCAAGGCCTTCGGGATGGAGCTGACGGAGGTGGAGAAATTCAAGGCGGCCACGCGGCGGCTGCTGCGTGTCAGTCTGCGCTGGGTGCGGGCCCAGGCAGCGACCTCACCGATCATGGAAGTCCTGGGCGCCATCACGGTCGCCGGTCTTCTTCTTTACGCCCGCAATGAGATCTCGCATCACGTGCAGACCACCGGAGGGTTTGTGGCCTTTCTCTATGCCCTGATTAAGACCTACGAACCCATTAAGCGGCTCACCGGGGTCCACAACGCCTACGCGCAGGCCCTCGGCGCCTCGGAACAGGTCTTCCACTATCTCGACCTCCACCCGGATATTCACGACGAGCCGGGGGCATCATGGTTGCCACCCTTCGAGCGCGAAATTGAGTTTGAGAACGTGGATTTCGATTACGAAGAGGGGTTGCCGTTGCTGCGCAACATCAACCTGAGAATCCGCAAGGGAGAGGTGGTGGCCATTGTGGGCTCGAGTGGCGCGGGAAAGACCACGCTGGCCAGCCTCATTCCCAGGTTTTTTGATGTGACGCGGGGCCGAGTCTTGATTGACGCCCATGATGTTAGGGAGTTAAAGGTCAACTCACTGCGCGCTCAGATCGGCATCGTCACCCAGGAGACGATTCTGTTTAACGACACCGTCTACAATAACATCTGCTACGGGAGCCAGCCGGCCAGCGAGGAGGCTGCGAGGGACGCGGCGCGAGCCGCTTTGGCCGAAGACTTCATCCTGGAGATGCCCGCGGGCTACCAGACGGTGATCGGAGAGCGCGGGCAGCGCCTTTCCGGCGGGCAGCGGCAGCGCATTGCCATCGCCCGCGCGCTTCTCAAGAATCCACCTATACTCATCCTGGACGAAGCTACTTCGGAACTCGACACCGAATCGGAACTCCTGGTTCAAAGGGCGCTGGCCAACCTGATGATTGGCCGCACGGTGCTGGTGATTGCCCACCGCCTTTCCACCGTGCGCCGCGCGGAACGAATTATTGTCCTCGACCGCGGCGCCATCACAGAGATCGGGAGCCATGAGGACCTGATCAGCCGGGGGGGAATGTACCAGAAGCTGCACGACCTCCAGTTTGTGGACGCGGAACCGTAGGGCTGTAGCGGCGCTCTATGAGCGCCAAAAACCGTTCACCCCAATACCCGGCGGTCATAGACCGCCGCTACAGAAGAGATGCCATGATTCGAAGCATGACAGGCTATAGTAAGGCACAAGCAGAGGAAGGGGGGTACTCTCTCTCGGTCAGTATTCGCGGCACCAACCACCGGTTTCTGGATGTTCAGGTGCGCTTCCCTTCAGCGCTGGAATCGATGGATCCCCTGCTGCGGCGTCTCATCAAGAATCACGTCAAGCGCGGACATGTGGAGGTGGCCGTCAGTTTCGAGCAAAAAGGTAATAATGAACTCCTGCTTGACCGCAAGCTCCTGGCCGCCTACGTTGCCGCCTATAGGACGTTGCAAGAAGAATTTGGTTCTGCCTGCGAGCCGGACTTGGTGGCACTGCTGCGTGTCCCTGGCTTAGCCATGGCGGGCAACGGCGAGATTTCGACGGAGGACCTCGAGCCGGTCCGCGGGCTCCTGGAACGTGTGACCACGGAGGCCCTGGAAACCCTGAACGTGATGCGCGCCCGCGAAGGCGAAGATTTGGGGCGTGATCTCAAGACCCGCTTGGCCCAGCTTGAATCGTTAACGGAGAGTGTGGCAAGCCTTACCGAACGACTGCCCAAACTCTACCAGCATCGCCTCGAGGGCCGCCTCAGGGAGTTAATGGGCAATACTGAACTGGATGGCGTGCGGCTGGCGGAAGAGGTTGCTTACCTCGCGTCCCGTTCCGACACCACGGAGGAGCTGACACGGTTCCGAAGCCATGTGGCCCAAGTGAAGCAATTGCTCGCGGAGAGTTCGGAGGTGGGGAAAAAGCTGGATTTTCTACTGCAAGAGATGAATCGGGAAGCGAACACACTTCTGTCCAAGACCACGGATTTGCCCGAGGTTGGCCTGGAAGTCGCGCGCTTGGCCATTGAGATGAAGAGTGAAATCGAGAAGCTGCGCGAGCAGGCTCAGAACATTGAGTGATGGAGAAAAAGGTCCCCAAGCCGCCCTGCGGTCGTGCCAGCATTTTCGTCATTTCAGCGCCGTCGGGGTCCGGGAAATCAACCCTGGTGAGACGGTTGATTGCTTCTCTACCGGATTTGGCTTTTTCGATTTCGCACACCACGCGGCCGCCGCGGGTGGGCGAGAAGGATGGGCGCGACTACTTTTTTGTGACACGCAAGCGGTTCGAAAGAATGCTCGCTGCCGGTGATTTCATGGAGTGGGCCGAGGTTTTCGGCCACCTGTACGGTACTTCGAAGGGGCAGATCGACAAGGCCTTGGCGGCCGGACGGGATGTTTTGCTGGATATCGACGTTCAGGGGCACCAGCAAGTCAGGAAGCGTTTGCCGGAAGCCCTCAGCATCTTCGTCATGCCGCCGTCCTTTCAGGAACTGAAACGCCGGCTGACGCGCCGGCACGCGGATTCGCCCCAGGTCATTGAAAGACGGCTGGCGGCAGCTCGCCAGGAAATCTCCCGTTGGCCCGAATATGATTACCTGGTCGTTAATGACCGCCTCTCGCTGGCCACGCAGGCTCTCGGAGCGATAGTCCGGGCGGGGCGGTTGCGGCGGCAGAACCAGGCGGAGCGGGCTCGAGAAATTTGCCGGACATTTGGAGGATAGATCGGATGGAATTGCCTCAAAAGATCGATAGCAAGTTTCGCTACATTCTTGTCGCTGCCAGGAGGGCTCGCCAGCTTCAGGCCGGCGCCCGGCCGCTCATTCAGAGCACGGCGAAGAGGCTGACGAGAGTAGCCCAGCAGGAAGTGACGGCGGGTTTGGTGCCTTACGAGTTGTTGGCTCCAACGGCAGCCGAAAACGACAAGAACAAGAAACCAAAGGGTAGGTAGTGGGTCGTGCGTGGTAGGTGGTATGTGGCAGGTGGGGGAAGGGACAGCGCCCGTGGCGCTGTTGACGGCTCTTGCCGAACGCCCTTGGGGGAACTGCAGACCTCCAGAACGGGTTCGCGCTACCAGGTTCGTCCCTGAATCCTGAATCCTGACGCTGTAGGGGTGGCCCTTGTGGCCGCCCTGGGCAACCACAAGGGTTGCCCCTACGATGTGAAAATGCGAGTTGCACTTGGCATCTCCGGTGGCATCGCCGCTTACAAGGCAGCGGAGCTGATTCGCCTGCTGCAAGAGCGCGGGCTCGACGTCCAAGTGGTGATGACACGGAATGCGTGTGAGTTTGTCGCGCCCCTTACTTTTGCGGCACTCTCTGGAAGAAAGGTTATCACGGAGATGTTTGGGGGTCCGCAGGGTGGGGCGAACCTGGAAAGCGCCATCGAACATATGGCCGTGGCGCAGTCGATTGACGCCCTGGTGATTGTTCCCGCCACGGCCAACGTGCTGGCGAAGATGGCCCACGGCATTGCCGACGACTTCCTGACCACCCTCTGCCTGGCCACCAAGGCTCCCCTCATCGTAGCCCCGGCTATGAATGTGAACATGTGGGAACATCCTGCCACCCAGAAGAATCTGGAGACTTTGCGGGAGCGGGGAGTCAAGGTCTTGCCGCCTGACGAGGGCTACCTGGCCTGTGGAATGACCGGGGCGGGCCGCCTCACATCTGGCCAGAGCATCGTCCAGGCGGTGCTTGCGACCCTCGGGGTTAGCGACGATTTGAGCGGTGAGTGCGTGCTGGTGACAGCCGGACCAACGGAAGAGCCTTTGGATGAGGTGCGCTGCCTCACCAACATGTCTTCCGGGAAGATGGGTTATGCGCTCGCGGAGGCCAGCCGCCGCCGCGGGGCTCACGTCGTCCTGGTGAGCGGGCCGACTCACCTCGCTCCTCCGGCGGGAGCAGAGGTGGAACGTGTTCGTACCGCCGAGCAGATGGCCCAGGCTGTCCTGCGTCATTTCGAGCGCGCGACGGTGACCTTGATGGCAGCAGCGGTGGCGGACTTCCGGCCTGCGGAAGTCTATCCCGGGAAGATTAAGAAGCAAGACGGAGTACCGAGCCTGAAGCTCGAGCCCACGCCCGATATCCTGGCTATGATCGCTCCTCGACGGCGGCCGGGACAAGTGGTGGTGGGGTTTGCGGCAGAGACTGAGAACTTGCTGGCTAATGCCACCGGCAAACTGCACGACAAGCGCCTCGACTTCATCGTGGCCAATGACGTATCGCAGGAAGGCGCAGGTTTCGATTCGGACACCAATATCGTGACCCTGGTTTTCCCTGACGGCCGCGCTAAGGCTCTCGACAAGATGAGTAAATTGGATGTCGCTCACCGCATACTCGACGAGGTCGTGGCAATAAGGCGGGATTCAGGATTCAGGATTCAGGAGTCAGTAATCGGGTGATCGGGCGATCGGGTGATCGGGCCATCGAGTGATCGGTAGAACGCGTTCGGTGGCACAGGCACTCTTGCCTGTGCAGGGTGCTGCACCTATGCCTCCCACACGTGATGGCCGACTTGCACAATCCGTAATCGCGTCTGGTGATCGCTCATTGGTGGTACAGGTTCTTTGTTCGCCCGATCACCCGATCTCCCGATCACCCGATCTGAGAACTGACCACTGACAACTGACGACTTCTTATGAATGAGCGCATACGGCAGGAGATCGCCAATTGGCTGGACTTCTACCGCGAATTGGGAATTGAGGAATTCTATCTAAGAGGCACAGGCACCCTTGCCAGTTCGGTGGCACAGGCACTCTTGCCTGTGCAGGGCGCTACACCCTTGGCTCCCCCACGTGATGGCAGAATCGTGGGATCAGCACCGGTGGCACAGGGACTCTCGCCTGTGCAGGGCGCTGCACCTTTGCCTCCCCCACGTGATGGCAGAGTCGGAGAACCAGCGCCGAGCGGCGGAGCCCCGCACCGGATGGTGCAGGGTGGAGCACCCCCGGTGGCCGCAGGGAAGCCGCCTTTAACCGAAGCCAAGCCTGTCGTCAGTGCCGTCCCGCCTGTTCCGCCACCCCGTGCCGAGGCGTCCCAAACCGTAGTCGTTGCGCCGCCCATCAGGCCCCCCAAACCATCTCTCAGTCTCTTCGAAACGCCACCACCAAAGGCGAGTGGGCCCGAAACATTGGAGCAAATCCGTGCGGACTTGGGGGATTGCCAACGTTGCAAGCTCGCCGGTGGCCGCCACACCATAGTTTTCGGGGAAGGGAATCCGCACGCCGAATTGGTGTTTGTGGGAGAGGGCCCGGGGGCCGACGAAGACGAGCAGGGCCTGCCGTTCGTAGGGCGTGCCGGGCAGCTTCTGAACCGCATGATCCAAGTGATCGGCATGAAGCGCGAAGAGGTCTACATCTGCAACGTCGTCAAATGTCGTCCTCCGGGAAATCGCACTCCGGAGAAGGACGAGGTCGAAGCATGCTCACCCTTCCTTTTCCGGCAACTCGAGGCCATTAAGCCCCGTTTGATCTGTTGCCTCGGGGCGCCGGCGGTCAAGACCGTCTTGGGGATCAAGGAAAGAATAACCAAAATACACGGCCAATTCTACGATTTCGCGGCTTCCAAAGCACTCGCCACCGTTCACCCTGCCTACGTTCTTCGCAATCCGCGGGAAGAGAAGGTTCTCCGCGAAGACTTCGAAAAGATCCGGGAGTTCCTGAAAGGGAAATAATCCCGATGAAGGAGGTTTATGGCAGCTTTCAAACCTGTGGGATATGCGGTGATTGGATTAGGGGGATTCGCGCAACGCGCGATCCTGCCCGGCTTCGGGCATAGCAGGAAGGCGAAACTGGTGGCGCTGGTGAGCGGTGAAAGGTCCAAGGCCAAGCGCCTTGCCGCAAAGTTTGGGGCTGAGGCCTTTTACACCTACGAGGAGTTGCCGGCCTGCTTCAGCCATCCGCAGGTGGAGGCCGTCTACATCGCCACCAACAACGGCTCGCACGCCCCATACGCCGTTCAGGCGGCAAACGCCGGCAAGCATGTGCTTTGCGAAAAGCCGATGGCAAATTCGGTGCAAGAGTGCCGCCAGATGCTGGAGGCCTGCCGGGCTTCGGGCGTTCGCCTTATGATTGCCTACCGCAAGTATTTCGAGCCTGCCAGCCTTGAGCTCAAGAAGTTGATCAGGAGCGGGAGACTGGGGCGGTTGAAATACATTCATTCGGCTTTTGGGATTGTTCTTCTCGGTCGGGAGAAGGCCGGCGCGTGGCATCTCGATCCTAAGCTCGCGGGCGGCGGCGCGCTGCCGGACGTCGGAGTTTACTGCGTAAATACTATACGCTGGCTGGTGGGCGAGGAACCGCTGGAAGCCTCGGCCTATCAGTGGGCGACCCATCCGGAAACCTTCAGCCAGGTGGATGAGAACATCGCCTTCCGGCTGAACTTCCCCCACGGGCTCGTGGCGCAGGCCACCGCAAGCTTTAGCGCCGCGCAGTCGTCTTTCTTGCAGGTCCACGGCGAGAAAGGCTGGGCGGCCCTCAACCCGGCGTATGAATACGACGAGGAGCGCTGTCTATTCGGCAAGACGGGTGACCGGTGGTTCGAGAAGAAGTTCAAGATCATCGACGAGCTATCGCTGGAGCTCGAGGCCTTTGCCGACTCCATCCGGCGCCAGCGCGAGCCTGAGCCGAACGGCGTGCAGGGAATGCGCGATGTGGCTGTGATGGAGGCCATCTATCAGTCGGCGCGCGAAGGCCGGACGGTGCCCATCACCATGCCGGAGTAGTCCTGTGTCATTCTGAGCGAAGAATCTCCGAAGTTGCTTGGCGCTCGGACTACATAGATTCTTCGCTTCGCTCAGAATGACAAGCGGCTTGCCACGCGCGCTGGCTGAGGCCGAACCCGCCTCCGGAGGTCAAGTTGATATGTTCATACCCGGGGTTTATGCTGTTGCGCTGTGCATGATCATTCTCAGCATGGTTTGCTGGGGCAGTTGGGCTAATACTCAAAAGCTATGCCGAGGCTGGCGGTTTGAGCTGTTCTATTGGGATTATGTCTGGGGCATCTTGTTGATAGCCCTGATCCTGGGGTTTACGTTGGGAAGCACGGTTGCTGCCAGCCCGGATAGCTTCCTTCAAAACCTCCGCGCGGCGGACGGTCATCATTTCCTGCTCGCCTTCCTCGGTGGTATCGTCTTCAACCTTGGCAACATCCTGATTGTGGCCGCCATCGCCATTGCGGGCATGGCGGTGGCCTTCCCAGTCGGCGTGGGGGTGGCGCTGGTGGTCGGCTCAGTCCTGAATTTCGTCATCACGCCAAAAGGCAATCCGTGGATGCTCTTTGGAGGCATCACACTGGTCTGCGTTGCCATTGCCCTGGACGCTCTGGCCTACCGAAGGCAGGCGAAGGACCAGAGCGTGAGTATAAAAGGGATCGTCGTCAGCGTGCTGGGTGGTGTGGTGATGGGATTGTTCTATCCTTTCATCGCCAAGGCGATCAAAGGAGAGAACCACTTCGGTCCGTACACCGTGGCCTTCGTCTTTGCTCTCGGAGTGCTGGTTTCTAATTTTCCCGTGAATTATCTCTTGATGCGGAGGCCGGTCTCTGGACCGCAGGTTTCGGTCGGAGATTATTTTCGCGGCGCCGGGGCATGGCACTTCTGGGGCATCCTTGGCGGCATGATCTGGGGAGTAGGCACGATCTCCAACTTCGTTGCTTCCTACGCCCGCATGGTTGGCCCCGCAGCTTCTTACGCGCTCGGCCAGGGCTCGACGATGGTCGGGACGATCTGGGGTGTATTTGTTTGGAAGGAATTCAAAGGCGCAGATGCAACCACCAAGCGCCTGCTGGCACTGATGTTCGCCTTCTTCGTCGTCGGCCTGGTGTGCGTGGCGCTGGCGCCGGTGGTAAAGTGATGTTCATATGCTGAATCTAAGCCGACTGTTGTTGGTTGGTTTCGCACTCGCCGTGACTTCTCTTCCTGCCGCGGCATCGAAGGTTCCGATCATCCTCGACACCGACATTGGCACGGACATTGACGATGCGTTCGCGCTGGCGCTCATCATCAACAGCCCCGAGTTGGAGCTCCTGGGCGTAACCACCGTGGCGGGCGATACCCAGGCGCGAGCACGCCTTGCCGCCAAGCTGCTTTGGGAAGCGGGCGGAGCTTGGCGCAAAGTTCCGGTCTACGCAGGCGAGCCCGGAAAGCCCCAACCGATGGAGCAGACCCGCTGGGCCAACGGCTTCACCAGTTCCGCCTTGCATAGGAGTGGAGCAGTTGATTTCATGAGGACTGAAATCAACCGGCGGCCTGGCAGAGTCACGATCATCGCCATCGGGGAACTGACCAATGTGGCCGCTCTACTGAAACCCGACCATTCCGTGGCGAAGAAGATCAAGCTAATCGCCATGATGGGCGGATCGATCGCGCGCGGTTATGGCCCGGATTCGAAGCCCGAAGCGGAGTGGAACATCAAGTCGAACCCGGAAGCGGCCCAGACCGTGTTTTCATCCGGGGTACACCTGCTAATGGCCCCGCTGGACGTAACGGCCATGCTGCAACTCGACGCCGCCGCACGCCGCCGTGTGTTCACTCATCTCACGCCGCTCACCAACGCCCTGACGATTCTCTACCACCTCTGGGGCAACGAGACTCCGACTCTGTTTGATCCCATGGCGGTGGCCATGCTCATCGACCCGAGCCTGTGTGAGACTCAACAACTGGCCATCGAGGTTGATGCGCAGGGATTCACTCGCGTGGTCGAAGGCAGGCCTGCGAACACTACGGTGGGGATGCACACGGACCCCAGAAGGTTCTTCGAGTTTTATCTTAATCGGGTGGCGAGGTAAGAACAGGTGTCAGGTATCAGGTGTCAGGCAAAAGTGTGAAGTGTGAAGGGTAAAGTGTAAAGGGTAAATTGCAGGTGTCTGGCACGCGCTGGTGCCAGGTACATCGTGCCATATTTCACATCGTAGACTTCACACTTTATCCTTTACACTTCACACTTTTGCCTGACACCTAATTTGGCTGGAGTTTGGCTTCAATCCGGTCGTGGATCCAGTGCGGATCCCACCATTCGACGGGATTGACGGGGATTCCATCCAGCAGCATGGTAAAGTGCAAATGGTCGCCGGCGGCCAAGCCGGTCTGGCCGCTATGCGCGATGACTTGTCCGTGTTTTACCTCTTCGCCCTCCTTCACCTCGAACGAGCTCAAATGGGCATAAAAACTCTGTAAGCCGCAGCCATGGTCGATCACCACGGCGTTGCCGTAGATGCCGAAAAAGCCCACGTAAACCACCCTCCCGTCGTTGGCGGCCACCACCGGAGTGTGCTGGACCACCGCCAGGTCGAACCCCAGGTGTGTCTGGTGGTCGATGACTTGTCCGTTGTACAGGTAGGTCCGGTAGTCAGCAAACGAGGCCTCGACTTTGGAATTCCCCAGTTGCACAAAGGGTTGAGTCCAGGTGAAGTGCGAGGCGGTCTTCTGCGAGAAGGCCACTAACTGCTGGGCATCCATGCGACGAAGCTGGCCGTTGACCAGCAGGAAGTTCTTCAGAAGGCTGCCCTGATCCGCCAATTCCGGCGTCTGGCTCATTATCGGCGGAACCACACGCTGCATGAAATCGTCCGTGACTTTAATGGTGTCGGACTTGAACCTCTTGGGGAAGACTCGGTAATTGAAATTGACCAAGGTCTGGTTGCCAGCGTCGTCGCGCGCCACCACGTGGGCCGGCGTTGTTGGGTCAGCGTCATAAGGAAATGCAAAGAGGCACAGCCGGGTGGCGGGATCGGAATCCTTCACGGGCCAGCTCGGAAAGAAGTAATTGCCCACTTGCACGCCGGATTCGACCGTCCCCTGGGAAACCTTGAAAAGCGCCATGTCGCAGCCACCCTGATTGATGTAGTGTTGCGCGGTGAGAACCTCGGCGTTAGGCGGAACAAAGCGGACGGGCAAGTCCTTGATGAGTCGGCTCCGGCCACCCCGGAAAAATCGCCCCCAGGAGTTGTTTGTTGCCGTGACGATGAGTGTTGCGGAACCTTCCTTCAGGTCCGGTATCTGGTTGCGCCCCACGCTCGCCTTGTATGTGGCGCTGCTCTCGACATGGCGCGACCAGAACTTCCACCACTTTGAGGTGCGAACCACCCAGGCGCTGCTCTCCACTGGGATTTGAAACATTCGGTCGCCCTGACGGACTTCCAACACAACCGACTTGATCCGATAGTGGGAATCGTGAACTTTGAATTCCACAGGCGTGCTCACGCCGATTCCCCTCATCTCCCGCTGCATATTAATTGAAGGCGCCTCACGGTTCGTAACCTTCAGTGCAAACACAGCAATCGCCAGCAACAGAACGAGCGTCAATAACACAACCGCTTTCCCTGCGCCTGCTTCATAACTCCCAGTTAGTTTCTGCAACTCGAGACCTCCTCTTGACGCCTTTTCCCCGTCCGCCACCCGCGCTCCAATAGACAGGATATTGAACAAGCCCTCGACTTGCCCTTCCGAGCGGGCCGAATGTTATTCTAAACCAAGTGAGGGATCTGTGCGCCTGCCGGTGCGCTGGTGAACTTAGAAGCCGACTCGAAAGTACCATGTCAAAAACATGGAAACCGTCTTAAGATTTGAGTTGCAATGCCTTGGCGTGCCGGTCCGGGTCGAGCGCCACACCTGGAAGAATTCGGAGGCAGTTTAAGCTTTGCTGAGCAAGTACAACGAGTACGTAAAGAAGCACTCCTATGCGGCCGGGGCCGTGCTGGCGCTGGTGGCCGCCATGGTGTTTTCGGGAGTGTTGCCCAATGGACTGGTTTACGACGATGGCAGGCAGATCCTTGATAACCCCTTCGTCCGCAATGTGCACCTTTGGCGGCGAATCTTCACCGGCTCCGTCTGGTCGTTTCTCGGGGCGGGGGCGGAGAGGAACTTCTACCGTCCTCTGCACATTTTTTCGTACTGGCTGATTTGGCGCGTGGCAGGGCCAAATCCCACCATTTATCATTTCTTCCAGTGGGTTCTCTACATGGCCACAGGGCTCGTAGTGTTCCAAATCGGGCGCGAAATTCTTGGGAACGATTTGGCAGCATTCACCGGCTCACTGCTCTGGCTTCTGCACCCCCTGCACGTGGAAGCCGTGGCTTGGATCGCGTCGGTTCCGGAGATGGGTTACGGTTTTTTCTACCTGCTTGCTTTCCGGCTTTTCTTGCGCGCCGAGAAGGCAGGAAGCCGGCGCGTGGGACGTCACGCTCTTGCGGCGCTTGCTTATCTCCCGGCGCTTTTCTTCAAGGAGTCGGCGTTCAGTTTTCCTCTGCTGGTGATTGCCTACTGGTTTTTCCTTTCCGACCCCGGCGAGACCTGGGGCCGCAGGGCAGCTTGCTGGAGCATGTACGTTGCCGCAGCCGTGGTCTACTCGGTGGCGCGCGTTGCCGCACTTGGGCATTTCTCCGGGACGCGGAATTTGTGGAAGATTCAGCCCAAGATCATCGCTGCCGCCATTGCACTGCTGGGCCAGCACGCAAAGCTCTTCTTCTGGCCTGTCCATCTTAACGTTTTTCATACCTTCGATCCCGGACCGAGCCTGCGCACGCTGTGGCCGTGGTTGACCCTGCTCGTGCTGGTCGCGGCAGGTGTGTTGCGAAGGCGCCAGCCAGTTTTGGGCTTTCTGGTGGTGTGGTGGGCGGTGACGTTGCTCCCCTGCCTGGATGTCCGCCAGCTCAGCTTTCCGTTGCTGGCGGAGCGGTTTTCTTATCTGCCTTCCGTAGGCCTCTGCCTTGCATTGGCTTACTTGGGTCTGGCTTGGCTCCCGCAACGACTGCCACGCGCGCCGCTGGTTCCTGTCGTTCTGCCTGCTTTTGGCCTCGTCATGTGCTTCTGGTGTTTTCAGGATGTTCGGGCGGTTCCGAACTGGCGCAACAACGAAACCCTTTTCGGCTATTCCCTTAATGCCGCTCCCGACGCGGGCTTGGTTCGGGTACACCACGGTATGAATCTGCAATTCCGCGAGCACGACCTCGAGGGAGCCAGGAAAGAGTTTGAGACGGCCCTGCGCTTGAACCAAGCCAGCTTTATTCCGCTGAGTAGCGTCACCTACGATTCCTACATCAGTCTGGGCGAGATTGCCGATCTCGAGGGACGCCATGATGAGGCTCTGGCTTACTTCCAAAAAGCCATTCGAGCTCTGCCTTATTACAGCTTTGCTTACGACGTCCTGGGTACGGTCTATTTTCCTCGCGGTGATTACGCGAAAGCCGCAGAGTATTTCGCCCGCGCCGTCCAGGTGAACCCGCAGGACCTTAGCGCCCGCTTCTACCTCGGAACCTGCTGGAAACAACTCGGCGAGTACCGCAAGGCGGCCGAGCAGTTTCGTGCGGCGCGCGAGATTGACCCGACCTATGCCCAGGCCTACGCTGCGGAAGCACAGGCCCTCGAGGGTGCCGGCGATGCCGTCGGAGCCGCCCAAGTCCGCAAATTGAAGCCTGCTACCGAGTGAACGCGCACGCGCCGTCGACTCAGAAGGGCCTGCGTGCTGGCCTCATCTGGCCTCAAATCCGTTTCGAAATGCCGGTCATTCCCCTGAAAAGCTCGCCCTGCGCTTGCCGAAGGGCGGGAGTTGCCCCGAAGGGGCATACCGTGAGTAGCCGTGGGTGAAACCCACGGAAAGGAAGCGAAAACCTGTGCCGGCCCTGAAAGGGCCGAACTATAGGTCAACCCCGTTGGGGTTGAAGCTCGCTCGGCCCTGCTCTCCGCAGGTTGAAACCTGCGGCTACTCAAGGAAGGCCCCGTCGGAGCCTTGGGCACCCGAACGCTCTCGAATTTGACGGCCTCCTCCCCGCTATCTCTGCCTCCTTTAGTTGGGCCGGCGCTTTGCTCCAGGGGTATAATAGAAGGGTGTGGCAGGGGGTTGCGATTGAATCCCGAGCATTTCCAAGAGAGGGGCTGAGGTGGGGATATGAGTTGGATTGAGAATCGCTTTGAACAGAACTTCATCATCACCACGGTGGACCTGATTTTCAATTGGGCGCGAAAGTCGTCACTGTGGCCGCTCACCTTTGGCTTGGCCTGTTGTGCCATCGAGATGATTGCTTCCACCACTTCGCGTTTCGACATGGCGCGTTTCGGGGCGGAAGTGTTTCGCCCCAGCCCGCGCCAATCTGACCTCATGATTGTGTCCGGCACGGTGACGCTGAAGATGGCGCCCCCAATCAAGCGTATATGGGAGCAGATGCCGGCCCCCAAATGGTGCATCTCCATGGGCGCTTGCTCCAGTGTAGGTGGCCCTTTCAACACCTATGCGGTACTTCAAGGTGTGGACAAGATCGTCCCCGTTGATGTTTACGTGGTCGGCTGCCCCCCGCGGCCGGAAAACCTCTTTTATGCCCTTCTGAAACTCCAGGAGAAGATTGACGGCATGAGCCTGAGCAAGCGGCCCACTGAGGTCCGCCTTGACGACAGCATGCTGGAAGAGTTCAAGAAATCCATCCGCATCGGCAAAGTAGGAACACCGGAAATCGTCCAAATCGCTTAGGCCTTTCATGGCGTGGCCCTTGCACAGGAGAAGCGCACATGGCGGAGTTTATCAGAGTTGCAAGCGTTTCCGAACTTACCCCTGGATCGGCGAAGGCCATCGAGGTGAAAGGGAAGACGATTGCTCTTTTCAATGTCAAGGGCACAATCTACGCTACCGACAACACCTGTCTGCACCAAGGCGGACCGCTCGGCGAAGGAGAGCTCATGGGCGAGGTGGTCATTTGCCCCTGGCACCAGTGGGAGTACAACGTCCGCACGGGAGAGGTGGTCGGGGATAGTTCCCTCAAACTCGCTACCTACCCCGTGCAGGTTGAAGGGAACGATATCAAGGTGGCGGTGTAAGAACAGTGGCTAGTGGTTAGTGGCTAGTGGTGAGTGGTTACGGCTACCCATCGGCCGCTGTTGTTTGGGCGCACTCACCACTAGCCACCCGCAACTGGCCACAGTTCTTTAGGCGCACTAGCCACTAGCCAGTAATCACTAGCCACTGGTCTTTGGGTGCACTAGCCACTGACCACTAGCCACTGCTCTTTTCATGCCCGAGCTTCCCGAAGTCGAAACCGTTTCGCAAGGCCTCCAGAAGCGCGCCTTGGGACGCCGCATCCTGGCTGTCGAGGTCCGCCATCCCGGAGTCATTGTGGGCTCGCCGGAGCAATTCGTAGCCGAACTCGAGGGCCGCGCCATCGTTTCGGTGCAGCGCAAGGGCAAGGCGCTTGCCCTCGAGCTGGAGGCGGAAAACGCGCCGCCGCGCTATCTCCTGGTGCGCCTCGGCATGACCGGGCAATTCACGGTCTCCGCGCGCGAGACGCCGCTCGAGCCGCACACCCACGTGCTGCTGGCACTGGGCGAGCGCGAGGAGTTGCGCTTTCGCGATGTGCGCCGCTTCGGCAGGTTACGCTCCTGCACCCGTGAGGAGCTGGAAGCCGCGTTCGGCCGCCTGGGGCCGGACGCGCAGCAGGTAACCGAGGAGCAATTCCTGGGCGCCATGCGCGCCCGCCACGGCGCCATTAAGAGCTGGCTGATGAACCAGCAGTTGCTGGCCGGGCTCGGCAACATCTACGCGGATGAGTCGCTGTTTGTGGCCGGCATCCATCCGCTGGCGCAGCCCGGACGGATTTCACCCCGGAAAGCTCGCCGGCTTTTCCGAGCGGTAAGGAAAGTCCTGGACCATGCCGTGCAGCTCCAGGGCACGAGCTTCCGCGACTACGTCGACATCGAGGGCCGCCCCGGCAATTACACCCAGCGCCTGCGCGTTTACCAGCGCACCGGCAAACCTTGCCGTCGTTGTGGCCGGCCAATCCGGCGCATCGCGATCGCGGGGCGCAGCAGCCATTTCTGCCCTTGTTGCCAGCCACGTCCCCGCCAGATCGCCAAGATGCGCGGCGCGCGCCTTTAGCGCCTTGCCCGCCGCTGGCGTCACGTAACACTCCATTGTTGACAATGGTATGCCCACCGTTTGTAGGGCCGAATCCGTCAACTGACGGATTCGGCCCTCGGGCGAGCGCCGCTCGCCCCTACGTGACGCTCAAAGTCTTCGCGGCACAACAACGTCACAGGATGCCTGCAGGCGGCGGACTCATTGCGGGCCTTCTGCAACAAGGGACATTAAGTCCCTAGTGGGACGAGGATTGCTCTGATTCGAGGCTCGTGTAGCCCCCCTTGTAGTCGCCCACCCGCCGCCGCCTTTCGATTCGCAAATCTTGACTTCGATCCCCCACAAAAGCCCGCTTTTTGGCCCCTTTTTGGGTTCGAATTGAGTTTGGTTGGCCTCAAAAACCAGTTCGTTTTTAGTCCAGAAAAGCGATAACTCCATTGTTTACAATAAATCCTTAGGTTCGTTCCCACTATTTAGTATCTTTTTTGCGTTTCCCCGCCTTTTTCCCCCTTGCCCGGTCCCTTTCGCCTTCCCCTGCCGCCGCCGCTCGCCGGCGCTCTCTTGCGACAACTCTAGTAGGCTATCACAAGTGGGTGGGCGTGTCAAGAGAAAAGTGCGGAGGAGTTTCCTCATTTTTTTGGCCGTTGGGTTCGGTCCACTTGATTCTGCCCCCCATTTTGAGTGCCGCACTCCTTTTCGGGTGTTTAGGACTGACCCCGGCGGAAAGCCATTTTTATTGAAAACAAGCCCCTTGTGCGTAGCCTCCCGGACTTGCGATCCCGCTCCCGGCCTTTCCAGAGCTGGCTACAGCGGGCTTTCAGAGGTGAAATTCATGTGTCAGGAACATCTCACATTTTGAAAACGATATCTTCTTTACTCTCACTAGTTACGTGAAATCAGCGTGAAATTCTGAGGAAACTCCTGAAAAGTGCGGGGGACAAAAAGGCAGGTGGCAAGCGTCAGGGGTCGGGTTGCGGGGGCGTGGGAGAGTAAGGACATTCATGACCCACTACAACTGGTGTCCTGTAACTGAAGCTCGTGGCATAAGTCAGCCCCGACTTGTCGGGGCGACATAATTTAGCCCACGGCGGTAGCCGTGGGTCCTGAGTCCCGCCCTCTCCCCCTGCCCCCTCCCCCGCCCGGCGGGGGAGGGGGAACAAAAGGGGGTGGGGGCCATTCTTCCCAGGGCTTTGAACGTGTGAAAAAATCGCCGGCCTGTCATCCTGAGCGCAGCGAAGGATCTCTGCAGTTGCTGTTCTTTCAGCCAGCTACGAAGAACTGCGGAGATGCTTCGCTCCGCTCAGCATGACAGATTCCGATTTTTTCACACGTTCTTTCGCCCTGGGCTAAACTATTCCGCCCCTAGCGGGGCTGAGCGCCGCACACCTCAATGACCTGACTTAATGAATGAACTTATGTTACAGGACAGGCGGGGCAGTAAACAGTCCACAGCGAAAGCCTGCGTAAAGACTCTTTCCCCGGGAGCCACGGAGTTATGGTCACCAGAGTGAGGCCAGCCGCCCAAGCCCTGCTCGTCGCTTAAAATATTCCGTACCCTGCCATACGCTATGAGTCTAGCCGATAAGTTGGAGTTTGTCAAGTCCAAACTGCGGAGGGTGGTGGGTCAATTTGATGGTGTAGCGGCGAGTTTACCTCGCCAATGGCGGCGTAAAGCCGCCGCTACATCAAGGCGAGTTTATCCGTCAGCCGACGGACCAAATGGCGGCGTCCCGATCAGATCGGGACAGGTTCCGCCACCACTACGTCAAATTGGCCCACGGCCCGGCGAAGCGGTGGTGTCCCAATTCGAGTGTGGGGCCACCCTGGGGCAGCCAAAACCGGGGCACCCCCCATAAGCGTTAACATAAGCTCTCAGGGCTGGAGGTCAACATCGAAAAGGCGTCGCCGGTTGGAGACGGGATCACACACAGTTGCTTACAAATAGGCGACGATTCGGAACTTGATCGGTAAGGTCAAGACTACGCCGTCGCTCGCGATCAATCCAGCGAGTGCTAGGCCAGCACGAACTTCCTCGAAGCGGACTTGAACGAAGCCGCCCGTGCGGCGGACGCTGCGCGTGCGTGTTGCCCACAGGACTCCCCTAATCAAGCTATTGTCGGGTCATAAGGAGGTTCCCTATGACCCGTTTACGCAAAATGATG